>Ga0207674_10000024_pt1 | contig 156174 bp, 96 predicted proteins | sample KBSCornC72_FD_184303 | JGI IMG/M metagenome (GOLD analysis project Ga0207674, IMG submission 184303) | Corn rhizosphere microbial communities from Kellogg Biological Station, Michigan, USA - KBS Corn C7-2 (SPAdes) (version 2) | ecosystem: Host-associated > Plants > Roots > Rhizosphere > Soil ...
CGAGGATCAAGCAGTTGTCAGCATTTTGAGACTCACCCGACGCTACCGCGTTTCGGTACTGACCGCTCTGGTCTCGCAACTTGATCGTTTGGTTGCGGCCTAAGCCGCGCTAGGCCACCTCTGTGTTCTCCGTGACTCGGTGGTTAGAAAAGCGGCCAAAGATTTGACCACGGGGTCACAAGGGCACTGAGATCGCACAGAAGGGTTAGACCATCTTATAAATGCGGGCGGCCCATCCGCCGCCGCCGGCGAGTTTGATTTTTAGTTTGATGGATTTGTTGACGACTGTAGAGGTTCGTTTGTAGTCGTTACCGGAGCGGGCGGCATTTTCGCCATCCTCGTAGGACAATAACTGGTAGTTACCTGGGGGAAGAAACGAAAAATCGATCTCGATTTCGCGCGGTGTCCAGTCGTTCATAGCTCCAACCCACCAATCAGTGCTATGACGCCGGGCAACTGCAACGTAGTCGCCCATTTTTGCCGCCAGCACATGACTCTCGTCCCAAACTGTGGGAACCGGCGCAAGAAAAGCGTGCATTAGATCAGGTTCCAATAAGTAATGAGACGGACTGTCTGCCAACATTTGCAAAGGCGCTTCATAGACCACATACATTGCCAACTGCTGACAACGCGTTCCCATGCTCATTGGTCGTTCAAAGATCGCCGCGAAGTTTCTCTCGGCGCCGCTATTAATCATTGCTCCCGGCGTGTAATCCATCGGGCCCAGGAACATTCGGGTAAAGGGAATGGTCACGTTGTGTTCGGGATTTGAGAACTTACTCCATTTGTTCTGCTCGAGACCGCGGACTCCTTCAGTGTTAACGAGGTTGGGCCAGGTGCGAGTCAAGAGCGCTGGTCTAACAGCGCCATGAAAATCGACTAACATCTTGCGCTTTGCCGCCTCACGACAAACTTTCTCGTAGAAGTTCATCACCACCTGATCGTCGCGTTGCATGAAGTCGATCTTAAGACCTTTAATACCCCACTTTTCGTACTGGGCCATCGCAGCGTCGAACTGATTGTCGAATGTTTTCCAGACCAGCCAGAGCACAATGCCAACATTTTTCTGTTTGCCGTAAGCGACGAGTTCTTCGATATTCATCTCCGGTACAACGTCGAGCACGTTTCCGAGTTTGTACCAACCCTCATCCAGGATGATGTACTGAATACCGTATTTGGAGGCAAAGTCGATGTAGTACTTGTAGGTTTGCGTGTTGACACCGGCCTTAAAATCTACGCCGTAAATGTTGTTGGCGTTGTACCAATCCCACGCAACCTTACCTGGCTTTATCCAGGACGTGTCAGGCACTTGAGAAGGCTTCGCGAGCAGATAGACCATCTGATTTGAAAGGATGTCTCCATCCTTTTCAGCGATACCAAGAATTCGCCAGGGAAAGGTTCGAGTGCCTTTCGTTGCCGCGATATAGTCTGCTGCTTCACTCACTCTTAAATCGCGGTCTCCCTTTAACTCTTCTTTCAAAGGGTACGGGGGAAATGTCGCTGAAAGAGTGCTGCTACTGTTTCCGCGAAACCATAGACCCGGATAGTCCTCGACATCAGATTCAGCCACGACGACCTTTAGACCGTCCGCCATCTCAACCACTGCCGGCACACTCGCGAGCAAGGTCTTCGAAATGTCCTTGAGATTCATGTAGACGAATTCGCGCTCGTTGTGTGAGAAGAAGCTCTCTTCCTTTGGATAGTAGACTTTTGGATTGCCGGTGAAGTTCAAGGTCATTTCCTCGTCGTAGACCTTGACCGCAGGCTGCGGGAGTTGAGTTTCAATCCGGTACGCGACGCCTTCGTCAAACGCACGAAAGACAACACTGTAGTTACCTTCCATCTCGAGTCTGAGTTCTTTGTAATTTTCCCAGATCTTTACAGACTTTTGTGGGATGGGCGAAAGGATATCTCGGCTCACAGAGTTGGTTTTTGTTGTCTTGACGCTTGACTGTTTGCCAAGCCGATGGTGATCGATGTCGATACTGAGCGCCGCATTCTGAAGCACCGGATTTCCGTTTACAGTTAGGTCGTAGGAAACCTGCTCGCCTGTTTTTATTTGGACTCGAATTCGACCGTTCGGTGATTGGAGTTCATAACTTGCGCCTTGTTGTGCAACCACAACCAGTGGCAACAAGAAGCAAAGAGCGAGAGCTTTGAGCATCGAGAGTCTTCTCCTTTTCGGGCCGCGAGCATTTGGAGTGCGCCGGCCTGGCGGCGCTTTATATGAATCTGAAGTTCGTTGGTGGAGTTGAAAAAAAGCGCCGCCCGGCCGGCGCACTCCAGGGAGGTTCAGTGACTTTCACGCGGGACGTCGAGTCCGCTTCGACCAACGAGAAAATCCAGGTCGGCTCCTCGATCGGCTTGCGTTACATGGTCATAGTAGAGCTTGTAATAGCCTCGCTCGGGTGGAAGTGACAGCGGTTTCCATGATGCTTTTCGTTTTTCAATCTCTTCGTCACTGACATCCAGGTGAAGCCGTCGATTTTCTACATCCAACTCGATTTGATCGCCGTTTTGGACCACGGCAAGGACGCCTCCTGCAGCCGCTTCCGGTGCGACATGTAACACCGCCGTCCCGTACGCAGTTCCACTCATGCGTGCGTCTGAAATGCGAACCATATCGGTTACACCTTTCTTTAGAATCTTCGGCGGCAAAGGCATGTTACCGACTTCGGCCATTCCTGGATAACCACGTGGACCACAGTTCTTCAAAACCATCACACATGTTTCATCGATGTCCAAATTCGGATCATCAATTCTTGTATTGAGATCTTCGATTGTTTCGAACACGACGGCTCGTCCGCGATGTTGCATCAATTCGGGAGTTGCAGCAGAAGGTTTAATAACCGCTCCGTTTGGACAGAGATTCCCTCGAAGAACAGCAATGCCACCCTCTTTTACGAGCGGCTGATCAGGAGGACGGATAACATCGCGGTTGTGGCAGAGTGCGGCAGACGAATTTTCGCCGATGGTTTTTCCGTTTACCGTTAAGGCGTCCCCGTGAATTCGGTCTCCGAGATCGCGGATGACGGCCGGCAAACCACCGGCGTAATAAAAATCCTCCATCAGGTATTTTCCTGAGGGCATGAGATTGACAAGGCAGGGAACACCTCGTCCCAATTTGTCCCAATCATCAAGTGAGAGTTCCACGCCAATCCGGCCGGCAATTGCGATCAGGTGGATGACCGCGTTAGTAGAGCCACCAATCGCTCCTACTACTCGAATTGCGTTTTCGAAAGCCTTGCGGGTCAGGATTTTCGACATGCGCAGGTCTTCATGGACCATCTCAACGATGCGACGGCCTGCCATGTGCGCCAATGTGTAACGTCGGGAATCTACCGCGGGAATGGCCGCATTAGTTGGCAAGCCAATGCCCAGGGCTTCAACGACGCTGGCCATTGTCGAAGCCGTTCCCATCGTCATGCAGTGACCGTCGGAACGGTTCATGCAGCCTTCGGCTTCAAGGAATTCACACTCGGTCATCTCTCCGCTTCGAACTTCTTCGCTGAAGCGCCAGACGTCCGTGCCTGAACCGATGTCTTTACCGCGAAATTTTCCGTTGAGCATTGGACCACCTGAGACCATCAGTGCCGGGAGGTCACAACTCGCTGCTCCCATCAGTAGGGCCGGCGTGGTCTTATCGCAGCCCGCCAGCAGCACAACTCCATCGAGGGGATTCGCGCGAATGGACTCTTCGACATCCATGCTCACGAGATTGCGGAAGAGCATTGCGGTAGGGCGCATGAGAGTCTCGCCGAGCGACATGACAGGAAACTCCAGCGGAAACCCGCCGGCTTCGTAGACACCTCGCTTGACGTACTCCGCAATTACCCGAAAGTGAGCATTACACGGCGTCAATTCTGACCAAGTGTTACAGATACCGATGACCGGGCGACCATCGAATAGATGATCAGGTAAACCCTGGTTCTTCATCCAGCTGCGATGAATGAAACCACCTTTGTCTTTTGGACCAAACCAGGCTGCACTACGACGCTTCATTTATGTATTTCCTTAATCCGCTAGAACCTCTTTCAATTCCGCTGCTGGCTTCCGCTCCTTACGAGTCGCACGCAATGCGAGTATTAGAAACGATGCGATGAGTGCCGACAACGACAGATAGAGTATGCCGCCGATGTAAGAATCAGTCCTCTTGCTTAGGTAACCAACGACGTATGGTCCAACAAAGCCACCAAGATTTCCGAATGAATTGATCAATCCGATCGACGCTGCCGCCGCCGTACCAGTTAGAAAACTGGTGGGGAGCGCCCAGAAGCCGGGAAGATAACCAGCCGTTCCGGCCGCTGCCAAACAGAACATTGCTATTGCGAGGGGCGTGATGTCACCAGCAACCACGCTTAGTAATAATCCCAGACTCGTGGTCATCATTGACAGGGCTGTATGCCACCGGCGTTCACCGGTTTTATCAGAATGCCATCCCATCACGAGGATCGAGACTAGACCCACACAATAGGGCAAAGCGACGATGAGTGAGACGATGAAGGTTGGGAAATCTGATAGTTTCTTAAGGATCGAGGGTAGCCAGAAATTTAGACCATAAACCGCGGTGACCATGAAGAAATAAGCCAACGTTAAGAGTAAGACCTCGCGATGCCTGAACGCTTCAAGTATTTTCAGCGGGTGCTTTGCATGTTTTATCGACTTTTCACTCTCCAGCTCTCCTATCAACCATTCACGTTCATCCTTCGGTAACCAGGTAGCCTGATGTGGCCAGTCGGTAAGATAAAAGAGCGTCACGATGCCCATCACAATCGCTGGAATTCCTTCAAGAATAAACATCCAGCGCCACCCCTCGATTCCGAGCCAATTGATCTTGAGTAACAGTCCGGAGAGTGGTGAACCAACGATGTTCGACACGGAAATGGCGGCCATTAGAAAGGCCACAGCTTTGGCTCGATCCTGGTAGCGAAACCAATGGCTGAGGTAAACGATGATGCCGGGAAAAAAACCAGCTTCAGCTGCGCCTAAAAGAAACCGAATTATATAGAACTGATTTTTGGAGTGGATAAATCCGGTGAGTATCGCGAGGATGCCCCACGAAACCATGATGCGCGCGATCCATCCTCGAGCGGTCCATTTCTCGCAGAGAATGCTGCCCGGAATCTCGAGGATCACGTACCCGATGAAGAAAATTCCTGCTCCAAATCCTATGATGTCATCGGTGAAACCAAGTGACGTCTTCATACCGCCCGGTGCTGCAAAACCGACGTTCACTCGATCCAGGTAGGCAATGACGTAGAGTACGAACAGGTAAGGCATCAGCCTGCGCGTGACGCGTCGTCTGCATCTTGCGGCGATATCTTGATCGTTAGAAGTTGTGCTCAACGGATTGTTCTCATTGGGTTTTTGGCGTTTGGTCTTTGATCTTTGGGCTTTGATTTTTGGGCTTGTGATTTGTGTGATCAACGCAAAGCTCAAAAACCTAAGACCTAAAGCTTAAGATCAAAGACCAAAGATAAAAGACCTATGACCTTCCAACTTACGCGATGTGTGCACCTTGCGCTTCGACATACACCGCATACAGCGATTGACTTGCAGTTATGAAGAGTCGATTCCGTTTGGGTCCACCGAAGCAAACGTTGCTGGCAGTTTCCGGTAATTTTATGTGGCCAATTCGTTGACCGTCGGGCGCAAAGACGAACACGCCGTCAAAACCGTCGCCAGCCCAACCGGCACTGGCCCAGATATTTCCATCGGTGTCAGCGCGAACTCCGTCGGTACCGCCTTTCAATCCATTTATCGTCATGTCCGAGACGAATGGTTTGGAGTTCCGGATCTTTTTCGAATCGATCACGTCCCAGACTCGGATCCCGCCGATTTTTCCCGTATCAACGATGTAGAGCTTCTTGTAGTCTGGCGAAAAACAGAGTCCGTTTGGTTTATCGAGCTCATCCGTAACCAGATCGACTTTTGCAGAGACTGGATCAATTCGATAGACCGCTTCTTTTATTTCAAGGGGAGCTTTGTTGCCTTCGTAGTTGACCATGCTGCCGTAACCAGGATCGGTGAACCAAATTCCGCCGTCCGGATGAACTACGATATCATTCGGAGCATTGAAGGGTTTGCCCTGGTATTTATCAGCCAGCACGGTGACTGTTCCACTCTGCTCGTAGCGAACGACACGGCGCGTGCCGTGCTCGCAGGACAATTGGCGACCTTGATAATCAAATGTGTTGCCGTTGCTGTTGTTAGCCGGGTTCCGAAACACGCTCACATGGCCATTTTCTTCGAGCCATCGCAACTGAACATTGCTGGCAATATCACTCCAAACAAGGTATCGCCCAACACCGTTCCACGCTGGCCCTTCGGCCCAAAGTGTTCCGGTATGGAGTCGTTGAATGGCGGCATTACCCAACTTGTATTTGGCGAAACGAGGATCGAGTACGACGATGTCGCGGTCCGGGTAACGAACTGGCGGAGCGTTCTGACTATAGTCACGGTTCTGAGCGAAAGCTGTGACCGCTAATGAGCTGACGGCAGCACTAGCCAGAAATGAGCGACGGCCGATGATTTCCTCACTGGTTTTTTTTGATCGTATTTTCAAAGTCACCTCGACGCAGTGAAATTTGGTATGAATACAGAGCCGTAACTCCGCTCTGTAAACATTCATCGCAATAAACTTTATATATTTGCGGAAAAGGAGAGTTGGACGTCAGAATAGCAAAACCGTTGGTCCAACGAGACGGGCTTACTCCTTTGCCTCGAGCTGACTGTCACCCGTTTTTCTAAGACGGTGCGGAGTTTAGCAAATATCGACGATTTTGGTATCTAAAAACCTTGGAGTGCGCCGGCCTGGCGGCGCTTTGTTAAAAAGGCAACTCGATGCGTGAGCAAGAGTCCGCATCTTTACTACCAACCGAAAGATGCACCATGACACTTCACCGCCACCCTTATCTCTCGTTAGCAGTTCTCATCTCATTAATATTTTCGCTCATGACCCCTGCCGGCCATGCGCAAGGCGACAAGTTCACGAATCCCGGGAGCGTCGTCTTCGATGTCAGAACCTATGGCGCTAAAGCTGATGGCAAGAGTCTGGACAGTGAAGCCATCAACAAAGCAATCGATGCCGCGGCGCGCGCCGGCGGCGGAACTGTTTGGCTGGGCGCCGGTACCTATCGCAGTTTCTCGATTCGTTTGAAAAGCAATATCACTTTGTACCTGGACCAGGGATCGACGATCCTGGCGGCGGATCCGCGCGACGGAGATGGAAAGTATGATCCTCCGGAGCCCAATGCGTTCGATCAGTTTCAAGATTTTGGTCACAGTCACTGGCACAACAGTCTGATCTGGGGCGAGAACCTCGAGAATGTCTCAATTCTTGGCCCAGGAAAAATCTTTGGCAAAGGGCTGGTCCGAAGTGGTAATCAGTCGCGCACTAAGGAGCAGAATGACGCATTAACAACTGAAGTTTCGAATAAAGGAGCTGGTCCATTTGGTTACCCGAACCTTCGCGATGCGGTCGAAAGTGGATGGGGAAATAAGGCAATTAGTCTAAAACTCTGCAGAAACGTAATCATTCGTGATGTGACCATTCTTCATGGTGGACACTTTGCCATTCTCGCGACAGGAGTAGATAACCTCACCATCGATAATGTCAAAATTGACACTAATCGAGACGGAATTGACGTCGATGCCTGTAAGAATGTGCGACTCTCAAATTGTACCGTCAACTCTCCGTTCGACGACGGCATCTGTCCGAAGAGTTCATTTGCGTTAGGTTATGCTCGAGTGACTGAGAACATTACGATTACGAACTGTCAGGTAAGCGGTTACGACGAAGGCACTCTGTTGGATGGAACGTTTAAACGCGACTACCGCACTCCAAACGGAGCTTTCAGTCCGACCGGCAGGATCAAGTTCGGCACCGAGTCGAATGGTGGGTTCAAAAACATTACTGTTACCAACTGTGTTTTCGACTACTCACGCGGACTCGCTCTCGAAGCGGTCGACGGCGCACTACTCGAAGATGTAACCATCTCAAATCTGACAATGCGAGATGTAAGTAACTCTCCGATCTTCATTCGTCTAGGCACCCGAAATCGTGGTCCAAAAGATAGTACGCGGACCGGTGCCATTCGTCGCATCATCATCAGTAACGTCGTAGTCTACAATGCTGATCCAAAGTATTCATCGATCATCAGCGGTGTTCCGGGATCGGCGATCGAGGACGTAACCCTTCAGAATGTCCGAGTTTATTCGCAAGGCGGGGGCACCAGGGAACAGGCTGGACTTGAGCCTCTTGAAAAGGAGGACACCTATCCGGAGCCGACTATGTTCGGAGAGCTTCCTTCCTATGGATTCTTTATAAGACATGTTAGGGGACTGCAACTACGAGATGTTCAGGTCAGCTTTCTAAAGTCAGACCTGCGTCCTGCATTCTGGCTGAACGATGTTGCTGATGTGGAGTTGTTCCACATAAAGGCGCAGCGTGAAACTGATGTGCCAGCTTTCCTGCTAAGGAAAGTGACAAACTTTGGACTACAACAAAGTTGGCCGTTGCCAGACCAACGTCTGGAGAAGGTCGACCTGAAGAAATTTTGATCTTTCGCGTCCTCAATTCTCATCGACGTAGCGCAGAACCACTCGTTTCTTTGGCGTGAAAGCCGCGCCCAGTGGGATTTCACTTTGCAGCGTAGTAGAATTCCTACCCGTTTAAGCTCCGACTGGCAAGCTCCTTCATTTCCCGTTAATAAACTTAGAAGCGGTCGACGAAGTGCTACAGTTGAGCCGTAGTTATTGAGGAAATAAAAAATGAGCCGTCTGACTGTTTCAGAAGAAATACCTAAGAGCAGTAGCGAATTACAGAAAGAGATCGAGCGCCTATCAGCTCTAAATGAACAACTGGTTCGCGAACTCGAAGGCCGGAAATTAGCCGAGCAATCGGAAAAGGCAGAAGAGCCACGAAATCAGATCTTACAAACAGAAAGTGACCGAACCACTTCTTTTGGTCACGGTGATCCTCGAAAAACTGAAGAAGCCTTCCGCGAGAGTGAGGCAAGATTTCGCCAGGTAACTGACAACATTAGTGAGGTTCTCTGGTTGCAGGCACACGACTACAGTTCGTTGCTGTACATCAGCCCTGCTTACGAAACAGTTTGGGGTAGAACACGTGAAAGCTTGTACGCTGATCCATTCTCGTTCCTCGAAGCAATTCACCCTGACGATCGCGCGCGAGTTGAAAAGACCATCAGAGAGAATCAAGAAACAGGATTCTCAAGCGAATACCGCATCGTAAAAGGGGACGGCAGCGTCCGCTGGATTAGGGACCGAGGATTTCCGATCAAGAACGATCAAGGAGTGGTTTACCGGGTTGCCGGGATTGCTGAGGACATTACTGACCGAAAAGCTGCAGAGGAAGCGCTCCGGAAATCAGCCCGCGAAATTCGAGACCTATACAACACCGCACCCTGCGGTTATCACTCACTTGATGAAAATGGCACCTACGTCCAGATAAACGATACTGAGTTGGGGTGGCTCGGACGAGAACGAGAGGAAGTAATTGGAAAAGTCAAATTTCCCGATATGCTAACTCCCGACAGCGCGCTCTTCTTTCGGGAAAAGTTTGCCCTCTTTCTTGATGAAGGATCGGCACACGATCTCGAGTATCAACTTGTCTGTAAAGACGGTTCCATCAAATACATCCTGCTGAGTGCCACCTCCGTTCGCGACGAGCAGGGCAACTTCCTGATGAGTCGGAGCACACTCTACGACATAACAGAGCGAAAACGAGCTGAGGAGTTAGTTCGTAAATCGGAAGAAAAATTTGCGAAGGCCTTTCGCTCGAGCCCGATAGGTGTGAGTGTCACACGAATGTCAGATGGAATGTACGTTGAAGCCAACGATACGTTAGCTAAATCGTTCGGTTATGCGCGTGAAGAGTTATTTGGAAAAACGACCCTGGAACTCGGAATTTGGGTGGACCTAAAAGATCGCAGGCGCCTGGTTCAGGCCCTTAAAGAGAACGGTTCGGTCCGAAATCTCGAACTGAAATTCAGGACCAAGCAAGGCGACGTGGTTATCACCGAGTATTCCGCAGAAGTGATCGAGATCGGAGGTGAGCAATGTGTTCTCGCGGTGCTTTCGGATATTACCGAACGCCGTCATGTTGAAGAGGCACTGCTTACCAACGAAGGGCTGCTCCGGCAGTTCGTTAAGCACACGCCTGCGGCAATTGCCATGTTTGATAACGACCTGCGGTACCTACAGGTCAGCGACCGTTTCCTTAAAGACTATCACCTCGAGGGCCAGGACATCCTGGGCAAGTTTCACTACGATATTTTTCCAAATATCCCCGAGAGATGGCGGCGAGTCCATCGACGAATTCTCGCAGGGTCTATCGAGCGTTGCGATGAAGACCCTTATGTGGAAAGGGATGGAACTCCCGGGTGGTTGCAATGGGAAAGTCTTCCGTGGCGGAAAGCTGGAGGCGAGATTGGTGGTCTAATACTTTTCACCCAGGTCATAACCGAGCGGAAACGAGCTGAGAAAGCGCTCAAAGCTTCTGAAGAACGTTTTGCCAAGATCTTCAACCTGAGCCCGTATCGCATGGGCATCATCCGACTCACGGACGGAGTTATTCTCGAGGTTAACGACTGCTGGGTCCGTGAAACCGGATTCACCCGGGAAGAAACTGTGAATCAGCCCATCGTCGAGTTGGACCAACTTCTCGACCAGAAAACACGCGACAGCATTAGGTTAAATTTATTAGAGCCGCAAACGCTTCGGAGTTTTGAGGGCTCGATACGGACCAAAACTGGAGAGGAGCGTTTTACCTTATCATCCGCGGCCCTCGTCGATTTTGATGGTGAGTCGTGTTACCTCTGGGCAGCGAATGACATCACCGATCGCAAAAGAGTCGAAGAAGAGAAGCGACAATTAATTCACGATCTCAACGAACGGGTAAAAGAACTTACAGCGCTACATCAAACAGCACGCATTCTGCAGGACGATACGAAGAGCGTGCTTGGCTTGCTGGAAGACATAGTCTCGTTCCTACCGCCCGCCTGGCAGTATTCTGAGGTTACAGCCGCGAGGATCTGCTTCGGAGATCTTGAAGTCAAGTCTCACAATTTTAAGAAGACCCGGTGGTCCCAGCTGGTGGAATTTACGGCTGGCGGACAGAAAGGTGAAATCGAAGTCGTTTACCTTGAGGAGCGTCCGAGGGCTGATATTGGACCGTTTCTCACCGAAGAACGAAGTTTAATTGATTCAGCCGCTGAAATGATGAGTTCTGCGCTGAATCGACGCTATGCGCAGGAAGCTCTTAAAGAAAGTGAAGAAGTCTTTCGTACCCTGGCGGAGACCGTGGCTGCTGGAATCTACATTTATCGAAAGTCGAAATTTGTCTATGTCAATCTGGTTGCTGAAAAGTTAACCGGTTATTCAAGGAGTGAGTTGCTTGGGATGACGCTGCTCGATTTGATTCATCCTGAGTTTCGAGATGTCGTTAAGGAGAGAATGTCAACCCGCCTAAATGGCGGTATGGCCCAATCGCACTTCGAGGACAAGATTCTAACGAAGAGTGGCGAAGAACGATGGATGGACGTTACTGCTGCCAGCACGATCTTTAGAGGTGAACCGGCGGTTATCGTTACCACCTTTGACATTACTGCTCGAAAGCGCGCTGAAGAGGATCTCCTACAGAGCGAGGAACGATACCGGACCTTGTTTGAGACCGCGCCGAATGCCGTCGAGGTTTTCGATTCAAGTTTGAAGCTTGTGATGACGAATGAAAGAGGTGCGAAGCTATACGGGTTCGAACAAGCAGAAGAATTGATTGGCAGGCATGTTTTTGATTTCGTCAGTCCCGAGGATCGGAAGCGAGTTGAAGGACTGATAGAGGAGATGCAAAGGTCTGGAAAGCTCTGTGTGTTTGAGTCAAAAGGGGTTCGCCGCGATAGCACTCACTTCGACCTGGAAACGAGAGCGACAGTGATACCAAGCTCACATTCTCAGAACCCGTCACTCTTGACCGTAAAGACTGACATTACTGAACGCAAACGCGCTGAGACGGCTTTGAAGATTTCCGAAGAACAACTCAGAGCACTCTCTGCCAAGGTGCAGTCAACTCGCGAGGAGGAGGGCGCTCGCATTGCGCGCGAGATTCATGATGAACTTGGCGCAGCTTTGACAGGTCTCAAGTGGGAATTGGAAGAGATTGACAGTCAATTGATGGATAGTAATTCCGGTTCTAGTTTCGACGACTTGCGAAAGAGGATCGGTACGATGACGGGTCTTATCGAAGCGACTATCACCACAGTCCGCCGAATCTCATCGGAGCTCCGACCTGGTCTCCTCGATGACCTGGGACTGGTAGCTGCAATCGAATGGCAAGGGCAACAGTTTCAAACACGGACTGGCGTCAAGTTTCATTTTGACTCCCATCTGGAAACGGTCGAAATGAGTCGGGATGGCGCCACCGCAGCGTTTCGGATTTTTCAGGAGGTGCTGACCAATGTGCTGCGCCACTCGCACGCGAGCAACATCTACGTGCGACTGTTCATTCGAAAAAGGCAGTTGATGCTCGATGTGAGAGACGATGGACGCGGTATAACAGAACGTGAAAAGCGGAATACTCGTTCCCTCGGTCTGCTTGGCATGAAAGAGAGAGCTCTTCTGGTTGGGGGAAATGTTGAGATACAAGGTGCTCGCGGTAAAGGCACTCAGGTCATAGTGCGTGTACCATTGAATTAAGGAGTGGAATGGCGCACAGAATTTTAACTATCGATGATCATGAAGTCGTGCGCGAGGGCGTAAAAGGACTGTTCTCGTCTGGTATGGCGGAATTTGGCGAGGCGAGAAATGGCCCTGAAGCGATGAACCTTATCCGAGAACATGATTGGGATATTGCAATTCTCGATATTTCGCTGGCCGGTCGAAGTGGACTCGATGTGCTCAAAGAGATCAAACAGACTCGTCCGAAACTACCGGTCCTTATGTTGAGTATGCATGCTGAAGATCAGTACGCGATGCGAGCGTTCAAAGCTGGCGCCTCGGGTTATATCAGCAAAGCGAGTTCGCGAGATGAATTAAGGCAAGCAGTTTTGAAAGTAATTAATGGCGGCCGCTATGTTAGTCCGTCCATGGCCGAAAGAATGGTCCTCGATCTTAATGTTCGCGAGCGTGCGGGTCACGAGCATCTTTCCGATCGGGAGTTAGAGGTTTTGTGTTTAATTGCCTCGGGAAAGACTGTTGGCGAGATTGCAAAAGGTTTGTCCCTCAGCGATAAAACAATCAGTACCTACCGCCGTCGCATTCTGGACAAGATGCAGCTCAACACAAACGCAGAACTAACCTACTACGCCATCCGCAACGGCCTCGTCGAGTAGTAGGGGCGTCCCTCCGCGGACGCCCCCGCTTGCGAATGAGTGTCTGAGTGGGGACGTGGGGCGCCCGCGGAGGGACGCCCCTACAAGCTGGTCCATCAGACGGTGGTGGCTGAGCCGTGGAGCATTCCGCGTAGCTTTATTCCGAGCAATACCAGGATTATTCCAAATAGTATTGCGTAGATGCCGATCAACCACAGTACTGCCAGAGCTCCCGCACCCGGATTCAACAACAGAAGCACTCCAAAAAGAATCGAGGTGATACCGCCGAGCGCCAGTAGCCACTCACCTTGAATCTCTTTGCGAAGTTGAACCGCAGCGACAATCTCAATTACTCCGGTGATGATGGCCCAACCCGCGATCAGTCCAAGCAGTATTAGCGCTGTAATGCCGGGAATGACAAATGCCATTACTCCGGCGATCACGCTCAGGATCCCTTCAATCAACAATACCCACCACTTGGCGAACTCTCTTGGCGCTCGGACGCCGGCGATAATTGCAAACACGCCATCTACGATCGCGTAAGCGCCAAAGAGTAAAACTAGAGTTGCCAGCGTGATCTGGGGCCAGATAAAAGTCATCACGCCGAAGAGAATGGCAACCACTCCCCGAAGAACCAAAGCCCACCAATTTGCCATCGCAATGTACATAGACCACCTCCGATCTCTCAAGTAGGACCAATTTAAAGGTCATCCAATGTTGCACGACGAACGTTCGTCAACTCACGATTCAAGGTTCGTATGCGTTCCATCAGATCCAGAATGACCGCGGCTCCAGCAAAGTTTACGCCCAGGTCGTGCCGGAGTCGCTTCATGCGACGAATTCTCATAATTGTTCTACGGGGCAGAATTGGCTCAATCGATTGTCCACTCGACTCTGTCACAACTTCCAATAGTCCTTGTCGCGCGAGCTTAACGACAACTGATCGTCGAGTGTTGGTAATCTCGGCAACAATATCGCACGTTAATGGCTCGTCCATGTCAACGTCGTCAGCTCGCATGACTTGCACCTTTCCAATTGCATTAGTTGTTATCTGGGCTTCAAGGAAGAAGCCGTACGGAGCTCCTCCCAGAGTTTCTTTTCCTCGCCGCTGACTGATTTGGGCAGGACAACCTTCAAGCGTACATATTCGTCGCCTCTGCCCCCGGACCGTTTATTCAAACCTTGTCCTCGAAGTCTGAGTCGTTGTCCGGCTTGAGCGCCAGCAGGGACTTTTAGTTGCACTTTTCCATCAATCGTCGCCACCTCGACACTTGTTCCTAAGACAGCTTCCCATGGAGCCACTGTCAATTCGATTTCCAGGTCGTCATCGCCTCGAATCGAGAAGGAAGAGTGCGGCTGGATATTAATGTGCAGGTAGAGATCGCCCGGAGGTGCTCCGTCCGCTCCAGCGCCGCCCTGGCCCGACAATCTCACGATCGAACCATCGCGAACACCGGCTGGAATATTGACTTCGAGAGTCTTTGGTTTCAGGACCTGTCCCGCGCCACCACAGGTGGGACAAATCTGATTATCATTGATGGTTCCGGTTCCATGACAGGTAGGACACGTGTCCGCCACCTGCATCTGCAACGTGCGCCGGGTTCCTCGATGAGCATCTTCGAGGCTGAGTGAGATTTCGGCTTCGACATCGCGACCGCGAGCACTGCGTTGCGTGCGGCCGCGACCTGAACGCCCAAACATCTCTTCGAAGATATCAAAGCCCCCAGCACTGCTGCCGAACGATCCAAAGTCGAAGTCACGGAAATCGACTCGTGGTCCCTGTCGCTGACCAGTCGTTGGTCCTGCTTGTGGGCCACCTTCCCAACCTGGAGGAGGAGGTGGGCCTCCACCCTGCTTCACAGCGCGCCAGTTCTCTCCATATTGGTCGTAAAGTTTCCGGTCCTCCGCATCCGAGAGTACGTCGTAGGCTTCTTGTAACTGTTTGAATCGTTCTTCTGCCTGTTTGTCGCCAGGGTTAAGATCTGGGTGAAATTTGCGCGCCAGCTTCCGGTAGGCGCCCTTGATCTCATCTGCCCCAACTGAACGAGCCACTCCCAGCGTTTCGTAATAGTCTTTTGTAGCTTCAGCCATCAAACGTAGTCAGTCTCAGACTGACACCCCTGGTTTGGAATTAACGGAGATGACAAAATTGGTTGCTTGTCTATCGTGGCTGCTCGCTTTCTATCACCAACTGGTTCTTAACTTCAAATAGACCAGGAACACCTCGAGCTCGGATGTATGCTAATTGCGCATCCCCTTTATTCGCGACGATCCCTTTTAGTGTAGCCCGGCCTCGATTGACGATCAGGTGAATTGGCGGAATTGACTGGACCGCATATCTAAAGAGCGGAGAGTTTGAACCGTAAATGGCGCGATACAAGGCGCGCCGTAAGCGATCGTCTTGAGGCGATAAAGGCAAAACCTCAATTTGGTTCACGACTCGCGACACTCCATCTACGTCTTTCACGTTGGCTTCGGCATCCGACTTGGTGGTGGGCCTAACTACCTGACCGCGCAAGACAATTGTGTTATCGGGTTGAATTTCAAACTCAAGCCAATCGAATACTCCGTAATAAGGTAGGGTTACCAGTTCGTGCCTGACCTGTCGAACCAGTCGTGCATTGGTTTGTAGGGTCGGCGCTCCTGATGTTTGGTTCGGATAAAAAGCAACTAAGAAAGAAACAGCCAGAATTCCTGTTTGAAGTGATCTGCGAATTCGCATTGTTGAACCTCCACTAACACTCGTTGGACCAATGGGCCAGACGGTATGTCAGCACGTCGGTCCAGCTAACTTTTACCGTATTTTAGGCAGACAATCTTCGAAAGTAATTGCCATTCTTTCCACGATTTTGTGCCAAATGCGATTGAGAAGGTCTTTATTTTGAGTCCTTGAGCTGGAAACTGAGCAAAAAAAGGAGCTGAGACGCGACAAGCGTCCCAACTCTTTTGTCTCACAGTGATCTTCGTCGTTACTGGCCGATTGGTGGATCAGTTGAAGTGGCTGGTTGAGTGTCGTTCACGTGAATCGTATTGGAGTCCGAATCCACAAAATAGTGGTTCTTTCCGGTGGCGCCAACACCCTCCGCAACCTGTGGATCAGCATTGATGGTATACCCGGCGGGTTGGGCGGTTGATTTCGGGATGACCTTCATGTTGTAAACATAACCGTCGACAACCGGGGTCGTGCCAGAAAATCTCGTATCGAGCAGATTTTCCTTTCTCATCTCATCAAAAGTGCCAAAGGTCGTGCGTTGATGAGCGTTAAAGTAAAGCATTTGCTGCTCGGCGATGGACCGCAACGTTTTGATGGCTGCCGCCTCGTTAGCCGATTTCATAGCCGCCTTGTATCCCGTAACACCCACGGCGATCAGAATTCCGATGATCGCGATCACGATCATTAGCTCGATGAGCGAAAAGCCGCGCTGGCTAGCATCCTTATATCTAGTTTGGGGTTCCATAAATCCTCCTCGAGCACTTTAACGAACGGCAGAAGGTCAGGTTCCTAATTCTGCATACCGTGCCCGGTATTCATTTGGCCTAAGTCTACTACAGGACCTGTTCCCAGTCACCGGGTGGACGCGTTTAAGTAGTGGTGTGGTCTGCTTACCTCTATATCGCGGTAATCCTTCGAACCCTCCATGAATGAGGGCATTTGAACTGGAACGGTCAAAGTATCAATGGTTACAGCCAACTTTTTAATGCTACTGATGCTCTTAGCATGTAGAATGACCTCGAATTCATGCGGAATCTAGAGCAAATCGACACCCCACTGACCTCTGGCGCCAGCGCTGTTGAGCAGATTGAACTGCTCCAGCGCGCGATAGAGACAGTAATACGAGGCAAACCTGAAGCTGTCCGACTGGCAATCATCACCCTGATCGCAGGTGGACATCTATTGGTCGAGGACGTTCCCGGAGTCGGAAAAACAACGCTGGCTCACGCTTTGGCTCGGGCGCTTGACTGCAATTTTCAGCGAATACAGTTTACGTCAGACCTTCTGCCTTCGGATGTCATCGGACTTTCTGTCTATAACCAGCACAGCGGTGTCTTCGAATGGAAGCCCGGTCCAGTCTTTGCCAACATAGTTCTGGCGGACGAAATCAATCGAACCACTCCAAAAACTCAGTCGGCTTTGCTTGAAGCAATGGCAGAGCGACACGTGACTGTCGAAGGTGAAACGCACCCATTGCCCGCTCCATTTATCGTGCTTGCTACTCAGAACCCGATTGAGCACCATGGCACTTACCCGCTTCCTGAATCACAACTCGACAGGTTTATGCTGAGATTGCGGATTGGTTATCCAAATGCCGCAGATGAAGAGCGAATACTTCGAGACCGAGAGTACGTTGATCCACTCGATGAACTCGAGCCCGTAATGCGAAATCATGACGTGCTCGAACTCCAGCGTGCTGTGACGACAGTATCGGTTGACGACTCGTTGGTGCAGTATTTGATGAGAATTGTGGCCGCCACCAGAGATTCCGAAATGTTGGACCTCGGAGTTAGCCCGCGGGGTACACTTTCGTTATTCCGGGCTGCTCAGGCGCTGGCATTGGGTGAAGATCGTAACTTCTGTATTCCTGACGATATCAAGCGGCTGGTGGTGCCGGTGTTTGCTCATCGCATTGTCGTGAGTTCGCGTTTTTCGTCGTCTCTGAGACGCAGCGAAGAAGCCGAAGCAGTGCTAAACGAAATTCTCAAGACCGTTAGCGTTCCCCTCTGAAAGTCATGAAGGACGAAGCGATCAAGAATGAGTGAAGATCTCGAGCGCTCAGACAAGTTCGCACGCTTGCTCCCTCAAACATCATCGCTTGTACGAATAGTTCTCGGCACTCTCCTCGTGCTCGCTGGTTTAGCAGCAGCAGTCGTCACAGTACTGGCTCGACGACAAAACGAGCCGGCCCTGGCCGGGGCTGCGGCAATAATGTCGCTCGTCATTGCCGTGTTGCTAACCATTTTTATCGTGCCACCGCTCGCTCGATCGGCACGCGTTGAAATTGCCAATCTTGATTTTCCTTTCGAACCTACCAGCGGCGGCGGAGTCTTTATCATTATCATCATCGTGGTTGGATTCGCAGCCTGGAATACAGGCAACAATCTGCTGTTCCTGGTCTTCTCGTTGTTGTGCTCAACTCTTTTTGTGGGTTGGATCGCGGCAATGGCTTCTTTACGAGATTTGACTGTTTCAGCGAGATTTCCTGATCACATATTTGCCGGCGAGTCGGCGCCCGTCATCGTAACCTTGAGAAATACGAAACGAGTTCTTCCATCCTTTTCGATTGTCGTAGAAGCTCGTGGGCCGAATACCGAGGTCCCACTCGTCGGAGAGAGGTCATTGAAGAAGTATGCGAATCGTTTACTCGCGTACTTCAGTTATGTTCCACATCGAGCGGCCGCTGAACAGCGAGTTGAGCAGTTGTTTCCCAACCGGGGTCATGTGTTGATTGACGGGTTTGAACTTTCAACTCGTTTTCCGTTCGGATTCTTTCGACGACGACGACGTCTGCGTGCAAGGAACGTGGATATCATTGTTTATCCCAAGCCAGAGGTGATCAGCGACGATCTCCATTCGCTTCCGATGTACACCGGACGACTCGCCTCTTCGCGACGCGGCGCGGGTCATGATCTCTTCTCAATGCGCGATTACCAGCCCCAGGACGATTTGCGACATATCGACTGGAAAGCAACTGCCAGATCCCGAAAGTTGACTGTCCGCGAATTCACTTCAGAGGACGAACGGCGTGTCACGATAGTCTTCGACACGAGGCTGGCCCAGGGGACGGATGACGACCTTAAGCTCGAGTTAGCGGAAAGGTTTGAGGGCGGGGTAATCCAGACTGCTTCTTTGGTAAAGCACTTCATCGACGAGCGCGCAGAAGTGAGATTAGTCATGGGAGATGACGTTGGTGCGTTTGGCTCGGGTCGCGAACATCTCTACCGCTGCCTTCGTCGTTTGGCACTGGTTGCTCCTTCAATTGAAGGTGCGGATGCTGCTCTCGAGTCTAATCTGAAGAGAAGCATGGACCCTGAGACCGTCGAGCATGACTTTGCGATTCTTCTTACTGCTGCGCCTCCAGGTTCCATTCCAGCTAGTGTCTGGCGAACCTCACATGTAATTTACCTGTGAGGTGTTTTAGAGTTCTAAATTTCTACAGACAATAAGGAACGACTCGCCCTTGACCGACAGTTCAGTGCCTTCGTCAAAGCCTGCGGTTTATTCGCAATCCACCATTTATCTCATCGGGTTGTGTTTCGTTCTTTCCGGCGCCACCGGATTAATCTACGAAGTGCTCTGGGCCCGCATGCTCGGACTCGTGTTTGGAGCGACAACACTGGCAGTGAGTACGGTTCTGGCGGCCTTTATGGGTGGACTCGCTTTGGGTAGCACACTCGCCGGTCGTTTTGGACCACGCCTTCCGAGACCTTTGAGCGCATATGGCTGGTTGGAGGTGGGAATCGCGGTTTATGCGCTGTGTGTACCCATTATTTTCGCACTAGTAGACCGGTTGTATGTCCTAATCTGGCAACAATTCCATCCTGACTTTTTTGCTTTTAGTGTCTGGCGTTTTGTCCTTTCTTGTTTGTTGCTGTTAGTGCCAACGACTTTGATGGGGGCGACGTTGCCTGTTTTGTCGGCTGCTTTGCTCGACTCGGCGGGCCACAAAAGAAGTTCAGTGGCAACGCTCTACACCTGCAATCTGGCCGGAGCAATAATCGGGACACTGCTCGCAGGATTCGTACTATTGCCGATGATTGGCGTGAGTAAAACGATTTGGTTCGCAGCAAGCCTCAACGCCTTAGTTGGTCTTGTCGCCATCATCGCGCAACGGAAGTATTCCCCTATCAGAAAATCGTCCGTTGTTGTTCAAACCGATACCGGCCCGACGCTGGGAACGGGAGTGTGGTTACTCGCAGCTTTCGTTTCTGGTTTCGTGACAATCAGTAGCCAGGTGTCATGGACCCGCATTTTAACGATGGTAATTGGTTCAAGTACTTATGCCTTCAGCCTGGTTGTTGCCCTCTTCCTCATCGGCCTTGCGGCTGGAGCGTCATTGGTTTCCCGATTCCTCAAAGACTCGGTTCTTAGAAACAGCTTAATGAAGGTTGAGCTACTAACGACGGCGACCCTGGTCATTAGTTTGTATGTTGTAAATTTGATCCCTGCGTTAGTGATTAGTCTCGGGTTGAATCTCAAGATAAATTCCTGGGCCGGCTTACTTTCATTGCAAGTACTGGCGGCGAGCCTGCTGGTTCTGTTACCCGCTCTGCTGATGGGAATGGTCATGCCGTTGGTCCTTGTCTGGGCCAGTGGTGACGAGCAGCACGCGGTCAACTTGGTCGGGCAAAGCTACGCCGTTAATACGGTCGGAGCAATAATCGGTGCGTTTACAGCCGGCTTCGTCTTGATCCCGAAGCTTAGCACCAGGTTTACGATCCTATTTGCAGCGACCACTTGTTTGATCGTCGCGGGGATCGCCTACCAGCCAGGCGAAAAAGCTAAGGATCCAGCTCTCAGGAAGAGTATTGTTGCTGGCGCCATACCAATTCTGATAATCGCGATGTTTTTCGTATTTGCTCCTCAGATGAATAAGGCTGATCTTTCGATAGGAGCTTACGATAGCCTAATTCGAATCCTGGCCAAGAGTCGGGAAGGAGGGAATGCGGAAGGAGCTGAGCAGGGAAGGACCGACAACCACAAATTGCTTATGTATAACGAAGGACCGACAGCGACTGTCTCAGTCAGAGACGACCTGGGAACCATCTCACTCGCGATCAATGGAAGGACCAATGCGTCTGATAGTGATTTTGATATGCCTACGCAGGTGATGCTCTCGCAGTTACCGCTGTTGGTGGCTCCAAAAATTGACAATGCTTTAATAATCGGCTTCGCGACCGGAATTAGTGTTGGATCTCTTTTGCAGTCCCCCATTGAGTCGGTCACTTGCCTGGAGTTGGAGACAGCAACTATCGCAGCGTCGCGCTTCTTTAATCACGTCAATCATCTACCCCTTGACGATCCCCGTACGCACTTGATTATTGATGATGCGCGTACGTTCCTCCGTGTCACGCCCAACAAGTATGACATGATTATCAGTGAGCCAAGTCATCCATGGGTGCCTGGTGTGGCAAACCTGTTCACGAAGGAATTTTTTGAACTTAGTCGAGAGCGCTTGAGCGACGAAGGAGTCTTTGTCCAGTGGGTGCAAGTTTATCAACTGTCGACTGAAAGCCTGCAATCTGTTTTGGCTACTTATCACTCGGTCTTTCCACATGTTCTGATGTTTCGAGTTGGTGGTCCAGAGAAAGGGAAGGATTTGATACTAATTGGTGGTAAGCAACGGCTGGATTTAAATCATTTGTCAGCTCGTTTTGCGGATCCACGAATGGCAGCTGAAACGGGTCGAGTAGAGCTAAAGTCGGAGAAGGATGTGCGAGACTGGTTTGTCTGCGACGAAACACGTCTTGGACCTGCCGTACGAGGAGCAAGGATCAATACGGATGACAACATGTTGATCGAAACTACGGTTCCGCGAGAGGCATTTCGGCCGTTGATGCAATCAAATTCCCAGTGGGTCAGTTCGCTTGCCGTAGAAAAGTGAGGTCGGTTAATGAAGGATTTGCACAAACTAACCTTCTAGAGTGGTCGAGCGATGAGTACAGTACCGCGAGCGAAGCGACCGGATGGTGTACTCAACGCAATCATCAGGAATCAGGCGTAAAGTTGGAGTGCACCATCCGGTCGCTTCGCTCGCGGTACTGTAATTGAGACCATCTAAGCGAGTTCTAACATCGTTGAGGCGGCTGACTCTCCGCTACGAATACAGTCAGGAATGCCGGCGCCCCGTAAAGCATTACCAGCGAGCGTGAGTCCGGGAAGTTTCAAAGCCCTAGCTTCAATCTCATCAACCAACTGTAAATGGCCCACCTCATACTGGGGCATCGACTTTATCCAACGACTAACTTCTGCAAATAACGGCTCACCTGAGATCGAGATAAGTTGCGCGAGATCGCTCGTAATGCGTCTAAGCATTTCCTCATCATTGAGTGCGAGCATCTCGGGTTGTAATGCTCCACCAACAAAAGCCCGCAGGAGAACACAATCGGCCGGGGCACGGCCCGCAAATTTGACACTGGAAAAACTACAGGCAATCACCGACCGACCCTCGATGTTAGGAACCACAAACCCAAAGCCGTCCAGAGCGTGACCGATCTGCGAGCGTCGATATGCGAGATTAATCGTCGCCGTTGAAGAATACTCAATTCGTTCCAGGAGCGATGACAGTGGTGGATCTACCTGGGCCAATAATGCACCGGCTATATAAGAAGGAACTGCTAAACAGATTGCGTCGGCACCGACTGGGCCCATTTCGGTATTAATTGTCCAGTTTCCCGAGTGCGTAACCGAGTTGACCTTACAATTGAGGCGAGTGATTACACCTCGGTCCTTGATTTGTTCCCCAAGTTTGTTTACGAGCGTTTGCATTCCGCGATCGAATGACATGAACAGGCTGTAGCGCGCACCACTTACCCCCGAACCTTTACCTGTTTCCTTCCGTAGTTTTTTTGCTTTTCTCCACATAGCGAGAATAATGCTTCGCTCCGCTTGTTCCATGTCGAGAAATCGTGGCAGCGTGGCCCGAAGGCTGAGTTTTTCAGGATCAGCTGTATAGATGCCTCCGACCATTGGTTGGGCCATCCGGTTTAAGGCTTCTTTTCCTAGACGTCTGCGCACAAAATTCGCGAGTGACTCGTCTGCATTTCCGTTGACGCTTCGCCTTGGCAGCACAAGATCTCCTGCCATACGAACCTTACCGGCGATGCTGAAGATGTCGGTTGTCACAAACGGCCACATCCTGGTTGGCGCGAGCAACTGAAAGCCTTCGGGTACGGGTCGCAATCGACCAGCGCGTACGAGAAAACTGCGACGGTGTTCGGGATTGGTTTCTATTAAGTTTGAACTGAGTCCAAGCCGATGAGCCAGATCGACGGCTTGTGGCTTTTCTGAAATGAACGAGTCCGGACCTCGTTCCAGAAGAAATCCATCTCTTTCGTCTGTCCGCAAGGTGCCGCCGAGCCGCGCGCTCGATTCAAAAACCGTAATTTGGATTTTATCGTCCGGCGCCAGTTCCGTAAGCCGGTGGGCCGCCGCGAGGCCTGAAATACCACCACCTATTATCACGATATGCTTCATTATGCTGAGATCTACTTGAGGCAACAGTCGACCGCACAAACGTCATGATTGGGACCAAAATCGCCAAGGAATCTACGCGGAGCATTTTCGGTTTTTTCCAGAAGAAGTTCTCGAACCATTTTTACGAATAACGGATGTGTTCCTGCCGTGGCTGCTCGAGCGATGCTCAGTCCAATTTCAGCCGCCGTGCGCTTGGCCTCAATGTCCAAATCATAAATAACTTCCATGTGATCCGATACAAAGCCAATCGGCGCAATGACAACATTCTCCACCCCTTTGGTTTTTAAAGTTCTCAAGTGACTCGAAATATCGGGTTCGAGCCAGGGCTGAGTTGGTGGACCGCTGCGGCTCTGGAATGCCAGGTCCCAGTTTGAAATGTTCAATGCATCCGCGACCAGCCTGCCTGTCTCGCGTAACTGCTTTTCGTAATCACAATTGGTGGCCATCGCCGAAGGAATGCTATGAGCGGTGAAGACGATTGTGACCTCACCTTGTGGAAGTGTTGATAACGCTGCGCGACTTTGCTCGACGTTGGCTTCAATGAAAAGCGGATGGTTATAGAAGGCGCGCACCTTATCGATTTGAGGTGCGCCTGGACCAACTACGTTTCGGGCGTCGGCAATGTTCTCCAAGTACTGGCGGCAACTCGAGTAAGAGCTGTAGGCGGAAGTCGCAAACGCCAGTGCTTTTCGTACACCATCCCTGGCCATCTCCGAGAGGGTGTCGGGTAATAGCGGATGCCAATTTCTGTTGCCCCAGTAGATTGGAAGTCGTGGTCCATGTGTATCAAGTTCTTTTTGTAGAGCTTGGATCAGGTTTCGATTTTGTTGGTTGATAGGGCTGACGCCACCGAACAATTTGTAATGTTCAGCGACTTGCAAGAGTCGTTCTCGGGGAACGTTCTTCCCACGTAATACATTCTCGAGGAAGGGAATTACTTCGTCAGGTCCTTCTGGTCCGCCAAAGGAGACGAGGAGGAGCGCATCATACTTATTATTAGATTGCCCCGATGACACTAAAATACCCTTTTCAGAAATCGCCTGTTTCGGTTCGATTCACACCAAGTTTCGGTTTGGCGTCTTCATTCACACCGGGCTTAAAGCCTCGTGACTCTGTTCGGCTAATAGCTGAAACCGTTCAACGGTTTGTTGACGCAACCCTCTCTCCCGCAGTCAAGATAAGACAGAAACCGTTAAAACGGTCGTACTATCGAGCGTTCACTCGACCCCAGACTAAAGCGTGGGGTGAATGAGAGTTGATCCGAGCGTTACGCGAACCTGATCCAAGGGTTAGGCGAACCATCACTTAAGCAGGCGACCGCGTCGAGCTCAGTTCGTGGACCATCTCGACGAGTGCCAGGACATTCTCAACTGGAGTCTCCGGCAGGATGCCGTGACCAAGATTAAAGATGTGTCCGGGTCGCCCAGCCGCTTGTTCCAGAATCCTTTTCGCCTGCGAACGTAAGACATCTCTGTTGGAAAATAGCGTGACGGGATCAAGATTACCCATTATCGCAACATCGTGACCAACCCGACTCCAACCCTCGTCAAGCTCGACGCGCCAATCAAGACCAATTACATCTCCGCCTGCCTGTCGCATTAACTCGAGCAGGCTGCCCGTGCCAGTTCCAAAATGGAGAACCGGCGTTCCTGGTGCGATGTTCTCAATAACCTTGCGAGTGTGAGGTAGAACATATTCTCGGTAATCGCTTGGGCTCAAACATCCAACCCACGAATCAAACAGCTGTACTGCTTGAGCCCCAGCATCAATCTGCGCGTTCAGGTACTTCACCAATGCTCGCGAGATTACGGCCATCAAGTCGTGCCATGCCCCTGGATCGTTGTACATCAATGCCTTGGTGTTAATGTAGTTTCTAGACCCACCCCCCTCAATCATGTAGGACGCGAGTGTAAATGGAGCGCCAGAAAAACCAATAAGCGGAGTAGTAACAGGTAATTGAGCTCGCGTTATCTTGATCGCTTCATAAACGAATTCCAGGGCGTTAGGGTCTTCCAGCTCACGTATCACCTTAAGGTCGGCTGCCGTTCGGACAGGGTTGTGAATCACCGGCCCTTCGCCTTTTGCAAATTCGAGCTGGAGACCCAATGGTTCGAGTATCAGCAGAATGTCAGCAAAAATAATGGCCGCGTCGACGCCGAGACGTCGAGCGGCAGTCACTGTTACTTCTGCGGCAAGCGAAGGAGTTTTGCACAGTTCGAGAAAGCTTGTGCGTTCCCGAACCTCGCGATAATCCTTCATGTAGCGGCCGGCCTGACGCATCAGCCAGATGGGCGTGAATGGAGTTTTTTCGCGACGACAGGCTAAAAGAAATGGACTGTTTGAAAGGCTTTCTTCCGAGTTTTTGGGACTTTCTTGGTTCAAGGCTATGGAGTTTTCAGTTTCCGCGGCGAACTTTCCCGGGCTTGAGCGCGTTCAACGAAACATTGCGAGCTTTTCAGCCACTAACTTAAGCCACCGCTCTTAATCTGTTCAGATATTGGTGCAAAACCAGTTTCAGACTACAATAATCCGGAAAAAAGCTGTAGCACCCTGGATTATAAAACTTGTCACAAGTCAGTAGTTTGTGGTGTTTTCACTGTTGAGAGAGCGGTGATTGATGAACGGACAAGCTAGAGCTTTGATCGAGTCCATGCCTAACGACATCGGGGCTGAGGCGGTTTCTACGCCCAGTTTCGACGAAGCGTTCACACTCCATCACCGCGCGGTTTTTCGGACCGCTAGGGCGGTCGTACGCGACTCTGCCCTGGCCGAAGACGTGACGCAGGAAGTATTTCTACGACTTTATCGCAATCTCAACGCCACGCCCGGCGAAGAACTTTTGAGGGCGTGGCTTCTGCGTGTAACTCTGAACGTGGCGCGAAACACCTTGCGGGGGCAAAGCCGCTCGATGATTCGCGACAACGAATATCAGAAGAGTTCCACGGAGGATGGCTCACTGACGGGAGCACCGGAAGAGGATTACGAACGCCGGGTGGCGATCGAAGAAGCTCGCCGGGCCCTCGAAAAGATTAAAGAGCCGATGAGAAGTTGCCTGCTGTTGAAACAACAGGGGCTTTCGTATCGCGAGATAGCCACAAGTCTCCAAATCAAAGAGACGAATGTGGGCAGTTTGGTAGCTCGCGGCCGAAAAGAGTTTGCGAGGGTCTACGGTAAGATCGGAGGCAAACGTGAATAGGTGTTTGGACGAGGCAACGCTGCAAAGCTATTTCGATGGTGAGCTTTCCCCATCAATGATGGAGAGAGCAACATCGCATTTAGCCATGTGCACTAACTGTGCAGAGGCCGCTCGGGAGATCGAGCAGGAGTTGATGCTTCTTACTTCCGCTCTGGAACCAGAGTTCGAAAGTGCGGTGCCAACGGAACGCTTGCAACAGCGCATCAATGCGGCGGTGTTGGATCTGCGAGTTGCCAGGGCTGCAGAGATTAAGCCATCAACTGGATTCTTTGGATCCCTTTCCGCTCTCTTCAGCTTTAGTTCGGCCCGGTCACTCGGTTATGCAAGTTTGGTAATTCTGCTCGCGCTCGCTGCCATTCTCGGTTTTGTGAAGATGCGGATGAGCAGGGTTGAGAATCAAAATCTTCAAGCTAAGAACACTGTTCAGAACGATAAACAACCAACGCCAGAACCACTTGCTACTGTTACCGAGAAGTCTCCAATAAAGGCTGGCAGCCCGATAATCGTCGAGAAACCGTCGCCGATAGTAAAACGGTCCGGTACCAGGCACGTTGAAAGAGTTGCACCGGCTGAAGCGAAGGTAAAACTAATCCCGGGTGAACGTTCGTATCTTCAAACTATTGCCAAATTGGATACCGCTATTAATTCAGACAAAAATGCCATGCGTCCGGCACTTCAGGTGGAGTACGAACGTAATCTCGCGGTTGTTGATCGCGCGATTGCAGCTACTCGTAGTGCGGCTAAGAGTAATCCGAATGATCCAGACGCGGCCGATTTCATGTTCGCTGCTTATCAAAGCAAAGTGGACCTCCTGAATACTATTGCCGACGCGCGTCTGGGAGGCCGCTCACACTGAAAGGTCCGGGTCTAAGTTGATAATGAAGTTGTTCGCAGGTTGCGTAGTACTCGGCCTAATCCTCTCCCTTCCAGGTTCGGCCCCCGCCAAAATCAAAAACAAAGATCTCAATGTCGCTGAGAAGGTCGAGCGGTCAACTACCGTTAGTCCACAGGTCACTCTGACACTTTGTGTTCAGTCGGGAACAATAAGTGTTCGCGGATGGGACAAAAATGAGGTGCGAGTCACCTCTAACGATGCCGATGACATTCAATTTCGGCGGATTGACAAGTCCAAGGATCCTTCTTCACCAGCCAAGCGCATAGATGTGATGGTGCTCGACGAGGCTAAGGCGAAGAATCGTTTAGACTGTCAGGCGTTGGCGGACGTGAATATGGACGTGCCGGCAAACGCTACTGTCCAAGTACAGACGCGCGACGGCGACATTAGAATTGTGGGTGTTGCCGCGGCCTATGCAGGTTCTCAGAACGGCGATATCACGATTGAGCGAGCTTCAAAACTAGTCGAAGCGGGAAGCGTTGGCGGCAGTATCTCTCTACGCGACTCTACGGGTCGAGTGACACTGAACTCTGCTGGAGGCGGCGTGGCGATGGTGAACGTTCGTTCCTCAAACTCGGAAGATACTATTGATGTCGGGACTGTTAGTGGCGATATTCAATTAGATCGAGTCAGCAATTCGAAGATCAATATGAAGACCGTCAATGGCAATATCACCATGACGGGTCCTCTTGCACATGCTGGGTCTTACGCGTTTACGTTGATGGGCGGCGACTTGACACTAAAAATGCCACATGACGCTTCGTTTACATTGAACGCGAAGGTTTCCGAACGACGAAGTATCGTCTCAGATTTTGCATTGAAATATCTGAGCGAGAATCCACAGTCTCCTCCGAATCCTGCTCCTAAAGAATTGCCTGCTCCAAAGGCCGGTCCGAGCACACCTGCACCAAAAGTCGAACCACCAGCCAAGCACACACCTGTACCTAAGGTCGAGCCACCCGCCAAGGATGTGACAGTGATCACACCGGTGATTGTAGCGAAGCCGGTTATTTCGAGTCCTTACATCCTGCGAAGATTCAATGCCATCTGCGGCACAGGAGACGCGACAATCTCAGTCTCTTCTTTCGGCGGCAGCCTGCTTCTCAAAAAGTTATAAGCCCAGACGCAAAATCGGTACAAAATTACGCCGAGTCCCCGATTTCTTGTGAGAAAAAGCACTGGACTTTAGCTTTTGAGCAAGAATCGGTGTAAACCGCAAAATCTGCGGATTGCAGGGCGAGTTCGTGAAGCCCGTCCGAACCTTTGAATGAAAGTTTGTTGTCACAATGGGAAACGGGTCGGTGTTCTGATAATAGAGCAACGCAGAAGGGCCGAGGGCGGTTGGAACTAAGAAATTCAGGCTGGCCACTCTCGGCCCGTAAACCAAAAAAAGCAAACTACTTCAGCGGATGGGCAGCATGACAGCAACGAATCAAGACAAAAAATCGTATCGCGTTATCATTTTCGCACTGCTTGCGCTGGTAGCCTTATCCTCGGCGATGAAGGACCTTAATCAACTAAGGACTTTTACGCTCGAAACAGTTGATCTAATTGCACAATATTCGGAAGTTGTTGCTCCGACGGTTATGGCGAATGCCGCGCCGCTCCCAGTAGTACACACGGAATCAATTGTCGCACAGAGAGGGGCCGATGAGTTTAGGTGGACCGGATCAATCAGTCAGGACGGTGCCGTCGAAATTAAAGGCGTCAACGGCGAGATAAGGGCCGAACGGTCAAGCGGCAATCAGATTGAGGTGCAGGCTTCGAAACGATCCAGGCGAAGTGATGTTAACTCGGTTCAAGTGAAGGTCGTTGAACACGCGGGGGGCGTGACGATCTGTGCGATTTATCCGAGCGACGATCCTTCGCGGCCCAATTCCTGCGAACCTGGTGACGGTAAGGGCCGCAACTCGGTCAGAAACAACGACGTCACTGTCGACTTCACAGTACGTGTTCCTAATCATGTAGCGTTGATTGCACGCACTGTTAATGGCGAAATCAGCGCAAACTCCTTAACGGGAAATATTACCGCCCATACAGTCAACGGAAGTATCAGACTATCAACCAGCGGTTACGCCGAAGCTAGTTCGGTTAATGGTGGTATCAGTGCTCAAATGGGAGATACTAACTGGCCCAGCCGGCTTAAGTTTTCAACTGTAAATGGCGCTATTGACCTCGATCTACCCTCCAACATAAGCACCGAGATAGAAGCACAAACTACAAACGGATCAATTCACTCCGATTTTCCACTTACGGTCAGTAGCCTTGATGGTCCAAAAAGGATTAAAGGCAAGATAGGATCAGGCGGACGAGAGCTTGTTCTACAAACCCTGAACGGAAGTATCAGTCTGCGTGCGGCAGGTTAACGACAATATTTACTGGCGAGATAAAGAGAGAGCAAATCATGTTGAGCAAAACCTTAATAGGTACATTTCTGTTGTTCGTTGCGTTATCGATCAACGGAACAGAGCCGGCTGCCGCAAGCAGTCTGGGAATGCAGGAGACGCGCCCGGTTCCAGCTGAACCAAGAGGCATCGTGACATCAGCGGTGCCTGGTGAGTCTGGCGAAGAGGTTCGTGAGGAATTTCATCAAACCTATCCCCTTTCAGCGACTGGTCGCATCAGTCTTGAAAACATTAACGGTGGGGTTCAGGTCAAAGTTTGGGATCGAGCGGCAGTCCAAGTCGACGCCGTCAAAAAAGCCTATCGTAAGGAACGCGTTGCTGAAGCAAAAATAGTAGTCAATTCAACGGAAGAAAATTTAAGAATCAAAACTGACTATCCTGATTGGAACCAGACATTCAGAAATGATGATCGACGTTACGACAACCCGGCAACAGTCGAGTATGTTCTGACGATACCTAAGAGAGCTTCGCTTGAATCGATTGAACTCGTTAATGGCTCACTGGACATCGACTCTGTTGAAGGCAGTGTGAAGGCCTCTTCAATCAATGGTCGAGTTAAAGCTCGCGGTCTACTTGGGGAGGCCAGGCTGTCGACTATTAACGGTTCATTGGAAGCTAGTTTTAACCAGCTAAATGAATCCGCAACCGTTGACCTGGGTTCTGTTAATGGGGACGTAACGATAATCATTCCCTCAAATGCAAATGCGAGTATACGCGCCGGAACGGTTCATGGTGGCATCTCTAACGACTTCGGACTACCAGTCACGCACGGCGAATACGTTGGCCATAATCTTGAAGGACAAATTGGTAGCGGCACCACGAAGATCAAGCTTGGTAATGTCAATGGCCGCATTCGTATAAGTCATGCGACCGATGGTTTGGCGCTGAGTCCGATTACTTCAATCCAGATCGAAAAGGAAAAGATCAAGGATGAAGCTAAGAAAGCTATGAGCGCCGACATCAACCGGCAAATCGAACAGGCAAATGAGATGGCTGCGGAGCAGGTTGCCCGATCGGTTGACTCGGCTCGGATTGCACGAGAAGCACAGCGCCAGGTAGACGAAGCACTGCGAAATGCACAGCGCGAGATCCAACAAGCTCAGCGTGAGATCCAACGCGAACAACGACAGCAGATTCGAGATCAGGTGCGGGTCGAGGTAAACCGGAGCCGTGGAGTCGGAGCTGGAGTTGGTGTGGGTGTCAACTCAGGACGCTATGCCAACAAGGTGAGTTCCCAGGAGTCTAAGAGTTTTTCAGTCAATGGGACTCCGCGGGTCAATGTTGTTACTTTTGATGGACCAATCACCATTCATGGTTGGGACAAGGCCGAGGTCTCGTACGTTGTTACCAAAAGAGCCGACGACGATGAGTCTCTAAAAATGATCAATGTTGACAGTCAACAAAACGGCGAGACCATCTCCATAATTGCTAAAAGTGATGACGACCGGAGTGGTAGTACTCAAATAGAAGTAAATGTCCCTCGTAACAGTTCACTGCACGTGTCATCCGGCGATGGCGAACTGAAACTCGATAAGGTTAGCGGTGACATTACGCTGCGAACTGGCGATGGTTCGATTGATGTCTCAGATGGTGGCGGTCAACTCCAGCTTAATACTGGAGATGGACAAATCCAGGTATCTCGATTTGATGGACAAGTGGATGTACGCACTGGTGATGGACCAATTAATCTGGACGGTAGTTTTAGTTCTGTTGCGGCACGGACCGGTGACGGTTCGATAAGTTTGACAGTTCCGAATGGTTCCAACTTCACCATAGAAACCAATGTGGACAATGAAGTTTCGAACGAGGGACTTAATATTACCGAAGCAATTGCACCTTCCCCCCGATTCAAGCGTTGGAGCGTCGGTAACGGCGGCAAAGTCTTTACTCTCAAAACGGGCGACGGAAGAATTCTTCTGCGCTCACGCTGACGAATTGTCATTTACCGGGAAGATTTCTCGAACCCTCGACGTCCAACAAGCGGGAATCTTCCCCCCAGTTTTAGAAACAAACAAAACCAAACTGTTTTCGACTATCTCCGAACGAACGTCTTAATGCGATCGGCGTTACTAAGCTTCATACTGTTTCTTTTGTGTTGCTCAATCGTGAGCGGCCAAAGCCTTGCCTTAGAACCAAAGCCTTCACCTGGTGCCCTCAAAGGAAGCGCTGCGACTCCTGGTTCCGCTTCAATAGAGCCCAAGATCGGAAAGGCAGCCGCTCTCTTGCTCCCGCCGGAAAAAAAGAATCCGGTTAAGCTACCTCTGTTCGCCAGCCCTCCGGTCATTGACGGCAAACTTGATGACCAGGTTTGGAGTTCAGCCGTAGTTCTCAAAGATTTTTACCAGGTGCAGCCGGGCGACAACCTTATTCCGCAAAATCGAACTGAAGTAATGCTCGGCTACGACTCGCGCTTTATCTACGTTGCGTTTCACTGTTATGACGAGCCCGATAAAGTCAGAGCCTCCGTGGCAAAACGAGACGATATTTTCAACGACGATTACGTCGGCATCTTGTTTGACACATTCAACGATCAACGGAGAGCTTACGAATTTGACTTCAATCCGCTTGGCGTTCAGGCCGACGGAATTTGGACCGAAGGAGTCAGTGAAGACTTCAGTCTCGACATTGTTTTCGACTCCAAAGGGATGGTGACGACCGATGGATACACTGTCGAGGCTGCTATTCCGTTCAAGTCGTTGCGCTACCTGGCTGGAAAAGACAAATTGTGGGGAATCCATTTCTGGCGTCGAACAAAACGACTGAACAATTCGCTCGACATGTGGATTCCCCTTGATAAAGACAAGAACAGCTGGCTCGCCCAAGCCGGACATCTCACCGGGCTCGACGGGGTCTCGACTGAACGAACCTTGGATTTGATTCCGAGCCTCACCGTTTCGCAGACAGGTAAGCGCAAACCCACATTACCCGTTGGCACCGCTTTTGATCCGGGTAAGTTTGTGAATGAACCCGTCGAATTAGATCCGGGCCTGACAGGTAAGTTTACATTGACCCCAACGGTAACTCTGGACTTCGCCCTAAATCCTGACTTTGCCCAGGTCGAGTCTGATCAATTAGTGGTCACTGCCAATCAGAGATTCCCGATCTTTTTTGAAGAGAAGCGGCCGTTTTTCCTCGAAGGCATCGACATCTTCAACACACAGATTGCTGCGGTCCATACCCGAACGATTGTTGATCCCGACTTTGCGGTGAAGCTCAGTGGAAAGATCGATCGAAACTCGTTTGGCTTGCTGGTAGCTTCAGATAATGCTCCAGGTAATTTTACTGAAGACGAGCGTTTATCAGCCGACAATCGGTTTGTTGATAAGAATGCGAACGTAGGAATCCTGCGTCTCAAGCGAGATATCGGCTCGGAGGATTCATTCATCGGATTCCTTGGGACCTATCGCCGGTTCGTCGATGTTTATAACGAATTAGGTGGCTTCGACGGCCGCTTTCGAATCAATAAGCAAACGACCTTCAGCTGGCAGGCGTTGGCGACTCGTACCCGCGATATCTTGTTCTTTCCAGAAGAAGGTGTTTTCAAAGACAGTAAACAGAACGGGTTTATATACGCCGTTGATTACAACCAGAGTGGACGCCATTTTGGGCACGAGTTTTCGATGGTTGGGCGCACGCGATACTACCGTGCAGACGTTGGGTTCAATCGTCGAATTAACACAAACAATCCGAACTGGTTTATCCGCTACAACTCTGAACCAAAGCCAAAAGCAAAGTTGATTTCGTGGCGGGTCTATACAGATTTCAATGCTAACTTCGACTGGCAAGGGAATTCGCAGAATTTTAACAACGAGAGTCAGATCCAGTTCCAACTTCGAAAGCAAACATATTTCGGTGCGGGTACGGACGTTGGTTACGATCGCATTTTCGAGAGTGAGTTTGGTCCTGCCAGAAAACCGGACTCAAATTGTGCTATTGAAAACAAGTGTACCTTCGCAGGCCAGGACAACGAACGTTCAAGTCCAACCAAAGCGATCTATTTCTTTGGCGGATCCAACCCGAGCAAGAAATACAACTTCAATTTTTTTACAATTCGCGGATGGGGCAACATGGACTTTGATTTTGGCGCCTTGCCAAAGTATCCGCGCGTCAGCCCGACAGCTTTGTCGGCGGCGGCAGCACGCGACTCCGGAGTTTGTAACACCGTGGCTTTGCCCGCAGTATGTCTTGCTCCCCAGGATCCTGGCCCAGGTGACTTCTTCCACTTTGACGCTGGGTTAACTTATCAGCCTACCAACGCAATCAATGCGCGTTTGAGCTACACCAAAGAAAGGCTCACCAGATACGACACGGGCCGGCTTGCATTTGACGAGAACATCGTCTCACTTCGAACAACCTATCAGTTCACCCGTTTTATCTTTGCGCGAGGTCGGGTGGATTACGACACGTTGGCTTCCAACGTTAAAGGCCAATTCCTGTTGGGTTGGACACCAAATCCGGGTACAGCTTTTTATGTTGGCTACAACGACGATCTAAATCGAAACGGTTATAGCCCGTTTTCAGGTCAACTCGAACCCGGATTTCGCCGTAATGGTCGCACCTTCTTTATTAAACTCTCATACCTGTTCCGCCGCAGCTTCTGAGGCAAGTCCCACCATCGTAACTTACACCGAGGCAAGCGAGCGGTTGCGACACTAAATGCTTACGCTATGAAAGAGGGTTGCTTGGTTGAGTGTGGCGTCCAGTCGCTGTGCTCGGTTTACGGTACTCGTTTCGCCTTGTTTTTATTCAGACCACTCCCCAACTGACTCTGGTGTCAACCCGTGTTAAACTAGCCCGACCAGTCTTGTCCGCTCCCCGGTTTACTTGCTATTAAATCGATTTGACTAGGAAGAGCTTGATCTTGGTTTGAATTTAGGATGTTGGATCCGGTGCCATCGATGAGACACGCCTCCAAGGCGCTAAGTATTGGGTTACCGCTAGCAATACTGGCGGTTATTTTTTTAACTTCGTGCAAAAGCGATTACCAGGCGTCTGCGCGCCAGAATCGTCCCGGCACGGCGAATACGAGTCGTCAGGTCAAAACAGTCGCGGTCGCTGAAACACCTTTTGGCGAGACAGTCACCGCAAACGGAACTCTCGCCGCTTTCGACCAGACAACCGTAAGCGTAAAGGTGCCAGGCCGGCTCCGGGTTATTTCGATCGATCTCGGTTCCGTAGTCGCCAAGGGACAGGTTATCGCACAGCTTGAACCTGAGGATTACAGGTTGAGGGCGCAACAGGCCGAAGCTTCGTTGGCCCAGGCACGAGCTCGCCTTGGTCTGGCACCGGATGGCACTGACGACAGAGTTGATCCTGAACAGACAGCCACTGTTCGCCAGGCGCGCGCCGTCCTTGATGAGGCTCGCAATACTCGAGACCGAGCTGCCCGACTGGTCGAACAAGGTGTGATCGCAAAGGCTGAATTCGACACTGCGAACGCCGGCTTTAAGGTTGCGGAGGGACGTTATCAAGATGCATACGAAGAGATTCGTAACAGGCAGGGAATTCTTGCGCAACGGCGTTCGGAGCTGGCTCTGGCTCGTCAGCAACTAAAGGATACGGCGGTAGTTGCGCCGATGGACGGCATTGTGCAAGAGAAACGGGCCAGCGTCGGCGAATACATGGCAGCGGGCACTCCACTTGTTAACATCGTGAAAATGGATCCACTCCGCTTGCGTGCTGAAATTCCCGAGCGTGAATCAAAGAATGTACACAGTGGTCAAAGTGTGAGAGTGACTGTTGAAGGCGACTCGAACGTCTATCTGGGCCAAATTATGCGGTTGAGTCCGGTGATTACAGAACAAAACCGAATCCTGATGGTTGAAGCTGACGTTCGTAACAATGGTAAGCTGCGCCCCGGTTCGTTTGCGCGTGCTGAAATTGTCACAAACGATTCCAAAATGGCCGTGACAGTTCCTAACAATGCAATTGTTAATTTTGCCGGCATCGAAAAGGTCATCGTCGTGCAGAACGGCAAGGCTTTGGAAAAGCCGATTACAACAGGTCGACGAAGTCCTGAAGTGACTGAGATTGTGGCAGGCGTAAGCGTCGGCGAAAAAGTGATAGTTGATCCGGGTAACTTGCAAACAGGTCAACCAGTCGAAATTGTTGATTAAATAATTTGTGTAGCCGTCGTAAATTTTTATGTGGCAACTCAGGCGGTTGCTCATAAATCAGAGTTAAGGCGCACTTCTTATTAATTGCCCCATTTCGGTTTTCATAAATGCAAAAACTGGCTGAAATTTGTATCCGCCGTCCGGTTTTCGCGACGATGATCGTGCTCTCGCTGGTCGTCGTTGGAACAGCCGGGTTTTTCAAGTTGGGTGTCGATCGTTTTCCGTCGGTCGATTTGCCTACAGTCAGCGTTCGCACGAGCCTGCCCGGTGCTGCTCCTGAAGAAGTTGAATCCTTAGTCACACAGCAGATTGAAGAAGTCGTAAATACAGTTGATGGTATTAGCGAGCTACGATCTGTTTCGGGACAGGGAACTTCAATAGTTATCGCGACCTTCAGACTCGATCGTAATCTTGAGTCTGCTACACAGGACGTCAGAGATCGCGTAAACACTCTTGGCCGGGATCTTCCAGAAGACGCAACACCTCCGATCATTCAAAAGTTTGATAACGACAGCACACCGGTGCTGACGATCGCTCTTTCTGCGGATCGGTCTTTACGGGAACTGACGGAACTGGCTGACAAGACGGTTCGTGTTCAATTAGAACGCGTTGGTGGTGTCGGTGAGGTCCAGGTCGTCGGTGGTCTCGATCGTGCAATCAATGTTTGGATTGATGCGGATCGACTTGCCGCTTACCAGATTTCAATATCGACAGTTCGTGATGCTCTGGCTCGGCAAAATGCCGACGTGCCGGGTGGGAATGTTACCACCGGTAAAGAGGAACTGACGCTACGCACTCTCGGCAGATTCACCGATCCACGCCAGTTCGAGGACCTCGTAATAGCGAATGTAAATGGTGCTCCCATCCGACTTCGCGATATAGGCCGCGTTGAGGATGGAACAAAAGAGCAGCGCTCATTGGCTCGTCTCAATGGGACCCCAACTGTAACGCTTGATATCAGGCGCCAGTCTGGTGCTAACACGGTAGAAGTGATCAAAGGTATTAAGGACGCACTTCCTCGAGTCAGCGCCCAACTACCTCAGGATGTAAAACTCGAAGTCATTCGTGATCAATCGAGATACATTGAAGCTGCACTTCACGAGATCCAAACTCACCTCGTTCTGGGAAGTATTCTCGCCAGCCTGGTCGTCCTTCTGTTCATGCGCTCGTGGCGGTCAACTTTGATTGCCGCAGTAGCCATACCATGTTCGGTTATCTCAACTTTTGGAATGATGAAGGCGCTGAACTTCACTCTGAACAGCGTCACTATGTTGGCTTTGGTGCTGATGGTAGGCGTCGTTATCGACGATGCGATCGTTGTCCTTGAAAATATCTTTCGTTTCATAGAAGAAAAACGGATCGAACCAAAGGAAGCTGCGCGAGAAGCCACGAAAGACATTGGACTCGCAGTTTTGGCTACAACTCTGTCTCTGGTAGTCATATTCCTGCCCGTCTCATTTATGTCTTCCATTTCAGGGCGCTTTCTTTATCAGTTTGGTATCACAGCGGCGGTTGCCATCCTGGTCAGCCTGTTAGTTTCGTTCACGCTGACTCCAATGATGAGCTCGCGCCTGATACGAGTCTCGGATGCGAAGGGTGGCGGTCATGAATCTCCTTCGTCGAGAACTGGTTTTTATCGCTGGATCGATCTTGGCTATTCGAAGCTGCTCGCGTTTGCGATGCGCCACCGCCTCGCGGTTGCTCTGTTGGCTTTCGTTACGGTGCTGACCTGCATTCCTTTATACCGGGGTGTGAAACAGGAGTTTATCCCGACGAATGTAGACGAAGCTGAGTTCGAGGTTGGCGTCAACGGACCAGAGGGCACAAATCTCGCAGTGATGAACGAGACCATCACCGCGATGGAAAAAGACATTCTGACTACTCCAGGTGTAAGCATCGTCTTGTCATCTGTCGGGGGGAGCTTTCTTGGTGGTGTGAACCAGGGCGGAGCTTACGTTCGTATTGAGCCACATGAAAAACGCACCCTGTCGTTCACCAAGCTTTGGAATGAAACGAAAAAGGGAAATCCGTTCAACGCTTTTCGCGGGAACTATACACAACAAGATGTAATGGCTGAGGTGCGGCGCCGGTTGCAGCGTTATGCGCCGATGCGCATCAGTGTTCGTAATGCTCAATCGTTCAACTTCGGCGCCGGTGGCCGTCAGGATATCGACTTCGTATTTCGTGGTCCTGATCTAGTAGCGTTGTCCGGATATGCTGACCATCTGTTGGAGCGATCTCAAGAAATCGGCGGAATTGTCGACGGCGATACCACTCTCAAGTTGAACAAGCCCGAATTGCGAGTCGTGATTGATCGCGACCGAGCGGCGGATCTGGGTGTTGATACATCCGACATAGCGAACAGCTTGCGACTAATGGTTGGCGGCGAGGACCAGGCTTCACGCTTCAGAGACGATTCGACTAATGAAGATTACGACGTTGAGTTGCGACTCACTGAAAAAGATCGAAACGATCCTGCGACCTTAAGTCACTTGTATGTCCCTTCCTCGCGCGGAGAGCTCGTGCGACTGGATAACCTCGTTCGCATTAAACGCGATACAAGCCCATCGCGAATCGATCGTCTCGATCGCGAGAGACAGGTATCGGTTCGAGCTTCAGTTGCGCCCGGGTATGCACTTGCAGATCGAATTGAAGCCTTGCGCAAGGCGGTCGGGGAGATGAATCTGCCCACGGCCTACACGACGACAGTTTCTGGTCGTGCTCGGGAACTCGAACGCACCTTCACTGAATTTATCTGGGCGTTCATACTGTCGATCATCTTCATGTACATGATTCTCGCCTCGCAGTTTGAAAGCACGATCCATCCGTTGACGATCTTGCTAAGTTTGCCGCTTTCGGTGCCGTTTGCGCTTCTATCACTTTGGGGAACCGGAGATACGCTTAATCTGTATTCAGCGCTCGGTATCCTTGTGTTGTTTGGAGTGGTGAAGAAGAATGCGATTCTGCAGATCGATCACATGAACAATCTGCGGGAAAAGGGCATGGAACGATACGATGCGATCATGCAGGGGAACCGAGACCGCCTTCGTCCAATCCTGATGACGACACTTGCTTTAGTTGCCGGTATGTTGCCGCTTGCTCTTGGAACAGGACCGGGCGCCGAAGAAAGACGCTCTATCGCGGTCGTCGTGATCGGAGGGCAGTCGCTGTCACTCCTTTTGACCTTGATTGCCACTCCGGTAGTTTATTCTCTACTCGATGATTTGAAATCTGCGACCCGTTGGCGTGCCCTTGCGACAAACTTGTCTGGCATTAAAGCGGGACTTGTTGAGAAGGTTAGGCGTCCCAAACGTCCCGCTCGAGAAGCGACTGCTGAAAGAACTGCAGTCGAGACTGAGAAAGATTCGATCCCCACCGCCGGCGACTGAACACTTCAGTCATTCGTTGTAAGTGGAGCCCATTCGATCCAGCTTGCGGAGTAAGCCTGGCCACACGAGTTGTCCTCGTTCACCCTTCGTCACCACCGCCTCCTGAGCCGGAATCTGAGCGAGCACTGATGACGGAATCGGAATCAGTTTCCCTCCACCTGACTGCGCCAGGATCTGAATGCGGCAAGCTCGTTCCAGCAGGAACATCGATAAAAATGCATCGGAAACGGTTTGGCCAACTGTAAGCAGACCGTGATTCCTCAAGATCAGGAAAGTGTTTTTGCCAAGATCGGTGACGAGCCTTGGTTTCTCGTCGTCATTGAGAGCCAGTCCCTCGTAATCGTGATATCCCAACGATGCAAGCACGAACAAAGCTTGTTGCGAGATAGGAAGTAGTCCGTCTTCCTGCGCTGACACTGCGATGCCACAATCGGTATGAAGATGCATCACACAGAGTGCATCTTCTCTGGCTGCATGTACGGCGCTGTGGATCGTGAAGCCGGCTGGATTAATGTGGTATTCAGAATCCATTACGATCTTTCCGTCGAGGTCCACCTTCACCAGACTCGAAGCAGTGATTTCTTCAAACATCATCCCGAACGGATTAATCAAAAAATGGTGTTCTGGACCAGGCACGCGGGCGGAGATATGAGTGAACACCAGGTCGTCCCAGCCAAAATCCGCGACCAAACGATATGCGGCCGCAAGGTCTACTCTGACTTGCCATTCTTCCGGTGAAACGAGCTCTCGAATCTCAATCTTATCGGCTTTCTGAGGTGCGCTCATGAGTGTCCTTTCATTTCGATTGCAAACTCGCAACGACGTTAGCGTCAGGAACGTTCAATATCTCCTCCCAACCGGAGTTATCAGCTCTCAAATCCTCCACTAACTGATCACGCAATTGACGAAGTTTCGTGCTCAGGGCAACGGGATATGTGGAAATGTCAGCGAAGCGCTTTCTTTGTTCTTCTACGAATGCCTTCTGCTTCGTGATCGAGGGTATTGCCAGGTGTTGACCGTTCTTCCAGAAGGGCAACAATAACCTCTCAACCTCTACTGCGCCGTCCACCTGGACGTCTTCGTCTTCTAGGCCAATAATGTCGCCGGTGTAGTAGCCCTGCGCATCAATGCCGCGGAATAGTTGGAGGCAGCCCGGCAGAGTAATTTTGTCCTGAGAGTTTGAGGCTTTAAGTGTTGGTCTGTCTTTGATCAAGCATTGCTTAAAGATGACACCGGCGACGGTTTTGACTTCACTCGAAAGTTTTGTGCCAATGCCGAACCCGCCCGCCTCGGGAAACTCCGCGACAATCTGTTTGATCTTGTCGACGTCCAAGTCCCCGGTAAGATTGGCCCTGAGTCCTGGCAATCCGTTAGCTTCGAAAAAGCGGAAGCACCATTCACCGAGTTCAGCCAGATCGCCGGAGTCAACGCGAAAACCTTTGAAAGCCTTCCGGCGAGCCTCATTGGAGGTTGCCGCCATCGCCGCATGAATTGCACCCATGTAGACATCGATAGTATCGAGTAGCAGAGTTGTTCCATTCGGGTTGGCATCCAGCCAACGTTCAAAGGCTACTTGCTCAAAATGCTTGGGCTTTCCAGTTCTCGGCTCGATTTCCGGCTCGTACATATACTCGATAAAAGACTGTTGCCAGTAATGAGCTTCTGTTCCGACAGCGGGAATGTCGAGTCGATGAGCCGCTTCCATGTTCGACGTATCGTTGAAGCCACCGATGAACGCATAGACTGCGATATCAACGGCCCGCTCGATATCACCATTTCGGCGAAGGGAGAAATCCGATAACCAACGATGATCTCCGGCGGCCATCCTAAACTGCATCGCCAAACTGGCAGTTGTCATGGGCAGGTCGAAAGCGTGCTCGAACTTGATCTCCTGGGCCTGGGTTAGACCAAAAGCGCCGGTGATGTCTGCGAATGGTTCATGGGCGAATACGATCGTTCCGGGCTTCACCGCTCTGATCTTTCCGACGAATTGGAGGTCTTCAATTGCTTTCGCAAAGAGTTTCAAGCCGCCGCGATCCTGTTCCAGAAAACGAAGTCGAGGTCGATCAATCTGACTGTCTACCAACAATCGGATCAGCCGTTCATGACCGAGACATGGAGCAAACGGTAGCTTCCGCTGAGTTACATAGAATGTTGCCTCGGCTTCGGACAGATATTGATCGTGTAGATGAGTTACCTCCTTAAAGGAAGCGTCGCCCATCGCCGCGTGATATCGATCTAAATTGAGAGTTCCCATGGTGTTGCTTAGAGGTAGAAAAATTCAGTCAATAGCAGGTTGGCAAGGTTGTCTTCTAACGGAAGACTAATTCCGATGGTGCTTTTCGACAAGAGCTCCGGCGTCACGCATCTCTTGAATCGCGCGATCGCCGTCACCGGGATGAATATCGACCGGTCGCATGGCTTCCTCGACTGCCACTACTTCGAATCCTTCCTTGAGCGCGTCGAGCACCGTGTTCTTGACGCAGTAGTCGGTTGCCAGGCCGCCTACAATTACACGTTCCACTTTCTGGGCCCGCAGTTGCGATGCAAGATCGGTCTCATCGAATCCTGAGTACGAATCCTTATCACCGAGTCCTTTTGAAATGACTTTTATTCTTGAGTCGGTTGTTAAGTCGGGATGGAACTCGGCTCCGAATGTGTTTTGAACACAGTGGATGGGCCAGGTTCCTCCGTATGGCACGAAATGTTTTGTTTTTGCTGGATGCCAGTCACGAGTTTCAAATACTGGCAAACCTCGATTCAAGAAGTCATCGATCAATTTATTGAGTGGCGGGACGACCTCATCACCATGTGCTACAGCCAGAGTGCCGCCTGGGCAGAAATCGTTTTGCACGTCGACGACAATTAGCGCCTCTTTTTTTCCGGTCTTCATACGAGCCTCATTCTCTCTCCAATCGTGGTCAAAACGAAAGGGGACGGGCCAAGAATAATCCACAGATTACGCCGATTACGTAGATTCTTTGCTAGAACAGCTTGAGGCTGCGCCTTTTCCAAGAAGAATCTACGTGATCGGCGTAATCTGTGGATGATCTTTTATCTCGCTGAGTTTCAACGTCTCTGGAGTTGGTGATGTCGCTATATTCTGGCAGGACGGAACCTACTTTCTAGAGATCCGGAATCTGGTGATAAACTACGCGCCATACTTAATAGGGAAGGCTTAAATTCATGAACATGACCCAAGTCCTGCCAGGTCCATTGGCGCAAAGTGTCGAAACTGCAATTCATAACACCGAGCAGAGTCACGCACTCAAAAGGATTTGGAGCAAAGATGCATCGCTCTGGAAAAGCGACGAAGCTGCGCAGAAACTGATCAGCAATTCCCTGGGATGGTTAACGGTCCCTGACGAGATGTTGGCAGTGGTTGAGGAACTCAATGAATTTTCTGCTGAGATTCGGAATCAAGGCTTTCAATACGTCATGGTCTGCGGAATGGGCGGCTCTTCTCTTTGTCCTGAGGTGTTGGCTCGTACATTTGGCCGACAGGAAGGTTATCCTGAACTGCTGGTCCTGGACTCTACGGATCCTGACACCATCGCAGACCTCGCAGCCCGCGTCGATATTCAGCGCTGCTTATTTGTCATAGCTTCCAAATCGGGGACCACGACTGAACCAAACGTATTTTATAAATTTTGGTACGACCGCCTTTCGAGAGTCAGTAAGAACCCTGGTGACAACTTCGTCGCGATAACTGATCCGGGCTCGCCTATGGTGGATGTGGCAACCGAACTGAAGTTTAAAAGTATCTTTCTAAACCAGGCAGACATCGGTGGCAGATATTCCGCTCTCTCTTATTTCGGCATGGTTCCGGCGGCATTGATGGGAATCGACATTAAAAACTTACTCGAGCGGGCGAAGACTGCCGAGCAGCAATCGTCGGCTGTGATGCCGGCGTCTACCAATTCGGCGCTCAAGCTTGGTTTGATTATGGGCGAGAGCGCGCGAGTAGGACGGAACAAAATAACCTTTGTTCTTGATGATAAAATTTCAGCTCTCGGTCTGTGGATCGAACAATTGATCGCCGAAAGCACGGGGAAAGAAGGCAAGGGTATTTTGCCAGTTGCGGGCGAACCACTTGGCACTCCCGATTCATACGGAACGGATCGTTTGTTCGTATCAATTTCCGTGGGCGAGGGAAGTCCGGCTCATAGCTCACGCCTGGAGAGTTTAGCCGCAGCTGGACATCCCGTTGTCTATCGAAAGTTAACTGACCTCTACGACCTTGGAGGAGAGTTTTACACCTGGGAGTTCGCGACAGCTTTCGCAGGCTGGTCCATCGGTATTAACCCTTTCGATCAGCCGAACGTGCAAGAGTCGAAAGATGCTACCAAGCACCTCTTACAAGTGTTTAAGGACCAGGGGCAGCTTCCTCAGCAAAAGAAACTTGTCGCTGATCAATCCTTGACCCTTTACGTAGAAGAGGATGGAGGAGCGACAATCTCAAGCGGATCAGTATCGCAGGCAATAAGTGGTTTAATTCATTCCATAAAACCAAACGACTACATAGCTTTTCTTGTTTATACAGAAGAAACAGCCAGGATTGCCGAAGCCCTCGCTGCTATTAGAACGGATATTCTGGCTGTCACAAGATGCGCCACCACAATCGGTTTTGGGCCTCGTTTTCTTCATTCAACTGGCCAGCTTCATAAGGGAGGCCCCGACACTGGTGTCTTCTTCCAAATTACAGCTGATGACCAAATCGACTTTCCTGTACCCGGAGAGCCTTACAGCCTCAGTGTCCTGAAACAGGCGCAGGCGCTGGGAGATTTCCAGTCACTCGCTAAGCACGGCAGGCGAGCTATGCGCGTTGATTTAGGAAAACAGATTGAGGAAGGACTCCAGAGTCTTCGTGAAGAGATTCGCAAGGCGCTTTCAGACTATCCGGTTCAGGGTCTGTCTGAAGCGAAGTCGATTTCCTAGATGCGAAACTTTTCATCTTTACTGGGACATCCTGCTCGCTTCTAAAAGCAACTCAGTCATCATGAACGACTGAGAGCCATGCAGTGGTGCTTCTTAGTGCGCATAACTGCAGTACATTTCTGGAAACAGGGAAGTAATGGTTCTCTCTCACGTTAAAGACATCCCCTACGACGTCACCTCAGGCATGCGAGTTGCCGGTTTTGTTTCGTACTCGCACCCCTGAACCCTGCCCCTATTGGAGGAGGAATCGTCGCGATGAAGTTTTTGGAGCAATTCTTTAAACACGATCTAGCTATAGATCTGGGCACTGTCAACACTCTTATCTACGATCCCGACAAGGGGATCATTCTCAACCAGCCTTCAGTTGTTGCTATTGATCGGTACGAGGGTGAGGTTTTGGCCGTTGGCCATCAAGCACTAAAACTCCTTGGTCGGGAACCGCGCGGCGTCGAAGTTCACCGTCCGATCAGGGGTGGCACAATCTTCAATTTTGAAGTCACCCAGAAAATGTTAAGGACGTTTATTAGTCGCGTCACAGATGGGTATCGAAGAGGACACTTTGTCGTCGGTGTCCCTGGTTCGGCCACAAACGTCGAACAGCGTTCGGTTCGCGACGCCGCGAGAGACGCCGGCGGCAGCCGTGTTGACCTCGTGGACGAAGGTCTCGCTGCTGGATTAGGTGCCGGCGTTAGTTTCGACGACGAAAGAGCACATTTGGTAGTGGACATCGGTGGTGGCACTACCAACATTGCAATTATTGCCTCGGGCGGCGTTGTGTCTTCGGTTAGTCTGACGGCTGCAGGGAACGCAATGGATGAAAGCATCCGCGATTACATTCGCTCGAACTACTTTCTACATATTGGTGAATACACCGCCGAGACGGTCAAGAAAGAGTTGGGAACACTCGTCAGTGATGATTCCTCTCAGGACGAACGAAGATTGGAAGTTGTCGGGAAACATCTCACTGACGGGACGGCTTGTGCGGTCCAAGTTTCCACCAATGACGTTCGTTTGGCGTTGGAGCCCATCCTCGCCGAAATCGTGACAGGTGTCAGGCGTGTGATTGAAGACGCCCAACCAGAAGCTGTAGCAGACATTTATTACTCAGGGGTAATTCTTTCAGGGGGTGGCTCGTTACTGAAGGGATTGAAAGAACGGCTCCAGCAGGAACTTGGTCTACGAGTGACTATGCCGGAGGATCCGATGACAACTGTTGTGGTGGGCGTTGGCGCTCTCATTGCACAACCGGACAGGTTATATCGATGCGCGATTCGTCAGAATCTTCCTGTATGGCAATCCTCCGAAGAGTTGGTGGTTACGTGGTAAGGGGCAAAGGGCAGTGGCGTGATCGATAATATGATTAACGCCACTGCACTGGGTTTTTAATTTTGTTCTGTGAACCAACGCGAGTTTGACATGACCCCAGTCATCGATCGACACACTTGATTGGACCATCGTTTAGCGAGCTTTAGTAAATTTCATCTCATAAGCCTTAACATCGCACGTACCCAAGCAGCCAGAATACGATTACAAAAATCAGTATCATCGAGAGACATCCGCCACCAAACTTGTAGGCTGCCGCTCCCGCCAATATCCCTCGTAATGGTCCTTGCATTTTCTGCCCTCCTGCAAAATCAAAATTCGTTCGCACCAAATTCGAACAAAGCCAAGCTTTTGCATAGGAAGGGCAAACGCAATGCCAAGCGTGAAAACTATCACTTCGCTACGGAGCGCTTGAGAAATTTCAGGAGGGCTCGCTCGGATTTGTGGAAACTTCTTCCTCTAAACGATGTCAGGTCGCCAAGGTCATTGAAGTAACTATCGATAACTTCACCTTGTTCGAACGCATGTAGAATCTCGGGTGATACGTACGAGCTTCGGCAAACGGCCGGCGTATTACCAAGCGCCTCCGATGTCTCCTTAACTGCTGCCACTATCTTTTTCTTTATGGTCCGCTTGTCTTCATCTTCGTCTAAGCCTTCTCGAGCAAGAATTGACGCACAAACCAGAGTGCCGGCCCAGGTTCTAAAGTCCTTCGCGCTAAACTTCTCACCCATCACTTCCTTGATGTAGGCGTTGATTTGACGGCCGCTTACTTTGGTTAACTCACCACCACCATTGCGATATTTGAAAACGTTATATCCGGGCTCCTTGAGTAGAGCGCGGATCACTTTTGCCACCTGGCGATCCTCGAATTTTCGTTGCTGCTGAACACCCGACTTACCCGGAAAATCGAATTCGACTGTATTGCCTTTGACCCTCACATGTTTTCTTCTGAGAGTGGCGATTCCGTAGCTGCCATTTTCGCTCGCATAAACTTGACTGCCAGGTCGTAGAAAGCAAGTGGATAGGATTCTTAGAATGCACGCCAATACGCGTTCTCGGCCAAGGTCGTTCTGTTTTAAGTGGCGCGAGACAGTCTTTCTCATTGCAGGAAGCGTCTTGGCAAACTTCGTAAGTCGTCGGAACTTTTTCGCCTCTTGCAGACGTGTATGGCTCGAATGATAAAGATATTGCCAACGTCCGGCAGCGTCCTTTCCGATCACTTGAACGCGACCATTAGCGGCGGGATTAATTGCAACCTCTTTCCACGCCGGAGGGATCTTTAGGCTATCGATCCTTTCCAAGTCCGCTTTAGAAACTCGTCCACCTGTCGCCGATCGATATCGAAAACCTCGCTGAGGTGAGCCAAGCCGGCGGATCCCAATGTTCTGCAGTCGTTCGATCTTAGTCATTAATTAATCTTTATTTTTTAATCACGGTACGGAAATTGTTGCGGATCGCGAGTAGTCAAATACTCGTTGCCACGAAAGAGACCATCGCTTTGAGCCTCAAAGAAGTAAACGAAGCCGACAAAATCACCGACAAGTTTCGTGTCGTTTGTTCCTCGTGTCGCGCAGTCATCAGACGAGATGCTACTGATGCGGGCGAAAGAATGTGTTTGATCTGCCATGCTCGAATGCTAAATGATTACTTTCGACGAGTTGGCGGCGCGAGCATGAAAACTCGTCGCCGCCAATAGCGTCGGGAAATATTTGCAAAAAGAGTTATCGTTTCTGATCACCCCGATCACCTTGTCCAGATGGAACCTTCCGCTTTGCACTCTGCTTTCTATCTTGTGCAATCGATTTTCCTACATCGGTGACGTCGTCAAATCGCCCCTCTTCATCGCGTCGGACAAAACGTTTGTCTTTGCCAGTGTCGATGAGTTCGCGATGGCTCTTACTGCTTTTGTTGGCCATTCAAAACCTCCCTTACTGTGTAGTCTTCCGATACATTCATCCGCCGTATTTGTTTTCATTCTGAGCACAAAAGAGGTTTTCATCCTCCTTCTGTTCGGTCACATCGCAAGATAAATGCCACCAAGCGAAAGAAAGCCTCATTTTGTTCGGTTTTGTGAAGCAGGGGCTCACTATTTGCTGAGAATCCGAGGTGAACCGATTCAAGCAGTTCACCGCAGTCTCACTAAGGCTGACTCAAGTGGCAATGCTTTATCGGATTTAAACGTAAATATCAGAAACCTGGAGGATAAAAACATGGCTGAAGATAGCGGCGCGGGAAGCACAGGTGTAGTGGCGATCCTGGTGATTTTTGTGGTTATTGTAGTGGCTGCCTTATTCGTATTTGGCGGTCGAATGCTCAACGGAAATAAGAAAGTGGACATCAATATTCAAACTCCGTCCAAGTGAGGGCTGTGGAAATCCTCTCTTTTCCAGAGAATGAGTGACGGGTGGACTCAAGCCCGTCACGTTAGTTCTATGTAATTGTTTTGTACGTTGTCGAACCTTGAAGTACTTTCTGAGCCAGCGGTTTGCTATAGTGCCGCTTTAATTAAGATCGGCGCAACTTTATTCAAATTTTTTCCCCTGCCATTTTCCGTTCCTTTCCTCTACTCAAAGGTTTGGGTTTTACCCAGTTGTCGGCGGTACCAGTGTTGAGAAATTAAATGAAAATCCTACTCTATAATCCGGATAACGGAATTACTCGCAACTTCATGCCTCATCTCTGGATGTTCCTCTTGCAGGCACTCACACCCCCGGATCACGAAGTCGTACTGGTGGATGGGAACGCCAAGGCGATGACTGATCAAGAGCTCGTCGAATTCATACATCGAGAGAACATTGGCTTGGTCGGCATTGGCGCGATGACGAGAATGATAGCGAAGGCTTACCGGGTTGCCGATTCAATCCGTGCAACAGGAATTCCGGTCGTGATGGGTGGTCCCCACGTAACCGAGGTCCCGGATGAGGCACTTGGTCGAAATGGGGCTGGTCCCAGGCACGCTGATGCGGTGGCCCTCGGTGAAGCAGATGAAACGTGGCCGCTGATAGTTGAAGATGCTGCTAATGGCACGTTGAAAGAGGTCTACAAGCCGGCTACAGATAAAAAGGGACTGGATGTAAAACCAACTCTTCAGCCGTATCCCCAAATACCATGGGACACTCTGGATCTTGCGCAATTTAGTCTCATTCCCAAAATACTCAATCCAATCATGTCGAGGATGGGAAGCGGTTGGGGTTCTTTTCACGTTGTGCCTGTCGAAACTGGACGTGGTTGTCCTTACGGTTGTGAGTTTTGCACCGTCACGGGTTTCTTTGGCGACGCAATTCGTTTCCGCTCGAACCAAAGTGTGGTTGATGAACTCTTGCTCCTGAAGGCGCGAGCGCGCCGCCAGCTCGGACAAATTGCGGTCTTTTTTATCGACGATAACCTCGCGATCAACATGAAGCGTGTGAAGTCGCTATTACGAGAGATTATTGCCGCAAAAGCTCAAGTACCCTGGGTGGCTCAGATTAGCGCCAATCTGCTCCGCGATGAAGAACTCGTGGATTTGATTGCAGAGTCAGGTGGAAAATGGATCTTTATCGGAATGGAATCGATAGATCCCGCAAACATGGCCGACGTAAATAAGAATTTCAGCAAACCCGGAGAATATCGAGGTGTTCTTGAGCGTTTAGCTCAAAGAAATATTTACGGGATTACCTCCTTCATTTTTGGGATGGACAACGACACGGTCGGAGTCGCAGACCGAACTCTAGCTGAAATTGGTAGTTGGCCGCCCGGTCTGCCCGTGTTCGGTCAACTTACGCCGTTTCCAGCTACACCTCTTTATGAACGGTTGGACAAGGCGGGTAGATTAGCGCGACCCAAGCACTGGTTGGATTTCGCCCCCTTCGTCATGGCTCACGACCCACTTCACATGAGTATTGAGGAAGCGCGAAAAGAAACGCTTCATGCCTGGTCAGAGTCGTATAGTCCAGAACGCAATGCTGCCGCAGTTAAGTTATTGAGGAACGCTCCCCTGCAGTTCCGAATAAGTCACTTCGTCGCCAGATTGTTTTTTCGAGGTATCTATTTCCCACAACTCGGTTGGCGCTCGTGGGTCAAATTAATGCATCAGAACCGTAGAACCATCCTACGCCTGGTCCAGGATTCAGTTAAAGAGATAGTGAAGGCGAGACCTACAAACCCAATTGGTGGCGAAGGTGTAAAAATTCCGACTATGCAGACCCAGGTCGGAGACAATCCTTCCCAAAAGCCTGCATAGGTCTAGTCTGTTTTGAGTTAGTGGGCAAACAGCAAGCAAATAAAGCTGACCCGAATCTAACAGTCAGTAGAAGTGGCCAGACGACTGCCGCCACATGATGGCCGCAATGCCATAGCGCCGGGGCGGCTAAACTGCTCGACGACCCGTCACCAGATTAATCACAAGGACTATCGCCGCAACGACCAACAGTAAATGAATTAATCCACCGCCGACGTGGGAAAGCATTCCAATCAGCCACAGAACCAGCAAGATCACCAGAATTGTCCATAACATAGATCGAATCTCCTTTAGCTTACGCGTGTATGAACCTTAGTAACGCCGTTAAGAGCAACGGACATGCCAGCGACTTGGGGGATGTCTTTGTTGTGGTAATTCTAGACCATTTCCACTCCAGTACCTAGGTTCGCCGGTGAAAGTGAACGGAATCTGAGAGACGAGTCATGGGGCGATGCATCAGAACCGTTCATTTATCACTCCAGAGTGTTCGGGCTACCTGGAAGTTGAACTTCAGTCCTTCCATAAAATGTTGCTGTACAGCCCCCTACAAAACTGATTATGATTCGCTCGTTTGATCGAAATCATCTCACAGTCAGTGGATCGGTGCCTGTCGATCCATCAAAGCGGAAAACATCATGAGCCGAGACGCTGAACAAACAAACGCTGACCCTGTACCCGAGGGGAAGTACGTTTACTGCATCATCGAGACTTCTGAACCACGATCTTTCGGTTCAATGGGTATTGGTGGTCGCGGAGACGAAGTCTACTTAATCCGACATCGAGGACTTGCCGCTGTTGTGTCGAATACTCCGCTAGTGGTGTACGATCCGACGCGCGAGAATGTGTTCGCTCATGAACAAGTGAACGAGACTGTGATGCGCGAGTTTACGGTTTTACCAATGGCTTTCGGCGCGTTGTTCCGGACCGAAGATGACATCATCGAACTGATTCGTGGGACTTATGACGCACTGCGCGACGTGCTTGCAAAGATGGAAGGCAAGGTTGAGTTCGGTTTAAAAGTGAACTGGGATCGCGACAAAGTAACACTCGAACTCGAAGAAAAGGACGATGAAATTCGGCACCTGAAGGAGCAGATTACTTCTCGGACTACTGGTTCAACCTATTTCGCGCGTATGCAATTGGGGCGATTGATTGAGACGGCTTTGACCGATCAGGCCGACGCATACATTCGAGAGGTCTATTCTTTACTGCGTGATACGGCTGTCGCCTCGCGCGCCAACAAACCGATTGGCGATCGAATGATCATGAACGCCGCTTTTCTAATTGAACGAGACAGAGAGAACGAATTCGATCAGAAAGTTAAGGAAATTGCCTCAAAATACGAAGGTAAGTTGTCTTTTAAGTATACGGGACCATGGCCCCCTTATAATTTCGTTCACATCAGACTCAAGCTCGAGCGTGGAGAAGGAACGAGTGAAGCAGTGGCGAGCTAAACAACATGTTTCTAGTTGATGACATTCTGTTGGCGCCGGTTAGCGGATTCAAGTTCATTCTCGGCCAGATTCAAAAGATGGCCGACCAGGAGTTGAATGACGACACTGTAATTAAGGAGCAGTTGCTCGAGTTACAGATGCGACTTGAACTCGATGAGATCTCCGATGCCGAATATCAGGAAAGAGAAGCAGAACTCTTTGCTCGTTTGCGAGCCCTCAAAACCAGACAGCTCGAGTTGCTCCACCAAGCACACACCGCCGAATCGTCTAGCTTTGTCATCGAAGTTGGCGGCGACTCTCAGGACGATTTCTGGGAACCGGGAGAATAAGACGTGACTGCGGCGCGCAGGACGTCAACGCGTTCAAGAGTTAAAACCGATCTCGCAACCTCACCTGAATCACTAAACAGAATATCAAACAGTCGCTATCTTTTTTTTGGCGGTAAAGGTGGCGTAGGTAAGACTACGGCTGCGTCCGCAACCGCGTTCCATCTGCTGGACCGTGCCCGGACTGATGTCTCGATACTCTTGTTTTCAACTGATCCAGCACATTCCCTCGCTGACAGTCTTGGAACAGCTGTCGGGAATAAACTAACCGAGGTCGCTAAAAGTAACAAAGCCAGGATTATTGCCTTTGAGATGGATGCTGGTCTGGCCCTGGAAAACTTTCGCAATCAACATGGGCCAGTAATGGCTGAAATCGCTGAGCGCGGCACTTTCCTTGATGAGTCTGACATTCGAGAGTTGTTGAACCTGTCACTTCCCGGTTTAGATGAGGTGATGGCGCTTTTCGAGCTTAGCGAACTTGATCGCAGCGGAGATTTTGATCATGTAATCGTCGATACTGCGCCAACCGGTCACACAGTTAGGTTGATGCAGCTTCCCGAAATCTTTGAGCGGATGGTTAATGCCCTTGACCGGATGAGCGATAAGCACCGCTATATAATGGCCCAATTTGCAAGAAGAAAGGCCATAAACGATCCGGTCGAGCTCTTTTTGGCGGATCTTAAGGAGCGAATAGAGCGGGTTCGACTTCTACTCCGCAATCATGAGTCGACCAGATTTGCGCTCGTCTCTATTCCTGAAGCTCTCAGCGTGTTTGAGGCGCAAAGATACTTTCGAGAACTGCGCTCACTTGGCGTCAATATTACTGATCTAATCGTCAATCGTGTTGAATCACCTCACAAAGATTGCAGGTTTTGTTTGGCGAGAGCCAGAGGTCAGAAGCCATGGCTCGCTGAATTGCAGAGCAGTTTTAGTTCGCTCAATTTCCATTTGGTTCCGCTCCAAGAGAAGGACGTTCGCGGCCCAAAAGAGCTCACGCGGATCGGCAATTTAATTTGGAGATCAAGTGCAAAGACTGTCGCATTGCCTGGCAGAACGCGAGCCTATAGCTCTGAATCGGAGGTGCCGGATAGGGGCACCGGATTTTTGCCTGAGGCCAGGAAGATGGTCATCTTCGGTGGCAAAGGAGGAGTTGGCAAGACAACTTCTGCCGCTGCTTTCGCACTGGCTCTCGCCAAATCTGATAAGACGAAAAGAATTCTGATCTTCTCTACAGATCCTGCTCATTCACTTTCGGATAGCTTTTCAGAGAACATTGGGCCATTAAAAAAGCGAATTGCCGGCTTAAGCAATCTATCGGGGATGGAAATTGACGCTTCGAAATGGCTGGACGATCTCAAGCAGCGCTATCAATCGTGGATCGACAATCTTTTCAGCTCGCTATCGACAAACTCCGGATTGGAGATAAAGTTTGATCGAGAGGCGATGCGTGAACTGGTTCAGTTAACGCCACCCGGCATAGATGAAATTGCGGCGCTCGGCTCGATCAGCGATCTAATCGATGAAGGCGTTTACGATACAATTGTCGTCGACTCGGCGCCCAGTGGACACCTGATTCGTTTTCTCGAGCTCCCGCAAGTAGCACTCGCCTGGGTCAGGACCTTCATCAAGTTGTTGCTCAAGTATCAGCAGGTAGTTCGCGGCACCCAGATCGCTGAAGAGTTAGTATCACTCTCGCGCAGTATCAAGGCCATTCAGGCTTTGATGACATCGGCTGTTCAATGTGAGTTCATTGCGGTTGCGATTCCCGAATCTATGAGCCTCGAGGAGACAATCGATTTGACGAAATCGCTCCAGAAACTGAATATTCCAATGAGCAGGATGTTGGTAAACAATATAGTGCCAGGCTCGGTCGCCATTGATTGTGCATTTTGTAGAAGCCGATTGGAGCTCCAAAATTCGGTTTTGAACCAGTTTGCTAAGCACTTTTCTCGGGAGACCTCGCTCTTTGTGGCTCCGCAGCAGCCGAATGAAGTCCGAGGTAAAGAGAGTCTTCTAAAGCATTTTCGATCCTGGTCCAGGTTGGAACTAGCCAAAAGTGATTCAGTAGAAAAAATAAAACGTGGGCTCAAACGAAAACAACAACCAAGATAGATCCGGGTCAGTTTTATACGTTTACTGTATCGCTGAAGCCGGCCCGGCAAACGAAATGCTTTCGGAATCGTCACCCCCTGCGATTGAAGACGGTGCGGCGGTCGAACTGATTGACGCCGGTAACCTCGCGGCGATAGTGAGCTCAGTTCCCAGTACTTCTTATGATGAGATGAGTCTCGCGGAGCACTTAACCGATCCCTCATGGACCGCATTGCGAGCGATGCGACATGAAAATGTTGTCGAACACTTCGCGAAGAGAACCAGTGTTGTTCCGCTTCGTTTTGGCACGATCTATCTCGAGAGGGCCAGGATCGAGACGATGCTCTCCGACAATAATCTACGGCTAACAGCACTACTGGAAAGACTGCGCAATCGCGAAGAGTGGGGCGTCAACGTTTATTTGGACAAGAACTTACTAATGGCAACCATAACCTCTCTATCGCCGCGTCTGAAAGATCTGACGGAGCGAGCCGCTAATGCATCGCCCGGAGAGTCTTATTTACTTAAGAAGAGGATTGAGACGATGAAGGCCGATGAGGCTCGAGTTGAGACCAATCGCGCTATTGCAGAGATCGAGAAAGAACTCGGTGCTAAGAGTGTCGACGCACGCCGTTTGCGGGTGTTGAAAGTTGAGGGGACCGAGCATGGCGAACTCAAAGCAAAGTTTGCTTTCCTGATTCAACGATCCGAGTTTCAGAATTTTCAGTCGGCCGCAGAGAAAATTGCCAGGAAATTAAAGTCGGGTGGGATAAGCCTCGAACTGACCGGACCCTGGCCCGCTTATAATTTTGCCGGCGATGAGTAACCAAACCTGGTCCAGTAACTGATTATGAGTTCTCCTTTTGACCAACTCACCTTCGATAGTGAGGCGAATCTCGAAGACGCTGACCTCTCCCTGTTGGAGACGCTCGATCATGTTCTAAACAGAGGCTTGGTCATCGCCGGTGAGATTACGATTTCAGTTGCTGACATCGATTTGATCTTTATTGGTTTAAATGTGCTCGTGAGCTCGGTTGAAAAGGCGAACGAAGTGTTGCGTGAACGCCAGCAAAACCATCTCGAAGCGATGAGACCAGGCAACAATAGTGTTAAGTAAGTTTTCGACATGAAGTTTTATCCGTACTGTCTTGTAAGCCAAGCCATCGACTTGCCTGAATCTGTTAAAGGGCTGGACGAACGTCCGCTTCTCCAAAGAGATATCGGAGGGTTAACTGCAATTCTTAGTGAGTGTGATGCAGAAAAGGCCGTCGTGTCGCGCGAGAATGTGCTGCGGCATGACGCGGTAATTCGCACCGTACTTGAGCAGGGAACCACGTTGCCGTTCCGGTTTGGTCATCTCGTTACGCTTGACCAGCTTACCAGCTACGTTGAGAGTAAGTCGGAAGCACTGAAGGAAAGACTCCGGCATCTTGAAGGTCGAGTGGAGATGAGTGCCAAGATAATCTGGAACCGTGAAATTAAACATTCCAGTGGTCCACATTCTGCGGGTGTCAATAAAGCCGATAGCAATCCAGGGAAGGGAGCGGCTTTTCTGAGGCAAAAACGTGATGAGATGCAGCAGGACGAGGCGCTATCATCAGAGGCCGCGGCCCTCGCGGCTTGGCTAAAAGCTGAGATTTCGGGCTTGATTTGTGACGAGCGAATTGTGCTTCGCCCCACCGAGAAGCTGGTTCTCTCGGCATCATTCTTGGTTGATCGTGCAAAGCTTGAGGCGTACAAAATGCGGACATCATCGATAAAAAACACTCGTTCAGACTTGCACTTTCTGACGAGCGGCCCATGGCCACCTTATAGTTTTTCAAATAATGAGCTTGAGTTTAAAACGCAGTTGGGAGTAAGCTGATGGTGCTTTCCCCCGAAAACCCCCTTTCGGCTGAACCTGAGATTGATACATCGCATGCTGAGGAGTTTGTAGAGCAACTCCGTCGTGTAGGCGACACTCTGCCATCCCGGATCAATATTGATCCAAATAGCGTTGAGCAGGGGCTGGCAAAGCTGGTTTTAACTTTGATTGAGTTCATCCGCCGCCTGTTGGAAAAACAGGCCGTCAGACGCATGGAAGGCGGAGATCTCTCACCTGAACAAATCGAAGAATTGGGACTGGCATTGATGAAGTTGGAAGAGAAACTTCTTGAATTAAAGACCCAATTTGGGTTGAAAGATGAAGATCTCAATCTCGATCTCGGTCCCATCGGTCGTTTGATTTAGAAATCTTTAAGCACGATAGACCATACAACATGGTGGCGGCCCACCAGCGCTGTTTACGAAGCCGCCCCCTTAACGTGGAGGGCGATAGTGTCCAGCGAAAGGTCTACCCTGATAACGGCTCGTCCCCCGGGCCTCGTCGATGTTCTCGATAGAATTCTCGACAAAGGGTTAGTGATTGCCGGCGACATCAAAGTGTCGTTGGCCAACGTTGAGCTTCTTACTCTCCAGATTCGATTGTTGGTTTGTTCGATCGATAAAGCCGAACAAATTGGCTTGAACTGGTGGAGGTATGACACAAATCTGACCACCCGGGCGGAACGGGCGGAAGCAGAGAATCTCGAACTTCGAGAACGCCTAAACGAGCTCGAACGAGAAATTAGAAAACTTGGCGTGTCCGGTAAGGCGGTTAGTGGAGCCGAGGTTTCGCCACGAACAGCCCGGCAGCAGGCCGGACTGAAGCCAAAACAAAAGAAGCGTTCATAGACCCTTGGAGGGTTATTTAACCCTGTGAACTCATAATTTCTAAACAAGCACCGTCGACTCTCGCGCCGTGTGCTGATTTTCAAACTTCTATAAAAAGGACCCAAGCAAATGGCTGTCGAAAGAGCACCTGGCGGTACTAGTTTAATCGATGTTCTCGATCGCGTCTTAGATAAGGGAATTGTGGTCGACGCGTGGGTAAGAATATCCCTTGTCGGCATCGACCTGATCACGGTCGAGGCGCGAGTTGTGGTGGCTTCGATCGATACTTATCTGAAGTATGCCGAGGCAGTCGGACTCACTCCGGCGGTTTCTCGCCCAGCTCTGACTCCGGGTCCTGAGCCATTGGAGGGTGGTGAGACTAGACGTCGAGTTACGGTCGAAGTTGATAAGAAATAGCTTTTATCCAGGCAGTAGTACGATATTGACTGGCTAAATTCGTTTATGGGGGAAGTGCCAACAGAATTATCTTATCGAGCAACACCGCCCATCGCGGACTCTGAAGACATCAGCGCGCATCTGCGCCAGTACGATGTCTTCATTGAGACCACGACGCAAATGCTCGTCACTCCGAAACTTCAGGAGCGCCTCTTACTCGCCCTTGAAGCTATCGTCAACATTTTTGGTTACCGGCAAGCAGCCATTGCCCTGATCAATGAGCGCGATGCAGTACTCCAGATTCGAGCTGCTGTCGGCTTCGATTCTGATCAGTCAGCGACGCGAGTAGAAATGCCGATTGACTCAGGAGCTGCGTGCGTACGCGTAATTCATGACGGCCATTATTCATGGATTTCTCTCAACCAGGATCCGGCCTCGCAAACCCTCTTCGAAAAAGTGCGTTGGGAGGGAGATGTTTTGGCGTTGCCGCTTTTCGGCATTCCCGAAATGTCACCGAAGGGCGCTCGTTCCACTTCCAAACTCGCGAACCAGTACTGGACCTTTGAACCAGGACTAAGGTTGGGAGTTTTATATATTGGCGCCTCTCAAGCCAATGTAGATCCTATCTCGCTAAGCTTGCTGAAGCGGTTCGCCGACCGCATAGGAGTAATTGCGTCACTCGCGATACAACAGGAGCGGCTGGTCGGTACGGTCACAAAGCTTCAGCGCGAACGTCAGTGGATCGAGTCGATCATGAAGTCAGTGGCCGACCCCATCGTACTAACAGATCTGGATAATGAAATTCTTCTCCAGAACCGGCGCGCCGAAGAATTGTTTAGCGGCTCGGCCAATGCCGGTGAAGGAAAGCGACGCGCGCTTAAGATGAACGACTTGCTCTTTTCGGCTTATCTTTCGAGCGCCACCGTTTCATCATCTGAACTCGTCCAGCGTGACATAACTCTGGTGGATCCGATTGAGGGTTCGGACATTCACTTCGAAGTGATCTCCACTCCCGCAGTCAACTCGCGAGGTGAACCGCTGGGACTTGTATCTATCTTTCGCGACGTCACTGATTTGCGTGAAGCTAACGAAGAGTTGGCGAGAAACTTCGGCAAACTGCAGCGTGCAGAAGCGGAATCTCGTCGCGAGCGTGATCGCCTCGATCTCATTATTGAGAACGTGGGCCATCCGATTGTCGTCTGTGATGCTTTAGGTAAATTCCTTCTCTTCAATCGCCGGGCCGAACTACTTTTTCAAGAGAATGCATCGTTCACCCCGCGTGCCGCTGCGGCGGTGCGTACTAACGCCGTCAAGTTCACCTCCTTTATTTCAGGACTTGCGTCTGGTTCCGAAACGGGCCGCCAGGCCGAGATTGAGTTGATCGATCCAGAGTTGGGTCGAACTTTGCCGATGGAAATTACCTCTCGCGAAGTTCTAGATATGACCGGACAGGTGACTGCGGTTGTTTCCGTGCTGCACGACCTAACCGAGATCCGTGAGTTAGAACGTCGTCGCGTCGAACAGCAACTGTTTGAGTCGGAGAAGCTCGCAGCAGTCGGACGACTGGCAGCGTCAATCGCCCACGAAGTCAATAATCCACTTGAAGCAATTAAGAACGCCCTTTATTTGCTGCAATCTGGCTCTGAAGGCGACAAAAATGCTCGCTTCCTACAGATCGCGCGCAAAGAAACTGAGCGAGTGTCGCACATCATTCGACAGATGTTGGGCTTTGCACGAAGCTCCGGCGAAGTTGATTGGGTCGATGTGAATCAAGTGCTTGAAGAGACCCTGGTGCTCCTGGAAAAGAAACTGAAGCAGTCGCACATCGATCTTGAAGTAAAGTTCGATCAGTTCTTACCACCAATCCGAGCACGGGCTGATCAGCTGCGGCAGGTGTTTCTAAATCTAATTATCAACGCTCAACAGGCAATTCAAGGTGAGGGCCGGATCTCGATCGCGACCTCACGTTACGAACAAGCTCTGCAACCATCTATTTACATCCAGGTGAGTGATACTGGTGTCGGAATAGCCGAGGATGATCTGACAAGAATTTTCGAACCGTTCTTTTCGACTGGGAAGAAGGGAACCGGACTAGGTCTCTGGGTGACCCAGGACATTGTCAGGCAACACGGTGGACGCATCGAGGTTAATAGTGAAGCGGGGAAGGGCGCTACTTTCCTCATAATTCTTCAGGTTGACTCCCCTATCTTAGAATTCCAGGAGAAAAAATAGGTTTAGCGACACGTCGATGAATCAGCAAGCCGATCGGAACATTTCACCGGCAATCACAGATGCCGCGCCAGGTGATCAGGGCAGACTCCTGGTTGTCGACGACGAAGAGAGTTTGCGCATTACTACGGCCGCAATTCTCGAACAAGACGGCTATGTAGTAGACACGGCCGCGAGTGGCGACGAGGCAATCTCGTTGTTGACTCAAACGCACTACGACCTGGTTCTTACAGACCTTCACATGGAGGGCGGTGATGGACTATCAGTGCTGGCCCAGATCCGGAACAAAGCACCTCTAACGATCTCCGTTGTCCTGACTGGTTTTGCCTCGGTTGAGTCGGCAATAGCGGCATTACAGGAGGGCGCCTACGATTACCTCACAAAGCCCTGTGATATAGACCATATGCGTCACACAATCAAACGAGGTGTAGACCATCGACGTTTGATGTTGGCAGAACAGAAAGCGCGCGCAGACCTGGAACAACTCAACCGGGACCTCGAAATGCGAATTGAGGAGCGGACTGCACAGCTAACTATGCTCAATGCAGAGTTAGCCGAAGCTAATCGGGCCAAAGATGTATTTCTCGCCACGCTGTCTCACGAGTTACGCACACCTCTCACCCCAGTAGTTGGCTGGATCAAGTTGCTACGCGGAGGAAGTCTTGACAGCGGTGGCGTTGCGCAGGCGCTTGATGCGATTGAACGAAACGCCTGGCTGCAGTCGCGACTGATCGATGACCTTCTCGATACCTCAAGGATCGCGACCGGGAAGCTGCGCTGTGATCTACAGCCGACAGATCTAAATGTGATAGTGAAAGCAACTGTTGACACGGTAAAAGCCTCCGCATCTTCGCGAAACATCGACCTTCAGATGGACCTTACACCGTCGCCAGTTATTGTTCTGGGCGAACCGGTACGATTACAGCAGATAGCCTGGAACCTTGTGTCGAACGCCATCAAATTCACCGAGCCGAAGGGCCGGGTAGTAGTGAAAACGTCGACAGATGGGATCGTGGCAACGGTCGTAGTCGAAGACACGGGGATTGGAATTGCACCTGATTTTCTTCCCCATGTCTTTGATCGATTTCGTCAAGCAGATGGCTCAACCTCGAGGGTCCATGGCGGTTTGGGATTAGGATTGGCTATTGCTCACGCGCTGGCGAAAATGCATGCCGGTGAGCTCGAGGCTTACTCTGAGGGAGTTGGTAAAGGAGCGCGCTTCACCCTGCAACTGAAACTGGCGCTCGGTGCAAAAGTAGAGGCACCGGATACGACTAAGAAGCAACATTCCTTCGGTGGATTCGACATTCTCATAGTTGAAGATTCGCCTGACACCCTCACGTTACTGAGCACCATCTTTAGTCAGGAAGGTGCGAATGTGACTGCCGCGACTTCAGCTGACGATGCGATTCAACGCATCCTCGCAAAACGACCAGATATTATTATCTCTGATATCGGTATGCCGGATACTGACGGCTATAAGTTTCTCGAACAGGTACGAGAGTTACCAGATACGACTGACATTCCTGCAATTGCCGTCTCCGGTTACGCTAGCGAAGACGATCGTCGGCGTGCGCTCGATGTTGGCTATGCGGCGCTGATACCGAAACCGATTGACGTGAACGAGCTTTTCGGCACCATCAATGAACTGGGGATCGGTGAGCTGTCGTCTAAAAAGTAATTGGCTGACGGCGGGCTTTTGGGTAAACCAGAAAACTCTACGATCCTCAATGAAGGGAATACAAATTCCCGGAATCCTTATCGGCCCGTGGAGCATCTTAAGGGGCGGAATTGAGGTTGTGTTTTGATTCCGATCCCTAAAAACGCAATGTTGGTAGCGCTAGCCGCGAAATGCCGGTTCAGAAGGCATCGACGAGCCTCGCGTTAAACCATGTAGATAGGGACCTTACGGTCGTTTAGGGGGATTCGAAAACACCAGTTAATTCGGGTTTGACAAATAAAAAACTGTAACTATAATGGTTACAAAAGGGAGCGAGTGCAAACCGCAGTAAACCTGATCATCTATGTCAACAAATAGCCGATTTGCCGTCGCAGTTCATGTATTGAGCTTGATGGCCTGGTCGGGTGAAGAGCCATTGAAATCTGAGCAAGTGGCCGATAGCGTGAACACCAATCCCGTGGTGATCCGCCGGATGCTGCTTGAATTGGCTGAAGCAGGTCTTGTTGTTTCGCAGACTGGCTCGCTAGGTGGGTCGAGATTGGCCAACGACCCGTCAAAGACGACTCTGTTAGATGTTTATGAAGCATTGGAGTGTGGTGGGGTTTTTTCCTTGCACCGGCAGCCTCCGAGCCGAGATTGCCCGGTTGGTGTAAACATTGAAACTGTTCTTGGCGATGTGCTTCATGAAGTCGATACGGCAGTCGAAAAGGTGTTGGAAGGGATAACGATTAACGACGTAGTGCAACGACTTAAACCCTGCGGCGACGCGTCAACCGTTAAGGTTATCGGCAAGGGTTCGAGGAAGAAGCAGTACGATCGGCAGGTGTCTTTGCCCCAGTTGCGCGCAGGTGCAAAGACCCGAAGGGCGAAAGCTCTTCGGACCGCATAACAGACCGCGAGAAAGGAATAGTTCACTTTGTCCAGGCTTGAAAAAGATCAAAGCGGCATTGAACTGATGAATTCGGGAAAGGGCGACTTTGTCAGCCTCAGCGAGGAGCTGACTGACGACGCCGTGTCGATACAGGATATCGATGAAGTACTACAGACACTTGAGCGTGCCACCAACGTAGAAACGGAAACTGAAGAACCTTTAATTGAGGAATCTTCATCAGCCGTCGAATCTGACGAAGCCATGAGCGAAGAGGTCGAACTCGATCTCTCGGCTGGCGAAATGGATAAGACTTCAGATCCGATCCGCGTGTACATGCGCGAGATGGGTGTAGTGCCGTTATTAACCAGGGAACAGGAAGTCTCAATCGCAAAGCGAATTGAGCGAGGGCAGAAGCGTGCGGAAAAAGCGATTGCACGTTCGCCGATCGCGGTAGTTGAGTTGTTCAGGATTGGAGATGAACTGGCGGAAGGTAAACTCAATATCCGTGATGTTGTAGCTTTTTCGGATCAGATGGAGACGGAAGAGCACGAAGACCGCAGTGAAGAATATTTGCAATGGACCATCGAGGGGTTGCAGAACATTCGCCAACTGTATAAGCGAGGTCTCAAGGAGTTTGAAAAGTTTGCGGCAGAATTCAAAGTGTCGCGTGGAAAGCGTTCAAAGAAGCTCCTACGTTATCGTCGCAAGCTGGCTCGCACCCGCCTTGAGATTGCACAGGAGATTCGGGGGCTGCATCTGAAGGAAGCTGCTCGCCAGCGGCTGATTGCTTCAATTGGTGAAGTTCATAAAGAGACGCGTACTCTTGAGCGTGAAATTGACTCACTAACAGAGAAATTGAAACGCAAAGGAGTCAAGGCAGATAAGCAGAAGGAATACCGGAAGAATATTGCAGCCGCCAGAAAGCGCCTGAAAGACATTGAGGTAGAACATCACCTCTCTCCACTGGAGATAAAGCGTTCGCATCAGATGATTGCCATTAGTGAAGCTCAAACTGCACAGGCAAAGCATGAGCTTACCGAAGCAAACTTAAGGCTGGTGGTATCCATAGCGAAGAAATATCAGAACCGTGGTTTGCAGTTCCTGGATCTAATTCAGGAAGGCAATCTTGGATTGATGAAAGGCGTCGATAAGTTTGACTGGCGCCGTGGTTATAAGTTTTCGACATACGCGACCTGGTGGATCCGTCAGGCTATTACCAGGGCTATTGCTGACCAGGCACGAACGATTCGCATTCCGGTTCACATGATTGAGGTGATCAACAAATTGAAGAACACCTCGCGAGAACTCGTGCGTGAACTTGGTCGAGAGCCAACTACCGAAGAGATTGCCAAAAAGATGGATACTTCGGTTGATAAGGTTCGAAAAGCTAGGAAACTCATGCAGGATCCTATCTCGTTGGAGACGCCAATCGGCGAGAACGGCGATTCTCAACTTGGCGATTTAATCGAAGATAAATCCAGTGAGAGTCCCGCGGCCCGGGTAATTACTTCAAACCTGCGGGAGATTGCAGGCGACGTATTACAGACTTTGAGTCCTCGAGAAGAAAGAGTTATTCGGTTGCGGTTCGGTCTCGATAACGGAGGTCATGAACGAACTTTGGAAGAAGTCGGTCAGAACTTCAACGTTACCCGGGAACGAATTCGACAGATTGAAGCTAAGGCACTCCGAAAGCTTCGTCACCCATCAAGGGCCCGATTGTTAAAGAACTTCCTCGAAGGTGAGGGGTGAGAATATTTTCAGCAGATTAATTGGAGAATGGAGCGACAGAACATGAGCGAATTTGTGAAGGAAGTAACCGACAGCTCTTTTGAAAAGGATGTGTTGGGGTCGGACAAACCGGTGTTGGTGGATTTCTGGGCGGAATGGTGTGCGCCGTGTCGCATGTTGGCGCCGACCGTTGCCGCAGTCGCCGAGCATTATGGCGATTCCGCAAGCGTGGTTAAGTTGAATGTGGACGATAACCCTTCAACTGCGCAGCGCTACGGCATCAAAGGAATTCCAACCTTGATTCTTTTCCGTGACGGAAAAGAAGTTGAACGCGTTGTGGGTGCTACCAGCAAGGAATCAATCACTCGTATGGTTGAGAAGTACACGGTAGTCAAAGCGTAACGACGCCCAACAGTTTGGTGAATGTCGAGGGCCGAGCGTTTATCACTCGGCCCTCAATTATTTTGCCCGGGCGTCAAAGTTTTTCACGATGGCCCTGTCGCGGCAGTGCGAGACCTCGGTCAGTACCGACACGCGGTAGCGTCGGGTGAGCGTCGTGTTATAGCTGTTTGACGTTACATAAGGCCTCACCCGACGCTATCGCGGGTCGGTACTGACCCAGCGCTGAGCAGGCCTTGCGTCCTCAGTGCCGCGGTCATTGATCAAAGTCCTAAGAAGCCCATCTCTACCGGTGCGTTGCAACTTCATCCAGAGTTAGCCAAAATGACCATGACTTTTTCGAAGTTTACGCATTACGAGAGTGGGTAAATGCAACTGCCAAGATCTACACGGCTAATTGTCGGAATTACGGGCGCAACCGGAACCATCTTTGGTGTTCGGCTCTTGCAAATGCTCCACGGTTCCGGAGTCGAAACACACCTGGTCATGAGCAAGTGGGCGTCGCGAACGCTCATTCACGAAACTCCGTACTCCACTAAAGATGTAGAACAATTTGCGACCGACAATTACGCCATCAACGACCAGGGTGCGGCGATCTCGAGTGGTTCATTCGTAACACTCGGAATGGTCATTGCTCCTTGTAGTATGCGAACTCTTGCTGCGATCGCTCACGGGTTGGGCGACAACCTGATTCACCGTGCCGCCGATGTGGTTTTGAAAGAGAAGCGGAAATTGGTTTTGGTCGTGCGTGAAGCTCCCTTCAATGAAATACACTTGGAAAATATGTTGAAGCTTGCGCGGATGGGAGTTGTGATTCTGCCTCCAGTCCCGGCTTTTTACAACAACCCGCAGAGTCTCGACGACATGATCAATCACATTACAATGAGGGTCATCGATCAGTTTGATATCCATCTTGACGTTATGAATCGCTGGGATGGTATCCTGCTCGATCAAAAGCGACACGAAAAGGAGTAGGGAACCTTGGGACACTTGGTTGAGTTTGCGAGCAACGGCAATCAGACGACAGCGTATCTGGCAACACCTACTTCCGGCCATGGTCCAGGGCTCGTGGTGCTACAGGAATGGTGGGGATTAGTCGATCACATAAAAGATGTGTGCGACCGCCTGGCTAACGAGGGGTTTGTCGCCCTCGCACCGGATCTCTTTCACGGCAAGTCCACCAAGTCGCCTGACGAAGCCGGCAAGTTGATGATGGTGCTGCGGATTGACGAGGCTGAAAAGGATTTATCGGGCGCCGTCGATTATCTTTTGCAAAGCGGGGCCGTCAGCTCAACGAAGGTTGGTACGATTGGGTTCTGTATGGGCGGAGCTCTGTCGCTCTACGCTGCCAGTAAAAACTCTAAGGTTGGTGCTTGTGTTGTTTTTTATGGTGTGCATCCAAACGTACATCCAGACTTACCAAACCTTGCAGCACCGGTGCTTGGTATCTACGCTGGGCGGGATAACTTCGTAACGCCCGAAGTCGTCCACAAGCTCGACAGACAAATGAGGGATCTGGGAAAGTCGTTCGAGTTTCACATTTATGATAACGCGGATCACGCGTTCTTTAACGACACGCGCCCGGAAGTCTACGACGCGAAGGCGGCAGCGGATGCGTGGGAGCGGTCGCTGAAGTTTCTTCACGAGCATCTGGGATAAGGTGGTCTTGGGCCTTAGATCTTAGGCCTTTGGTCTTTGATCTTTGATCTTTCTCACTTTGTGTCGAAGTGCAAAGTTTAAGACCAAGATCTAAGACCAAAGGTCCAAGTCCCAAGACCCACATCCCGGAACGACTTTGACATTGCCCTCATGAATGTTAGTTTATTGCGCACTGTTTTCAGCTCTACTTGATACCCAAAAAAAGTAAGTCGCATTTGTTAAACCTCGGCAGGTTCGTGAGGCTTTGTGTGTATCGATCCGCGTTCTCTGTGGACCACTTAATCGGAGAGGAACTCTTATGTCTATGTCCAGGCAAATCCGTTGTACTTCGCTTCTGCGGGTAACTTTATTGTGTTTGAGCTTGTTCGCGCTCGCCCTCTTAGTTGCAGCGCAGGAACCAAGAAATCCCCAGGCTACACCGACTCCAACACCTCAAGCCTCTCCAAGCCAGGAACCTTCGCCGTCGCCGAAGCCAGAGGATGAAAATCGCCCGCGCGATCCGATGTCGACCCCAACCTTTAATGGTTTACGGATGAGGTCCATTGGTCCGGCGTTTACGTCCGGCCGCGTAATAGGATTTGCCGTGGAACCAAATAACCCAACTCGCTACTTTGTTGCGGTTGCGTCGGGCGGAGTCTGGAAAACTATCAACGCCGGAATTACCTGGACACCAGTTTTTGAAAATGAAGCGTCATATTCGATCGGTGCGATTGCTCTCGATCCGAAAAACCCGCTGACGGTCTGGGTAGGCACGGGTGAAAACAACAGTCAGCGCAGTGTTTCCTATGGCAATGGTGTCTATAAATCTGAGGACGGCGGGCGAAGCTGGAAAAATGTCGGCTTAAAGACTTCAGAACACATCGGCCGTATTGCTATCGATCCAAAAGACTCGAACGTTGTGTATGTTGCTGCACAGGGACCACTGTGGGGACCAGGTGGCGAGCGAGGACTATTTAAGACAACTGATGGTGGTAAGACATGGAAGAACATACTTAACATTAGCGAGAACACCGGCGTTACCGAGATTGTGATTGACCAGAACGATCCGAACACACTTTACTGTGCCTCTTATCAACGTCGCCGTCATATGTGGACGCTCATCAATGGCGGTCCTGAAAGCGCGATCTACAAATCTACCGATGCCGGCGCAAGTTGGAATAAGTTGCGCGTCGGCCTCCCAACCACAGAACTCGGACGCGTTGGACTGGCTATCTCTCCAGTTGATTCAAACGTGATTTATGCGACTGTTGAGGCTGCGGATAGAAAGGGTGGAATCTTTCGCTCGTCTGATCGGGGCGGCAGTTGGGAGCGGCGTAATGAATTCGATTCGACCGCAATGTACTACGCGCGGATTGTCGCTGACCCAAAAGAAGTAGATCGAATCTACGTGATGAATGTGTTTCTAATGGTCTCCGATGACGGCGGACGAACTTTACGCCGGTTGGGTGAACGATCGAAACACGTAGATAACCATGAGATCTGGATTGATCCTGCTAACACGGATCATTACCTGGTTGGCTGTGACGGTGGGGTCTACGAGAGTTTTGATCGAGGCACAAACTGGGATTTTAAATCGAATCTTCCAATACCACAGTTCTACGACATCACCACCGACAACGCCAAACCTTTCTACAACATCTACGGCGGAACCCAGGACAACTTTAGTTTTGGTGGTCCATCGCGCACGCGCAGCGCGTCCGGAATTGTTAATGCAGATTGGTTTGTAACTAACGGTGGAGATGGCTTCCGCTCCCAGGTTGATCCAGAAGATCCCAATACGATCTATGCAGAGTTACAGAATGGAACGCTCGCCAGGTTCGACAAACGTACGGGTGAGCGAATAGGTATCCAACCACAGGTCGGCCGAAATGAAGACCCACTTCGCTGGAACTGGGACTCCCCCTTCATCATCAGTCCGCACTTGCACACTCGAATTTACTTCGCCGCCGACAAGCTCTTTCGCAGCGATGATCGCGGTGACAGTTGGCAGGTGGTGAGTGGTCAACTGTCGCGCGCCTTAGACCGCGACAAGTTGCCGGTGATGGGTAAGGTGTGGGGAATCGATGCCGTTGCGAAAAATGCGTCAACCGCTTTCTTCGGAAATGCTTCGGCTCTCGCCGAATCGCCAAAAAAGGAGGGCCTGATCTACGTTGGTACCGATGACGGGCTAATTCAAGTCACTGAAGATGGGGGCAAGAATTGGAGGAAGATTGATAAGTTTCCCGGTGTCGGTGATATGGCTTATGTCAGCCGGATTATTGCCTCGAATCACGAAGCTGATACGGCTTTCGCCAGTTTCGATAATCACCAGAATGCTGACTTCAAACCTTATCTTTTAAAGACAACCGACGCAGGACGCACCTGGGTATCCATCGCCAGCAACCTTCCCAAGAATGGACCAGTATTGGCGATCGCCGAGGACCACGTGAATCCAAATTTGTTATTCGCCGGAACGGAATTCGGACTCTACTTCTCGATCGATGCCGGTCAAAAATGGATTCAATTAAAAGGTGGTTTACCCACGATTGCGGTACGCGATCTGAATATTCAAAAACGAGAGAACGATCTGATCGTCGCGACCTTTGGTCGGGGAATCTACATCCTCGACAACTATGCTCCACTTCGGACCATAACTCCCGAAAAGCTCAAAGCTGATGCCGTTTTCCCAGTGAAAGGCGCTTTGATGTACATACAATCGCAACCCCTTGGCGGTCGCGGGAAGAGTTTTCAAGGCGAGTCGTATTACACCGCTGAGAACCCACCTTTTGGCGCAACCATAACCTGGTATCTGAAAGAAGCGATTAAGACCAAAAAGGAAAAACGACAGGAGACGGAGAAGGAGAACGATCGGAAAAAACTTCCGGTGGGCTGGCCCACCCCGAATGAGCTGCGCGCCGAAGAGGAGGAGGAAGCGCCGGCAATTGTTATCACGATCACAGACTCCAGCGACAAAGTAGTTCGACGATTAACTGGACCAGTTACGGCGGGAATGCAAAGACTCACATGGGATCTTCGTTACCCGGCTGCCAATCTTTCCGCTCCGCCACCGCCGGATGCTGATTTCGATTTTGAACCACCGTCAGGCCCGCTTGTTATGCCTGGTACGTACAAAGCAACAGTTGCAAGACGAGTTGACGGCGCGTTCACCGCTATAGGCCCACCGCAGGAATTTGACGTGACGGTCGAAGGCTTGGAGCAGATGTCGGATTCCGATAGGCGTGCGTTAGTTGATTTCCAGCAGAAGGCAGTGCGACTTCAACGAGCAGTTAGCGGCGCAACGCAAGCCGCGAACGCGCTTAAACCGCGAATCGTTGCGATCAAGCGGGCGATTCTGGAGACTCCGTCACTGCCATCGAGATTGAATGATGACGCCACGACATTGGATCGCCGGACGAACGAGATTCTTCGTGCATTAAGCGGCGATCCTGTTGCTCGCCAACGTAATATGAACAGTGCTCCGTCTATTAATGACCGGGTTGGTTACGTAGTTGGCGCGCAGCGAATGTCCACCGCGCGACCCACTAAAACGCAGACGGACCAATATCAGGCCGCAGCAGTTGATTTCGAGGGCGTGTTGGCCCAACTGCGGCAATTGATCGAAGTGGACCTGAACAGACTGGAGAAACAACTGGAAGCTGGTGGCGCTCCATGGACACCGGGTCGAGTCCCGGAGTGGAAAGATCAGTAGCTCCGAACGTCATAACATGGCGAGGCCCCAATATTAATCAATATTGGGGCCTCCACCTGTCTAAACTACTTCCTTAAGGCTTCTTTCCTTTTCCGCCACCGCCTTTATTAGCTGGCGAACCACCACCTGCCGGCTTTTCACCGCCACCCTGTTTCTGAGGTGGAGCAGCTTGTTTCTGCTTTTGCGGCTGAGCCTGGGCCGGTCGACCATGGGGTGCCGCCTGCGGCGCCTGCTGTTGACGAGCCGGTGGGCCAGCCTGTTTTTGTTGCTGCGGCCGCGTCTGGACCGATCTTTCACGCGGAGCAGCTTGTGGTGCCTGCTGGCGCACCGGTGGACCAGGATTGCTGTTGGGTTTTATTCGTTGATTGTTCGGCTGAGCGCGGGGCGCTTGCGGAGCCGGCGCTACCTGCGGCCGACCCTGACCACGTCCCTGACCTCGCTGAGGATTAGCTACTCGTTCGCCTACCGGCTGTTGTTGTCGGGCGGCATTGCCGGGTCTTTCAACCTGGGCGCGGTCGATCTGTTTCTGCTGTCCCCGGTTTCGAGCATCAGCGGGTGGTTGCTGAATTGGAGCCACTGGATTTTCAACAGCTCGTCCTCGTCCCTGTCCTTGTCCTCCCCGCAACTCCTCTGGACCGCCAGCTACAGTTCCTGGCCCGCGATTGTCCTGGACCTTGAACTTCCGGCCTCGCGCATCACTTCCGACTGTTTCGACTCTATAGTTCCTGGCAATGTCGCGACGGTACGGCAGCGCAATCGGAGCGGTGCTGGTTATCACTGCAGTGTCATAAAGCTTCTTGGCAATGCCAGGCGGAAGGTCGATCTTTCCACGGCCCCACGCCGAGTGAATCGCTGCATTTCTCAACGGCGTGTAGTACAGCGGATCGAGCACCGGATTGACGTTTGAAAGAAGCTGTCGATCCGCTCTCCGGACATTCCGACCATCTACCACGCGACCAAACTGATCGATAGGTACCACTGTCACTGCACCTGGCACATAAAGGTTCGCCAGCTGTCGCTGCACTATGTCATCACGGCTCAGATAAGTTGGCTGCCAATCGTTATTGTAATAACGTGGTAAATAGGCATCGTTTGGTCCAAGCGGTACCCAACCAATATCATTCTGATTTAACGGTACCCAGGCAACCAAACCAGGCGAGTAAGTAGGATATGCAGTCGCAGATCCGGGTATCCAGTACCAGCGACTTCCAACGTTCGTCCAACGACCATAGTGGTAGGGAGCGTAGCCCCAAGGCTCACTCGATACCCAGGTTGGCCCATACGGGTAATCCGTCATCCAATAACCTTGCTGATACGGCGCCCATGAGTTATCAACTCGCGGACACCACGCATACCCGTAGCCATCGAGGTTCTGCCAGTTCCCGTAATAATCGAGATCGTTCAATCCCGGAATATAGGAGTTGACGTATTGATAGCTCACGTTCCGTCGAGAGGGATCGAAGTAGTAGGGATCACTCACGTATGAGTTGTAGTTTCGATATCGCCCATCGTAGTAATTTGGGTATTGATAACGATAATAGTCGTCGACGAGATAACCCGCATCATCGCCGTTTATTCGAGAAAGCAGAACGTTTGCGGCAGTCTCGCCCGCCAGCCGCAGCACTTCACCCTTACTGATTTGGCCGCTACCAGCGCCTCCAACCACTTGAGCCAGTCCGCTTAATACTGAAATGGTTGCGGCCCCATTATCGAGACCGATGTTATAGAGGCCCGGTTGCTGAAGGTCCACGGCGCCATAGGGCGTAGCCACCTCGAAAAGTTCATCGGGAGAGAGATAACCGACGTCGAAGACTGCCGAGCCGTCTCGAAGAGCCAGCTGAGTACGACGATCGGCGAGACTCAAAACATCCAATGACGTATTTGGATTGAGCCGCGCAAAATTTCTTCCAGTAAATGCGAGACTCGCATGAGAGTTATCTCGCGTATAAATTCTATCGCCGACAGAAAACGGTTGGTTCTCAGTAGCTGCGACCCATTGAGTATCGGCGGCATTCGTATTATCAGTTGAATTGCTGAGCGCCACGTCGCCATCTACTCGTTGGATGCGAGCCGCGTTTGGTAACGCCTCGGCCTTTGCCGTTTGCTCGTTCTTCATCCACATTGCAACGCCGACACCGGCTAGTATCGCGCAAAGTACGGCCACAATGGTTAGGTGTGGCCAGACCTTCAGGTTAGTCATATATCTCCCCCTCTTATAACGATCCTCGTAGGATCTCAGACACTTTCGAATCACTTTTCTACAATTAGTCGCAAAGTGCGTGCCTGTGAAAACACGGTGGGGATCCCAAGGCCTAAAAAGGGTATTTACTGGGCTTTGGTGGCAAATCGTCATCGAATTGCACGGATTCGATCACAAACGTTGGTCCAAGTTGGGACGCCCAAGCTTCTCGACCCGTCTTATTCTCAACCATTTGAGTGAAAGTCGCGGTGGAGTGGAGAAATCCGACATTTCTTAGACCATATCGTTTACGGTCGAATCATATCGTGCTCGGACGACCCAATTTGTGTCTGCTCTTTTAAGGCTTTAGTTCGCGGAACACCACTTGCACTTATTGTTGAGCGGTAAACCGACTTCTCTCCGCGGCGACTACAAGGTGGAATTAAGGGGTTGATTGATGAACAATAATACTTTTAAAGGCATAGCAATTTCAGCAGTTTTATCTGTGGGTCTGTTGACGGTTGCCAGCGACGCCAGTGCACAGGGCCGGCGTGGTCGGGGTGAAGAACGAAGTCAACAGAACCAGGCCCAACAAGAACAACGTCAACAGGAGCGGCAGTCGCGTCGGGACGCCCAACCAGCTGCTCAGCCTCCGCAGAGACAGAGTGACCAGTCGCAGCGTTACCAGCAACAGCGACAGCAGCAGGTCCAACAGAATCAGGAACGGCAGCAGCGCTTCGAACAGCAACGGCAACAACAGCAGCGCGATAGCCAGGAGAGACAGCAGCGCTGGGAGCAGCAACGCCAGCAACAGCAAAACCAGCAACAAAATCAGGAACGCCAACAACGCTCAGAACAACAAAGGCAGCAGCAAATTCGAGACTCTCAAGAACGAGAGCAGCGCTGGCAGCAACAACGTCAGGATCAGTCCCGTCAGTCGCAGGAACGAGACCAGCGCTGGCAGCAACAGCGTGATCAACAACAGCGTGACCAGCAACAGCGTCAGGAACAGATTCGGCGCTCTCAACAGAACGATCAGCGAACCTGGGACCAGCAACGACAGCAACGGGGAAATCGAGATTGGGACCAGCAGAGGCAACAGAATCGCGGAACCTGGAACAACAACCAGAACAACCAAAATGACCGTTGGCGCAACCAGCAGTGGGAGCAACAGCAACGGCAACGTGCTGATCGGTATCGTCAAGAGTGGCAGCGACAACAAAGCTACGCTTCCCAGCGCCAGCGCATACTCGAACAGCAGCGTCGTCTGAACCAGCTGAGATTTCAGCAGCGATATCTCGATCAATTGCGCAGAGATCAGTTGAGGCTGCAACAGTGGCGCTATAACGATTATGGACCGTATAACTATCGCTATGGTCGTGGCGGAAGCTATTACCAGACGAACCAGTACGGAGCCGATATGTTACGTCGCGCGATTAACGACGGTTACCAGGAAGGCTTTTATGCGGGACAGGCCGATCGTCAGGACGGATGGGGATTCAATCCCGAAGATGCGTTCGCGTACCAGGACGGAAGCTACGGTTACGATGGTTACTACGTTGACTTGAACGAGTACCAGTATTACTTCCGCGAGGGATTTCGACGTGGGTATGAAGATGGGTACTACAGCCGAAGCAACTATGGCCGGTATTCGAATGGAGGCTACAGCATACTCGGCACTATCTTGGACACTATATTGAACCTGCAAGTTTTGAACTAACAAACTTGTGGAATTTTGAAAGGGGCGCTCAAAAGGCGCCCCTTTTTTTGGGTTCGAGGTATTGGGGGCGTCCACGGAGGGACGCCCTACAAATGAAGTTAGGTGGCCAGGTTCTTTTGGGCTTTTGTACGGACCAGCGCGTAGGGTAATTGAGGCAGCGAGTTAAACTTCGCGGCTTTCGTAAAGAAGTCCTTTGCCTTATCAGCGTCACCCTTTCCTTTGTAAGCTTCGCCCAACAAAAACAGGCTGCCGGGGTTTTGCTGATTCGACTGATTCAGTTCTGCAATCGCAGTATCGTAATTCTTTTCCTGTAGTGCGATCCGACCTAACAACTCGTGCCCTTGCTTGATCAAGAAGGAGTTTTTCTTCTGTTCTGCTCCTTTTTGGAAGATGTCGGTCTCACTCTTGGCAGCCGCAAGATCTTTACGAGCAATTGCTATACGAGCGAGATTGTAATGATGAAACAGTGCCGCGTTGTCTTTGATGTCCTGAGACACGTTTGACTCAGAGTTGAGTTTCAAGGCAGCTTCATAGGCCTTTTGCGCCTCGTCTACCTTGCCCATCTCGAGCAGAATATTTCCCTTGAGTTGTTGGTCACCCGCCATCGCCGGGACATCATTCGATTTCTGGCCCAACGCATATTGTTTGTCGACTTCAGCGAGGGCCTGTTGAAGGTTTCCTCGATCTGCTGCCACTGCCATTTGACCAATCAGAGCAGTCCGACGCTCACCGTCGTTGCGAGCCTTTTCGGTTAATTTCTGTAGTTCAGCGGCGGCCTCGTCATATTTACCCTGGTACATCAAATCGGCTGCGATACCGAAATATGAGTTAACAAAGTTTGGATCAACCTCAAGGGCCTTTCGATACTGGGCGATCGATTCGTCATAACGGCCCATCTTCAGCAAGAGCTCTGCATAGGAATCGTAGGGGTTTGGATCTTTCGGGATCAGTTCAACATACTTTTTGAAGGCGGCTTCAGCTTCGCTGTAATTCTCATTCTGCCGATATGCGTAGCCAAGGATGTTGAAGGCAGTTGAGTAGTCGGGCGCCAACTCGGTGGCACGTTTGTAGTGACTAATGGCCTGTGGATAATCCTGCTGTCCGAAGTAATAGTTGCCGAGCGCGAAGTGAGCGCGTTCATCGTTGGGAAAGGCGGCAACCAGTTTTTCCAGAGTCTCCTTTTGTTTCGGCAGATTACCGTTGGCGCCTGCCTCTGCTGCTTCAATCAACATGCGCTCGCCGTCCGAGGCTTTGCCTGAATAATTGACCGCAAGTTTCAAATGATCAAAGAACTCTTTGGCTGTGGGTGAAGAAGTCGCGCGATTGAGCTGGGCCAGGGCAAATTCCGGATCAAGCGCGATCGCCTTATCAAAGTGTTCAAGGGAATCGGTGATGCGAAGCTTGTCGGCCAGATCTCTGCCAGCAAGAAACTCCTTCCGTGCTTCCTCTGACTTGGTTGTCACCGCTATCTTTCCAGAGTTACTGGTTGCCGGGCTTGCGCTTGAATTTGCGCTACGGGGCGTGTCGACCTCCTGGCATGCACTTGCGGTTAAGATAATTGCCAGGAGGAAAGTGAACAGAGTAATTGGGACCACTCGAAACTTATTACGTCGCATGGTGGTGCACTCCTTTTAGGTCGGAACGGTTAGTGAACGCGGGGGAGATCAGACTCACTGGCATCGGAAGCCGCTCATTAATGCTGTTCAAGAGTAGCCGCGCCGTAACCGCTCTTACGTCCCTATTGCCAGTTCGTGTGCCGCAGAATAACGATGAGTCCGGGCCTAGTCAAATACAGCTTCACCATATCCACTTTTCTGGCCTTATACACACTATTATGGATTCCATCATTTCTATTTGCGGACATTGAAGATGAAGAAGGGCCGGGTTTTCCAGGAATTTGCTTTGTGCTCGCTGCGTCTCATTAGAAACAAGTTCAGATTTCGCTAATAGTTTGCGGAACTGCTACCTCGTTCTTGGAACCGAAAGGCCACTGAATTTAGACTGGCGTTTTAAGGCCCGGTTGAAGGGCGCGAACCGGCTACTTGAGTCTCCCGCACCAGTGGTCTATCCTCGACTCATTCCTCCAACAGTACCCCCCAAAGTTTCCACGTTAATTTTGAAACAAGTGAGGGGATTTATGCTTCGAATTGCAATTGGCGTCATGATGCTTGCCCTGGTTGTACTGATTCCAAGATCGGTGGCTTTTAGTCAGGTAGCGGGCCAACCATATCGTGTAAGCGACCGGGAAGTTGAGCAAACACTTAAACGGATAGAACAGAGTTCTGATCGGTTCCACTCCAGCCTCGACAGCGCTTTAGACAAAAGCCCGCTCGACGGCACATCAAGGGAGGACGAAATTAATGCCTACGTGAAGCAGTTCTACGAGGCGACTAAAATCCTGAGGGATCGTTTTAATGACCATAAATCAACGTCACAGGACGTGCAGGTTGTTCTTGAGCGGGCCGATCGAATCGATGGCTTTCTACGGCGGCAGGTTTTAACGTCACGGGCTCAAGAAGACTGGTCGGCAGTCCGGACAAACCTGGACCAGCTGGCAACAGTCTACGACGTTCGCTGGGGATGGAATGGTGAAGGCACTCGTCCGGGAGTAGTTGAAGTTCCCTATCGCATTAATGACAAAGATGTAGAGAAGGTCTTAAAACAGATCGAGAACCAATCGGATCGGTTTCGCTCGAGTCTTGACTCAGGATTAGACAGGAGCAGGCTGGACGGAACCAGGGAAGAAGACAACATCAACGCATTTGTGAAGGACTTTTACGAGAGTACCAGGAATCTCCGTCATCATTTCGATGATCACAAGTCAACAAGCGCTGACGTGCAAGCGGTCCTGGATCGGGCGTCCAGAATCGACGGTTTCATGCGACGCAACCGAACAGGCGGCAATGCAATGAGTGACTGGAACAAGTTAAGGGGAAATCTGGACGAACTCGCGCGCGTCTACAACGTGAGTTGGCGCTGGGGTTACTAGGTCCCGAAAGTAGTTTTTTAGGGGCGTCCTGCAGGGCGCCTCTACTATTACCTCCAGAAAATTTTTATAAGACTTACCGAAACGATTGTAGAATACTCACTCAATTCGGCGGCATTTCGTTCCACCTCAGTTCCATTACAGGGAGAAATACATGAAACGTGTATTCGTCATCGGTATGGCTTTATTCCTGTTTGCCTCGATTCTGCGAGCCCAGCCGCGGTCCAACGACGCAACTAAATCGCAAACCATTTCAGAAAAAGTTGCGGGAATGCAGAAGTACCCCGGGTACTTTCCTTTCTATTGGGACTCAAAGGCGGGAAAGATTTGGCTGGAGATCGATAAATGGAACAGTGAATTTCTATATCTGGAGTCTTTGCCAGCCGGGATCGGCTCCAATGATATTGGTTTGGACCGCGGCCAACTAGGTAACAGCTTCATCGTTCGCTTTGATCGAAGTGGACCACGCGTCTTACTGGTTGCGCCAAATTATGATTTTCGTGCCACCACGGACAATCCGGATGAGAAGCGAGCGGTGAAAGACGCATTTGCAGAATCGACTCTATGGGGCTTTGAGGTCGCCGCCGAAGAAGATGGGCGAGCGCTAGTAGACGCCACGGCTTTTTTTCTTCGTGACGTTCATCAAGTTCCGGCGACCCTGCAACGAGCTCAACAAGGTACGTATCGCCTTGAACCAACCAGGTGCGCCTTCTACCTTCCTAATATCAAAAACTTTCCACAGAATACCGAGATCGAGACAACGCTAACTTTCAGTAGTGACTCTCCTGGTCAACTTGTGAGGCAAGTAGTACCGATGGCTGAGGCGATTACTGTTCGTGAACGACATTCTTTCGTACAACTGCCTGGTCCAGGTTTTAAACCTCGTGTGTACGATCCGCGCTCGGGCTTTTACGGAATCACTTACATGGATTTCGCCACTCCAATTGAAGAGCCCATCACGAAGCGCTTTATCGCCCGGCATCGCCTTGAGAAAAAAGATCCGACGGCAGCAGTTAGCGAGCCGGTAACGCCAATTACCTATTATGTGGATCGCGGAGCTCCCGAACCGGTCCGTTCTGCGTTACTCGAAGGAGCACGGTGGTGGGATCAAGCGTTTGAGGCGGCCGGTTACAAGAACGCCTTTCGAGTTGAGTTGATGCCCGCCGATGCTGACCCCATGGATGTTCGCTATAACGTGATCCAGTGGGTTCACAGGTCAACACGCGGATGGTCATACGGGAACAGCCTTCAAGATCCGCGTACGGGTGAAATCATCCAGGGTCGAGTCTCACTCGGATCTCTTCGCGACCGCCAGGACTTTTTGATCGCCGCAGGCTTGCTCGCTCCTTATGAAAAAGGCAAGCCACTCTCTCCAAAATTGATGGAGATGGTGCTGGCGCGCTTAAGACAACTATCTGCTCACGAAGTGGGCCATACGCTTGGGCTCCAACACAATTACGCAGCGAGCCCAGTCAATCGTGCATCAGTAATGGACTATCCGGCGCCGCGGGCGAAGCTTGGACCAGACGGAATTCCCGATCTCTCTGATGCGTATGCAAAAGGCATTGGTGAGTGGGACAAGGTCGCAATCACATATGGCTATCAGGATTTTCCAGCCGGCGCTGACGAGCAAAGTGGCCTTGATACTATCCTGGCAAAAGCCTTCGCTCGCGGTCTGATGTACCTAACCGATCAAGATGCAAGGCCGGCCAGCGCCGCTAGTTCGGTAGCACACCTTTGGGATAACGGAACCAATGTTATCGACGAACTTAACGACGTGATGAAAGTCAGATCGGCTGCCTTAAAGCGATTTGGCAACAATAACATCCGTGAAGGTGAGCCAATGGCCACCATAGAAGACGTCTTGGTGCCTATTTACATGTACCATCGTTACCAGGTTGAGGCGGCCGCGAAAGTAATCGGCGGACAGGACTATACGTTTAGTCTTCGGGGAAAAGGAGATCGCGATCCACAAATCGTTCCTCCTGAGGAACAACGTCGCGCGCTTCAGGCTGTTTTGGAAACCATTAAACCGGATGCGTTGGCTTTGCCTGAGTCTTTACTAAAACTCATTCCGCCTCGACCGGTTGGTTACGGTCGAACACGAGAAGATTTTCGAATTCGAACTCAACCCGTCTTTGATGCCCTGGCGCCTGCAGAAGCGGCTGCGGATCATGTAAGCAACTTTTTGCTGAATCAAGAGCGGGCGGCCCGGTTGGTCCAATTTCATGCGCGAGACGCACGGTATCCCGGTCTCGTCGAAGTCCTGGATAAGGTATTGGGAGCGACCTGGAAAGTTCCAGTCGCCCCTGGCTACAACGGAGAAATTCAACGAACCGTCGATATGGTCGTGTTGCATGACTTGATGGCGCTCGCTACCGGAGAGCGAGCTTCGAATCAGGTGCGAGCAGTCGCTGAATTGAAGCTGGACCAATTAAAAGTTTGGATTGCGCGTCAAAAGGCGGTCGCCGCAAATGAGGAACAGCGTGCCTTTCTTTTTTATGCTGGTGAGCAGATAAAGAAATTTCAGGAAGATCCCAAGAAGATGAATTTGACGCGTGCGCAGGATCCTCCCGACGGTCAACCGATTGGTATGGATGAGTGGGCTTGCGAGTGGAAATAGGGATCAGGGGTCGGAGGTCAGGGACCAGTGGTGTAGCAGCTTTTATTTCTCATTGGTCATTTTCTCATTTCTCATTTTTCATTTTTGATTGCCGGCACCGAAAAGAATCCAGGCCTATCTACCCTCAAAATGATCAATGATCAATGATCAATGACCAATAAAAGCAAATAGATGACTTGCCCCGATCTGAAACCCCCGACCCCAGACCCCTGACATTCCGGGGGCTGGCCGTGGCAGACATAGTCGCACATTTCATGTAGCATAAATGGCCTCATGCCGGGACTGGAAAACTACGTCGGACAAACGCTGGACGATAAATATCGCCTTGAACAACTTCTCGGTCAGGGCGGCATGGGGGCAGTCTATCTGGCCACTCACCTTGGCACTGACCGATACGTCGCCCTCAAACTAATTGCGCCGCGTTTCATGAGAACCGCGGAATTCGTTGAGCGGTTCAAGCGCGAAGCACGGGCGGCCGGACGTTTACGCCACCCAAATGTCGTTGATGTTACCGACTTTGGATTTTCCCACGTGAAGGAGGGTCAGGTTGCGTATCTCGTCATGGAGTATCTCGATGGGTGTACGCTCGGTGACATTCTTGCTGAAGAAAGACATCTGCCTCTTGAATGGGTAGTGGATATTCTCGAACAGGTTTGTTCGGCGGTGCACGAGGCCCATCAACTCGGCATCATTCATCGCGACTTAAAGCCGGATAATATCTGGTTGGAGCCTAATCGACTCGGTGGCTATCGTGTAAAAGTACTCGACTTCGGAATAGCAAAACTAGGTGAATCCTCTCCAACCGTGGGTGATGATGATCCGGGTAACACAATCATTGACGAAGTTTCACGTATCGTTAGTCTTTCGGATGGAATCGGAAGTGACGAAGTAGGCGGGCTGGAAGCAAAAACGTTATTGAATCCTCCTGGAATCGACCGTCAAACCCACCACGGTCACATCAATACGGAACGGATTGGATTCGGAACGGCTCTCAAGAAAGAATCGACCGATGAGGCGGAGAGTACAAACCTTTTCTCAGCAGGCACGGCTTTCGTTAACCCGCGAGCGCTTACTGAAGAATTCAAGTCAGCTCATCCTGAAGATACAGACGGGACCTTGCTATTCGAGCAGGGAACCTCCTCGGGCAGACAAACCTTCGGCGCTTCAACTCACGTAGAGAGTGCCGCCTTGACGCGTGTCGGCGCAATCATGGGGACGCCTCTGTACATGTCTCCGGAACAATGCGGTGGCGGTCAAGTCGATACGCGGTCCGATATATATAGTCTGGGCGTCATCGCGTACCAAATGTTGGCTGGTGAACCACCTTTCAGCGGCAACACGTCGGCAGTAATGCAAGCGCACCGAGAAAACACCGCGCGTCATCTCCGCGACTACGAGGTCAAGATCCCAAAGCGCGTCGCAGGAGTAGTGATGTCATCGCTCTCGAAGGATCCGAACGAGCGACCGCAAACAGCTTTTGCTTTTGCAAGTTCTCTGCGAGGACAGGCCGAGGGAATTGGCGCCCTCTATCGTCGGGCATTTTCTCTTTACAGTGAGTACTTTCCCAAATTTGTAAAACTGTCGATCATTGCCCATCTTCCAGTGATTGCCGTGGCCGCCCTAATGATTGGTGTCCTGGTGGCCGACAAGATGTTAGACCCCGTTGGGAGGCTTCAAAAAGCGGCAATGATTTCAATTACCATTTTTGTTGGCCTGTTACAGGTTGCGGCCTATTTTGTTGCGGCTGGTGTGATCTCAGGTGTGACCGCCATCATTGTTACGCAACTCTCTGCGGCTCCGCTCAGGCCAGTGAAGCTTCGCGTTGCGTTTGCTGTGTTGCGGAGACGTTGGAAACCGTTTTTGAAAACAATGGTCCGCGTCACGATCAGGATCATCTTTGGCTACATTCTGTTTTTTATACCCGGCATCGTAATGTCGATTCGGTACGCCCTCTATGCGCCGGTGGTCTTGATTGAAGGGCTTGAGAAGAAGGCCGCAATGCAGCGAGCTCGAGAGCTGGCTTCGCGTTCATGGCGCACAGTGATCATCGTTTCAATTTTGCAGATTCTGATTCCGATTTGCGTCAGTATCGTGATTGGTCGGATTCGAGTGGGTGTAAGCGAGGATTTCAAGCACGCGACCCTGGGCCGGCAGATATCTCAACAAATATTAGGCCTGGCGAACATTTTTGTTGTGCCGCTGATGTCGATTGTGCCGGCGTTACTCTACCTAAAAATGCGCCAACTCGGTGGCGAATCGTTGAATGCGGCGATGGCTCAGATGGAAGAGGTTGATGTGGGCCGCCGTCTATGGCAGCAGCGAATGCGAACCCGTCTGAGTCTGTATACCCCCAGCGGACAGAAGACGACAAACAGCTAGGCCACGTTTCGATTGTGAGAGCAAACCCTCCTATTCACCCAAGCTTTAGCTTCGGGTCGAATCAGGCTATTGTCGGTAACCGTTTAGCGGGTTTCCCGAAAGTGAGAAGCGGGAGAAATGGGTAAACCGTTGAAACCGTTTACAAAGAGCACTCGAGTGCCTTAACCCAAGCTAAAGCCTGGGGTGAATGAGAGATCTCGCCTTTCCCAACCTCGTACTTTGCGGGGTAAGATTTCAGACTTCGACGTTTACGTTAGTCATCTAATACGCTTCAACGAATAACCTATTCATCCAACAAATAGTACTGTTAATGCCTGACATCACCACCGACAGATCGAGCGGTATCTTATTGCATCCAACATCTTTCCCAGGGCCGTTTGGTATTGGAGACCTCGGCCAGACTGCGTATCAATTTGCAGACTTTCTGGCGGCGTCAGGTCAAAGCCTTTGGCAGGTTTTACCTCTTGGTCCAACTGGGTACGGAGATTCTCCGTACGCTTGTTATTCTGCTTTTGCCGGCAACACCCTCCTCATCAGTCCGGAACGATTGGTGGCTGAAAACCTCGTGACCGCCGACGAAGTAACCCCCTTAATTGCTGCGTCTGATGAGCGCATCGATTTTGTTCGGGTGCATGAGCATAAAGAGGGAATTCTGCGCCGCGCGTTTTCTCGTTTCACGACATCCTCTCGATCACAACTAAAAACTGACTTTGAGAAGTTTTGCAGCGAAGAGCGCGATTGGTTGGATGATTACGGATTGTTTCGTGCGTTGAAAGAGGCCAATGCTGACCGTCCATGGAACGAATGGCACCCCTCGCTTGTAAAGAGAAGTGCCGATGCCATCAAACAGGCTCGAACTACCTTCGAACATCGAATTGAAGCGCATAAGTTCGCTCAGTTCTTGTTTTTTCGACAGTGGTTTGAGCTCAAATCTTACTGCAACAAACTAGGGATCAAGCTGATCGGTGATATTCCAATATTTGTGGCCCAGGATTCGTCAGATGTTTGGACCAATCCGGATCAATTCAAACTCGATGAAGATGGGACGCCGACGGTGGTTGCAGGAGTGCCGCCAGACTATTTCAGCACTACTGGTCAGTTGTGGGGAAATCCGATTTACAACTGGGATCAGATGTTAGCAGACGGATTCAAATGGTGGATAAAGCGGATCAGGGCCAGCCTTCAACTGTTTGATGTCGTCCGGATCGATCATTTTCGCGGGTTTGCTGCATGTTGGGAGATCCCAGCCGGTGATAAAACCGCAGAGCGCGGAGCTTGGGTCGAAGCCCCCGGCCAGGAGTTATTTCTCGCCGTAAAGAGTGCGCTGGGCGAGATCGATGTCATCGCGGAGGATCTGGGAGTAATCACTCCTGATGTTGAGAGCTTGCGTGATGGTTTCGGTTTTCCCGGTATGCGAGTCTTGCAATTTTCTTTTGGTGGCAATCCAAAAAACTCTGACCTGCCCCATAATTACATACAAAACTCTGTTGCTTACACGGGCACTCACGACAACGACACCACGGTTGGCTGGTTTACTGACTCAGGGAAGACTGGGTCAACTCGCACTGCTGAGGAGATAAAGCGCGAACGACAGTTTTGTCTTCGTTATCTAAATTCCAATGGCGCCGAGATCAATTGGGACTTCATTCGTGCATTGATGCAGTCGGTATCAAACCGGGTCGTCATTCCTCTGCAGGATGTGCTCGGGCTTGGTAGTGGAGCCAGGATGAACCTGCCTAATAGTACCGAAGGGAACTGGCTCTGGAGATTTAAGACCGGAGCGATTAATGAGTCGTTGAGCAGGCGCTTAAGGGAGATGACCGAAACCTATGGTCGTCTGCCTCCCCAACCCTGAGCTCTCCCTGCAGACACTACGCGACTGAAGAGACTGCGCGAAAACTCAACTTCTCATTCTCCGCAAGCTTTAGCTTGGGGTTACGACACCTGTCTGAAGCATTCAACCGTTTCAACGGCTAATCTGAACCTCACAAAATCCTAAGCTTAGACGCAATTTCGCAAACCGTTAAAACGGTTGCCGAGATTCGGACTGGAGGCCGCTAACCCCAAGCTGAAGCTTGGGGAGAATGAGAAGTTGAATTTTCACACAGTCTCTGAAGTCGGTGGTGTCGTATCTAAGATGCTCTGGGAAATTGACCACACGTGGCGAGTTGGTGGTGTCCTTATATATATGGCAACAGGGTCCATTCATCCGTTTTTTAGTACTCATCGACGATTACTCGGAATTTCTTTTGCGAAAGTGGGATTGAGAAGTCCCGCAAGCGAAACATTTTCTCCGGAGTTTTTGGCCCGCGGCCAACAGAGGGTCAGAACGACTTCACGCAGAAAGTCCGAAACTGCCCTAATATTCGAACATTTCCGCCCATCGAGCCGTAAATTGGTCTCATGCATAAGAGGTGGCACGCCCCTTGATTCGAGTTGTTCCTGGAGAACTGTATAGTCTGCGCGTGAAAGTTGGTTACTTTGCTCTGTCTAAAACCTTCTCCTCGCGCAAAAATCGCCGCTCTCTCAACTGGCCAGTACAGCTCTCCAAAAATTTCTTGATGTAAAGCTATGGATATAAAACGGCCCCCTAAATCGAAGATAAAGAAGAAAATCCGAACCGCGGTTCTGATCGTGGTTGCTGTCGCTGCAGTCGGCGGTATCACATACGTCCTTGCCAAACTGAAACCCGCTGCGCCAACTCTCGACGCTTCAACGGCCGTCATCGAGACCGTGAAGCGTGGCGAGATGGTTCGTGACGTTCGAGGAAATGGAACCCTGGTTCCGCAGATAACTCGCTGGGTACCGGCACCAACCGATGGAAGAGTCGAGAAAATCCTCCTCCAGGCCGGGGTCGAAGTCGATCCCTCTACGGTGATCGTCGAGTTGTCCAATCCCCAACTTGAGCAACAGGCAGCGGATGCGGAGTTTCAAGTTAAAGCGGCTGAAGCTGATCAGGACAATCTTCGAGTCAAACTCGAAAGCGACAGCATGACTCAGCAGTCTGTTATCGCAACGATTAACGCGCAATATAGCCAGGCTAAATTGCAGCTCGATGCTGACGAGGTGCTCGCCAAACAAGGCCTCGTTTCACTTCTCGTTTTGAAAATCTCGCGCGTAAACGTGCAGGACCTTGCCAATAGGTTGAGTATTGAACAACAGCGCCTGGTCGTGAGCGCCAAAGCTACAAAGGCGCAACTTAATGCTCAAAGCTCAAGGTTGAGTCAATTGCGCGCACTCGCAAAATTGAAGAGCGATCAAGTTAATGACTTGAAAGTGCGAGCGGGAACGGGTGGCGTTCTGCAGGTGGTATCGGTCCAGGTTGGTCAACAGGTGACACCTGGTCTAAATATCGCGAGGGTTGCAGATCCGGCTTCACTGAAGGCAGAACTGAGAATTCCTGAAACTACGATCAAGGACGTGAAGATCGGTCAGAAAGTGTCGGTTGATACTCGCAACGGAATTATCCAGGGTGAAATTGCGCGTATCGATCCGGCTGCCCGAGAAGGAACGTTCACAGTAGATGCGACCCTTATTGGACCATTACCATCGAGTGCGCGTCCTGACTTGAGTGTTGACGGAACGATCGAGTTGGAACGACTAAAAGATGTCTTGCATGTGGGTCGGCCCGCATTCGGACAGGGCCAGCAATCAGTTGGCATGTTCCTGTTAAGTCCGGATGGTCAGGAAGCGACCAGGACCACGGTTCAACTTGGACGCTATTCAGTCAGCACTATCGAAATTGTAAGCGGACTAAAAGAAGGAGATCGCGTAATCATCTCCGATACAGCAGCTTTTGATGGTTATCCGCGGATCCGAATACGCTAAGCGTAGTTAGCAAACAGAATTTCACCGGTAACGCAATCCAAATTTGTGTCACGGCGAGCGCGGCCTTGTCGGACGAAAAGAAGGAGCACTTAATGAGTTCAACGCGCCCTCTAATCCACCTTTCAGACGTAAAGAAGGTTTTCTATACGGATGAAGTAGAGACCCACGCCCTTTCCGGTATTCATCTCGATATTCAGCAAGGTGAGTACGTCTCGATTGCCGGACCATCCGGTTGCGGCAAGTCAACACTCTTATCGATCCTGGGACTGCTGGATACTCCCACTGCCGGTGAATATGTTCTCAATGAGCATCCGGTAGAGAATCTATCTTTATCAGAGCGTGCCCGGATCAGAAATCGTGAGGTTGGATTCATTTTTCAGAGCTTTAACCTGATTGGTGACCTGACCGTGTACGAAAACGTCGAGCTGCCGTTGACTTATCGCGGAATGAGCTCTAGTGAACGGAAGAAACGTACCACCGAAGCACTCGAGCGAGTCGGCATGGCCCATAGGGCCAAACATTTGCCGAGCCAGCTGTCCGGCGGTCAACAACAACGTGTCGCTGTTGCTCGAGCTGTTGGTGGAGCGCCCAGCATCCTGCTCGCAGACGAGCCGACTGGAAACCTCGACTCAACTAATGGCGAGGCAGTAATGGAATTGATGCGCGAGTTGCATCGCGGTGGCGCCACCATCTGCATGGTTACGCACGATCCACGCTACGCCCAGCATGCTGATCGAATCGTCCATCTATTTGACGGCCTGATCGTTGAAGAGGAGGCAGGGTCCGAAAGGCGTGAGATTCGAGAAGCGAAACGCGAACTCGAGGAAAGCGGTTTTGGAGCGATTTCATGATTAGTTTGCGCGGGGTAGAGAAGTCATTTCCGCACGGACCAACGCGAACTTACGTTCTGCGCCGGATCGATCTAGACATAAAGCCCGGCGAGTTCGTTTCTATCATGGGTCCGTCAGGAGCAGGGAAGTCGACACTGCTTCACATCCTGGGTATGCACGATCAATCGTGGTCCGGCGAGTACTATTTCGACGACGTTGCCGTTCACTCAATGGATACCAAGAAGCGCGCTGCCTTGCGTAATCGAAACATTGGATTCGTTTTTCAGAGTTACCACCTGTTGGATGACCAGACTGTTTTTGAAAATCTGGAGTTGCCGCTGTCATATCGAGACGTCAACAAAAAGGATCGACAATCGATCGTTTGCGACACGCTCGATCGCTTTCAGATGGTTGGAAAGAAAGATCTTTTTCCCACGCAGTTATCGGGAGGCCAGCAACAGCTGGTCGGCATTGCTCGGGCGGTGGTTGCCAGTCCACGCATCATTCTGGCTGACGAGCCAACCGGTAATCTGCATTCGGCGCAGGGCAAAGAGATCATGGACATGTTCAAGCGTTTGAACGACGAAGGTACCACCATCGTCCAGGTGACACACTCGGAGACTAATGCAGCCTATGGCAATCGAATCATCCGTCTGGAAGATGGATGGATAGTGGATAGTTAAGTTTTCTAACCTGCAGTTGCTCTGATCGAAAAAAGAAACCAGCCTGGCTGGCGCTACTGCTCTACCTCAGTAACGTCGACGTCACCCGTGTGTCTGGTCGATGCCAGGCCCAAGATCAGCGAGGGAATTATGGACGCGTTCCTGAAAGACATTCGCTACGGGCTTCGTAGTTTAAGAAGACGGCCCGGCTTTACCGTCACTGCGCTAATCACGCTTGCTATCGGTATCGGAGCTAACGTCGCACTCTTTTCAATAGTCAGCGGAGTACTCCTTAACCCGCTTCCTTATCCCAATCCTGAACGCCTGATCACACTTCATCAGAGCAAGCCTGGCTTTGACACTGGCGCCATTCCGTACCCGAATTTTCGTGATTGGCAGAGTCAAAATCAGACTTTTGAATCGATGGCGATTTCGCGCGGTTCCTCCTTCACCCTGACCGGGGTCGGCGATGCCGAACGAGTTGATGCTCTGTTCGTCTCTGGTGATTACTTCAAAGTACTGGGCGTTGAGCTGGCACAAGGGCGAGACTTCGTAGCTGGCGAGGATCAAAAAGGTGCGCAGCCTGTCGTCATCGTGAGTGCCGGGTTTTGGAATCGGAAGTTCGCTGGCTCGAATGATCTTCACCACCAGTCCATGACTCTGGATGATCGAAGTTATGCCGTCGTCGGCGTCCTGCCATCAACTTTCAATCTCCGCGATGCAGATGTTTTCGTGCCGATTGGGCAATGGAACAATCCTGCACTCGAGAACCGCGGCGCCGCGCTTGGCTTACACGGTATTGGAAGGCTGAAACCGGGCGTAACATTTGAACAGGCCCAGGCGGACCTCAATCGGGTTGCGAACAATCTTGCGGCGACTTATCCGGATACCAACAGGGCTAACGGAGCCAAACTAATTCCGTTAAGAGAAAGATTACTTGGAGATGTTGGTCCAACGCTTTTCACACTATTGGGCGCCGTCGGCTTTGTACTCCTGATTGCCTGTGTCAACGTCAGCAATTTAATGCTAGCGCGCTCAACGGGTAGGACTCGAGAGTTTGCCATTCGCGCTGCGCTCGGTGCTGGTCGCGGTCGATTGCTTCGACAACTTCTGACTGAGAGCACTTTGCTGTCCTTGATGGGAGGCGCTTTGGGGTTGGCGCTTGCGGCATGGGGTACCAAAGCGGCCCTGGCTGCTCTGCCCCTGGCCATCCCACGCGCAAGTGAAGTGACTCTAGACACGCGCGTCCTTATGTTCACCGTCGTTGTCTCTCTTTTGACAGGAATTCTATCTGGTTTAGCTCCTGCACTAAAAACTTCAGAGTGGCGTTTAGCGAACGCTCTTAAAGAAGGGAAACGGAGCGCGCCAAGCCGGAGCCGGTTGCAAAGTGCACTCGTAGCGGTCGAAATGGCACTCGCGCTGGTCCTATTAGTTGGTGCGGGCTTGATGGTGCGCAGCCTGGCAGCACTTTGGAATGTGGATCCTGGGTTCCGCGCCGAAAACGTTCTCACCTTCGGACTCAGTCTTCCGCCCTCAATGGGAAATGCTTCACCCGAAGCGATCCGTTCAGTCCTTCATGAACTAAACGCTCGACTGCATGCGACTCCAGGTCTCGAGGCAGCTGCTTTTACCGACGGAACAATTCCGTTGCAGGGAGAGAACGACCGCTTCTTTTGGCGCGCGGATCAGCCTAGACCAGCCAGTCAAAGCGAGATGAACCTAACGCTCGTCTACGTTGTCGGTTCCGACTATCTTCAGGCGATGGGAATACCACTAAAGCGAGGTCGCTTTTTTAGCGAACATGACAACGAGAAATCTCCCAGAGTTGCAGTCATCGACGAACAGTTTGCCCACAAGTACTTCGGATCGTCGGATCCAATCGGAAAAGAGGTCCACTTTGATGGTGAAGATGAGCCGCTGCAAATTGTAGGAGTGGTTGGACACGTCAAGCAGTGGAGTCTTGATACTGACGCGCAATCATTACAAGCTCAGTTGTACCAACCTTTCTCGCAGTTTTCTAACGATTACATGAGATCAGTGGCAGCAGGGTTCTTCGTGGTTGTGCGGGGAAGTGGCAGCGCTCAATTGACTCTGGACTCAATGCGCAGGGTGGTCCAGAGCCAGGATCCTCAGAACGTAATTTACAGCGCAGTCACGATGAACGAGATCATCGGTAAGACACTCGCGGCGCGGCAATTCTCAATGATCTTGCTGGCGAGCTTTGCAGGAATGGCTCTGCTTCTTTCGAGCATAGGATTGTATGGAGTTATCTCATATCTGGTGGGCCAACGAACACACGAACTGGGAGTTCGGATGGCTTTGGGAGCACAACGGCGTGATGTGTTGCTCCTCGTCGTAAATAACGGGATGCGAATGGCCCTCATTGGCGTCGCACTCGGACTGGTTGCAGCTTTGTTGCTTACAAGGTTGATGACGAAATTGCTTTACGGCGTGAGTGCTACAGACCCGGCAACATTCGCAGTCATTGCTGTGTTGCTCAGTGTGGTCGCACTACTTGCCTGTTACTTACCAGCTAGAAAAGCAACGAAGGTCGATCCGTTGATCGCCCTCAGGTACGAATGAAACTCTTGTTCTGAAAGCCTTAGAAGGAGAGCTTAATGATCGATAGCCTCTTGCGTGATATTCGCTACGGAATACGCAGTCTATTAAATCGACCGGGCTTCACCCTGGTGGCTGTCGTTACCCTTGCCCTGGGGATTGGCGCGAACTCAGTAATCTTTAGTGCGATCAATGCTCTCCTCTTAAAGCCACTTCCGTTTCCCGAGCTCGATAGAGTCGTTGCAGTCTGGGATAAGAATCCGACTCGCGGAGTCGAGCGTAATGAAGTTGCACTGGCAAACTATCTCGATTGGCAGTCGCAAAACAAATCATTCGACAGCCTTGGACTCTATCGATGGTGGAGTTCAAACCTTACTGGTACTGAAACACCCGAACGGCTCCAGGGTTTTCTCGTTACAGCCAGCTTCTTCGACGTTACCGGGATCAAGCCGGTCCAGGGGCGGACGTTTCTCCCTGAAGAGAACCAACCCGGAAGAGATGCAGTTGTTGTCATTACTAACGGACTTTGGCAGCGAAGGTTCGGTAGCGATCCGAACATCGTAAACAAGCAGATCACTCTCAACGGAATCAGCAGAACTGTAGTCGGTGTCATGCCACCCGGGTTCAATTATCCGAAGGGTGCAGAACTGTATGCTCCCCTGGCGATCTCAGCTGAGATGGCGAGCAATCGACAGTTTCATACTTACCTCATCATAGGCCGATTGAAGAATGGTGTCTCGATTCCCCAGGCGCAGTCTGATCTCAACACCGTTGCAGCCCGGCTCGAGCAGCAGTATCCCGAAACCAACACGGGATTGGGAACTGGTGTCTTTCCAATTGTTGCCGACACTACGAGACAGTACGACACGGCGTTGTGGGTGATGATGGCTGCGGTTGGCTTTGTCTTATTGATCGCTTGCGCCAACGTCGCAAATCTAATGTTGGCGCGCGCGACTGGTAGGAAGAAGGAGATTGCGTTACGAGCTGCCCTGGGTGCCAGTCGAGCTCGCATCATTCGGTACCTCTTAACAGAGAGCGTCATAGTTGCCTTAATAGGTGGTGTGTTGGGAGTCCTCATCGCGTTTTGGGGAATTGACCTGTTACGCGTTTCCAATCCGGGTGAGGCTGCAAGATTTGCGCCAGGTTGGGATCGGTTGGGACTCAATCTACCAGTTCTATTATTTACCCTCACGCTTTCAATTCTGAGCGGCTTACTCTTCGGACTCGCTCCCGCATGGCAGGTCTCTAAACCAAATCTTAATAACTCTTTAAAGGAAGGCGGTCGGAGTTCTGGTTCAGGCTCGCACCGGTTGCGCAGCTCCTTAGTGGTTTTTGAGGTTGCCCTGTCGTTGGTCTTGCTCGTAGGCGCCGGGCTATTAGCTCGCTCGTTTCTATCTCTCTTGAAAACGAACCCCGGATTTTCTGCCGAGAATGTCCTGACCATGAATCTGGTGCTGCCCGGTGCGAAATACAAAGAACCTGCATTGCGTGCCACCTTCTTTGCCGATCTGGTCCAACGAGTGAAATCGCTGGCCGGTGTGGAAACCGCAGCTGCTGTTAGTCACATTCCTTTAGGCGGTTCGAATGCGTCGGACGCGTTCCTGGTTGAAGGCGCACCAGAGCCTGCTCCAGGGGCCGAGAACGAAGGAAGAATAAGGGTGTGCACTCCTGACTACTTTCAGACCTTAGGCATTTCGCTTTTGAAGGGGCGAGCATTTAACGATCAGGACACCGCTAAGAGCACTCCGGTAGTGATTGTCAACGAGACCTTCGCGCAAAAGTATTGGCCCGGCGTTGACCCGATCGGTAAGCGAATGCGGATCGTTGGTCCAATCGAAGAATCTCCATGGAGTGAAGTAGTGGGCGTAGTCCAGGATGTTAAGCATGAGCTAAATCTGCCCATCACAACTGATTTTTACTTTCCTTACTCCCAGGTGCCATGGAACAGCATGGTTTTGGTCGCCCGGACAAAAGTCGATCCTGCGGCAATGACTGGTCCAATCAAGGAGCAGGTCTGGGCAGTGGATAAGGATCAACCTGTGTTCGGAGTGCACACGATGCGTGAAGTCAAGGCGATCTCGGTCTCGCTTTATTCATTTTCATCCGTGATGCTTGGGATCTTTGCTGGAATTGCTTTGCTGCTGGCATCGATAGGTATTTATGGCGTGATGGCATTCGCCGTAAGTCAACGTACGCACGAAATCGGCGTGCGCATGGCCCTCGGTGCCCAGGGCACCGATGTCTTAAAGCTGGTTGTTAAGAACGGAATGAGATTGGCTGTCACTGGTGTAGCAGTTGGTCTGATTGGCGCATTCCTGCTAACGAGGTTCCTGGAGAAACTGCTGGTTGGGATTCCAGCCGTTGATCTGCTGACTTTCAGTGTCGTTTCAATTTGTTTATTACTCGCAGCCTTTTTGGCCTGTTACCTGCCAGCCAGAAGAGCAACGAAGGTCGATCCACTGGTTGCGTTGAGATACGAGTGAAATCATGGAGAGCTTAATCAAAGATATTCGCTACGGGATTCGCAGCTTGATGCGGCAACCATCCTTCACGATAGTTGCCGTTTTGACCCTGGCGCTGGGCATCGGTGTCAACACTGCAATCTTCAGTGTGGTAAATGCACTTCTGCTCAAAGCCTTGCCCTTCCAAAACCCTGCGGAGCTGGTAGTGGTAAATCCGGAAGCCAGCGATGGAGGACTTTCGGGGATCGCTGGATACGAGTACCTGGCATGGAAAGACAACAGTAAGTCATTCGTCCAGTTGGCTGCTTATTCCAACGACAATTTCAATCTCACCGGCCGAGGCGAGCCCGAGCGCATCTCGTGCGCACAGGTTACTTCAAGTCTGTTCCCACTCCTCGGTGTTCAGCCGCTAAGAGGTCGACCATTTTTACCGGACGAAGATCGACCCGGTAATGATCGTGTAGCACTTGTGAGCGAGCGGTTTTGGCAGAGTCATTACAACAGCAGTTCGTCGCTGGTTGGTGACGTTCTTACGTTGAACGGCGCGAACTATACCGTTGTGGGAATCATGCCGAATGGATTTCGCTTCCCGGGTGAATACGATATCTGGGTGCCGTTGGCGTTGGACCATCAACGGGAGATAGGAGACTGGTTCTCACTGGTACAGGTTGTGGGCCGACTGAAGACAAACGTCTCAACCGCCCAGGCTCAAACCGAACTCGGTTTGATTTCGCAGCAGGCAACTCTGCAAATCAAGGAACCGCCGCCACTCTCTGCCAAAGAGGTGGCGCCGTTACAGCAGAATCTGGTTAGCAACTTCCGCTTAATGGTGTTGGTGCTTTGGGGCGCTGTCGGCCTGGTCCTGCTGATTGCTTGCGCAAACGTCGCCAGCCTGATGCTTGCTCGAACAGTTTCGCGCCAGCGCGAGATTGCTGTTCGGGCCGCCGTGGGGGCAAGCCGGCTGACGATCATCAGGCAGTTGTTGACTGAGAGCCTCGTACTTGGCGTCGCTGGCGGATTGTTGGGCGTCATTATTTCGATTTGGTGCGTCCAGGCTGTGACGCGGATAGTTCCCGATAGTTTTGCGTCGTCGGTTTACGATCTTAAGCAGGTTCAGATTGATGGACCAGTACTCCTGTTTACACTTGGAATTTCGCTCGTCACCAGCGTTTTGTTTGGTCTCGCTCCGGCTATTAGCGCCTCGCGACCGAATCTCGTTCGCACTCTAAGGGACGGTCGCAGTGTAAGTGGTCCTCACTCTGGTTTTCGGAATGCACGAACGTGGTTGGTGGTTGCTGAACTCGCCATTGCCGTAGTTCTTCTGTTTGGCGCCGGATTGTTGACCAGAAGCTTCACCAATCTGATGTCTGTAAATCCTGGCTTCGATGCGCAGAACGTACTGACGTTGCGCGTTGATCTTCCGCGCTCGAGCTATGCAAAACCTGAACAGGCTGAGCAGTTTTATAGCGAGCTTCTCCAAAGGTTGAAGTCAACTCCAGCGATTGAGTCAGTTGGTGCGATCACCCATTCCCCGTTAGCCGATTACGGACTAGTTATTTTCACGGAGATTGAGGATCAGGCTCCAATCGATCGGACGAAAGAACACCCTCTCGGTCTTGGTGTTGTTTCCGATGATTACTTTCGGACATTGAAAATTCCATTGCTAAGTGGGCGGTTGAACGACGCCACCGATACCGCCAACGGCAATCCAGTAGCGCTGGTTAATGGAGCGTTTGCGCGACGCTATTTTCCATCGGGTAACGCAGTTGGCAAACGGCTTGGTTTTGGCTGCAAAGAGAAACTCTGTCGCACAATTGTCGGTGTGGTTGGTGACATTAAACAAGAATCACTCACTGTTGCCTCATCGCCTGAGATCTTTGTTCCAATGTCCCAGCTCGCCATGAATGGAATGACAATTTTTGTGCGAACTACTGCAGAGCCACTAAGTGTCGCCAGAGTCGTGCGCAGTGAAGTACAGGCAATCGACAAGAACCAACCAATCCATCACATCCAAACTCTGAGCCAGCGTATTCAACAGACTGTTGCTGATTCCAGGGCTTTAATGTTTTTGCTTGGTGCCTTTGCCTTACTTGCTTTGTTACTCGCGACGATTGGGGTGTACGGAATTATTTCGTACTCGGTGGGCCAGCGAACTCACGAGATTGGAATTCGAATGGCCCTCGGTGCGCGCACAGCTGATGTTCTGAAACTGGTCATGACAAGGGGTCTGGTGATGACGTTGGCGGGTCTTGGCCTGGGTGTTATCGGATCGCTCGCGCTCACTCGTTTTCTGAGATCGCTTTTGTTCGGAGTAACCCCAACCGACAAAGTTACATTCGTTGTGGTCGGCTTGATCCTGCTAATTGTAGCGTTGCTGGCCTGCCTGTTCCCGGCAAGGCGAGCGGCAAAAGTGGATCCACTGGTGGCGTTGAAATACGAGTAAAGGAGTATGACGTTGGGCCATTCGGACTGATGTCAAAGAACAATATGGGAGGAATTTTTCAGGATTTACAGTTTGGCGCACGCGTTCTGCGAAAGAACCCGGGGTTTACGACTGTCGCAGTGCTTTCGCTGGCACTGGGAATCGGCGCCAACACAGCAATCTTTCAACTATTGAATGCCGTTCGTTTGAAAACTCTGCCGGTCAACAACGCCGCACAGTTGGTGCGTGTAGAACTAAAAGATAGTAAAGGAACACGCGGCAATCACAGTGCAAACTATTCCGCCGTCACCAACCCGATATGGGAGAAGATTCGCGACAGGCAGCAAGGTTTCGCAGGCTTAACGGCATGGGGCACACAAACTTTCAACATGGCCCAGGGAGGTGAAGTACGTCCTGCCCGGGGGCTTTGGGTAAGCGGAGAGTTTTTCAATGTACTTGGAGTGCACGCTCAACAGGGTCGCCTCTTCAATGCGAGTGACGATCAGCGAGGGTGTGCTTCGCCGGGCGTCGTGCTCAGCAATGGCTTTTGGCAAAAAGAGTTTGGCGGTAATCCAGATGCGATCGGACGGAAAATTTCTCTCGCAGATCAACAATTTGAGATTGTTGGTATCACCGAACCCTCGTTCTACGGACTTGAGGTGGGAAAGGCTTTCGACGTCGCGGTGCCAATTTGCGCGGACGGTTTGATATCGGCAAAAAACAATCGGCTCGACTCCGGAGTGAATTGGTGGTTAATGGTGACCGGCCGGCTAAAGCCTGGTTGGACCACGGAGCAAGCCACCGCTCAACTGCAAACCATCTCTCCCGCGATTTTTCAGGAAACCCTGCCTGCAAACTATCCGCCAGTCAGCGTCAATGATTATCTCAATTTTAAGTTGGAGGTGCTTGAGGGGAGCTCGGGGTATTCAACGCTAAGAGAGAACTATGAGCGTCCCCTTTGGTTGTTGCTGGCCATCGCCGGGTTGGTGCTACTCATTACTTGCGCCAACCTGGCGAATTTGTTGCTTGCCAGAGCGAACACTCGTGAACGCGAAATGGCAATACGGCAAGCAGTAGGCGCATCAAGATTCCGCATCGTCAGACAGCTGTTAGTTGAAACGTTGCTACTGTCGGTCATCGGCACTGTGCTCGGTGCATTCCTGGCCCAGGGTCTCAGTCGTTTCCTCGTCTCATTTATTGGGACGGCGCGCGATACCGTCTTCCTCGATCTAAGTCCCGATTTCCGTGTACTCGGATTCGCAGCGGCAGCTGCAACCCTTACCTGCATTTTGTTTGGCATAACTCCGGCATTGCGAGCGACTAGGGTCAGTCCGGGTGCCGCAATGAAGAGTTCAGGGCGTGGACTTACGGCGGGTAGAGAGCGTTTCAGCGCTCGTCGAGCCTTAGTCGTGGTTCAGGTAGCTCTCTCACTAGTTCTGGTCGCGTCTGCTTTGTTGTTTACTCGCAGTCTGAACAATTTGTTGAACCTCGACGCAGGCTTCAAACAAGATGGCCTTCTGATTTCGAGGGTCAGCTATCGCCGGTTGAATGTTCCGGCCGATCGCCGTCTCAGTTTCACAACTGAACTGTTGGACCACATTAAATCGGTACCTGGAGTCGATGCCGTCACCGAGATGGATTCGGTGCCGCTTACAGGTTGGGGGCGCGGAAATGTTGTCTGGTTAAACGGTAGTAATTCACAGGCGGGAGTCGATGCTTCTTTCAACCGCGTTGGAACCGATTACTTTAAGACTTTGCAGATCGATCTACTGGGCGGACGATACTTTAATAGCAGCGACGCGGCCAATTCTCCCAAGGTAGCGATTGTTGACGAGACATTTGCGCGGGTCCTGCAAGATCCTAATCCGGTTGGTCGCACTGTTTTCGTGGAAGCGACTCCAAGCGAGCCCGAAACTCCCTACCAGATCGTGGGCCTTGTGCGCGGCGGGCGGGTGACTGATCTTAAAGATGACTCAATACCGTCACTCTATCTCCCCACCTTGCAAGACCCTCAGCCCATGACCAGCAAACAATTCTTAATTAGATCAAGTTTGCCACCTGGAAATATCACACCCGCTTTAAGCCGTAGTTTGCTTGAAGTAAACCCGGGTTTGGATATCAGTTTTCAGGGGTTCCGCAGCATGGTCCAGGAATCGCTGCTGCGCGAGCGACTGATGGCGACGTTGTCTGGCTTCTTCGGATTACTCGCGCTGCTGCTTGCAAGCATTGGGCTCTATGGTCTGCTTTCATATGGAGTTGCAAGTAGGACCAATGAAATCGGAATCCGCCTGGCGCTGGGTGCGCGCACCCGGGATGTGTTGACCATGATTTTGCGCGAAGCGTTTCTGCTGGTTCTGATCGGGGTCGCAGTTGGACTACCGGTGGTCTTTCTCGTGACGCGATTTGCGAGTGCTCTGCTGTTTGGTCTTTCTCCTACAGATCCGGTTTCGTTGATTGTCGCGGCGGCGCTGTTGCTGGTCGTCGCATTCTTAGCGGGTTATTTGCCTGCACGAAAGGCGACGAAAATCGACCCGTTAGACGCATTGCGATACGAATAAGAACTAACCCCACGAGTGACTGCCATGGACTCATTATTAAAAGACCTGCGCTATGGATTGAGAAGCTTTGCCAAGCGTCCCGGCTTCACAGCCGTCGCTCTGGTGGCCCTGGCGCTTGGCATTGGCGCCAACACTGCGATTTTTAGTTTGGTGAACGCCGTACTGATCCAGCCGCTTCCATTTCCGGAGCCGGATCGGTTGGTCTGGGCGTGGGGGAACATTCGAAATGGAGGAAACCGAGCGAGTGTCGCGCCGCTCGACTTCATCGATTACCGAAATCAGAACAAGACATTTGAAGAGTTCGCGGCAACATTTTCAATTCCGAACCCGATCAACTTAACCGGAAGTGGAGAACCGGAACGACTCGTTTCAGCGGCGGTCACCGGCAACTATTTCAAAGCTCTCGGGGTGGGACCGCTCTTGGGCCGAACGTTCGTCCTGGACGATGAGAAGACCGGCAATGGCCAGGTGGCCGTCTTGAGTTATGGGTTGTGGCAAAAGCGATTTGCTGGCGATCCCAACATCGTGAACCAAACAATAGTTCTCGATGGTCAAACGTCCGTGATTGTGGGAATCATGCCAGAAGGATTTGGTTTTCCCCGGGATGCTGAGTTGTGGGTGCCGATGAACTTTGATCATCCTGGTATGAAACAACGAAAAGCGCACTTTCTAAGACCAGTTGGCCGACTGAAGCCAGGTGTCACGCTCGCGCAAGCTCAAGCTGATACAGATGTCGTCGCAAACCGCATGGCTGAGCAATATCCGGAAACCAACACTGGCTGGAATCTTCGCCTGGTTAATTTAAAGGAACAACTCGTCGGAAACACACGACCGACTCTGTTCATTCTGCTGGCTGCAGTCGGCTTTGTTTTGTTAATTGCGTGCGCCAACGTCGCCAATTTACTGTTGGTCAGAGCTGCATCACGACACAAAGAGATCGCCTTGCGGACCGCGCTGGGAGCAAGCCGGTCTCGTATCATTCGGCAAATGATCACAGAGAGCCTGCTCCTTGCAATCACGGGAGGAATTCTCGGGATAGTCCTCGCAAGATGGGGCATCGACCTCCTGGTCGCGTTGAGTGCCAACGCTTTGCCGCCAACGGCTAACGTTAAAATTGATGCAACCGTACTCGGGTTTACTCTCCTAATATCAATCGTAACTGGACTGCTCTTCGGTATCGCTCCCTCCTTACGAACTATGAAACTCAGCGTCACAGATTCCTTGAAGGAAGGTGGTCGTGGAGTCGGTGAGGGGGTTGGTCATAATCGTACGCGCGGCGCATTAGTAATCATTGAGAGCGCTGTAGCAGTCGTACTGTTGGTTGGCGCCGGGTTACTCGTTCGCAGTCTTATCAGATTGCAAAATGTTGGACCAGGATTCGAGGCCCAGAACGTATTGACAATGCGACTCGAGCTGCCTGAAAAGAAATACCCATCGTTAGAAAAGACAACCCAGTTCTTCACCACACTCGAGGACCGTGTCGAAGCTTTGCCTGGCGTTGAAAGTGTCGGGTTCATCAGTGAGTTGCCGATGACCGGACAGCCTAATGACATCCCTTACAGGGTAGATGGTCGTGTAACCCCGGAAACTTTCGCCTACGACGACGACTTCCGACGGGTTAACAATGGTTACTTTAGCGCTCTGCGAATCCCTCTGTTGCGTGGCCGTAACTTCACCGATCAAGAAGTACGAGACAGCGCAAACGTGATCATCGTCAGCGACCTACTTGTCAAACAGGTCTTTCCTAACGAAGAGCCACTTGGCAAAAGGCTTGTGTTGGCAATGAGCGATAAGAGTTTTGAGATCGTGGGAGTCGTTGGTGACGTACGTCATCGTGCTCTTGAGATAGAACCGTCACCGGCCATGTACCTGCCCACCTTCGATGGCAATTGGATGAATCTCGTGATTCGCGCAAAGGGTGACCCTGCGAGTCTCGCCTCCGCGGTGCGACGCGAGGTGCAAAATATTGATCCCGATCAACCTATTGCGGATGTCAAAGGTATGAACGAGTGGCTCAGGAGCTCGGTCGCTACACCTCGATATCGAACGATACTACTCGCGCTTTTCTCGCTGATTGCGCTGGTCCTGGCTTCGACCGGTATTTACGGGGTGATGTCATATTCTGTGACGCAGCGAACGCATGAGATCGGGGTGCGCATGGCCCTTGGTGCCCGGCGCTTCCACGTTCTGCAGTTGGTTGTGCGGCAGGGAATGGTCTTAGTAGCGATTGGAGTCGCGCTCGGATTGGTGCTGGCCTTTGCTCTTACTCGAGTCCTTGCCAGCGTGTTGTTCAACATAACTCCTAGTGACCCTTTAACCTTTTCGCTTGTTGCCGTGACGCTCCCCCTGGTCGCTTTGCTTGCCTGTTACATTCCGGCTCGAAGGGCAACAAGAGTCGATCCGTTAATCGCATTGCGTTACGAATGAGCAACCGTACGAGGATTTTATGAGCTTTCATACGGCATGGCAGGACTTACGTTACGCAGCTCGTGTGCTGCGTAATAGACCCGGTTTTACGCTTGTTGCAGTGCTGACGCTGAGTCTTGGCATTGGCGCTAACACTGCAATCTTCAGTGTCGTCAATGCTGTTGTGCTGAAACCCTTGCCGTTTCCAAATCCAGAACAGATCGTGCTGGTGCGAGATGATTTAAGCGGACGTCAACTTCAGGACATTGGCATGTCAGTTGACGAGTTGAGAGATTTTCAGGAACGGTCTGGAGTGTTCGATCAAATCTCTGCTGTCTGGCCGGTTGATGCAAATCTAACTGGTTCAGATCGTCCCGAACGGATTGAGTTGCTTGCCGTTAGCCCAAACTATTTCTCACTACTTGGAGCCAACGCACAACTCGGTCGAGTGTTTGGACCAGAAGATAAGGCAGAAGGTTTTGCCGAGGGCGTAGTTATTAGCGACGGGTTGTGGCACCGGCTGTTTGCCGCTGATCCAAATATTCTCGGTCGAAAGGTCTATGCCGACACTGACGCTTACAAGATCATTGGAGTGATGCCCGCGGGATTCCGTCACCCTGGTAAGACGTTGCGAAACGAGGTCGACATGTGGGGCACTGCGGGATTTTCTGCGAACCCTTTTCCTTCACCCACTGTTCGAGGGGCTCGATTCTTGCCGGGTGCGATTGCGAGGATAAAACCCGGCACCGATGTGAAGCAGGCGCAGGCGAAGCTGAATGCGTTTGTTGCGAACCTCACCTCCCAATATCCCAAGGACTATCCAGCTGAGATCGGGTGGAATGTAAAGCTTCTACCAGCTCAGGAAGCACTGGTAGGAAATGTACAGACCACGTTGCTGGTGTTGCTAGGCGCCGTCGGGTTGGTCCTTCTAATTGGCTGCGTAAATATTGCGAACCTTTCCTTGGCAAGAGCGTCCGGTCGGCGACGGGAGATGGCTATTCGACTGGCATTGGGCGCTGGTCGTCGCCGGCTCATTGCCCAGCTCCTGACGGAGAGCGTTCTGCTTTCGCTGATAGGCGGAGCCGTCGCGCTCGGCGTCGTGGCTTCAGTGATGCAATTACTGATTCGACTGCTTCCTCCTGAAATTCCAAGACTGAATGAGATACATATCGATTTAACAGTGCTCGGATTTGTGTTTGTGATTTCGACCATCACCGGTTTGATTTTCGGCCTCGTCCCAGCATTGCAGACTTCTAGACCTAATCTCGTAGTTAATTTGAAAGAGGGAACGCAAGCTGCCGGCTCAGGCGCTGCTCACCAACGTTTTCGAAGTGGCCTGGTTGTAGTTGAGTTTGCCCTTTCGCTGGTCTTAATGATTGCGGCGGGTTTGTTGTTGAAGAGTTTTGGACGGTTACTGAATGTAAATGGTGGTTTCGATCCGAACAACATCCTGATGGCCCGTATCTGGTTGCCGGTTCCGAACAATCCTGATTTGGATGTATATCGGGATCCAGTAACCCGGGCGGGATTCGTCAAAGAGATACTTCGCCGGACTGCGTCGCTACCCGGTGTCAGCTATGCGGCCATTGGTAGCGGAAACGGCGTACCATTAGTTGGACCACATAACTCCAACACCTTCATAATCGAGAATCGAGCAGATGCTGATGCCAGCCTGCCGACTACCCAGGTTTCTGCAGTCAGCGCTGACTACTTCCGTGTACTTGGCACTCCTCTCTTGAATGGTCGTCCGTTCAACGATGGCGACGATACGAAGACAACGCCGGTTGCCCTGGTCGACGACGCGTTTGCCAGGAAATATTTTCCAAATGAAAACCCCATCGGTCATCGCATCAGAAGAGGCGGCCGTAATTCAAATGCTCCGTGGGTAACTATTACGGGTATTGTCGGAAACATTAAGTCTGATGGCTTCGAAGCAGCCGATCAACCTCACCTGTATCTGCCAATTTTTCAAAATCCCGCGTACGCGATGGCGGTTTATCTAAAAACTGAATCGACGCCCACGAGCCTGATTAGATCGTTACGAGAGCAGGTCCAACAGGTTGATCCGAATCTGCCATTGTTTGGGGCGAGAACGATGGATGAAGTAGTCGCTGACTCGCTCGCACAGCGACGGTTTGCGGTTCAGGTGGTTGGTCTGTTTGGAGTGCTTGCGTTGCTCCTCGCGGGCATCGGCATCTACGGCGTGATGGCCTACTCGGTCAGCCAGCGCACACGGGAGATTGGAATTCGTGTGGCCCTCGGCGCGAGCAAGGGCAACATCATGAAGTGGGTGTTACGACAGGGAATGATCTTGATTTGTATAGGACTGGCAGCTGGCTTGATCGCAGCTTTTGCGGTGACACGATTGTTGAGAACCCTTTTGTTTGGGGTTACCACAACTGACCTCATTACCTATGTAAGTCTGGCGGCGGTACTGGGCGTTGTAGCGCTCATTGCTTGTTACATCCCGGCGCGCCGAGCGACGCGGGTCGATCCACTTACTGCGCTTCGTTACGAGTAAGAGGTTTAGGAGACGAACATGGACAGCATGATCAAGGATATTCGATATGCAATAAGAGGTCTGTTGAAACGACCAGGGTTCACTGCAATTGCCGTTTTGACTCTGGGACTCGGCATTGGGGTGAATACGGCGATTTTCAGCGTCATCAACTCAGTCTTGTTGCGTCCCTTGCCCTATGAGGATCCTTCCCGACTTGTGACGTTCCGGTCCAATCAGTCGGCTCCTGATCTTATAGATGTCGAAGCACAAACGAAGACGTTCAGCAGATTGGGCGGAATGGTAAGTCAACCACTGGCGTACACAGCTGGAGCAGAACCCGTCCAAATCGAAGTGGGCCAGGTCACAGGTGGTTATTTCGATACCCTTGGAGTTAAACCATCGCTGGGTCGCTATATCGGCAGTGATGACGACAAGAACGGTGCGCCGTATGTTGTTGTTCTCAGTCAGGCTGTGTGGGCCAGGGAGTTCAATTCGGATCCGCAGATCGTTGGGAAAACGATGTCGCTTAGCGGAAACGTTTACACGATTATCGGAGTAATGCCGGGTTCATTTGTTTCTCCTCGCGACAACACCGAGGCCTGGACGCCAGTTCACGTTTCGAATCCAGTAGCTGCAAATTTCCGCGGCGTTCACTTCCTCCGCACTTACGGCCGGCTTGCTCCTAACGTCGGCCTGGAACAGGCGCGCGCGGAGATGCGAATCATCGACCAGAATCTCGCCGCGCAAACACCAGCTGAAAATAAGAATCGAGTATCTGTGCTGATTCCTCTTCACGAACGAATCGTTGGTGAATCACGTCGCTCGCTTCTGATCTTGTTCGCGGCCGTTAGCTTCGTACTGCTTATTGCCTGCGCTAACTTTGCAAATCTTCTGTTGGCCCGTGCTGCCGAACGTGAACGGGAATTTGTGATTCGGGGAGCACTTGGCGCGGGTCGTTGGCGACTCATGCGTCAGCTGCTGACTGAAAGTGTCCTCGTTTCGTTAACAGGTGGCGCTCTCGCCGTTCTCCTGGCGATCTGGGGCGCCAAATTGCTGGTCTCATTCAAACCAGAGAATCTTCCCCGACTTGACGAGATTGGAGTCGATGCCCGCGTGCTGGGTTTCACTTTTGCAGTGTCGCTCATCACCGGATTGTTGTTTGGTCTTCTACCTGCATGGAATGCGTCCCGACGTAGCGTTAGCGAAGCACTCAAGGAAGGCGGCCGTAGCTCGACCGCAGGTGGTGCTCGTCAACGTTTACGAAATGCATTCGTTGTCGTGGAACTCGCTGTTGCCCTGGTTTTGTTGGTCGGCTCGGGTCTCCTCATCAAAACTTTCTGGAAGTTGCGGTCGGTCGAACCCGGATTCAATCCCGAACACTTAATCACCATGCGAGTGGAACTGCCAGAGACTCGTTACAAGACGGTTGAACCGCAGACTCGTTTCCGAACTCAAGTGCTAACTGGTGTTAACTCGCTTCCTGCAGTCCAGGGCGCGATGGTCAGTGAGCTACCACTCAGCGGCGACTCGCTGAACCATAACTTTGTAGTAGATGGCTGGTCTCCAATTACCCCGGGCGATGAACCGAGTCTCGAGACGCGCAGTGTGATGGGTGACTATTTCAAAGTTATGCAGATTCCTCTTCGTGCCGGTCGCGTGTTTGAATCGCAGGATTTTGTGGACAAGGCACCGTTGGTTGGAATTGCCAACCAGGCTTTAGTCAACGAGTACTTCAAGAACGAGGACGCTGTTGGTAAGCGAATTAGATGGGCCAGGAATCCCGAGATCGAGTGGATCACGATTGTTGGTGTGGTCGGCGACGTCAAACATTTCGGTCTCGATGTCCCTGAAGAGCCGGCGTTGTATTCGCCTTACACCCAGATCGCTCCATGGAAACGTTGGATGACAATCGTGGCTCGCACGCAGTCAGATCCCGCCTCGATGGCCCAGGCAATCAAACACGAGATCTGGAAGGTAGATTCGCAACTGCCGGTAACAAAGGTCGAGACCATGAATGACGTTGCCGCAGGCTCTTTTGCCGCGCGGCGTTTCAATATGTCGTTGCTGACTGTTTTTGCGGGACTGGCGCTGGTGTTGGCAGCCATCGGGATTTACGGAGTCATGTCGTACGCCGTCACGCAGCGAACCGAGGAGATTGGAATACGAATGGCGCTGGGCGCGAGAACCGTCGACGTGTTGAAACTGATCCTCGTGAATGGAATGACGCTCGTGGGGATTGGGGTCGTTTTGGGATTAGCGGGAGCTGTTCTCCTGACAAGACTTATGGCCAGTCTTCTGTTTGATGTGGCTGCCACCGATAAGGCGACGTTCGCAATCGTGGCCGGGGTTCTGATCGTGGTCGGCATGATTGCCTGTTATTTGCCCGCGCGTAGAGCCACCAAAGTAGACCCATTGGAAGCACTTCGTTACGAGTAAGGAGCCAGCAGGAAAGATTAATGGAAAGAATACTCAAAGACATTCAGTATGCAGCGAGAAACTTGATCAAGCGGCCCGGCTTTACCGCGGTCGCTGTAATCGCCCTCGCCCTGGGCATTGGCGCAAACACAGCAATCTTCAGTGTTGTGAATGCAGTGTTGCTAAGGAAGCTGCCCTATAAAGACTCGGATCAGTTGGTAGTGATTTGGGAAAAACTAAAACAGGTGGACCAGGTCGAGCTTTCGCCAGACGACTATGCGGCCTATCAGGAACGAAGCCAATCGTTTGCTCAAATAGCTGCATCGGAACGCGCAAACTTCAACCTGACGGGTGTCCATGATCCAGTCAGGCTCGAAGGTCAACGAGCTACGGCTAATTTATTTGAAACGCTGCAAGTAGCGCCTCAAATCGGCCGAACGTTTACCTCAGAAGAAGATAATTCCGGCGCCAGGGTTGCCGTTCTCGGCTATCAACTATGGCAAAGTCGCTTCGCGGGTGATCCAAACGTGGTGGGCCAGGAGATTGCGCTCGATGGTAAGAACTTCAAAGTTATCGGGGTAATGCCGGCTGTCTTTCAATATCCCGCTCCAATCAATAACAACAAACCCGGAGAGATCTGGACCCCGCGCTCTCTGCTTACCGAAAAACAGCGAGGCTCACACAATCTATTAACGATTGGCCGGCTTAAACCGGGTATCAGCTGGCCTGGTGCGCGCGCTGAGTTCGACATCATCTCTAGGGTGCGTGCGCAAGAATCGTCAAAGGGCGAAAGCGCTCACCCGGTGAACCTGATTCCTTTGCCGGCTCAGGTTGGCAGACAACAACGAACTGCACTTTATGTCTTGCTTGGCTCCGTTGGTCTGGTCCTTTTGATTGCTTGTGCGAATGTTGCGAACCTATTACTCGCCCTTGCTGCTGGAAGAAAACGCGAAATTGCACTCCGGCTTGCATTGGGTGCTCGCAGGATCCATATCATCCGGCAATTGCTGACGGAGAGCCTTTTGTTGTCGCTTTCAGGCGGCACACTCGGATTGTTGCTCGCCGTTTGGTTGAGTACCGGGATCCAGAAACTCGCGGCCAATCAAATTCCGAGAGCGGAATCGATAGGGATCGATGGGTGGGTGCTCCTGTTCACCACCGTGGTATCAGTTGCTACAGGACTCGCATTTGGGCTTGTGCCGGCGCTTCAGGCTTCACGAGTTGATCTAAATACGGCGCTGAAAGAGAACACCCGCGGGACATCTGGTCTGGGCCAACAGCGATTACGTAACACGCTCGTCGTCTCTGAAGTGGCGCTTTCGTTGCTGTTGTTAGCCGGCGCTGGCCTGATGATCAAAAGCTTCTGGCAACTCCAACAAGTAAATCCGGGATTCGATCCTAATAACCTCCTGAGTGTCGAAGTCACCCTGCCCGAAACAAAGTATGAAGAAACGTCGCGCCGTTCAGACTTCTTCAATCAGGCGCTGGCGAAGATTTCTGCTTTGCCTGGAGTTAAGTCAGCCGAGCTGATTTCGAGTCCGCCGCTGTCAGGTCGCCGGAATGTCAACGTCTTTCCAATTGAAGGCAGACCTGAACCAAAGGGTATCAGCGATGCAGCGTTGGCGGATTTTCGAATCATCAGTCCTCAATACTTCAGAACGATGGGGATCGCCCTCGATCAGGGCCGTTTCTTTGAAGACTCTGATCAAGCCAATAGCCAGAAAGTGACCATTATCAGTAACTCATTTGTTAATCAATATGGTGCTGGCGAAAACCTTTTGGGCCGCCGCATCAACGTCGATGACGACTGGTTCACCGTTGTTGGGATCGTAAAAGATGTGCATCAATCCGGTCTGGACGAAGAGGCCGCACCTCATTTGTATGTTTCGTACAAACAACTCGTTCCACAGAGAACGGGGCTGGTCGTTCGCACGGCAGTAGATCCACTAAGCATTACAGGCGCAGTTCGCGCTCAGATTCGCTCGATCGATCCGGACCAACCCATCTACAACATCAATTCGATGACGGCATTAATGTCAGAGAAGGTTGCACCGCGCCGGTTGAATCTAGTGTTGCTCGGATCTTTTGCCGGGCTCGCTTTGTTGCTGGCGGCAATTGGTCTCTACGGCCTGATGTCGAACCTGGTGTTGCAGCGCACGGGCGAGATTGGTCTACGGATGGCGCTGGGTGCGCGGCGTGGAGATGTTCTCAGGTTGGTGGTGATGCGTGGGCTGAAGTTGGCGGTCATGGGCGCGGTGATCGGAATTGTTGCGTCGCTTGTTTTGCTGAGATTCATGTCAGGCCTATTGGTAGGAGTTACAGTGACTGATCCAATAACGCTGGTGCTGGTATCGATGTTGCTTTTGTTCGTAGCCGCTATCGCATGTTTGGTTCCGGCGAAGAGAGCAACAAAGGTCGACCCACTCGTGGCCTTGAAGTACGAGTGAGCGTTTTATCAACCATTCAGGAAACACGTCATGGAAAACTTGATCAAAGACATAAAGTTCGGGCTACGAGGATTGTTGAAGCAACCAGGTTTTAGCATGCTGGTCGTTGCAACGCTGGCTCTCGGTATCGGCGCAAGCACCGCAATCTTTAGCGTCGTCAACAGCGTGTTGTTGAACAAACTACCTTATCGAGAAGCAAGCCGTATCGTCGCAATTCAGGAGCTCGATCCAAAGGGATCGAGAGTGCAGGTAACTTCGGCGAACTTTCTCGACTGGAGAAAGCAGAACACCGTCTTTGAACATCTTGCGGCCATCAGATACGACGCGGTTAACCTCGCCCTCGCTGATCGCGCGCTCCGTTTGAACATGGCGGCGACCTCGGCAAACTTCTTCGACGTTTTCGGAGTTGGACCACAACTCGGCCGTCTCTTTGTCCCGGCAGATGAAGACGCCGGGCACGCTCCAGTCGTCGTTATTAGCTACAACCTCTGGCAAGGACAGTTTGGCGGTCAGGCTGATGTAGTGGGAAAAAACCTGGTGCTCGACGGAAGCACTTATTCGATCATTGGTGTTGCGCCGAAAGGTTTTCAGTACCCGGACAAGACTGAATTGTGGTTGCCGCCATTACGATTAGTTCCCGAACTTTTTCGTGGGCAGGATGTCACCCAAACCCGAGGTATGGGCTACCTCAGTGCGGTTGCTTTGTTGAAACCGGGCGTCTCGCTTCCACAAGCGGCCGCCGAAATGGAAACGATCACCGCACGCTTGCGACAACAATATCCCGACACCAATAACAAACGGTTCAATCGTGTCGTTTCACTGCAGGACCATCTGGTTGGCGATAACTCAAAACTGCTGTGGTTGTTGCTGGGTGCGGTCACGTTTGTGATGCTCATCGCGTGCGCAAATGTCGCCAATCTTTTACTAGCGACAGGATCTTCGAGGCAAAAAGAGATGGCGATACGTTCTGCATTGGGAGCTTCCCGATGGCGTATAGTCCGCCAACTGCTAACGGAAAGCACGTTGATGGCGCTCGTCGGCGGTATGTTTGGACTATTGCTCGCTGTCTGGGGCGTAGGTTTTATCACACGCCTTTTGCCGGCTGACTTTCCGCGGCTCCAGGAGATTCATATCGATCTGCGCGTGTTAGCCTTCACCTTTACTGCTTCCGTTCTGACAGGAATCCTTTTTGGACTGGCGCCTTCACTTCAATTCTTGCGTGGAGATGTTCAGGAATCGATGAAAGAAACTAGCCGCGGAGCTTCGGCTGGTCCCGGTCGTAGCAGACTGCGTCAGGTCCTGATTGTTTCGGAGGTTGCTTTGTGTGTTGTCTTACTGGCCGGCGCCGGACTTCTGTTTCGCAGCTTCCTCCACTTACAAGCGGTCAATACTGGCTTTGCTGCTGAACACGTATTGACTGCGAAACTCGCGCCGTCAGGCATGAGCTACCCCGACGCATACTTCGCTTTTTATGACAAAGCCCTTGATCAGGTCAAAACAATTCCAGGAGTTGAAGCGGTAGGTAGCATCAACACGCTACCCCTGAGCAAAGGTCCAACGCTCGGATTCCGCGTCGACGGGCGCGAGGTTACTACTCCAGATAAGTGGCCGCCGGCGAATTACCGAAACGTTAGCCCCGACTATTTTACGGCGATGAATATTCCGGTTCTCGAAGGCCGGCCATTCACTAAGAACGACAAAGCCGCTATGCCGTTAGTCGTGATGGTCAATCAGGCGTTGGCCCAGCGTGATTTTCCCGGAGAAAGCCCGGTCGGAAAGAGAATCACGTTTGGAAGGACTGATGAGAACCGCAAGCCTGTTTGGTTTGAGATCGTCGGCCTCGCCGGCAATGTCCGAAGTCTCGAGCTGAAAGACGAGCCCGTGCCGGAAGTGTACTTCTCCTCTTATCAGGATTCGTTTCCATCGATGTCGCTTGTAATCAGGACCAGCGTAGACCCTGAGAGCATTACGGGATCGCTCAGACAAGTAATTAACCAGATAGATAAATCGGTACCAGTTACCGACATCCGCACGATGGATCTGGTTGTCAGCGAGTCGATAACTCAGCCTCGCTTTAACCTTTTCTTGTTGGGTTTGTTTGGCGGTCTCGCGTTGCTGTTATCGGCAGCCGGAATTTACGGCGTAACGGCATACACCGTTTCTCAAAGAACACACGAGTTAGGAATTCGACTCGCACTCGGAGCGCAGGTTGGAGACGTATTGAGAATGATTCTCCGGCAAGGTCTGACTGTAATTGTTATTGGATTGGTAGTTGGTCTGGCCGCGGCGTTTGCTTTGCTGAGATTGATGCGGTCACTTCTGTTCGGAGTCAGTGCGACTGACCCACTGACATTTGTCGCGATCACAATAGTGTTGCTGTTTGTTGCGCTGATTGCTTGTTACATCCCGGCACGACGAGCAACAAAAGTGGATCCGCTGGTGGCGCTTAGATATGAGTGAAAGGTCTTGGACCTTTGACCCGAGGACGTGAATCAAAGACCGAAGGCCAAAGACCTAAGACCAAAGGCCCAAACGCATGACACCCATCCTAAAAGACATCCGCTACGCATTGCGCGGCCTGCTGAAACGACCCGCCTTTACCGCTGTTGCTGTGTTCACAATCGCATTAGGAATCGGAGTGAACACAGCTGTCTTAAGTACAGTAAATGGAATCATTTTGCGGCCATTGCCGGTGACAAGAGCGGACGAACTGGTCGCAACATTCTGGGGCAGCGGTAAGAGTATTGATTCATGGGGAGGCTTCTCCTACGCCAATTATCTTGATTTGCGCAATCAGAATAAGAGTTTGACTGGTCTGATTGCGTGGCAAATGACTTCTGCCGGTATCAGTAATAGCAACGCTAAGGACGCAACTGTTGCCGGCCGCGCTGAAATTGCGTGGGGCGAAATAGTGAGCGGCAATTACTTTGACGTGCTCGAGGTTAAGCCAATTTTGGGCCGCGGCTTCCTGCCCGATGAAGATCGTGTGCAAAACACAAATCCAGTAGTGGTCCTTGGCAACCAACTTTGGCGTACCCGCTTTAACTCGGACCAGTCGATCGTCGGCAAAACTATTTACATGAATGGATCACCGTTTACGGTCGTTGGCGTCGGCCCGGAGAAGTTTGAAGGTGTGAAGTTTGCCATCCGCCAGGATTTCTGGGTTCCGCTGATGATGCAATCGAAATTCAACGGCGGTCTGACGGATTGGGAAAAAGAGCGGAGCTGGGCAAATCTCAATTTACTTGGCCGCCTCAAGCCCGGCACCAGCATGAGTCAGGCTCAATCGGATCTGAATTCAGTGGCTGCCAGCCTCGCAAACCTTTATCCAAAGTCGAACGCAGATACACACGTCCTGGTGACCACGGAAATGGACGGACGATTCCTGGAGATCGCCAGTCTATTCCGATTCATGTCGTTGATCGCGTTGGTAGTCTCTGGATTGGTCCTACTGGTTTCTTGTGCGAACGTGGCAAACCTGATGCTCGCACGAGCCACGGCACGAGTCAAAGAAATCGGCATTCGCGTTGCAATTGGTGCGGGACGTCTTCACATCATTCGCCAATTACTGACGGAGAGTATCCTTCTGGCCCTAATCGGCGGCGCCGTCGGATTGTTATTTGCCTTCTGGGGGTCAGCGCTCATCCAATCGGCTACTCCGCCCATGCCTTACCCGATAAAACTAGACTTCAGTCCAGATTTGAGTGTGTTGAAGTGGATGTTTGGAGTCACCTTATTGACCGGCCTAATCTTTGGACTCGCGCCCGCGTTACTCGCATCGCGACCGGATCTGGTGGCGGTACTTAAAGGCTCTGGGCCAACTCAATCGGGCGGCAGAAAAGGTTACTTCAACATTCGCGGAGTACTAGTGATTGCCCAGGTTGCGATCTCGATAGTTGTTCTGATTTGTGCCGGCCTGTTTATCAAGAGTTTTAAGCGAGCCACGGAAACCGATCCCGGGTTCAGCACTCAGAATCTGGTCTCAATGAAATTGGATCCTGGCGCACTTGGTTATGACGCCGATGCGGGTAAGCGTTTCTACGCGGAATTACTGCGACGAGTCGAAACACAACCCGGTGTGAGAGCCGCGTCGCTCACCGAATTCATGTTGCTTGGCGATAGTAATTCGGGAATTGGCCCGGTCATAAAAGAAGGAGATCCCGATCCACTGCCTAACCAGGGAATGACCGTCGGTCGGAGCGTCGTCGCGCCGAAATTTTTTGAGACAATGAAAATTACGTTGCTCATGGGCCGTGATTTTACCGAACGTGACAACTCAAATGCGCCGCAAGTGGTGATCGTTAACCAGGAGTTTGCGCGCCGAGTTTACGGTAGTGATGAAGCTGCGATGGGCAAGCGATTGCACTACTGGTGGTCCGGCTCACCGCTTGTCGAAATCATCGGGGTTGCGAAGGATGGTCTCTACCAAAGTTTATACGAAGACCCGCGGCCCTATCTGTTTGTCCCCGAGTACCAACAATACGTTTCCGGAATGACTCTTATTGTCAGCGCAAATACTGCTGACAACATGAAGTCAGTGGCTGATGCCATTCGTTCTGACGTCGCAAACGTCGAACCGCGCTTGCCAGTCTATGGATTGGAGCTCGCGGAGCAGAACCTGTCGTTCGCCTATTGGGGGCCACGTCTGGCTGCCGGCATGGCTACTACACTTGGGGGCCTGGCGTTGTTATTAGCGATGATGGGTTTGTATAGCGTGATGACGTATGCCGTCTCGCAGCGCACGCGCGAGATAGGTATTCGGATGGCGCTGGGCGCGCAGATTCAGGATGTTCTCAAGATGGTTTTAAAACAGGGATTGGTCCTGGTGTCAGTAGGAGTGGGCCTGGGGATCGGAGTTTCACTGTTGGTAACCCGAGTTCTTGCCAGTCTGTTGCTCGGAGTTCGCACCAGTGATCCATTTACGTTCGTCGTAGTTGGTATGGCGTTGTTACTGGTCGCCTTGCTTGCGTGTTACATACCGGCACGTAAAGCGACACGAGTGGATCCGTTGAAGGCGTTGAGATATGAGTGAAGGGCCGTTGGCCTTTGGTCTTTAATCTTTGGCCTTTGAGTCGACTCAGCGAAGTACCAGAGCAAAGATCAAAGACTAACGGCCCAAGACTAAAGTCCAAAGGCCAGAAAGGACACACATGCTCCGAGATCTCCAATACGCAGTTCGAATCTTATTAAAGAAACCCATCTTTACTGCCGTGGCCATCCTCACACTCGCGCTTGGTATTGGAGCGAACACCGCAATCTTCAGTGTCGTAAACGCTGTCCTCTTAAGACCCCTACCGTTCAAAGAGCCTGACCGCCTGGCGATTGTCTGGGAACGACGAGCCAATTCAGGTGACGCGAATTTGCCTGTTTCCGGGCATGAGTTCGCCGCATGGAGCGAGCGCGCAAAATCATTCGAAGCCATCACGATGTTCCAACCAGATGGTCTAAATCTCACCGGAAGAGGTGATGCTGCAAATCTCAGTGCAGCGCACGTCACTTCTCAATTTTTCAACGTGCTTGGTGTTCCTCCTCGACTCGGCCGCGGCTTTCTTCCGGGTGAGGACGAATCGAGTGCTAATGTAGTCGTAATCGGCGAGCAGGTTTGGAGGCAACGCTTCGGCAGTGACGTTAACGTTGTCAACCAAAACATCACGCTCAATGATCAAAGTTACACAGTGGTCGGTGTCATGCCCACGCTCGAACTGATGCCCGACCTTCTGTTGCCGATGGACATTCGGGGAGAGGTGCGAAAGGTTGGAAAACACAGCCATCAAGTCCTCGCGAGATTGAAGCCAGGTGTTTCATTTCAACAGGCCCAAGCTGACGTTGCTCAAATTTCACGGCAGCTTGAACAAGAGTTTGCGCAGGCTAACGCCGGCCATAGCGTTCAGGTGGTCCCACTTCACCAGGATATTACCGGCAGCGCTCAACTTGCTCTGTTTACTTTGCTCGGTGCGGTTGGTTTCGTCCTCTTAATTGCTTGCGCCAATGTCGCCAACCTGTTGCTTACTCGAGCTGCGTCGCGGCAGCGAGAGATGGCGATTCGCACGGCTCTCGGGGCAGGTCGTTGGCGATTAGTGCGACAAACGCTCATCGAGAGCTTGCTCCTGGCATTGTTGGGTGGCGGTCTCGGCTTGCTGACTACTTTTTGGTTGGTAGATGCGTTCAGCAAAATCACTTCGGTCAACCTGCCACGCCTGAACCAGGTAAATATCGATACTCGCGTGTTGCTGGCCACGATAGGTTTCTCTCTGGTTACTGGTCTATTGACCGGTATCGTGCCGGCGTGGAGAAACTCGGAGCCACGTCTTGCTCAATGGATTGGTGAAGGCACCCGTGGCTCGATAAGTGGTCGAGTGCGAAGGATTGGCAATTCACTGGTTGTGATTGAAGTTGCACTCGCCGTCGTTCTTTTGGTGAGCGGCGGTTTGATGTTGCGTAGCTTTGTGCAGCTGGTCCGAGTGAACCCGGGTTTTGATCCGCATCACGTGTTGCGTCTGGATTTGGGGCTGTCAGGTTTCCGATACAAAGAGCCGCAGCAACAACGAGCTTTTTATGAACAGTTGATCACTGAACTTCGTGGTTTGCCGGGTGTCGAAAGTGTAGGTGCGACAACTCAAACGCCGCTGAGTCCGGGTGACAACTGGTCAGCGTTTGCAATCGAAGGTCGGCCGGCACCACCACCGGGTCAACAACAACAAGCGGCAACTCGCGCTGTCAGCAATGACTATTTCGAGTCGTTACATATTCCTTTAAAGTCTGGAAGATTTTTTAGCGACAGCGATGCCCGAGTAGCGCTTCCGCTGATGCGCTGGTTTGACCAGCAACCCTTTCCAGCCCATTTCAACGACCCACAGCCGGCGCCCGCAGCGATCATCAACGAAACGATGGCCAAACTTTACTGGCCCAATGAGGAACCGCTTGGCAAGCGCCTGAAGATAATTTCAAGCCCATGGATAACGGTGGTTGGTGTAGTGGGTGACGTTCATCACACCGCGTTGAACTCGAAGCCGAATCCCGAAATTTACCTCTCCCATTTACAGGAGCCGCAGGGAGCGCTCGCCGTTATGGTGCGCACCAGCATCGATCCAACGCAGCTTACATCTGCTGCACGTCAACAAGTGAAACTGCTCGATAAAGATCAGCCGGTCACGATCACCACGATGGAGGAGATCTTTTCTCAGTCAGTAGCCAGTCAACGATTTAACACGCTACTGCTCGGTACATTCGCGTCGCTGGCTCTGATTCTGGCGATGGTGGGCATTTTTGGCGTCATCAACTATTCGGTCGCGCAACGTACCCATGAACTGGGAATTCGCATTGCGCTGGGAGCTCAAAGATCTGATGTCCTCAAGCTCGTGATTGGTGAGGGTCTATTACTGGCGATCCTTGGTGTCGCGTTGGGTTCGGTAGGAGCGTATGGAGTAACGCGATTGTTGAGAGGACTTCTCTTTGGCGTAAGCCCAACTGACGCACTAACGTTTGCACTTGTCTCTGCGTTAGTCATCGGAGTTGCTTTGTTTGCGTGTTACCTGCCCGGACGGCGCGCAATGAAAGTGGATCCTCTGGAAGCATTGAGATACGAGTAAGGCGAAAGATATGCAATCAGTTTTTAAAGATATACGTTTTAGCCTCCGCACATTGCGCAAGCGGCCTGGTTTTACGGCGGTCGTAATTATCACTCTCGCTCTGGGCATTGGGGCGAACGCCGCAATTTTCAGTGTTGTCAACGCAGTACTCTTGCGACCGTTGCCTTTTCCTCACGCCGAAGAACTCGTCACGTTATGGGAAAGAAATCCTGCCCGCGGATATGAGCAGAATGCTCCCGCAGCCGGAAACTATGTTGATTGGCGAAATCAGAACGACGTGTTTTCCCAGATGGCTATATATGCGCCAGCGCGCCGGTTCAACCTAAGCGTCGATGATCAGGCTGAGCGGATAAATGGTGCAGCAGTTTCGGCGTCTCTATTCAACGTACTACAAACAACACCAGTATTTGGCAGACCTTTCACAGCTGAAGAGGAAATCGAGGGGCAAAATCGGGTTGTGATCGTCAGTCATAACTTTAGCCAGCTGCATTTCGGCGATCGAAATCCGGTTGGTAATTCGCTGGCCATGGACGGGCAGAATTTCACGATCATCGGTGTGATGCCTCAGGGCTTTCAATTCCCGGGTGGAACCGGCACGGTCCTAAAGACCTACACAGCACCTGCTACCGATCTCTGGATTCCTCTGGTCCTGGACCAGGAAATGCTACGCCAACGGTCGAGCCATTCACTTAGTGTAATCGCACGTTTGAAGTCCGGCGTCTCAGTTTCGCAGGCAACTGAATCGATGAGTTCGATCCAACAGGGAATTGCGCAGCAGTACCCAACATTCTATGTTGGCTCACACGTCAAGGTGGTTTCTCTTATTGAACAAGTGGTTGGCGCAACACGCCGTCCTATCTATGTACTGTGGGCGGCAGTGGGATTTGTTTTGCTCATTTGTTGTGTGAACGTCGCCAATTTAATGCTTTCTTTCGCGACTTCCAGACGCCGCGAAATCGCAGTGCGTAGTGCACTGGGCGCGCAACGATGGAGAATCATTCGACAGTTGCTCACCGAGAGTCTTTTACTGGCGGCTGCTGGCGGAGCAATAGGAATGCTTGCCGCTTTTTGGGGTGTCAGGCTTCTGGCCCTGCTCGCCCCGGTCAATTTTCCCCGCCGCGAAGAGATTACTCTCAACCTCACAGTTCTGCTGTTTACTGTTTTGGTCACTGCACTGACTGGCATCTTCTTTGGTCTTACGCCTGCTGTTCAAGCCAGCAGGGTAAATCTCACAGAAGCTTTGAACTCCGCGCGAAACAGTATCGCAGTTGGTTGGGGTAGTAGATTTCGCCGCTTACTTGTTGTCACAGAACTAGCTCTTGCCCTCGTTCTGATGATTGGCGCGGCACTTTTGATTCAAAGTCTATTCCGCCTTCAGCGGGTTAATCCCGGTTTTAGCAGCGACAAGACTTTAACGATGGAGCTGTCACTTCCTGCGAATAATTACCCGCGAGTCCGGCGTCCAGGCTTCTACCAGGATCTTCTCCAGCGAATCGGGGCTCTTCCCGGAGTCGAATCCGTGGCTGCCGCCAGGCATCTACCGTTGAGTGGCGACAACATGAATTTCTCTTTTGATATTGAGGGTCGCCCGTTTCCGGAAGGAACGTCACCCGGCGCGGACTGCCGCTTTGTTACTTCTGATTACTTCAAGCTGCTGGGAGTGCAACTTTTAAAAGGCAGAGTGTTCGCAGAAGGTGATGGCCCAGACGCGCCTCCGGTTCTTCTCATCAACGAGACTCTGACCAAACAGTACTTTCTCAATGAAAACCCGATAGGCCAGCGTCTGGTACTTGGGATCAACAATTTTTCAGGCAGCATCGTAGGAGTTGTCCGAGATGTGAAGCATGTCGGTCTCGACGCGGAAACTAAGCCCGAAATATACGTCAACTATGTGCAGGGTCCATATTGGGCCGACATGAATTTACTGGTCCATACCAGCGGTGATCCAGTCGCGATTGCGCCTTCAGTGCGTGGCCAGATCAGCGCGATTGACCGGCAGGTGCCCGTTGCTCGCATTAGAACGATGGACTCAATTCTCAGTGAGTCCGTGGCTCAACAGCGTTTCCGAAGCACGTTACTGCTCGTATTCGGAGTGACAGCTTTGTTGCTTGCGGCAATTGGAATCTACGGAGTTATGTCCTACGCAGTAACCCAAAGGACAAAAGAGATTGGAATACGCCTGGCTCTTGGTGCGCAACTCAACAATGTTCGTAGTCTGGTGATTTGGAATGGAATGACTTTGACGATCATAGGCATCACGTTAGGACTGGCTGGAGCTTTTGCGTTGACGCGATTCCTGTCATCACTCGTGTTTGAGATTAGCGCAACTGACCCGCTGACTTTCACAGTGATCGCGGTGAGTCTTGCGTTGATTGCGTTGTTGGCCTGTTACATCCCGGCGAGACGAGCTACCCGGATTGATCCGCTAGTTGCTCTGAGAGATGAATGAGTTTTGGTCTTTGTCAGTTGTCCGTACCCCGTTGTTTGTTGAGGCCAACGACTCCGGGTACTGGCACTTTAGATCTAAGGAAAGACAAGCCCGAAGCACCCGGACAATCGGACTACAGACCACGGACCACGGACAACGGACAAGGGACAAGGGACTAGTATTTTATGGACACCTTATTTAACGATATTCGATACGGACTTCGGATGCTGCTGAAGACACCGGGCTTCACTGTGCTCGCAATAATTACTCTAGCTCTCGGAATCGGAGCTAACACTGCAATCTTTAGCGTGTTGAATGCTGTGGTCCTCAGACCTCTGCCATTTCCGGAAGCTGAGTCGTTGGTCCGAGTCGGGCAAGGCAGTCGAGGCGGACCAAATGCAGCCAGAGGCTCATTCTCGTTCCCTGACTTCAAAGATCTTCGCGAACAAACACAGACTTTCTCGTCTGTGGCCGCATTTCTTAATAGTGGTGCTATGTTGAGCGCTGACGGTCAGGATTCTGAGCGGGTTTTTGGTGCCGATGTTACGCCTGAATATTTCACGGTCATGGGTGTCAATCCGGTACTCGGTCGCTTTTTTACCGCTGAAGAAGATCATCCGAAAGCGGGAGTGGTCATCATCAGCTATTCGCTCTGGCAACGCCGATTTGGTGGCAGGCCTGATGTCGTTGGCCAGTTCCTCAGGATGGGATCCCAAAACATCAAGGTACTCGGGGTGATGCCGCCGGATTTTGAATATCCGATTCGCAGCGAGCGTCAAGACTTCTGGGAACCTCTGAACGATCGTCCGCAACCCGGAAGCGACGAACGGGACAATCGCAGCTATCGAGTGGTTGCCCGCATGAAACCCGGCGTTTCACTCACATCGGCGCAAGCGGATCTCGACACGATCTCGAAAAGGCTGGAACAGCAATACCCGGACGCAAACACCGGCGTGGTGATGACTGCAGCCGGTCTAAAAGACGACTTAACGCGTGACTCGCGTCCCGCGCTCTTTATTCTTCTTGGTGCAGTTGGTTTCGTGCTGCTGATTGCATGTGCCAATGTTGCCAATCTGTTGTTAGCGCGGGCGACGTCACGTCAAAAAGAGATAGCAGTTCGAAACGCGCTCGGTGCAAGCCGGTGGCGAATAGTTCGCCAATTGATGGTAGAGAGCCTGTTTCTTTCTCTTACAGGAGCAACGCTGGGACTCATAGTGGCCGGCTGGGGAACGCGACTGCTTATTGCTCTTGGACCAGGGAACATTCCGCGTGTCGATAAAGTAAGCCTGGATATCAGTGTTCTTCTATTTACCCTGGCCCTCGCGCTCATCACCGGAGTCTTGTTTGGTTTGCTTCCCGCCCTTCACACTTCAAATACCAATCTTACTGGTTGGCTGAATGAGGGTGCGCGCGGTTCCAGTCTTGGACCAAGACACAGTTTTGTACGTAGCCTCCTGGTAGTTTCCGAGGTTGCGCTGTCGCTTGTCCTGTTGATCGGAGCCGGCTTGTTGCTAAAGAGTTTCGTAAACCTGTTGCGCACAGATCCCGGTTTTGACCCAGCAAAAGTCGTTGCACTCGATATTCCCCTCAGTCGAGATCGTTACAACTCTGAAGAGAAACAGGCGCTCTTTTTCAACCAATTGACTGACCGTGTGCAGGCAATACCCGGCGTTGAAGCTGCGGGCGTCGTTAACAACGTGTTGCTGAGTAACAATATTGACGTTCTCTCGTTCAACGTAGCAGGTCGACTTCCTTATCCGCCCGGAACCAACGCCCAGGCAAATTACACTGTTGTGAGTCCTGGATATTTTGGCGCGTTGAGAATACCACTGCGACGAGGTCGAGCGTTTACCGACCAGGATCGAACTGGAACTCCTCCAGTAATGCTCGTCAGTGAAGCTTTTGTAAGGACCTATTTCCCAAATGAAGACCCGATCGGCTTGCGGTTAATTCTCGATCCGGACTTACCGCCAATCGAGATTGTGGGAGTAGTGGGAGATGCACGTCGGATTGCGCTTGATACGGCTGCCGAACCAGAGTTTTACGTGCCTTTCGCACAAGCGCCAAACCGGCGAATGAACCTGGTGGTGCGCACGAGTACGGACAATTCGGCAGGGACAGTAGCGAGTTTGCGATCTGCAATTGCATCAATCGATCCAGCGCAGATGATCTGGCAAACGAGAACACTGGACCAGTTGGTCGATACTTCAATCGCCGGCAGACGCTTCAATATGGTGTTGCTTGCGGTATTTGCGTCAGTCGCGCTGGTCCTGGCCGTCCTCGGTATCTATGGAGTCATGACGTATACGGTGCGGCAACGCACTCACGAGATTGGAATTCGGATGGCACTTGGAGCGCAAGCTTCGGACGTTCTGAAGCTGGTTATGGGTCATGGAATGACTCTGGCCTTGATAGGTGTTGCGATTGGTCTTGTTGGAGCCTTTGCTCTAACTCGATTGATGAGCGCGCTCCTGTTTGAAGTGCGGACTAGTGATCTTGCGACTTATGCATCGGTCGCGATTGGGCTGCAACTGGTTGCGCTAATCGCTTGTTACGTCCCGGCTCGACGGGCGACGAGAGTGGATCCTCTGGTTGCACTCAGATACGAGTGAAGTGTTTTGAAATAGCGTGTCGCGGTGTTTATCCGGCGAAAGGCCGTTTCAGAGGAGTTTCCGGTGAGGGGCTTCAGCTTAAAGCGAACGTCTCATTCACACCAGGCTTCAACCTGGTGATCGGGAGCGGCTCTAGAGAAGAGACCGTTTCAACGGTTTCCGCGGTGCTCAAGCGTCGGTAATGCCTGAGGGGAAAACCCTTGAAACGGTTTCAGATCCAGCAGCAATGTTCGCGACCACCGGACTGAATGCCGGTGAGAATGAGAGGGATGCGGATCAAGCAGGTGAGCATAAGAGTTACGACGTTACGATGATCAGGAACATTATGGGTAGTCTGCGGAAAGATATTCGGTATGGGATGCGTGGAATGTTGAAGCATCCAGGTTTCACACTAATCGCGATACTGACTTTGGCTCTGGGCATTGGCGCAAACACCGCCATGTTCACAGTCGTCAACGCGGTGTTGCTCCGACCTCTCTCATTCCCAGAGTCGGACAAACTTGTGTGGCTCGAAGGAGTCAATCCGCAAAGAGGTATTACCTCGAGCAACATGTCAGTTCCCGACCTCGCCGACTGGCGCACAGAGCCACGTCTTCGAACAACTTGCCGGGTTCGTGAGCGGCAGCGTGTCCCTTACCAGCGGCGACGAAACAGAACGTGCGCGAGCTACGGGTGAGACCAGAGTCGACCCCCTCGTAGCGTTGAAATACGAATAAGATATGGACAACGTTATCAAAGATATTCGGTATGGAGTGAGGAGCCTGCTGCGACGTCCCGGCTTCTCGCTGATCGTCATTGTCGTGCTTGGTCTCGGCATAGGGTCAAGCTCCGCGATCTTTTCAATCGTTGATGCCTTGATACTTCGTTCAATGCCTTATCCGCAGAGCGAGCGCCTGGTCCTACTTCGAGAAGTCAGTGCCCAGGGTAATCAGGTTAGAGTTGCGGAACCTAACTTCGAGGACATGCGCGCGAGGAGTAAGAGCTTTGAGTCGCTCGGGATTGTTGCGGGAAGTTTCCCACTCGTCGTAACTGGTGCCGGCGAAGCCGCGAGAGTGAATATTTCGTACGGGTCGCCCGACTTTTTTAAAGCAATGGGTGCGCAGCCGATCGCGGGTCGCCTATTTACTCCTGAAGAGGAAGTATATCGCGGGCCAGTCGCCGCAATCTTGAGTTACGGCTACTGGCAGAAGTCACTCGGCGGCCGCAGTGATTTTGATTCCGTAAAGCTCAACATTGACGGTGTTGTCTGTAACGTTGTCGGAGTAATGCCTCCGAACTTCGACTATCCGGCTGACACTTCTATCTGGATGACTCGAAATAGCGAACCCCCTAACACGTCGCGAACCGCCCACAACTGGCCCGTCGTGGGCCGCCTGCGGGATAACATCACAATTGAACAAGCGACAGCTGAAGTAAGTCTTATCGGAAAACAATTAAAAGAGACTTACGGACAAAAGATGGACGCGGTCGACTTCACCCTCGTTCCGCTTCAGTCGTTCCTTACTCGCAATGTGCGGCAGGGGTTGTGGCTTTTGCTCGGCGCTGTTGGTTTATTGCTGCTGGTTGCATGCGCCAACTACTCGAATCTGCTGCTGGCCCAACTAACTGGACGTGAAAGAGAGTTCGCGGTGCGGCGTGCGCTCGGCGCTTCGCGCTTACGACTAATCCGTCAGCTCTTAGTTGAGAACATTCTATTAACGATCCCCGCTGCAGCTCTCGGTGTTGTGCTCGCGATCCTCGGCATCCGGCTGTTGCTAATTCTCGATAAGGGCACCTTACCCAGAGTCAATACAATTGCTGTTGATGCGCGCGTATTGCTCTTCGCTTGCGCTCTCGCGATCATGATCGCTGTAGTTCTCAGTTTCCTGCCGGCTTTCCAAAACATTGGCCATGATTTGAATTCCGGGTTAAAGGCTGCAGGTCGTGGCCAGATCGGGGCGAGCCATCGTCTTCGTCGTGCGATGGTTACGGGTCAGATAGGGATCACTATTGTCTTGTTATCCGGAGCCGGTTTGCTGGCCCGAAGTTTTCTAAATGTTTTGAAGGTGGATCCTGGCTTCGCACCTCATAGTGCTGTCGTCATGACTTTAAGTCTTCCGACGACAATCACACCGGAAGAGGATGAAAAGATTCGTCAATTTTATGTTGGCGTGTTGGACCAGGTGGGCCAGTTGCCAGGCGTAACCGCAGTGGGAGGCGCTAATTCTCTCCCACTTAGCAGTGCCTCTAACGGAACATTCCTGATCAACGACGATCCCAATCAACCTGGACAGGCTGAATACCGCATTGCCAGTGCCGGCTATTTTCCGGCAATGAGGATTCCGCTTCTTAAGGGTCGATTGTTCGGTGCCGAAGACGGGGTCAACTCTCAACACGTCGCAGTCATTAGCAATTCGTTGGCCCAGAGATATTGGCCCGCCGGAGATGCGATAGGGAAACGTATTCAGTTCGGCAACATGGATACTGACAAGCATCTCTTACAGATTGTCGGCATTGTCGGTGACGTTCGTTCGTCGCTGGAGCGCGAGGCTCAACCCACTGTTTACGCTTATTCATTGCAACGGCCCCAATGGTGGCAGGTAGCCCGGCTGTCAATTGTAGTGCGAGCACAAGCAGCTCCAGAGACACTGATACCGGCCCTTCGTTCAATTGTTCGTGGTTTGCGAAGCGATGTCCCGACAAGCTTTGACACCATCGAAGAGGTTTTTTCCGCCGCATTCGATTCACGTCGCTTCACCCTGTCCTTATTCGGAGTATTTGGGGTCATTGCGCTACTTATCACGGTTATCGGCGTTTATGGAATGCTCTCATTTTCTATCGAGGAAAGGCGGCAAGAGATCGGAATCCGGATGGCTCTCGGCGCACAGCCCGGCAATGTCTTGCTGCTTGTTATTGGCCAGGGTCTGCGGCTCGCAATTATTGGAGTCGTGCTTGGCCTGGCCGGAGCTTGGGGCTTGACTCGCTTGATGAGCAATTTGTTATTCGGTGTCAGCCCGACTGATCCCATCACGTTTGCAGGCATCGGGGTTCTGCTGTTGCTGGTCGCGCTGCTAGCGTGTTGGCTTCCTGCGCGCCGTGCGACACGGATTGATCCGTTGGAAGCACTGCGCTGCGAGTAGGGCCTGGTTTTGATGGTAGCTGGGCGAGGGATAACGACATGAAGACTCTAATCAATGACATGCGTTACGGCATGCGCCGGCTTTACAAGCAGCCGGGCTTTACCCTCATTGCCGGGATAACTCTGGCGATCGGAATAGGCGCAAACACAGCAATTTTTTCCATCGTTAACGGGGTTCTGCTTAAACCATTACCCTTTAAGGATCCTGGTCAACCGGTGATGGTTTGGAACCGCGGTGCAGCGGCTGCTGGTGGTGATTTCACTCCGCTAGCTTATTCCGACCTCCTCGATTGGAGGGCGCAAGCACATGTGTTTGACGGTATCGCCGGGTTCCAGTACGGAGTATTCACTTACGTCGGTCGTGACAGTGCTGAACAAGTACGCGGCATCACGGTCAGTTCGAATTTCTTTTCAACACTCGGTGTGCCTGTTCAACTTGGTCGCGACTTCCAGCAGGCAGACGAGACGGTCGGAAGTGGACCATCTGTAATCCTGAGCGATGCCTTCTGGCGTAGTCACTTTGGCGCCGATCCTCAGGTCGTGGGTCGCAACATCAATATAAGCGGTACAAGTTCGACAATAGTTGGTGTGATGTCGAGCGCCATTCGGTTTCCTACCGAGGACGTCGCTTTGTGGCGGGTCAGCCAGCTTCGTTCACCGACGAGGCGCGGACCATATTTCCTGTCCGGATTAGCAAGGTTAAAACCCGGGGTTACCATCAAGCAGGCGATTGCCGATACCGGATTGGTCCAATCGAGCTTCGATAAGACGGCGTTGCTCCTGGGGGCGACCGCACTCGCTGCCGCTTATCTTCCGGCCCGAAGAGCGGCGAGAGTTGATCCGTTAATAGCACTCCGACACGAGTAGACGACGACCGAGACGGGATTGAGTAAACCAGGAGAATCGGAATGAAAAAACTGTTGCAGGACTTACGATACGCCGCTCGCACATTTGTGAAGAGACCTGGTTTCGTCATTGTTAACGTGTTGACACTGGCGTTGGGCATCGGAGCCTCGACTGCGATCTTCACGGTTGTTAACGCTGCACTGATCAAAGGACTGCCATACAAGTCGCCGGAAGCCCTCTACCACCTGTTTGAAACCACGCCGCAGCAACAGTTTGGCCAGCGAGAGTTTTCGTATCCTGATTATCAGGATTACCAGCAGAATCAAATTTGCGACATTGCTGCCTACACCGGCGGCGGCGCGATCCTAAGTGGCCGAGGCGACTCAGAACGGGTCTTTGCACCTTCAGCCTCAGCCAATTTCTTTTCGGTACTCGGTGTCGACCCCGTGCTTGGTAGAACGTTTCAGCCGGGAGAAGACAAACCTGGTGGTCCAAAAGTAACCGTCATTACTTACGCGACCTGGCAAAAGCGATTTGGTGGCGATCCGAATGTAGTGGGCCAATCGGTAAACCTGAACGGTGAGAACTACTCAATAATCGGAGTATTACCAGCCAGTTTTCAATTTGCGTTCAGGCCGGCGGACCTTTGGCGTAATTACCAGCCCACTGAAGCGCAGCTCAGCAGACGTTTCTTGCATGGCACGAATCTTATTGCGCGCCTCAAGCCTGGTGTGACTATGGCCCAGGCTCAAAGCGAGCTGGGGTTGATCGCTAATCGCATCCAGCAACAGTACGGCGACTCACACGCCGGAACGAATCTCAAGGTTGTTCCACTCCAGGAACAGGTTGTCGGCGGAGTTAAGCCGGTCCTGTTTGTGTTGCTGGCTGCGGTAGGTTTTGTCTTGTTGATAGCGTGCGCCAACGTAGCAGGTTTGTTGCTGACCAGATCTCTCGCCAGGCAAAAGGAAGTTGCTATTCGTGCAGCACTGGGTGCTAGTCGCTGGCGTATTGTCCGGCAGCTTTTGACCGAATCAGTTCTGCTCTCTCTTGGCGGAGGATTGCTTGGATTGTTGTTGGCTTACTGGGGAATTGGTGCGCTTGTCTCACTTGTGCCTGATGGCCAGATCAATACGTTGCCTTTTCTTAAGACTCTTAAGATCGATACCGGCATTCTAGTCTTCTCCTTTGTATTGTCACTGATAACCGGTCTGGTCTTTGGTCTTGCGCCGGCAATCCAGTCATCACGACTGGCACTCAATGAAGTTCTGAAAGAAGGCGGCCGCAACTCGGCAGGCGGCGCCGGCACACGGCTTCGTAGTGCCTTCGTCGTGACAGAAATTGCGCTTGCTGTTGTTCTGCTCGTAGGCGCCGGTCTGATGATGAAGAGTCTTTTACGTCTGTTGCAGACGAGTCCGGGATTCAATCCTGAAAACGTCCTGACTATGACAGTTGTTCTGCCTGCCACGAAGTACACAGAAGACAGCCGGCAAATTCTTTTCATAGACCAACTCAAAGAGCGCATTCAATCGATTCCGGGAGTGAGTGCCGTCGGGATGGTCAATATTCTGCCTTTGCAAGGTGGAAATACAACCCGGGTAAATGTAGAAGGTGATCCCATTCCACCTCCAGGCCAGGAGATCGAAGCAAACATTCGAGACGTTAACGAAACCTACTTTCAAACTCTCGGTGTGCCCATCATTGCAGGCCGCATGTTTGACGAACGCGACAAGAATGGTGGTCCAGGTGTCGTCATTATTGGGAAGACAATGGCTGACAAGATCTTCGCCGGCCGAAATCCGATTGGCAGGCGTTTGGTGTATACCGGAATCAATGCGCCCTCGGACGAGATTGTCGGAGTTGTCGGGGACTTGCGAATCACCGGGTTGGATGAGGCGTTGAAACCCGTAATCTACTATCCGTTTCGTCAGGATCCAGCGCCTGCGACCAGCCTCGTAGTCCGTACCACCGCAGATCCCAACTCGATGGCCGGTACGATTCGCGATGAAACTCGCGCGCTCGAACCTGAAGTCGCGGTGTTCAATGTGCGCGCAATGGAGAAACTTATCTCTGATTCACCGGCCGCGGCTATGCGACGTTTTCCGGCCATTCTGACAAGCGTTTTCGGGGCGCTCGCACTTTTGTTAGCGTCGATCGGCATCTACGGTGTCGTTTCCTATTCGGTGAGTCAACAAACTCGACATATTGGGGTGCGAATGGCGCTTGGCGCTCAAGCTTCTGACATTCTAAAAATGGTTCTAAAACAAGGAGTCTTGCTGGCGTTAATAGGAGTGACCGCTGGAGGAATTGCAGCCCTGGGTCTGATGCGATTGCTTCGTAGTCTGTTGTTTGAAGTCCAGACGTATGACGTTGCGACATTTCTGCTTGCAGGAGGGGTTTTATTCGCAGTTGCATTGCTGGCTTGCTATCTGCCGGCCCGTCGCGCAACCAAAGTCGACCCTCTCGAAGCACTGAGGTATGAGTGAAAGGTCTTTGGGGCTTGGGTCATTGGCCTTTGAACTTTGATCTTTGATCGGATCAAGGAGATCAAACGTATAAGGTCAAGATCGAAACGCAAGGTAAAAGGATCAAAGGCCCAAAAGCCTAACCGCAAAGGAGTTCTGATGCTGGAAAAATTCTTTCAAGACGTGAAATTCGCGCTACGCATGCTGGGAAAGAATCCCGGCTTCACGGTCGTCTCAATAATGACGCTTGCCCTCGGTATTGGCGCGAACACCGCCATCTTCAGCGTTGTGAACGGCGTGCTCTTGCGTCCACTTCCGTTTCGCGAGCCCGATCGTTTAGTGCGCATCTACAGCGAATTTCCAACTATGCAGTTGAGCAAATTCTGGTTGTCGGCGCCTGAACTCCTCGATATTCAAAACGAAGCCAAGTCGTGGGAAGCTATTGGCGCATGGGCACCGGGCGGACAAAATATTGGTACCGATAGCGAGCCGCTGCGTGTGACTGCAGCAGGGATAACTCGCGGGCTGATCGATACCCTCGGAGTACAACCGGCGATGGGTCGCAACTTCACTCCTGAAGAAGACCGCAACGGTGGACCAAACGTGGCGTTGATCTCCTATGGTCTCTGGCAACGAGCCTTCGGTGGGACCAGCGACATAATCGGTAAGCAAATACTTGTGAACTCCGTATCTTCAACAGTTGTTGGAGTGATGCCCAAAGATTTTGCATTTCCTCCGGGCAGCAACGACCAGGTTGAAGTCCTTCTTCCTTTTCAATTTGATCCCGCAAATCCCGGCAATCGTGGCGGTCACTTTCTATCAGTGATAGGGCGATTAAAGCCCGGAGTCAGCCAGGAGCAGGCGAGAAGCGAGTTGATCAGCCTGATGGCGGGTTGGAAGAGTGAGAGTCGAGCGCAGCATTTATTGAACCCCGAAAAGCATCCGATCGTGATGGTCGGTCTACATGAAGATGTAGTCGGATCAGCACGCAAGGCAGTTCTGCTGCTGATGGGAGCTGTCGGGTTTGTTTTGTTAATTGCGTGCGTAAACGTGGCCAATTTGTTACTCGCACGTTCCGAAGTTCGTCACAGAGAGTTTGCCGTTCGCCTGGCATTGGGTGCCGGCCTGCGACGGATGGTCCAGCAATTTATTGCTGAAGGATTTGTGCTCGTTCTCTTCGCATCCGCCCTGGGCGCCTTGCTCGCATTTTTTGGCTTAAAGCTCTTATTGCTTTTTGCGCCGGATAGTGTGCCACGTACAGGAGAGATTCGAGTTGATCGTCTCGTCCTGGCGTTTACGTTTGGATTGTCAATCGTCGCCGTTTTTCTGTTTGCATTGGCGCCGTTGGCCCAGGTCAGTGAACGCAACCTTGCTAATTGGATTCGCGGCGCAGGGCAACGCGCGATTCGAGGTGGGGGGCAAGCGCTCCGCAAAGGCCTGGTTGTTACCGAGATCGCGCTCGCCGTAATTCTGGTGATCGGATCAGGCTTAATGATTCGCGCCTTCTGGAAATTACAACAGGTCAAGACGGGCTTTGAACCCAACGGCGTGATGAGTTTCAGCGTCAACCTTCCCGGCACCAAGTATCAGAATCCAGATCGCTGGCGCTTTGCGAACACGCTTCAGGAAAAACTCGCAAACATTCCAGGAGTTACATCCGCGTCATTAGCGGGGGGAATTCCTCCACTCCGCCGCATCAACGCAAACGACACCGAAATCGAAGGTTACCAGCAAACGCCTGATAGTCCTGCACAGAATGTCGACTACTGGAATGTTGTTGGAAACGACTACTTCAAGACCATGAAGATTAAATTGATTGAGGGTCGAACGTTCGAACCACAGGACGATAACGACAGCGCTCAGCGCGTCGTAATGGTCAACCAGGCCCTGGCGAAACGGTTCTGGCAAGGCAGTCCGATTGGCCGCCGGGTGAATCCTGGTTTCGCAAATCCCAAGGTCTGGGCCACGATTGTCGGCGTTGTGGAAGATACAAAAAATGCAGGCATGGATAAGCCTGCGGCACCCGAATTGTATTTGCCGGCTAAGCAGGTCTCACAGTTCGGTCTCAGTACCAACATGAATTTTGTTGTCCGGACAACTGGCAATCCCGAATCAATTGCCGGCGGAATTCGATCGGCAGTTAGAGAAGTGGATTCAAGTCTTCCAGTTTACAACCTGCGTTCCATGTCGGAGGTTGTCGCTCTCTCGATGGTCCAACCACGCTTCCTGTCGCTGTTGCTGGCAGTGTTTTCCGGTATCGCACTCTTCCTTGCAGCAATCGGTATCTACGGCGTGATGGCCTATTCCGTTGCTCAGAGGACCCAGGAAATTGGGGTGAGAATGGCCCTTGGTGCGCAGCGTCTGCACGTTTTGAAGCTGGTTTTTGGCCAGGGATTAATGATGCTCGGACTGGGCACCATCATCGGCGTAGTAGGAGCATTCGCTTTGACGCGGCTGATGAATACGTTGCTATTTGAAGTGACGGCTACTGACCCGCTCACCTACGTTGCGGTAGTGGGCCTGTTGACGCTGGTAGCGTTGCTTGCTTGTTACATTCCCGCGCGACGGGCCACGAAGGTCGACCCTTTAACGGCACTCAGGTACGAATAGTTGCATGAGGTGAAGATCGTGGATTCATTATTGAAAGACATCCGTTATGGCATTCGAGGGCTGGCGAAGAGACCAGGCTTCACAATCGTTATCGTCCTGACACTCGCGTTGGGAATCGGGGCGAATACGGCGATTTTTACTCTGGTAAACGCAGTCTTGCTCAAGAACCTGCCGGTGAGTAAACCAGAGGAGCTGGTCCTATTCGGGGATGCGACGGGTGAAGGAACCTCACGTGGAGATCCGCCAACAGGCGAGTGGGAGCTCTATTCATATGACGCGTACAAGTATATGCGCGCTCATAACGATGCTTTTCAGGACCTCTGTGCTTTTCGTAGCGGCGAGAGCAGGTTGAGCGTAAGTCCGGCGGGTTCGCCAAATGTTCATCGCGCCCAGGGCCACCTGGTAACTGGAAATTACTTCAGTCTTCTTGGTGTCCAGACAATACTTGGTCGCACACTAACCCCCGAAGACGATCAACTCAATGCTCCACCTGCTGCAGTCATAAGTTATCGCTACTGGAAGGAACAGTTGGGTCGCGATCAGTCCGTCGTGGGCAAAGCAATGACTATCAACGGAGTGAGCTTCACGGTTGTGGGAGTCGCGCCTGAAGAATTCTTTGGTGAGCGTGTTCGTAAGTCTCCTGATTTTTGGGTGCCACTGTCATTCCAACCTCAAATCGAAATGAGGAAATCCTCACTCGACGATAAGGAAACTTTTTGGTTGACGCTCATGGGTCGTCTCAAACCCGGGGTTTCGATCCAGCAGGCACAAACCTCCAGCACACTTGCACTCAAACAATTTCTAACAGAACAAGGTGGTGGTCAGCCGAACGATGATCTCAAGCGCTCAATTCAAGGTTCGACGGCGCAACTCATACCGGGCGGCCAGGGAATCTCAAACTTGAGAGTCTATTACTCACGACCGCTCCAAACGCTGATGGCGATTGTTGCGATGGTGCTGCTTATTGCATGCGCTAACGTGGGAAGTTTGTTTCTTTCCAGGGCCGCTGGAAGAAAAGCAGAAATGTCTCTGCGACTGGCGTTGGGAGCAAGTCGTTTTCGAATCGTCAGACAATTGCTGGTTGAAAGCTTAATACTCGCTGTTGCAGGCGGTATCGCTGGCGTAGTCCTGGCCCAATGGGGAGTGAAATTGATCGTTGGGATGGTGACCAAAGAGACACCACTCGAGACCCAACCTGATCTACTGGTGCTTGGTTTTACTGGTGCCGTGGCGATTTTGTCAGGCCTCATCTTTGGCCTGTTGCCGGCAATTCGTGCAAGTCGAACAGACCTGGCTGGCGCGATGAAGGAGAAGAGTCGTTCGGGCTTTGGACGTTGGCATCTTGGGTTGTCGTCGCTACTAGTCGTTACCCAGGTTTGTCTCTCGATGGTTTTATTGACCGGGGCGGGATTATTCGCTCGCAGCCTTTTAAAACTGCAACAAGAGAATGTTGGTTTCAGTCACACCCGAGTTTTAGTTGCGGATGTGGATCCACGTTTAGCCGGCTACAAACCGGCCGAACTTTCTCCTTTATATGAACGACTCCTGGCCCGATTAAAGGCTGTGCCGGGCGTCGAGGCTGCCAGCGTGTCGAGCTACTCGCCGATGAGTGGCACCAGAAGTAGTAGCAACATTACGGCCCAGGGTTATGAAGCTCAGCCGAACGAGTCTCTCATTGTGAGCTGGGTATTGATTGGACCAGATTTCAATCGCACGTTAGGCGTGCCCTTGCTCCAGGGGAGAGAAGTAAACGAGCGTGATAATGCGAGCGGTCGAAAAGTCGCGGTTGTAAACCAGGCGTTTGTCGATCACTACTATAAAAATCAGAACCCAGTCGGACGGCTCTTTTGGTTTGGCGATGAAAGAAATCCGAAAGATACGCTCGAGATTGTCGGTGTGATCGGCAACATAAAGTCAGCGGATGCTCGTACCGCTCCAATGGAAACTGCCTACCTGCCGATCTATCAGGATGATGAGCCGTATTCGGCAAGTTTTGAAGTTCGAAGTAATGGAAATCCAGCGCAGCTTGGACCATCGATCAGGGCCGCAATCGCAGAGGTCGATCCGCGGTTACCGATTGTTAATGTGACCACTCTGAGTGAGCAGGTTAATAACACTCTTAAGCAAGATCGGATGATAGCGAAGCTGGTTAGTTTCTTTGGTTTACTAGCTCTTTTACTGGCTTGTATTGGGCTCTATGCAGTGATGGCCCATGGTGTAGTGCGGCGTACTAATGAAATTGGTATTCGCATGGCGCTGGGCGCGCAACGCACCAACATTCTCTGGTTGATCTTAAGAGATACGCTGGTGCTGGTGCTGATTGGACTGGCGATCGGAGTCCCGTTAGCACTCGGAGCGGCAACGCTAATCTCGAAACAATTATTTGGTTTGAGTCCAACTGATCCGTTGACTCTGATTATCGCAGCCGGCCTTTTGGTCCTGGTAGCAATGTTAGCTGGCTATTTTCCGGCTCGTCGCGCATCTCGCGTCGATCCATTGATTGCGTTGCGATACGAATGAAGGGTTTTTGATCTTTTGGTCTTTGGTTTTTGATCTTAGGTCTTTGACCTTTGATCTTTGCCCGGAAACTCAAAGACCGAGATCAAAGATCAAAGACCAAAGATCAAAGATCCTGACAACAGACCACTGACTAGGGGGAAAGGACCATCATGGAAACACTCATTCAGGACATTCGTTATGGCATCAGGATGTTGCTCAAATCGCCGAGCGTCAGCATCGTTGCTACTATCGCACTTGCTTTAGGTATCGGCGCCAATACTGCCATTTTCAGTGTCGTCAATGCTGTATTGCTGCGACCGCTTCCATTTCCAAATTCGGAAGCACTGGTAGCTGTTACTGAAACAGATCAGCAACGCGGCCTACTCCGTGGCTCTTATTCTTTTCCCAACTATTTCGATCTGCGAGATCAAAACAATGTCTTCGAAGGCCTAGCCTGTTATCACAGCGGTGACTACATCCTCACCGGTAATGGCGAACCAGCTCGTTTACAGGGAACCGTTGTAACGGCAAATGTATTTTCGGTGCTTGGTGTGTCGCCGGTGCTTGGCCGGGGCTTTCTACCCGATGATGATAAGCCAAACGACACGGGTCGAACGGTGGTCCTCAGCCAACGGTTGTTTCAACGCAAGTTTAGCGGTGATCCATCAATCCTGAATCAGAAGATCACACTTGATGGAGTCGCCTTCACAGTCGTCGGTGTCATGCCGGCCTCGTTTGAATTTCCAATCCAGAACGAACCGTCTGAGTTATGGACCACCATTGCCGGTGACGCAAGTGGAAAGAGCCCCGTGACTGGTCAACGCGGTGCGCATTTTCTCCGACTCGTTGGTCGTCTTAAACCAGGAGTCACTATTGAACAGGCCCAAAGCGATGTCACCACAATTGCGGCAAGACTGGAACAACAATATCCGAATACCAACACCCACAAGGGAACTTTTGTCGAACCCGCTTTAACGGCGCTCGTTGGTGATATTCGGCCGGCCCTGTTGATTTTACTTGGAGCTGTGGCCTGCGTGCTGTTGATTGCCTGTGCGAATGTAGCGAATCTTCTGCTCGCGAAGGCGATGAGCCGTCATAAAGAGATGGCTATTCGGTCCGCCCTCGGCGCAAGCCGATTGCGAGTCATTCGGCAGCTCCTTACCGAGAGTGTGATCTTGTCGCTGGTTGGCGGTGCGATTGGATTGCTGCTTGCGGTGTGGTGGTCGGATCTACTGATCGCCTTAGGAAAAGACGATATTCCAAGAGCCATCCATGTTGGCCTGGACTGGCGTGTGCTTGGATTTACTTTTGGAGTGTCATTGCTTACCGGTCTGGTCTTCGGTTTGGTGCCCGCTCTGCAATCCTCCAGCACTGAACTGACCGAATCTCTTAAAGAAGGTGGACGAGGTTCCGGCGAAGGTGCGAGGCGAAACTATGTACGCAGCGCACTGGTTGTCAGTGAGTTGGCCATCGCAGTCGTGCTGTTAGTCGGCGCCGGGCTTTTGTTGAAGAGTCTGTGGCGTTTACAGAATGTTGGATCGGGTCTGAAGACCGAGAATATTTTGACTTTCAATCTTGCTTTGCCTGAGATTCGTTATCCATCAGAAAAGCAGAGCCGCTTTTACTACGACCTGAATAGTCGGATTAAAAATCTACCCGGCGTTCAGTCCGTCAGCTCAATCATTCCGCTTCCTTTAAGCGGAGACCGCTTCGGAATTTCCTTTAAGATTGAAGGGCGTCCGGTTGCTCCAAAAGATGAACCCTCCGCCGACTTTTTCTCGGCTGAGACAGGTTACTTCAAGACCATGGGGATACCGATCATCAAGGGACGCGACTTTGACGAACATGATCTACACAGCTCGCGACCAGTAACCATCATCAGCCAGGAATTTGCGCGCCAATACTTTCCGAATGAAGAACCGCTTGGCAAGCGAATTCATCCGGGTATCTCAACATACGAGAACGACGACTCGACCATGCGTGAAATTATTGGTGTCGTCGGAGATATACGCAATCGCACACTTAATACGGCACCAAAACCTGCTTATTACATGCCACAGTCGCAAATACCGTTTACACAGATGACAGTTGTAGTGAAGACAAGCACTGATCCGCATTCGCTTGTATCCGCTGTTACCAAGGAGGTCGCGGCGATGGATAAGGACCTGCCGCTCTTCAGCATCAAGACAATGGACGAGTATCTCTCGTCTTCGGTTGCGACTCCGAGATTCAATACAACTCTACTCTCGATCTTTGCCCTTGTTGCGCTGGTTCTAACGATCGTTGGCCTGTATGGCGTGATGAGTTATTCGGTGGCCCAACGAACTAATGAGATTGGCATCCGGCTCGCACTCGGAGCGCAGACTCGCGACGTTATCGTGCTCATCGTGACTCAGGGGCTTCGACTAATTCTTTTAGGGTTGGCGGTTGGCTTGATCGGAGCATTCGCTTTGACCCGCGTAATCTCAAGCCTCCTATTTGGCGTGACCGCTAAGGATCCACTCACTTTTGTCTTAGTCGCACTCGCACTTGCGCTTGTTGGACTGGCAGCGTGTTTCATCCCGGCGTTGCGCGCTACGAGGGTCGATCCGATGGAAGCCCTGAGGTGCGAATAAAAAACGGGCAGAAGAATTTGGAACGTTGCGAGGAAAGGGAATGAATAGGTAATGCAGAATTAGTTCTACTGATTGGAGTTGATTAGGCAATGCTCAACGACATTCGTTACGGAATACGCTCATTACTTAAACGCCCTGGCTTCAGCCTCGTGGCCATCATCACGCTCGCTCTTGGTATCGGCGCTAACAGCGCAATCTTCAGTGTCACTGACAAACTGTTGGTTCGCACTCTGCCCGTCAACAATCCTGAAGAACTCTTCCTTGTTAGGTCCATTAGTGTAAGTCCCTACTTCGTGAGTAACGCATTTTCGTATCCTGATTATGCCGATTACCGCAACCAAACAGACGTGCTGGCAGGCCTGATTGCTTTCAGTAGGACCGAACTCGAACTAAAGACCAACGAAGGACTCGAGCGAATTCCGTCTGAGTATGTTTCGGATAACTATTTTGAAGTCCTCGGAGTAAACGCGGCGTTGGGTCGCGCTTTGCAAAATGGAGATGACGCGACTGGCCCTAAACCACAAGTCGTGATCAGCGAAGCTTTCAGGCAGAGAAGATTTGGACCAGCGTTGAATCCGGTCGGTCAGCAACTGGTTCTCAATGATGTTCCTTTGACGATTGTCGGAGTAGCGCCAAAGCAGTTCGGCGGTTTGACCCTCGAAAGGCCGGCTGAAATGTGGGTGCCGGTCACGATGCATCCTCAGTTGTCCCAATCAACATTCCTGGAGAAGCGGACTGATCGCTGGTTACAACTGCTCGGTCGCCTGAAGCCGGGCGTTTCTGCAAGCCAGGCCCAATCGTCGCTCGATTTATTGGCCCAGCATGTTAAGGAAGCCAATACTCCACCGGGAGTCATCACCAGGGGACTTCCGTTTAGCGAACAACATATCAATCTCGAGTACGGCGGGAAGGGCATTTCGATTCTGAGACAGCGATTTTCGGCGCCTTTGAAATTACTCATGATTGTAGTTGCGCTGGTGCTGCTAATCGCGTGCGCGAATGTGGCCAGTCTTTTACTTGCCCGTGGAGTCTCGCAAAAGAAGGAGATTGCGATCCGATTGTCACTTGGCGCCAGCAGTTTGCAGATTGTCCGGCAATTATTAATAGAAAGTCTCCTGCTTGCGGTAAGCGGTGGCATCGCCGGTCTGATCCTGGCTCCATGGTTAGTCGCACTCCTGGTGAGGAGTCAGTCGCATCTCACTGTCGCCCAAACATTTTTCGGCGAAACGTTGGACCTGCGAGTACTCGCATTCACTTCGTTGACTACGCTGATTGCTGGTCTGATTTTTGGTTTATTGCCTGCATGGCAGAGTTCACGAACTGAACTTGTGCCCGTTCTAAAAGATGACGGCGGTACAGTTCTCGGAGAACGTCGCCATTACCTGCGTAGCTTTCTCGTCGTTGGTCAATTGAGTATTGCGATAGTTGTGTTGATTGGCGCCGGACTCTGTATCAAGAGTCTGCGAAACCTTCTCGCAATCGAGCCTGGTTATCAAGTGGAAAATATCCTGATAGTTCCGCTCGACCTCGATGAGAAAAAATATGACGCCGCGCGGGGAGCGGCTTTCCAGAATGAGTTGTTGGAGAAGCTGAGAGCCACACCGCGAGTTGACCGTGTCAGTTACGGTCTCGTGATTCCTTTTAGCGACAGTCGATACATGAGTAGCTTGTTCGTTGAAGGTCGCCAGCCGCTGGCTAACGAACAGATGGCGTTCGACGCCAGTACGGTTGGCCCAACCTACCACGAAACCATGGGCATGAAGTTGTTAGCCGGTCGTGGATTCACCGAGCGGGATCGCGAGGGTGCCAACCCGGTTGTCGTCATTAACGAGGCTCTTGCTAACCGCTTGTTCCCGGGTGAGAGTGCGATTGGCAGGCGAGTAGCTACCAAAACCAACGGCCCGGGGATGGAAGTTGTCGGCGTGATAAGAGACGTAAAATATCATGACCTGACAGAGTCGCCGCTGCCTCATTTTGATCTCCCCTCAGCACAGCGCGGTTACGACAGTTATACAAACCTGGTGTTGCGAACCCGCGGTCCCGCTGTTGATCTGATACCGGTGGTCCGCCAGCAATTGATAGCGCTCGATCCGACTCTGCAGGTTAAGAATATCTCGGCAATGTCTGAGCAGATTGGTGCTGCGTTGGCGGCCACGCGTCTGGCGTCGTCGCTCATCACGCTGTTCGGTGGCATCTCGTTAATGATGGCGGCGCTTGGTGTTTATGGTTTGATGGCGTGGCTTGTCTTGCGTCGTACGCGAGAGTTGGGAATTCGTCTCGCCCTTGGCGCGCAGCGCGGAAATCTGATTGGTCTCATTCTGCGACAGGGCCTGTGGCTGACGCTTTGTGGAGTCGTCATCGGTTTGTCGGCTGCAGTCATGGCTTCCCGAGTCTTGGATACCCAACAGCTTTACCAGGTTAAGGCGACAGATCCTTTTACTTTTGTTTGCGTAGCGTTGCTTCTGACACTCGTATCTCTATTGGCTTGTTTTATACCAGCGGTTCGAGCAACTAAGGTCGATCCGTTGGAAGCATTGCGATACGAATAGTTCCTTATTGTTGGTTAACTGGTCCAGCTGCAGTGCATCACTGCTGGTGCTCCCCATTGCCTGGACCATTAAAAGGAGTCGATGAATGCAAACTCAAAAGTACATCGACCAGGAAGCTAAACTGTGGCGTTTTGATCCCGCTTACTCGTCGGTTGAATTCAGTATCAAAAAACTCTTCTTTTTTACGGTCCTCGGAAAGTTCAAGGCATTCGACGGGGTGATTGATCTGGATGACGTGGACGTAAGCCGCTCAACGGTTCGAGCGACCCTGCGAGCTGACAGCATCGATACCGGCAACCGCAAACGCGATTCCCAACTAAAAGCTAGAGGCTTCCTGGAAGTTGACCGGTATCCTGAGCTCACGTTCAGCAGTTCCACGGTCGCCCCGGGTAAGGATCGTGACTCGCTCGACGTTGTTGGAGATCTTTGTATCCGAGGAACAACCAAAAAGATTCCACTGGCCGTGAACGCGATTGATCGCAGTCGGTCACCGAATGGTGAAGAGTTTGTTTATTACAGCGCAACCGCTGAACTGGACCGCTTTGATTTTGGAGTGAACGCCTTCAAGGGTGTAGTCGGGCGCAAGCTCAGGGTAACAATAAACATTCAAGCGAGCCGCAAACGATAAGAGGCGGAGTTATTCCGCAGTGTTGCTAACAGATTAGTTAACAGCCTGACAGTTTGTCACGTCTTAAGTTAGACCCGGTTCGAGGACTCCAAACCTTATGGAAACTTTATTACAAGATCTGCGCTATGCGGTGCGCATGTTAATTAAAACGCCGGGTGTGACGGCTGTTGCGGTGGTAACGCTCGCGCTTGGAATTGGCGCAAATACCGCCATATTCAGCGGAGTCAACGCCTTCCTGATGCGACCCTTACCCGTGCCCGATCCTGACCGCCTGGTTCGTCCCATAGAAGTAGCTGAGGACCGGGGCGTGAGTGATGAAATCTCTTATCCGGATTTTGTGGATTATCGCAACCAGGCCACCTCGTTCACCGGACTAGCCGCCGAGGATATGGTCCAAGCGGCCCTCAACACTGAAAATCAGAACGACGTCATCTGGGGACAGGCTGTCAGTGGAAATTATTTTGCAGTGCTTGAAGTTAAACCGGCGATGGGCCGTCCATTTCTTCCAGAAGAAGACGGAGCACGTGGCGCACATGCGGTGGTCGTCGTTAGCGACAGTCTCTGGCGGCGCCGGCTCGGATCTGATCCCAACATTATTGGAAAAGCGATTCAGCTAAATGCGCGTCAATACCAGGTAATCGGTGTCGCACCCGATTTCTTTAGAGGAACCAAGTTTGGCCTTGCAATGGATTTCTGGTCGCCGATTGCGATGGTGGAAGAACTTAGATCTGCAACTGGTCTGCTTGAGTCTCGCGATAGTCATTGGATGAATGTCGTCGGGAGGTTGAAGCCGAATGTTTCCTTGTCGCAGGCGTCAGCCGAAATGAACGCAATTGCGCAGCGCCTTAATCAGAGTTATTCGAATGAGCGTGCGACCGGCACTCAGGCGAAGGTTTTAAGCGAGCTCGAGGGTCGCTGGTCAGAAGCTAACCTGGTAATCAAAACGGCTGGAGCGATCGCGATGGCCATCGCCGGTCTAATTCTTTTGATCGCGTGTGCGAATGTCGCGAATCTTCTGCTGGCCCGCGGTGCTGCAAGGCGTAAAGAAATTGGGATTCGACTCGCGCTTGGGGCAAGTCGCCCGCGATTGGTTCGCCAACTGTTAACCGAGAGTCTCGTGCTTTCGCTCTTGGGAGGTGGACTTGGTCTATTGATCGCTTACTGGGCCACGCAGTTAATGCAGGGAATGATCCCGGTTCTTGATTACAACGTCATTAACGATTTCTTTTCGCTCGACTCTCGCGCACTGCTCTTCACTATCGCTGCTTCAGTAGCAACCGGAATCCTTTTTGGCCTTGCTCCAGCTTTGCATTCTTCGAATCCGCAACTGGTTCCGGTACTAAAAGGAACCTCGGAGTCGGAGCAGAGAGGGAAAACTCGCCGCCTTACTTTGCGCAATTCACTCGTGGTGGCTCAAATCGCACTTTCGTTGATGGTCCTGGTCTGTGGCGGACTCTTCATCAAGAGTTTTCGCAAAGCCCAGTCAATCGACCCGGGTTTCAATACCACGCGAAATGCTCTGCTGATTTCAATGAATCCACTCCTCGTCGGATATGAAGATGAAAAGGCCAGAAACTTTTATCACCGAGTCATTGAGCAAGCGAAAGCACTGCCGGGAGTGGAAGCCGCAGGTCTAACTCGATTGGTACCGCTGGGAGACAGTTCCAACTCGACTGGTCCAGTTTTAAGAGAAGGTGAAACACTTGCGCGCGGGAGTGCCGGTCGTGACGTAATGACCACCGTTGTCAGTCCGGGGTACTTCGATGCCATGCAAATCCCGTTTATTGAAGGACGAAACTTCGATGATCGTGATCAACAGAAGACGCAAAAGGTAATTGTCATCAATCAAAAGCTGGCGCAAATTCTTTGGCCCGGCGAGAGTGCCGTCGGCAGACGCATCCTGATTGGCGCAGATAGCAAGGACCCTCTTGAAGTCGTGGGCGTTGTTAAGACCGGAAAATATCGCTCACTCGCCGAAGATCCCAAGCCGTACTTCTATTCTGCCCTGTCTCAACGCAGGCCGGCTGCAATGACACTAGTCCTTCGCACCAATGGCGATCCGCTGGCGGTGGTCGGCTCGGTGAGAACAGCTCTGAAAGCAATTGATCAGCAAGTGCCGATGTTTGCAGTCAAGACAATGCCGGTCCATCTCTCGTGGGCGTTGTGGGGACCAAACCTCGCAGCGACGTTCTCGCTCGCCTTTGGAGTGTTGGCCCTGATGTTGAGTGCGGTGGGATTGTATAGCGTTATGGCTTACGTCGTTTCACAGCGAACCAGAGAAGTTGGAATTCGGATGGCTTTAGGAGCAAATCGACGAGATGTCTTGCGGATGGTGACAGGGCAGGGAATGAAGCTGGCCGTTTTTGGTGTGCTCCTTGGTTTGGTGATGGCGATAGCCTTGTCGAAAGTAATTTCGTCACTGCTTATTGGGGTGAGCAGTTACGACGTAGCCACGTTTGCAGTCGTATCTGGTTTGCTCACATTTGTTGCATTGATTGCCTGTTATTTACCGGCCCGGCGTGCGACCAAGGTCGATCCGCTCGTTGCGCTCCGGTATGAGTGACTGTTTGTCAGTTGTCCGTAGTCCGTGGTCCGTGGTCAGTTCGTGGTCCCTGGTCAGTTCGTGGTACCTCGAAGACCACTGACTGACTACTGACCACTGACTACGGACAACTGACCACTGACAACGGACCACTGACCATTGACCCGAGGACAAAGATTATGGAAAGCATTATCAAAGATATCCGTTACGGGATTCGCAGTCTCGCAAAAAGGCCCGGGTTTGTCCTGGTGGCAGTAGTCACTCTGGCACTGGGTATTGGTGCCAATACGGCGATCTTCAGCTTGCTGAATACGGTGCTGTTGCGGCCTTTGCCGGTGGACCATCCTGAACAAATCGTGTCAGTCTCCGTCCGCGGGAAAAACGATTCAATGCTCGCATTCTCGTACCCGAACTACATCGACGTTCGAGACCGCAACGAGGTTCTCTCAAATCTACTCCTTTATCGCTTTGCCCCTCTCAGTTTGAGCAAAGACGGAAATAATCAACGGATCTGGAGTTATGAGGTTTCCGGTAACTATTTCGATACTCTCGGTGTTCGCGCCATCAAGGGAAGAACTTTTTCTCCTGAAGAAGATCGCACAAAGCTCTCTCATCCAGTTGTGGTAGTCAGTTACACGGGATGGCAACGACGCTTCGCGAGCGACCCGAATCTGGTCGGCAAAGAAATTCTTCTGAACAACCATCCGTTTACAGTTATCGGGATCACCGCCGAGGAATTCCGCGGCACCGAACTGATTTACACCCCGGATATGTTTGTTCCGATCTCGATGATTGAATGGGTTGAACCCGGCACCACCTGGCTCGACAATCGCGACTCGAAAAATTTCTTTGCAGTTGGGCGACTTAGGCCCGGTGTCGGGCGCGCTGAAGCAGAGGCGTCACTAAATATTCTCGCCCAACAGCTGGCGAAGGAGTATCCGAATATAAACGAGGGACAGTCCATCATTCTCATTCCACCAGGTTTTATCATCCCGGATTTGAGAACTGCTGTCGTCAGCTTTGCCTGGGTTTTGATGGCTGCCGTCGTCCTGGTTCTATTAGTCGCTTGCGCCAACCTTGCAGGTCTGCTGCTGGCCCGGGCCATGGACCGTCGCAAGGAGATTGCCATTCGGTTAGCGATGGGAGCAAATCGTTGGCGGCTCATTCGTCAATTGTTAACTGAAAGTGTCGTTTTGTCTGTTATCGGAGGCGTTGTCGGACTGCTGTTGGCACTATGGCTCATCAGCTTATTACTCTCATTCAGACCGCCTCTGGACTTTCCTTTAACGGTAGATATCAGTCTCGACTGGCGTGTAATGATCTTCTCTTTTTTAGTGTCACTACTCACCGGAATCGTATTCGGTCTCGCTCCGGCGCTGCAGTCGACTCGTCTTGCTTTGGTTCCCGCGCTTAAAGACACCGCCGCTCAAGGCGGACACAGTCGTAACCGCCTGCGAGGAGCACTCGTGGTGGTCCAGTTGGCGCTTTCGCTCGTGTTGTTGATCGGAGCTGGGCTTGTGGTGGGCGCGTTGCAGCAACTGCAAACGTTGAATCCGGGCTTCAATCCAAAGAATGCGCTCACGGCATCGATGGATGTTGGCTTGCAAGGATACGACGATCCAAAAGGAGAACAATTCTACCGGCAGCTGGTAACGCGAGTTGAAGCCCTGCCTGGAGTTAAGTCGGCCGCGATGACGACTTTCATCCCGTTAAGTCTTAATTACTCCAGCAACAGTATTTACGTGGAAGGACAAGCTTCCGAACGTGGGGCAAATGTTCCGCTCGCAATGATAGCAGGAGTTGGACCACGATACTTCGAGACTATGGAAACTCCGATCCTGGCGGGCCGTGAGTTTACCGTCGAGGACAAGAAAGACGGCCAACGTACTGCGATTGTCAATGAGACATTCGTGCGCCAGATATTACCGGGATTGGGTTCTCCGGCAGAGGCGGTCGGAAAACGGATCAGCTTCGAGAGCAACACTGGACCATTTATCGACATAGTAGGGGTCGCCCGCGATGGAAAATATTTCAACATCGCAGAGGAGCCCAGACCATTTGTGTGGAGACCGATTTCTCAAAGCTACTGGTCGAACCAGATCTTAGTTGTTCGAACAACAGGCGATGCCGCCAGTGTTATTGGGCCAGTACGTAGCGAAGTGCGCGCACTTGACCCAACTCTACCCCTGTTTGATGTCAAGACACTGAATGAGCACATGCGACTGTCGCTCTTTCCGGCAAAAGTTGCAGCGTCTGTTTTGGGGCTATTTGGTCTGGTCGCTCTGGTCCTTGCTGTGATCGGCATCTATGGCGTTACCTCTTATTCGGTTTCGCAACGCACTCGTGAGATCGGGATTCGCATGGCGCTCGGTGCTGATAAGCGAGAAGTCCTGCGCCTGATCCTGTCGAGCGGGGCCAAATTAGCCCTGTTGGGAGTTGTTATCGGCTTGGTAGTTGCCACCGTCCTGACACGCCTCGTTACGAGCCTGCTTTTCGGAATTACTCCAGCGTACACGTTAACGTTCTTGTTGATCTCAGGAGTCCTTACCTTCGCAGCTTTACTTGCGTGCTATGTACCCGCGCGTCGGGCGGCTAAAACCGATCCACTGATTGCGTTGCGATACGAATGACTCACCAGGTTTGGAAGGAGAACAATCATGCAAACTCTCGGGCAGGACCTTCGCTACGGCGCACGCATGTTGGCCAAGAAACCATTCTTCACAATCACAGCGGTTATTACGCTGGCACTCGGTATCGGCGCAAATACGGCAATCTTCAGTGTCGTTGACGCCGTCCTGTTGCGCTCGTTGCCTTATCACAAAGCAAAGGAACTGGTGGTCCTTTCAACCGTCAGCACGAGTGGCGATACCGATGGCATTTCTGAACTTGAAGTGCAGGACTATCGTGCTCGAATGCAGTCGATCGAAGATCTCACCAGCTTCCAATCGCAAAGTGTAAACGTCACAGGTGGCGATCGACCAGAACGAGTGCGTGGCGCTTTTGTGGCTGCAAACTTCTTCAAATTTTTTAACCTCAACCCGGTGATCGGTAGAACGTTTGTTGACGGAGAAGATAAACAAGGTAGTGCGAAGATTGCCGTCGTAAACGAAAAGATGTGGCGCGAAAGACTGAACGGCGACCAGAGCCTGGAAGGGAAAAAGTTGATTCTGAATGGCGAGCCTTACAGCGTTGTTGGCGTCATACCGTCGAATTTCAAAGAGCCGCTTGATCCTGATGTTGAAGTATGGATGCCACTTGCTTTCTACCCGACGAACAACTTTCAACGCACCGCTCGTTTCGCAGTGGGTATGGCCCACCTCAAACCCGGCGTCAGTCTGCAACAGGCACAGGCCGAGGCCAGCACTACAGCAACTCAATTGGCCCAGGCTTATCCAAAAGAAAGTGCCGGCCGCGGAGCGAAGGTCACTTACTACAAAGAGTTGCTGGTGGGTGAAATCCGGCCGATGTTGTGGGTCTTGTTTGGCGCGGTGGGCATTATCCTGCTGATCGCCTGTGCAAATCTTGCAAATCTGCTGCTTGCCAGGGGTCTTGGCCGGCAACGCGAGATTGCAGTGCGTGCAGCGATGGGGGCAAGTCGCTGGCGCCTGATCCGACAACTATTAACCGAAGCAACTTTGTTGAGTGTTCTCGGAGGTGTGTGTGGCGTCTTTCTAGCGTACTGGGGAATTCGCGCGCTGATGAAGATTCCTCAGACATTCATAAATCCGGAACACGCAACACTCGACAGCCGAGTACTGTTCTTTGCGATCGCAATCTCTTTCATCACCGGTTGGTTGTTTGGACTGGCGCCCGCCTTACAACTGGCTCGCCCGCAACTGCAATCTTTTCTGAAGGAAGGTGGTCGAGGTGTTGGTGAGGGAGCAAAATGGAATCGACTGCGCAGCACCTTTGTGGTCTTTCAGGTGGCGTTGTCCCTGCTGTTGCTGGTGAGCGCCGGACTTCTGATCAGGAGTTTCGACAATCTCTTACGAATTGATGTCGGTTTTAAACCTCAGCAGCTATTAAGTCTTGAGTATCGAATACCACGCAATAAATATGACAACACAGACACGCAATGGAATTTTCACCGCCAGGTGACTGAGCAGGTGGCTCAAATACCGGGTGTCACCAGCGTAGCTCTCGTGCGCGGACTGCCGTTTAGCGGAAATGGTGGCACCACTGCAATAGTTTTTCCCGATCGCGAACTTCCTGAACAAGGGAAAGAGCCTGAGGTACTGTTTAATACCATCACCGCCAATTACTTCGACACGCTAGGCATACCTCTTCTCAAGGGTCGCAGTTTCGGCAATCAGGACCAGGCTAAGGCGTCGCTCGTTGTGGTCATCAATCAATTCATGGCTGAGAGGTATTGGCCTGGCGTTGATCCTGTCGGTAAGCAGATCAAATTTGTCTCTGATGGAAGTCTGGGAACGATAGTCGGAGTCGTTGGAAACTCTAAACAGTTCTACATCAACGAGGCACAAAGGTCCCAGGTCTATTCGGTCTACAGTCAAACCCCGGGAATTTTTGCGACTCTGGTTCTTCGCACAATGGTTGAACCTTTGAGCCTCTCGGAACAAGTCCGACAGGCGGTGTGGAGAGTCGATCCCGATCAACCAATGTGGAAGATTCGAACGGCGGAGTATTTGGTCAATCGAAATCTTTCTGATCCGAAGTTTCTGATGGCCTTGATGGGAATTTTTGCCGGTATCGCATTGCTACTTTCGATGGTGGGTCTCTACGGCGTCATTAGCTACCTTGTTAATCAACGAACCCAGGAAATCGGTATTCGGATGGCCCTGGGGGCGCACGCAGGTCAAATCTTGCGTATGGTCCTGCGACAGGGAATGTTCCTGGTTTGTTCCGGAGTTGTGCTCGGAGTCGTTGCTGCGATTCTTCTCACCCGACTGATGTCGCAAATGCTTTACCAGATTAGCGCGACTGATCCTGTCACGTTTGGAGTGATCGTGGTGTTACTGATGGTAGTGGCTCTCTTGGCTTGTTACTTACCTGCGCGCCGCGCGACCAAAGTCGATCCAATGGTGGCGCTCAGGTACGAATAGGCGCGTTTACCGAGAGAAAGTGAGGGTTAGCATTGAATTTACCGATCAACGATATTCGGTATGGACTGCGCATGATTTTGAAGGCTCCTGCAGTTCGTGTCAGCTCGAGTCATTTCGCGGATCGGCTATTACGTCGGCCAAAAGATCAAAGCTCCGTGTCTTGTGAGCTTTTCAAGCGTTAGTGGAAGCTGAAGCACCATTCGACTGAAGTTCGATGGCCTAAAGAAAGAATGTTAAGACAATGAACCAGTTAATTCAGGACATCCGATACGGATTAAGAGGGTTGCTCAAGAGGCCCGGGTTTACAGTCGTGGCCGTGTTGACACTAGCTCTCGGGATTGGAGCGAATGCCGCAATTTTCAGCGTAGTGAATGCGGTCTTGCTCAAGCCACTTCAATTTAAGAACCCGGAACAGTTGGTGATGGTTTGGGAAGATGCGGCAATGATTGGCTTCCCACAAAACACACCAGCCCCGGCGAATTACGTCGATTGGAAGAATCAATCGCAGTCGTTCCAGGACATGGCGGCCCACGTTGAGACCAGTTTTAATTTGACAGGGAATGGCGAGCCGGAGCGCGTCGCTGCTCGAGCTATAACCTCGAATTTCTTTTCGCTCCTGGGTATCCAGCCGATGCTGGGGAGATCTTTTACCGACGATGAGACCAGGACCGGTTCGGACCATGTGGCGATCCTTAGTTATCCACTTTGGCAGTCGAGATTCGGTGGCGATCGAAACTTACTCAATAAAGAAATCCAGCTCAATGGTGAGAAATACGTTGTCGTTGGAATCATGCCTGCTGGATTTCAATTCATTGATCCCGAAGTGCGCATGTGGGTCCCGCTGGCTTTTACACCGGAGGATCTAACAGCCAGGAATAGTCACTATCTGACAGTCGTTGCTCGTTTGAAATCTGGAGTCACACTGGCAAGTGCGCAGGCCGACATGAACGCCGTCATGCGGCGAATCGCACAGGATCATCCGGCGGAGACGATTGATGGCAAGCTCGGCGTGGTGGTGATTCCGCTGCACGATCAGTTAGCTGGCGACTCAAAGAAATCACTTGTTGTGCTGTTGGTAGCTGTTGCTTTTGTCTTATTGATAGCGTGCGCGAATATCGCCAGTCTTCTCTTAGCGCGCGCTGCAGGCCGACGTCGCGAAATTGCAGTCAGGACTGCGTTAGGCGCCAGTCGTTTTAGGATCGTACGACAGCTGCTGACGGAGAGTCTTCTATTGTCAATCTTCGGAGGCGTGCTCGGATTGGCCCTGGCGTTCGGTAGCTTTGGATTCTTCCGTCAGCTGATTCCTGAGGGATTGGCGTTGTCAACCAACTTGCAACTCGATGGTTCAGTTCTACTCTTTGGTCTAATTGTCTCCATTGTCACCGGCATCGTATTTGGCCTGGTTCCCGCATTACAGTCTGCTCGAGTAGAGCTTAACGATGCACTCAAACAAAGCGGTGGACGGTCTGGCTCGGCCGCAAGTAGTAAACTTCGAAGCGCGATGATCGTTTTTGAAGTTTCGCTCTCGCTTGTATTACTCGTGGGAGCCGGTCTGCTGATTCAAACCCTCTACCAGTTGTTCAATCAATACTCGGTGCTTGAGCCTCAGCAAGTGCTCACTCTTAGAACCGAATTGCCGCTGACCAAATACGAAAAACTCGAAAAACGCCTACCGTTTTATCGAGACGTGCTTCAGCGGGTCGAAAATACACCCGGTGTTGTCTCTGCCGGTTACACAACCACGGTTCCTCTTCTTTGGAAGGGAGGAACTAGTGGCTTTTATCCGGAAGGCCTCAAGTCGCCCCAGGCGAACATGACCTACGACGCCAATCACCGCCAGATAAGCCCTCATTACCTTCAAACCATGAAAGTAGCATTACGCGACGGAAGGTACTTTGATGAGCACGACAACGAACAGTCGATACCCGTTGCGATCATAAACGAGACGATGGCCCACCAGTATTGGGCGGGTGAAAATGCGCTCGGGCGCAGATTCAAGCTGGGCGACCCCGACTCGGACGCCAAATGGATCACCATCGTTGGCATAGTCGCCGACATTCGCCAGATGGGACTTGACGCGCCCGTCAAAGCGGAAATGTATTTCCCTTATCCACAGTCAAGCGAAAATTTAAGCTACATACCAAGGGATCTCGTTATTCGCACGACCGGTGATCCGAAAAGTGTTCTTGGCGCAGTAAGGGGAGCGATCCACGTTGCTGATCCAGATCAGCCGATCTCGAATATCGCGACTATGGAAGAAGTGTTGGGACGTGAAGCCGGGCAACGACGGTTGGGAATGATTCTGATCTCTTCTTTCGCCGCCCTTGCACTGATACTCGCATCGCTTGGAATTTACAGCATCCTCGCCTTCTTTGTTAGTCAACATCGAAATGAGATCGGAGTCCGGATGGCACTCGGAGCAAGTCCCCGGCGAATTGTGTGGCTCGTACTCAAGAAAGGTATGTCGCTGGCAATCCTTGGTGTCGGGATCGGGTTAGCGGCGTCATTTGCGCTTACCCGACTTATGAGTTCCTTGTTGTTTGGCGTAAGACCAGCCGATCCGCTGACTTATTTCCTGGTACCCACACTGCTTGGCTTCGTCGCCGTGTTGGCCTGTCTCGTGCCCGCGCGTCGCGCAGTGAAGGTCGATCCGGTCGTAGCGCTTCGATACGAGTAGAGGAGAAGGCAAATGCACACGCTCCTGCAGGACTGTCGTTATGGCGTACGGATGTTGTTGAAGAATGCGGGGGTGACTTTAATAGCGATTATCACTCTGGCACTTGGTATCGGAGCAAACACCGCCATCTTCAGCATGGTCAACGGTGTGCTGTTGCGGCCACTGAATTACAAAGATCCTGATCGGGTCGTTTCAGTGTGGGAAAGCGTCGCGACCCACGGCAGGTGGCGCGTGAGCTCCGCTAATTTTCTTGAGTGGAAAAATCAGAACAATGTCTTCGATAACATTGCAGCCTTTGGCGGCAGCTCTTTAACCCTCACCGGCGACGGCGATCCGATTCAACTACAGGGTGCTCGAATAAGCAGCGAATATTTCTCTGTGATTGGGGTTAATCCCGTAGTCGGGCGAGTGTTTTTGACTGAAGAGTACGAACCGGGAAAAGGGCAGGTAGTAATTCTTAGCAACGCTTTGTGGAAGAGTCGCTACGGTAGTGATCCTAATGTCGCAAGTAGAACGGTGACCTTAAATGGCGAGCGGTACAGCGTCGTGGGCGTAATGCCTCCGGGCCTTTACCCGATGCGGCCCACAACCGGCGGAAACATCTCATTCGCCGAACAAGAACAACAATTCTGGACACCAATCACGCTCAATCCAAAATGGGCCGACGCTCACGTACTGGGAGTGGTGGCCCACCTAAAACCCGGCGTGAGTCTCGAACAAGCTGCAACCGAGATGAGTACGATTGGCGCACGGCTCGAGCAGAAACCAGAAAATAAGGGAGCCGGGATCATTGTCACGCCATTCATGTCAGAGATTGTAGGAAATGTGAGGCCCGCTCTTTTCACATTACTTGGCGCAGTTGCCCTGGTCCTTCTGATCGCCTGCGCAAACATTGCCGGCTTGATGCTGGCCCAGCACGCTGCGCGAACAAAGGAAATTGCTATCAGAGCTGCGCTCGGAGCTGAACGGTGGCGTCTCGTTCGACAATTCCTGATCGAAGGATTGTTGCTAACGTCACTGGGCACCATGGTCGGACTTGGTCTTGCATGGCTCGGAATGAAGTTGATGCTGACGGTTATTCCGAACTTGCCCCGGCTCGATCAAGTTCGACTCGATTATAGGGTGTTGGCATTTACTTTTGTTCTGTCAGTCATCACATGTCTCGTGTTCGGCCTGGTGCCAGCCCTTCATGCGTCGAAACCAGATTTGAACCGGGCACTCGAACAGAGCGGACGCACCTCTGGACCGGGAGCGGCCCGCACACGCCTCCGCCAGGCGCTGGTTGTTTTCCAGGTCAGTATGGCGGTGATGCTCGTGATAGGCGCAGGATTGCTTATCAAGAGTTTTTGGTTATTGCAAAAGGTTGATCCGGGATTCAAGCCTGACAGTATTCTCTCGGTAGGCGTCACGCTGCCGGCAAAATATTCCGAACCGGCCAAAGTCAATGACTTCTTCAATCGGCTAATTCAAAACGTCTCGACGTTACCAGGCGTCAAGGATGTGAGCATAGCTTACGATCAACCTCTCGAGGCGAGCTGGGTTGATTCTTTTGAGATCGAAGGTAGAGTGAAGGCTCCTGAAATTGACTCGATGTCGGCGAATTTCAATCCGGTAAGCCCTGACTATTTTCAGACAGTGGGCGCCAAGATAATTGGTGGTCGGGAGTTTACGGCGCAGGACGATCAGGACCATCCGGGCGTAGCTATCGTCAACCAGGCTTTTGTCCGCCAATACTTTCCGAATGAGCAAGCGCTCGGTCGAATAATCAAACCAAGTCCTCCGGCAAGAATCTGGAAACGGGAGCGCCTGACGTCGTTCGAGATAGTAGGCATAGTGCGCGATGTTAAATCCGCCGGGTTAAAAGCCGACACAGACCCGGCTTACTACCTTCCAGCGGCTCAAGCTCCGTTGGGCGATATGGTTGTGCTGGTCCATACCGAATCAGAGCCCACTTCGCTAATTTCGGCAGTGAGACGTGCTGTTCTCGAGATCGATCCGAATCAACCGATTTCAAACATCAACACCCTCGACAATATTGTGTCGACCAGCATAGCCCAACCACGACTAAACATGTTGCTGATGGGTTTGTTCGGCGCGCTTGCCCTGGTTCTGGCTGCCGTGGGAATTTATGGATTGCTATCGTATGCCGTGACCCAGCGCACCCAGGAATTGGGAATAAGAATGGCGCTGGGAGCCCAGGGCAATGATGTATTAGGTCTAATCCTCAAACAGGGAATGACCCTCGCTCTAATTGGCGAGGCACTGGGTTTGATCGGAGCCTTTGCGCTAACTCGATTTATCCAAACGCTACTCTTTGGGGTTACTCCTACCGACGCGACTATCTTCGTTGCAGTAGTCGGTATCCTGACGTCTATAGCATTGCTCGCGTGCTATTTCCCTGCACGCCGGGCCACCCGAGTCGATCCCTTAATCGCCCTCCGCTACGAATAGCTCGTGTTGGGCCCACCAGAAGTCTAACCTGGGAGAACGATGATGCAGACAATATGGCAAGACGTGCGATACGGCATAAGGATGTTGTTGAAGAATCCAGGCGTCACGTCGATTGTGATACTTGCGCTAGCTCTGGGTATCGGAGCGAATACTGCTATCTTCAGCGTCGTTAACGCAGTTCTGCTTCGTCCGCTCCCTTATCAAGACTCAGACCAACTTGTATTTTTGAACGAAAAAAGCGCCGTACTCGACGAGATGTCGATCTCCTATCCTAATTTTCTGGATTGGCGTTCACAGAACACCACGTTTGAACGGATCGCGGTATTCAATCGTGGCAGCTACAACCTAACAGGTTTGGGAGAAGCGGAACGTATTGTTGCCGCGCAAGCATCTGCAGATCTGTTTCCAATACTTAGAGTAAACGCTGCGCTGGGACGAGTGTTTACAAATGAGGAAGATAAGCCCGGTGGTCCACCCGTAGTCGTGCTGAGTCACGCATTATGGCAGCGTCGTTTTGGCGGCCAAGCCAGCATTTTGAATCAGCCAATTACTCTAAACGGCAAAAGCTATACGGTTATCGGGGTGATGCCTGCCGATTACTTCTATCCAAGTCGCGCCGAGATGTGGGTGCCCGTTGGTCAACTTTCGGATCAACCAGGATGGCAAAATCGGGGCAATCACCCTGGTTTGTACGGTCTTGCCCGACTAAAGCCGGGCGCTACCCTCGCACAAGCTGAAGCTGATATGGAGCGGGTTGCCCTTAATCTCGAAAAACAGTATCCAGATTCGAACACGGGTAATCGAGTTCGCCTACGCTCAATGATGGAGGTGTACGTTGTTGATGTTCGTCGCGCACTCTGGGTGATATTTGCAGCCGTTGGCTTTGTGCTCTTAATTGCCTGCGCCAACATTGCAAACCTTTTGCTCGCACGCGCAACCGCTCGTCGGAAAGAGATGGCTATACGTTCAGCGATGGGAGCCGGACGTTGGCGTATCGCCCGACAATTATTGACGGAGAGCGTGTTGCTTTCAATTGTTGGGGGTTCAATCGGATTGTTATTGGCGAGGTGGGGTGTGCAACTCATCTTGTATATAAGTCCGGACGCTATTCCTCGTTCGCGAGAAATTGGTCTCAACTGGCAAGTGCTGGTATTTACACTGGCCGTGTCGGCGGTTACCGGAATTCTGTTTGGCATCGTGCCCGCGCTTCAGGCGGGACAAGTCGATGTGCAGGAAACTTTAAAGGAAACCGGACGTGGCGCCAGCGGGCGTAATTTGTTGCGCAGCTCGCTAGTAGTGGTTGAAGTTGCTACGACAATCGTGCTGCTGATCGGCGCTGGTCTGATGATTCGAAGTTTCTATCTGCTCTACAAAGTTAACCCCGGTTTCTCTTATGAACACCTGACGACCTTCAACATTTCATTGCCGGAAAAAAAGTATTCATCATCAGAGCAGAAAGCCGCATTTTATGATCGTCTATTCGAGAACATGAGATCCTTGCCTGGTGTGGAAACTGTCGCTGCCGCCTCAGGATTGCCGCTGGGCAACAACGGCTGGCAAACATCTTTTACGATCGATGGACAGCCTCCGCCGCCTCGGGAACGAGTACCGCTCATGGAAGCATGTTTGGTGACCCCCGATTACTTTAAGGCCATGAACATCTCCTTATTGCGCGGCCGTTCTTTTACCGATCAGGACAATCGATCTCATATCGTTGGTAAGGACCTCAGTAAACTAAATGAAGAAGAACGAGAAATTGCGGGTCTGAATTCGATTGTCATCGATGAAGAGTTTGCTAAACGCTATTTTCCGAATGAGGATGCGGTTGGCAAACGAATATCCATCGGAGGGCCAGTCCAGGTCGGCAATCCACTGGTCACAGTCATCGGTGTAGTTGGCCGGGTAAAAATGGAGAGCCTTAACCAGAACAGTGACCGGGTCCAGGGCTATTTTCCTTTTTATCAAGTGCCGGCTGGCAGTATGACAGTTGTACTAAAGGCTTCTTCAGATCCGAATCTTATTTTAGGCGGCGTACGTGGTGCGGTGAAAAATATCGATCCGGATCAACCTATCTACAATCCGCGAACGATGGATGAAATTCGCGCCGAATCAGTTGCGCCCGAACGCTTGAACTTAACTTTGCTGAGTTTGTTTGCCGGCATCGCCCTCGTGCTTGCGGTCGTTGGTATTTATGGAGTGATGTCCTATTCAGTCACTCAGCGCACGCATGAGATTGGAATTCGGATGGCAATAGGTGCTCGACCGAGTGACGTATTTAGAATGGTTTTGGGCCATGGTATGAAGCTGACCCTGATCGGCGTTGCCGCGGGACTTGGCGGCGCTTTTGCTCTGACTCGCCTGATGGAGACTATGTTGTTCGGAGTTGCGCCTACGGATACAGCAACGTTTGTCACTATTGCCGGCGTTGTTATCCTGATCGCTTCGCTCGCGTGCTATTTACCCGGGCGCAGAGCAACTAAGGTTGAGCCTGTCGTGTCGCTGAGATACGAGTAAAGATTATGGAGACACTAGTTCAGGACATTCGCTACGGCGCCCGAATGCTTTGGAAGACGCCGGGTTTCACATTTGTTGCCTTGATCACACTTGCTCTGGGAATCGGGGCCAACACCGCAATCTTTAGCATTGTAAATGCGATTGTTTTTCGCCCCTTGCCTTACACCAGCCCCGATCGTTTAGTTGGAGTGTGGGCCAAAGATGTCGGAAAGCCAGGCTCGCAATATCCAACTTCGTTTCCTACCCTTCGAGATTGGCAATCGCAATCTCAAAAGTTAAGCGGCATAGCGTCGTATGCTTTTAACCGTTTTCACGTAACAGGTGCTGAGGGAGTCGACGAAACTCGTGGCGTTTTCGTGTCCACCAACTTCTTCAACGTGATGGGAGTCGCGTCTGTTTTGGGTCGCGCGCTCGAAACCAGTGATGACCGCGAGAAGGTAGTGGTTATTAGTGATGAGCTTTGGCGGCGGCGCTTTAGCGGGGATAGAAATGTCATCGGGAAGGCAATAACTCTTAACGCAGAGAATTTTACGATTGTTGGTGTCATGCCGGCTTCTTTCAGATTTCCGACTCCGGATATCGAGATCTGGACCAGCATGGCCACGCTCTATTCAATTCCAAAATCGGCAGGTGATTGGATCAACAGTCGCTCGCTGAGAGGTTATCGAGTCGTAGCTCGTTTGCAGGACGGCGTGAGTCGTGAGCAAGCTGAAGCTGAAATGAATGCGATTTCGCAACGACTTGCTGCTACCTATCCTGATGACGAGGCTGACACGGGAGTGATTTTGCTGCCCCTGAGGGATCAGATGGTTGGAACTTATCGACGACCCCTTGTGGTGTTGCTCGTGGCAGTTTCATTTATCCTCTTAATCGCCTGCGTTAACGTCGCGAATCTGATTATGACGCGCACAGCCACGCGTGATCGAGAAATTGCAATTCGCCGCGCACTCGGCGCCGGACAACTCCGGTTGCTTAGACAGATGCTTACCGAAAGTATTTTGCTTGGTGCGGTAGGCGGAGCGCTTGGTCTGTTGATCGCATCCTGGGGCGTCCGAATCCTGTTGCAGTTTACTCCGAGGGATGTACCGCGCCTGGAAGGCGTTGGAGTTGATCGTTGGACCTTGATGTTTACCGTGCTCGCATCTTTGATTACAGGGATACTGTTTGGACTTGCCCCAGCATGGCACGCGCGTGCTCTGAATTTGACCGGCACCCTCCGTGAAGGTGGACGCAGCATCGCTGGAATGACGCGAATTCGACGCTTTCGTAGTGCACTAGCGATCGCGGAGATTTCACTCGCCGTAGTGTTGCTTATAGGCTCAGGTTTAATGTTGAAGAGTTTTCAAAAACTGTCTGAGGTGAATCCTGGATTTAATACCGACAACCTGCTGACCATGGCAGTCTCACTGCAGTTCGTTCGCTACCAGGATCCGGCTCGGCAGGTCGCGTTTTTCGACCAAGCGCTGGAAAAAATCCGAGCGCTTCCAGGCGTCTTGTCGGCTGGAGCGTGCACCAGTCTTCCACCGACCTACATTCAACAGGGAATGGGTTTTACTATTGAAGGTCAAGCGGTGGATTCGAGTAAACAACCTCCGAGCGCGCTTTATATGCCGGCAACTCCGGGATATCTCGAAGCCCTCGGAGTTCCCATTTTAAGTGGCCGCAACGTGAACAACGGCGACACCTCGCAGTCGACAGGAGTAGTAGTTATCAATCAAACCCTTGCCAGGCAATTTTTTGGTAACGAAGATCCAGTGGGCCGCCGTTTGAATTTAGGTGGCATTTCGCGACAGATCGTGGGCGTGTCCGGAGATGCACATTATGAAGGCCTTGGAACTGAGATTGGACCACAGGTTTATGTGCCGTACTCGCAGAGTCCGTTCCCGGGAATGCGAGTTCTGGTCCGTACTTCAACTGATCCAATGAGTTTGATGACTTCGATTCGCGCACAGATTCAGAGTGTGGATAGCGAAGAAGGGCCAACCAGAGTGGCGACGATGAACCAACTTCTCGCCGAGTCTGTCGCTCAACCCCGTTTTAATGCCTTTCTCATTGGTCTATTTGCAATCCTTGCATTCGGCCTGGCAGCAGTTGGTGTCTATGGCGTAATCAGTTATGACGTCACTCAAAGAACCAGTGAAATAGGTATTCGCCTCGCGTTGGGCGCTCAAAATAACGATATCTTCGCGCTGATCTTGAAACACGGCGCCCTGCTAACCTTTGGGGGATTAGCCATTGGCCTGGCCGGTGCGGTTGCCTTGACGCGCTTTTTGACTTCTTTACTTTTTGAGGTTGAGCCGACTGATCTGGCAACGTACGGGATGGTTTCGATAGTGATCGTATTGGTCTCGTTGGCTGCCTGTATGGTGCCCTCAAGACGCGCAACGAAAGTCGACCCGTTGGAGGCATTAAGGCACGAGTGATCTGAACTTGCGTTTTGTGCTCTGTGCTTTGTACTTTGTCACATGCCCCGAATTCTTGTTGCTGACGACCAGGCCGATGTGCTTGCTGCCCTTCGCCTCTTATTAAAAGGCGAAGGCTTTTCTATCGAAACCGCCTCATCTCCCGCAGGTGTCCTTAAATCCATCGACTCTCAGGAATTTGAGGTGGTCCTGATCGATCTCAATTATGCCCGAGATACAACCTCCGGCAGCGAAGGTCTTGACCTGCTCATGAAGATTCGCTCTGCCGATCCCACTCTGCCGGTTGTGGTGATGACCGCCTGGGGCAGCGTCGACCTGGCAGTCGAAGCCATGCGCCGGGGAGCGCGCGATTTCATTCAGAAACCCTGGGACAACGCGCGACTCCTCGCCGTGCTGCGCACGCAGGTAGAACTCGCAGAGGCGTTGCGACGCGGTCGCCGTCTGGAAGCTGAAAATATTGCGCTCCGCGATAGTGTCGGCGAGGCCGCCAGCGACCTGCCACAGATTGTTGCCGAATCAACGGCGATGAAGAACGTCTTGAATCTCGTAGAACGGATTGGACCAGCCGACGCTAACGTTTTAATAACCGGCGAAAATGGAACTGGCAAAGAGGTAATAACCAGGGTTCTCCACTCCATTTCTTCGCGGCGGAGCAAACCATTGATCTCCCTAAATGCCGGCGCGCTTGCCGAGGGAGTATTTGAGAGTGAACTCTTCGGTCATGTTCGAGGCGCCTTCACCGACGCCAAGAATGATCGTGTTGGTCGCTTTGAATTGGCCGATGGCGGGACTCTATTTCTGGATGAAATAGGAAACGTACCGCTGAACTTACAGGCAAAGTTATTACGAGTGCTGGAGACTGGTGAATTCGAAAGAGTCGGCTCTTCTAAGACACAAAAAGTGAATGTTCGCTTGTTGTCAGCAACCAATGCAGATTTACAAGCTGAGGTGGCCCAGGGAAGATTCCGACAGGACCTTTTGTTCAGACTCAATACGGTCGAGATTCGCCTTCCTCCGTTGCGTGATCGACATGAAGATATTCCAGTCCTGGCTGATCATTTTCTTCGGTTACATCGAGAGCGTTACCATCGGCCCATCATGGGGTTTACTCCCGAAGCAGTGGAGGCGTTGCGTCATCACCTGTGGCCGGGAAACGTGCGAGAATTGGACCATGTGATTGAGCGCGCAGTATTGATGAGCGGCGGGAACATTGTCACCGCCTTTGACCTGGCGCTTGAAGCTACGCCGGATGCTCGACTATCGGCTCGCCTTGAAGAGATGAGTCTCGAAGACGCCGAGCGATTGCTGATCAGGAAGGCACTGGCAAGATTTGAAGGGAACGCAAATCGCGCCGCCGAAGCCCTCGGCCTTAGTCGCAGCGCCCTCTATCGTCGCCTCCAGAAGTATGGTCTCTCATAAATTCATAAAAGGTTAATTATCGTCCTTCAAGACGTCGCAGCTTACGCCGATTTACACAGATTTTGCCGGGCCGCGGGTTTTCTCTGAAGAAATCAGCGGAATCTGTGGATGAACCCGATATCCCAACGGTAATGGGTTATCATATTTCTTGTGAGTAGCGCTGGTAAGCCACAGAAAGTTCAGCCCTCTTTTTCTTCGCTCGATCCGGCATTTCGGCGTGGCGGACGCCTCAAATTTGAAGGGCGCGTCACCCTTCTTGCTCTGGCCGCGGGTCTGCCGGCGGTCGGCCTCAGCGCTTTCCTACTCTGGTATGACAACTACTCGGCGCAAGTCCAGTGGACCGTCGACCTGCTGCTTGTGCTGCTCTGGTTGAGTGTTAGTTTCAATCTAAAACAGCGGATCGTCCGTCCCCTCCAAACTCTTTCCAACATCCTTGCGGCTATCAGAGAAGGGGACTACTCAATTCGTGGCCGGCGTGCCCTAAGTGGAGATGCGCTTGGAGAAGTAATGCTCGAGGTCAACGACCTTGGCCAAACGCTCAGAGAACAACGACTGGGCGCCATGGAAGCGACCGCGCTGTTACGAACGGTCATGAGCGAGATCGACGTCGCGGTGTTTGCCTTTGATGGTGACCAGAGACTTCGTTTAGTAAACAGGGCCGGCGAACGACTATTGGCCCAGCCCTCGGCTCGGCTGCTGGGCAGGACCAGTAATGAGTTGGGACTGTCCGCGTGTCTTAATCGAACTGATGGTACTGGTCCATATACGATGCAAATGGTCTTTCCGGGCGGCGTCGGTCGCTGGGATGTTCGGCGCAGCACGTTCAGGGAGGGTGGCGCCCAACATCAATTGCTGGTATTGACGGATCTCAGTCAGACACTTCGCGAAGAAGAACGAATTGCGTGGCAGCGACTGCTGCGCGTATTGGGCCATGAA
>Ga0207674_10000025_pt1 | contig 152434 bp, 130 predicted proteins | sample KBSCornC72_FD_184303 | JGI IMG/M metagenome (GOLD analysis project Ga0207674, IMG submission 184303) | Corn rhizosphere microbial communities from Kellogg Biological Station, Michigan, USA - KBS Corn C7-2 (SPAdes) (version 2) | ecosystem: Host-associated > Plants > Roots > Rhizosphere > Soil ...
GATGCGATTCCAGGCATCCATCCTCCGATTTTTAACACGATTATTGCCGAGGATGTTGGGGTGGCGGAAGCGGCGGATGTCGAAGGGAACGTCAGCTCACTGCGCGAGAAATTTGGTGGCAATGCGCCACATCGCCAGTTTAGCGGACTCGCCGACGAATATCTTCGCTACGTGGGCGGCTAACGCTGCCTGGCGCCGGGATGTTTGTGGGGAGGGGGTATCCCTATGGGGCAAACAGGCGACGTTTCCGCACAGCAACCTCAGCCGCCTGCTGCTCCCGAGGGACAGGATCAGCCAATGATAGAGCAAGACGCAACCCCTGCTGCGGCGTCGGCGGATGCGCCGGTCGTCGCCGATGAGACCGCGGTAGAAGATGTGGCGACGCAGATTGTTCCGCAGGCGTCGCTCACACCGCCGCCCGCCACGCCGCGAAAACCGAGTGGCCCGCCGCTATCTGCGGGCGCGTCCACGGCTTCCGCGTCGCCGCCACCGCCCAACCCTGGGCCGCAGCAAGGTCAGCAAGGTCAGCAAGGTCAGCAGGGATGGCAGCAGGCGGCGATACCGCACGTCGTGCCGGTGGTGGCTGGTCCGCGACCCGGCGGCCCTATGCATCCCTCGCACGCGCCCTGGCCCACCTCGTCGTCCTGGGGGCCAACCACATTCGTCATTACCGCCGAGACCGCCGCTGGGTTCAGCTACCTCTTCTGGTGGGTCTCCGGGCTGCTGGTCTACTTCAACGAACGCGAGAATCGCTATGTGCGCTTCCATGCGGTCCAGTCTATCCTGCTGACCGGCGCGCTCAGCGTCTTCAGCGTCATTGCCTTTACCATCGCGGCAATCTTCAACGATCTTTTTCAAAGCAGCCAGCAGCATATCTGGCAGACGCTTAGCATCGGCACGACCGCGCTGGCGCTGATTATTGTGCTGCTCCCGTGGCTGGGCGCGATGATTGCCGCCTTTACTGGCGCCTATCTGCAACTGCCGATCATAGGTGAATATGCCGAGCGATTCGCCGCTCCGCCCATCCAGCTCCGGCCGTGAGCCGCCGCCCTCTGAGTCCGACGCGGGCATCCCAGCACCGGATATCACGCCCGCGGCGAGCGCTGCTGGCACACCGGCTGGAGCAGTTGCTCACTGAGGTGCGGCGCGACGTTGCCAGCTCGCGCGCGGTGCGGCAGAATGACATGGTATGAGTATGAAGACAATCACCGCCCTCGACCCATCGCCGCGCCGCCCGGACTGGTGGCACATCAGCATCGACGGCGCCTACGCATTCTCACTCGACGGCGCGACCGTCATCGCGGAGGCGCTCGTGCCGGGGCTTGCGCTGACCGATGCGGATGTGGCGCGCTTGCGTGTGCTGGCGGAGGAAAGCCGCCTGATGGACGCCGCGCTCAGCTTCCTGACGGTGCGCCCGCGCAGCCGTGCCGAGGTGCGCCGCCGATTGCTCCAGCCGCGCCGCAATCGCCCCGCGCCGCCGGCAGAGGCCGTTGATCGCGTGCTCGACCGCCTGGCCGAGAAACACCTGCTGGACGACCATGAATTCGCCGACTACTGGGTGGAGCAGCGTGAGCGCTTCAGCCCGCGTTCCAGCTATGCGCTCGCCCAGGAGCTGCGCCAGCGCGGCGTGGATCGTTCTACCGCCGACGATGTCGTAGATGCCGAGCGTGACAACCAGCGGGCGCTGGATGCCGGACGCCAGCGACTACGCGCTTTAGGGGGCGCCGACTACGAGACCTTCCGCGCGAAACTGACTGCGTTCTTACAGCGGCGCGGCTTCAGCTACAGCATCGCCCGCGAGACCGTGCGCGCGCTCTGGGAAGAGACACATGGCTCTCAGCCCGATGCCGACGACGATGCCTCCGAGGACATACCCTGATGCGCAAGCGGCAACCATGGGCGATAATCCTATGAAACGATAAAACCGCCATCTACGGGCATGACCACCCCCGTCACATAGGATGACGCATCAGAGCAGAGCCAGAGCGCCGCTTCCGCCACATCGCGCGCCTCACCAATGCGCCCCATCGGGATCGCTGCGGTTATGCGCTCTCTGATCGCTGGATTGCCAAGCCAATGTTCGTTGACCGGTGTCGCCGTCGTGCCGGGCGCTATCGCATTAACACGGATGTGCCAGGGGGCATATTCGAGCGCCGCGGCTTTCGTCAGCCCGACAACACCATGCTTGCTGGCAATATACGGCGCGATGCCCGCGCTGCTGCCGACGAGTCCGACCGTGGAGCTTATATTGACGATGGCGCCTCCGTTGCTGGCTAGCAGCGCGGGAATCTCGTACTTCAGCGCCAGGAAAACCCCTTTGAGGTTGATGGCGATGGTCTGGTCAAACTGCTCTTCACTCACCTCCGTGAGCGGCTTGTTGCCAAGCGCCACGCCAGCGTTGTTCACCGCGATATCGAGCCGCCCAAAGGTCGTCATCGTCTGTTTGCCCAGCGCCTCCATCGCGGCGGCGGCGGCGACATTCGTCGCCACGGCCAGGGCTGTTCCGCCCTCTGCCGCGATATCTGACGCCAGCCAGTTCAACTCGTCCACGTTACGGGATGCCAGCACGACGGAAGCCCCTTCGCGCGCAAAGAGACGCGCGGTGGCCGCGCCGATGCCACGGCTGGCCCCAGTAATGATCGCAACTTTGCCACTCAATCGTTGATTTTCGGGCTGGCTGTTCGGTAGCTGCTCGTGCGTTTCCATGCCAATGACCGCTTTCTTCTCCTCGGCACAGGGGATATTATATAGACGGACCATCCAATTAATTTGGATGTACAGACTATACAATGTATTGCCAAGGGGTGCCAAGGTTCATAATGAGTCCGCGTTCTTACCAGCTTGGTCGTCGTCAGGCCGCCAGCGATGAGACCCGTGCCCGCATCATCAATGCCGCTCGTGAGCTTATCGCCGGAGGGGCGAGCTTCACGGTGTTCTCGATGGAGGCGGTGGCGCGCCAGGCCGATGTCGCGCGCATGACGGTCTATCATCAGTTCGGCTCGAAAATTGGCCTGTTAGAGGCGCTCTGTGACACGCTGGCAAGCAGTGGTGGAATGGAGCAGCTGGCCGATGCGTTTCGTCGCGCCGCCCCGCGTGATGCGCTGGACCAATATATAACCGTGTTTGCCCGCTTCTGGGAGTCTGACCGGCTCGTGCTCCGTCGCCTGCGAGGTCTGGCCGCGCTCGATCCAGATTTTGGGCAGGTGATACGAGCACGCGATGAGCGTCGACGCGAAGGCCTTGGGGTGCTGGTGCGGCGAATGTTCGGCCGGTCTGAGCCAGATACGACGGCGCTCGATGAGATGGTGAACGTGCTTTATACACTCACCAGCTTCGAGTGCTTCGAGACCCTTGCTGGCCCCACACGCGGCCTGGAGGATGCTGCGCCGCAGGTGATTCGGCTCGCCCACGCGGCGCTCGATCAGAATGTTGCTTGCTAAGACGATGTTCTGGCGGGAGCGACGCCATCCGCCTCGCGCGCGGCGATGTTGGTGGTGTTGTGGGCGCAGGTTCCGCAGCCGCTGAAATGGCCGTCGGCGCCGATTGCTGGGCCTGTGAACCCTGTCGGCGCTGTCCGCGGCTCATAACCAGATAATTCGCGCACAGGCACGGTCACCGTCGCGCCGCTTTCCAGCATCACCTCGACCGATTCACGTGGCACATTGATGCCGACGATTCGCCCCTGCCCGCTGGCGGTCATCACCGTCTCGTTGTAGGCGGGCATGCGCGACTTCGCCTCGATGTAGTTGTCGTTCTCATACGAGAGACAGCAGAGCAGCCGCCCGCAGACTCCCGAAATCTTGCTGGTGTTGAGTGGCAGCCCCTGCTCTTTGGCCATACGAATCGAGACGACGTTGAACTCCGTCAGCCAGGAGCTGCAGCAGAGCGTCTTGCCGCACATGCCCACGCCGCCGAGCAGCTTGGCATGGTCGCGCGCGCCAATCTGCCGCAGCTCGATGCGGGTGTGGAAGGTTGCCGCCAGGTCGCGTACCAGCGCCCGGAAGTCCACCCGCTCTTCCGCTGTGAAGTAGAAGGTCAGGCGGCTGCCGTCGAAAGTATATTCAGCCTCGGCTAGCTTCATCGGCAGGCCGTGCTGGGCGATACGCTGGGCGCAGCGGCGCAGCGCCTCTTTCTCGCGCCCCTTGAAGCTCAGCATCCGTCGTAAGTCATCCTCCTCGGCGAGGCGGATAACCGGCTTCAGCTCAGCGCCGCCAAGCTCGGCAATCTCCACCTGCCGTGGCAGAATGACCACGCGACCGCATTCCAGCCCCTTCGCGCTTTCGACGATGACCCACTGGCCGATCTTCAATTGATAGCCCGCCGGGTCGTAGTAATAGACCCGCCCAGCGGGCCGGAAACGCACACCGACCACCCGATGAGTCGGCTCTGGCGCATCAGCTGTTTGAGACATAAGCGTTACGCGTTTAATTCCTCGGTGAGCAGGATCGCCTCCGCGACTTCCTTCATCGGCTTGCGATTATTCATGCTCAGCTTCTGAATACGCCGGAAGGCTTCCTGTTCGCTTAAATGGTGTTTCTCCATCAGCACGCCCTTGGCACGCTCGACCACTTTGCGGGTGGCGAGCGCCTCTTCCAGATCCTTCACCTTCGACTCGATGGTGCGGAACTCCTGGAAGCGGGCAAGAGCAATATTGATGGCTGCCTTGAGGTCACTCTGGCGCCAGGGCTTGGTGACGTAGTGCACCACACCCGCGGCGCGCGCGCGGTCGATCAGATCGTCCTCGCTGTACGCCGTGAGCAGGATTGTCGGCGCCAGTTTCTCGCGGGTGAGAATCTCGGCGGCGGCGATGCCATCTAGCTCGGGCATGCGGATATCCATGACCACGAGATCGGGGCGCAGTTCGCGCGCCAGGTTGACGGCGCTCTGGCCGTCGCCCACCTGGCCGACGACGAGATAGCCCTGTTTCTCGAGCTCTTCTTTAAGGTCCATGCGGATGACGGCGTCATCTTCCGCGAGAATGATGCGTGTTGGCATGCCTCTCTCCCTCCGTGGTGTGGCGTCCTGGATGATCTAGCCAATAATGTCCAGAAATGTCCAGGGATGAATAGCGCAACCATCGCGCTAGCTCAGCCACAACATCGGGGCAATAACGGCAGGAATCCGTTTGCCGCAGTATAGCACATCAGGGCCGGATGGCTCAGCCCCCACCATCACCCACCAGCCGTGGAACGTCGGAAATCACGTCAGGTCATGACGCGAATCTCGCACCACTTGACAGGTAGATACATATCGGATTACTATAGCCACAGCGGTTATAGTCGAACAGGTAGTACCGGAGATTGAGGTAGTGTATGACCAACCTTTCCGCCGCGCCGTCTGCGCCTGAGGATCTGCTGCCGCTGACGCCCGCGACGTTCCATATCTTGCTGGCGCTGGTGGGGCAGGAGCGCCACGGCTACAGCATTATGCGTGAGGTCGAAGCGTATACGCGCGGCAAGCTCCGCCTTGGCGCCACCACGCTCTATCGCTCCATCAAGCAGATGCTGGCGGCGCATCTCATCGAAGAAATGGATGAGCGGCCCGACCCGGAGCTAGACGACGAGCGCCGTCGCTACTATCGCATCACGCCGTTCGGGCAGCAGGTGCTTCAGGCAGAGACCAGCCGCCTGGCCGCGCTGGTGGCGCTGGCTCAGCAAAAAGGGGTCATCTCCGCTGGCGATGTCCCCGGCCTCGCGGTGGGAGGTGCCCTATGAGCCGCTCATCCGCGATGCCTGGCGGTGGCACGATGCCGCTCCTGCTGGCAGCGACGCTGTGGGCGCACTGGAAGTTGCTTTTGATCCAGCCTCCAGCCTTTCGCCGCGAGTATGGCAACTCCATCACGCAGGTGTTTCGCCAGACCTGCCTTGACGCCTACCATGCCAATGGAGCGCCGGGAGTCGTGCGTCTCTGGCTGCCAGCATGCGGTGATGTGCTGCTTGGCGCGCTGGCCGAGTACCGTGTCTTGTTTTTGGGAATGTTGAAAGGATCCTCCCTCATGGTGCAGTATCGCCGGTCCGCCGGTCTCATATTCGGCGCTTTTATCGCCTTCGTCATCGCGGGAATCGGATTCCAGAAGTCAGGCGAATATATCATGCAGACCTCGCTGCCAGACACCTATCCGCTGCTGGCCATCTCGTACAACGCGATGATGGGGGGCGCTGTGGTTGCGCTGCTGGCCGTCCTGGTTGGCGGCGTCCCCATTGCCCTTGCCGCGCTGCGTTATGCGATTGCGCACCGGCGCGGCGACATCCTGGCGCGATTTGCCGTGCCGCCCGTGGCGTTGCTTGTTATCATCGCTGGCGGGTTCATCGTTATCTCCTACAACATCGGCGGCAATGCCGCCGCGACGATTCATACACCCGCGCGCTTCGCAGCCATAGGTGGCCTTGCCGTGCTGTTCATCCTCGGCGCAGTTGCCAGCACCTATGCCGTACTGGATGCCATCGCCCGCGCGGAGATCTCTGAAGGACTGCTGCGGTTCGCGCTGATTCCGGGTGTGGTGGCGACCATCGCGATGGTGGTGATGGTTCTGGCGCATCTCCTCTGGAGCTTTACCCTCTGGCAGAATGCCCCCGATATCTTCTGGGGCGATGACGGCCTTCTCGCCACCAGCACGCTCGTCGGCATGATCATTCAGGTGGTAGTGATGGTGGTCGCGACCATCGTTGCCATCCGCGCCCTCGCGCAGGGCTTCGCTGCCCGGAACGCAACTCCGCGCCTCGCCTAGCTATTCGTTCACTCGATATCATTGCCTGATTGGCGTTATTCCGACAGGGAGACGCCTGGTTTTTTGCGCCCTTTTTCAGGAAAGGAAGCTTGCCGTATGCAACGAGACCAGCAGACCAGTACAGCCGAAGCCCTGAGTGCTATCGATGTTGGCAAGTCGCTGCTATTGGGTCGCGAGCAGGTCGAGATCCTCAAGGATGTTCGCCTGCGGGTCCACCATGGCGAATTCGTCGCTATCGTCGGCCCCTCTGGCTCGGGTAAATCGACGCTGCTGGGTATCATCGCGGGACTGGACACCCCAACCAGCGGCCAGGTGTTCATCGACGGGATCGACGTGACCCGCATGCGTGAGGCACAGCTGGCGGGCGTCCGCAACCAGAAGATCGGCATGGTCTTTCAGGCGTTCAATCTCATCCCGACGCTGACCGCGCAGGAAAACGTCGAGGCGCCGCTGGCTATCGGCAGGCACCCCGGCGATGCGACGAGCCAGGCGCGCGCGATGCTGACGCTGGTGGGACTGGCCCACCGGTTCAAGAATCGGCCAAATCAACTATCAGGCGGCGAGCAGCAGCGGGTTGCCATTGCCCGCGCTCTTGTCACGCGCCCCGCGATTGTCATCATGGACGAGCCGACCGGCAATCTGGACCGCGCCAATAGCGAGAACGTGCTCCAAATGATTCACGATGTGCAGCGCGAGACGGGGACGACGTTCATCATCGCGACGCACGACGCGGCGGTGGCCGAGGCGGCGCACCGCACGATTCGTCTGCTGGATGGGACGGTGGCGGTATGAGACCACGCATGTACTGGCGCTATGCCACGCGCTCTCTTGGGCGCGGCGGCCAGCATACGCTCTTCGCGATCTTCTGTGTGGCGGTGGGCGTGATGGTGATCGTCGCGCTGCAACTGGTTGGCCTGATGGTCAATGCCGCATTGACAGGCAACATCCGCGCGCTCAACGGCGGCGATCTGGCGGTGCATTCCGAGACGGGCATCAGCGAGGGGCAACTGGCCTACTTCGCACAGCTTCAGTCCGAGGGTATCATCTCCGCCTATTCACCCGCGATCATCGATGAAGCGACGACACCTTCAGGCGGCAGCTTGCAGCGCGTGAGCTTCTGGGCCGTCGATCCCGCGACCTTCCCGCTGGCTGGACCGATGCCGGTTATCGCGCCCAGTGGCGGCGAGACAGCGACACTCTTGCAGGCCCACGGCAGCGCTGTGGCGACGGACACTCTGATGGAGCGGCTACACCTCCACATTGGCGCTACGCTGCCGCTGACGATCAGCTCAGGCCGGGCTGGCAAAGTCACGATCACTGGCGAGATTGCCACCTCAGGCGTGATTAGCGACCGTGCCGACTTGCTGATGTCGCGGCAAACGTATGCCAGCTTTGTCAACCTGACTGGATCCCCAGCAGGCTATGGCTGGGTCTTCGTCAACGTGCCTGGGCACAGCGACACCGCAGCGGCGCGGGTGGCGGCGCAGGTTCACCAGCAGTTCCCCGATCTGGACACCACGACGGTTTCGCAGGCGCAGCAGCAGGTGCAATCCGAGATCGATGGCATACGGACGTTCCTGCGCATCATCGGGCTGCTGGCGCTGCTCATTGGCGGCGTGGGCATCATCAATACAATGCAGGTGCTGCTCCGTCGGCGGTTGCTCGAAATCGCGATGCTCAAGACGCAGGGCTACCGCCAGCGCCACCTACTGCTGATGTTCGGCATCGAGGCGTTGTTGTTGGGGATGATTGGCGGCATTGTAGGCGCACTGCTGGGCATCGGATTGAGCTTTCTGGTCCAGGCGCTGGTCGAGCGCGCCTTCTACCTCACCATTCCGACCATCATCGACCCTCTGACGGTGGCCTCTGGCGTTGCCATCGGGGTCGTTACGACGCTGATCTTTGGATTGCTGCCGATTGTCCGCACCAGCGCCGTGCGCCCGCTTGCCGTGTTGCGCGAGATGGGAGCGGAGGGCGCGCGCGCCAGCCGTATGGCGACTGTTGGTCTATTGCTGCTGCTCAGCGTGCTCTTCTTCCTGCTGGCGCTGGGCATTCTGGGCAATCTGATGGTGGCCCTGGCGGTCGTGGTGGGAGCAGGCCTCGCGCTGGGGCTGCTGACTGCTTTCTTCTCGCTTGTCGCGGGGATCATCAGCCACTGGCCAGTGCCGAGCCTGCATCGTAGCGCATCGCTGCTGGCGCTCGTACCGTTCCTGCTGATTGGTCTGCTGCTCCTGCGTCTCTCGGCCGGGTTTGGCGCCTTGTTGCTGGCGCTGGTCGCGGTTGCGCTACTGGTGGCATTCCTGCCACGGGCCGCCCGTGCTGAGACGCAGCTTGCGCTCCGCAATATTGGCCGGGCGCGTGTGAGGAGCGCGACGACGCTAGTGGCGCTCTTCGTGGGGGTGTTCGCCATCGGTCTGGGCCTGGTGCTGGGGCAGAATCTCAAAGACTTCCTCGCCTCGCGCAATGCCGCGGTCAACCAGGATAACGCCTACATTCTGGCGAACAGCCAGGATGCCCCGCTGGTCGCGGCGCAACTGGTGAGGCTTCCCAGCGTCTCCAATGAGCAGGTATCGCTGGCGGCGCCCGCGCGGCTCATCGCCATCGATGGGCAGCACACCCCGACGACTTCCGGGCCGAGTGAGACGGCGAATCTCACTGGCATCAATGGTTTCGATCTGGCAACGGGCAGCCTGCCGCCCGCGACTCTCGTGCGGGGCACGCAGGATGCTCACGCTGGACGGCTGCTCAAGGCCAGCGACGCCGGGACGCTCAATGCGGTCTTCCCGCTGAGCGAGTCGGATGCTCCATACAAGCTCAAGCTGGGTGATGACGTAGTGGTGGGCAGCCTTGACGGCAAAACGGCGCAGTCGCTACACGTCGTCGGCTTCTATACGGGTCTGGGAACGTTCGCGGGCCTCTCAGCCATCCTCGCCGATCGCGGTGTGGCGGCGACGCTGAGCAACGGGCATCCCTACACGATATTCGCGGTTCGCCTGCCCCTGGCGACGCAGAGTCAAGAGCTGCGGACCATCATGCAGGCGGTTCCAGGTGTTATCACGTTGGGTGATGCGGCGACACTCAACGACATCAATACCATTCTCAATAACATCGTAGCGGTGATCGAGGCGGTTGCGTCACTGGCGATGTTCGCCGGTCTGGTGCTGATTGCCAACACCGTGGCGCTGGCGCTGCTAGAACGCCGCCGTGAGCTTGGCATCCTCAAAGCAATCGGTCACACCAGTCGTGGCATTCTGGGCATGGTGCTGGCCGAGCAGGGTGTGCTGGCGATGATTGGCGCGTATAGCGCGCTCCTGGTGGTGAGCGTGGCCGCCGCGGTCCTGACGCAGATGACGTTTCACTCAACAGTGGGGTCCAGCGGCTCAGTCCCGATCACGCTGGCGCTCGCCGCGGCAACGGCTGCCCTGTGCATGCTCGTGGCGGGGAGTGTCGCATGGCGGGCGACGCGCATTCGTCCCATCGAGGTGCTGCGCTACGAATAGGCCTGGCCCAACGGAGTGCTACGGCTCGTCGGGGGTGGGCTGGTAGTCCCGCACGCTCCAGAACGAGCCGCTGTCCCGGTGATCGTGACCATCGTCCTCGTCAGGGTTCGGCAGGTCGTCCTCCGCCGAGGGAACGGGATAGAGGTCGAGACGACGCATCCGGCGGCGCGGAGCCAGCCACGGCGCGTTGCTGAGCGGTCGCGAGATTGGCGTTGGCGGCGGTGTGTCGCGCTCAACCAGCAGCGAAGGAATCGGGATGAGCCGTGGCGTAATTGACGGCGACTGGCTCTCGTCCTGATACATCAGATCGAGCCGTGGCGCGCGTAGCAGCGCGACGAGGTCATCCAAAGCGGTGCCGGTGTGCGCGGGCCATTCCGGCTCGATGCCAAGCCACTGGCGCTCCACGGCGCGGATGACGACACGCAGCGCGCCCTCCAGACGCAGGCGCTCTTCACGGTCGCGCTGGAGCACCTCTAAACGTGAGGCGGTATCCATGATAGTCTCTGCAAGCAGCCGGTACATGCCTTCGGTGGGGATGGCGTCGATACCATGCCCTTTGAGCGCCTGGAGGAGCGCCGATTCGAGTTTGCCAGTATCGTCCTGTACCTCCTGGCGGAACTGCGTCACCAGATTGCGCAGCACATCGGCCTCGTGACGCCGTGCCCGCGCGATGGCCAGGGCGCGCTCGCGGCCAGCCTGGATCGCCAGCAGGAGCCATAACGTCGCCAGCAGTCCGACGACGATGCAGACGACATCCAGCACGGCAGATGTGGTTGGGTCGAGGGTGACAATGGGAGCGATGCCGATGCTGATGTACAGCCCCGCGAAGATGGCGTAGATAGTCAGCGCTCCAATGGCGAGCGCGCTGGCAAGCGAGGCGCCCCCCAGCAGCAGCATGATCGCAATGAGCCCCGGAGCAAGGGCGAGCAGCGACGGACGCGGCCCAAGCGCCAGCATGGCCCACGCCAGCAGGCCAAGTTCGGAGACCAGCAGCGCATGCGGCGCGAAGCGCTTCAGCGTTGCGGACTCACTCAACAGATAGGCGGCAATTCCGCCAGAAACCGCGATCAGCACACCCACCAGCGACCACGTTCCGGAAGCGCTTGGATCGCCGGGCAGTCCATACAACGCCGCGAGCAGCCCCAGCAGCGCCGCGACGCAGTAATGGCAGATAATGACTGGCTTAAGCAGGTCCGCAGGCGGCAACGGCTGCGGACGATTTCGGCTCTTGCTGCGCACAGGCCAGGGAAGGTAGGGCAGGCGAGGATCGCTTTCCCAGACAAGGTCGGGCGCGAATGGCGGTTTGCGCCGCCGGTTACTATACCGGGCGGAAACCGGGCGGGTAATGATATTCGTCTGTTGCTGGGCCTTGCTGTCGCCCTCCGTATGTCCCTGATGTTCCTGGGGCTCGTGCTGCTGATTGTTCTGCGCCACCTGAGCGGTTGCTTGCGCCGCTTGCGCCACTTGTGCCGTTTGTGCCGCTTGGGCTGCAAGTCGGCCACGCCGCTGCCGGCGTTGCGTGGCGCTGCTGGTTGGAGCGTCTGCCCGCGATGCGCCGTTTGCGCTACTGGGCGCTTCCACGTCTGGCGCGGTATCTAAGACCGGCGGCTGGTCCGCCGGGGCGTTGTCATCGCGCCGCCGGTGCGCCATCACCGCGAGGGTGGGCATGCGCCGACCCGGCGCAGAGGCCGCGGGCGCGTCTTCGTCCGCGTGCTTCTCGCCGGATGCTGTGTTTGTACTGGCCTCAGGCTCCAGGCCATCTCGCGCCTGTACCGCCGGATTGTCGGGTTCAGGTGGTACGGTCGGTTCCGTTGGCTCGGTGGGCTCGGTCGGCTCCTCTGGGACTTCTGGCGTCTCAGGCGTTTCGGGGATTTCGGGCTCTTCTGGAGCCTCAGGCGTCACAGGGATCTCCGGTTCTTCCGGGATCTCTGGAATTTCTGGCATCTCCGGCACGTCCGGAGTCTCCGGCGTCTCGGGAATCTCCGGCTCGGGGATCTGGGGCGCGCCGGGCATCTCCGGCATTTGAGCAATCGCGGGCGCTTCGGGAGTCACGACCAGATCGGCTGGTGTGTTCGCTGGAGCCGAACTGGCTGTCGGCGCTGTGGCGCGCGCCCTGGGCGTCGCCTTACGCGCGGTCTGAGGCGTTGCTTTGGCGGAGGGCGTGGTGGCCTTGCGCCCATTCGATCTCGACTTCGAGGAGGACGCTGTAGACGTTGAAGTAGCCACTACCGGAGCGGCCGTTGTGGCCGTTGGTTTGGCTGTTGGAACGATAAGCTGGGGCGACCGCGACGATCCGCGCCTCTTGCGCGCGTTCGATGGGCTTGTTGCTGTGCCACCCGCGCCGTTGCCGGAGGGTTTTTGCCCCTTCCGTGGGGTCGCCTGGCGACTCTCAGTCGGCTTGCCGTCGTGTCGCTGCCTGCTCATCCTGCTCCCGCCTGTCCCCGCAAGTTGCGGATGCGCCGAGCTGGAACGCCCCGCATCCCGCATGTAGAACCACTTCCACCCCACCCGCCGCGAGAACTGTGCCAGCGCCGTCTGGCGCTCCAAGCGCCGTCACACCTTGACAGCGATTTCTGGCTATGTCATAGTGATATTCGGCAGTATGCCGCGTTGGCTTCATTCAGCGACTACTATCGCGTTGTCACGCAGTATACGTACCAGGCATTATAGCACCAATAGACTTGCTTGTTACGGTGTTGACGGAACGAGTAGGCGCGCCGAGCGTATTCTCAGAGAGTCCGGGGCTGGTGAGACCGGATAGCGCTGGCGCACCGAAAATCAGTCCCGAGCCGCCACCCGACTCTCCGCTCGCTGCGAGGGCAGGCGTGGCCGGAATCCCGTCCGTTATCATACGGGGGGACATGTACACGTGTCCCAATTGAGCGGATTGCTGCGCGCGCTCATCTATGTTAACGAACGAGCGGCCACAGCAGTCATTTCGGGTGGTACCGCGAGAGATGCTCTCGCCCCGTTGGGGTGAGAGCCTTTTTTATTGCGTGCGCTAAATGGGCGTTCCAGTCATCGCGACGATGAAGATGCTGGCCGGGACCAGGAAGGCGGGGAATTAGCGATGGACATGCAATCTCCAACGACGTTGCTCTATGCGACCGATAGCTATGTGCGCGCCTTCGAGGCCCGCGTGGTGGCGACGGATGGCCGCGCGGTAGCGCTCGACCAGACCGCGTTCTATCCCGGCGGGGGCGGCCAGATGGCCGACCGTGGCGAGCTGCTCGTCGAGGGGCGGCGTCTGCCCGTCAGCGGCATGAGCAAGCGCGACGGTGTCGTCTGGCACGAGCTGGCCGAGGACGCGGGCGATCCGCCGCTGGTGGGTGCGATGGTCACGGGTGAGATTGACTGGACCTTCCGCTACAACATGATGCGCACGCATACCGCGCTGCACCTGCTCTGCGGCCTCATCTTCCACGACTATGGCGCGCAGGTGACTGGCGGGCAGATGTATCCCGACCGGGCGCGGATGGACTTCGCCCTTGGCACGATGACCCCAGACTTCCTGCACGACATCGAGCGGAGCGTCAATACAGCGGTCGCTGAGGACCATCCGATCAAGGTCTATGATCTGCCCCGCGACGAGGCCATGCAGATTCCTGACCTGATACGTACCAAGATTAATCTGCTGCCGCCGGAGATTACCAGGATCCGCATCGTCGAGATCGTCGGTGTGGATCTGCAAGCGGACGGTGGCACGCATGTGCATAGCACGCGCGAGGTCGGCGGTATCAAGGTGCTGCGAACTGAGAATAAAGGCAAAGAAAACAAGCGCATGGAAATCGCTTTGACAAATGGAAATGATGGAGATAAAGCATGAGCGGACCGAAGAAAACACAACCGCGCCAGAGGGGCGCAACCAGCGCCACGAAGACGACGAGCGCGGGTGGGTCAACCAATGGGCGCAGCCGCGCAACGGGTAAAGGCGGCAAGGGCGCGGCAAAGAGCGTGAAAGCGTCGGCGGCCACTGGCCAGCTATTTCAGCCAGTGCCCGCGCCAACCCGCGTGGATTACCCGCTGCTGGAGCGTGACGTGCAGCAGTGGTGGGATGAGCACGATATCCTCAAGAAATATGTGACGCGCAACCAGCACGCCGAGAAGCGCTGGTCGTTCGTAGATGGCCCGATCACCGCCAATAACCCGATGGGCGTTCATCACGCCTGGGGGCGCACTTACAAAGACCTGTGGCAGCGCTTCAACACCATGCGCGGCTATCGGCAGCGCTACCAGAACGGCTTCGACAGCCAGGGACTATGGGTCGAGGTGGAGGTCGAGAAAGAGCTTGGCTTCACCAACAAGCGGCAGATCGAGGAATACGGCATCGACCGCTTCGTGGAGAAGTGCAAAGAGCGTGTGCTGCGCTACTCGGCGATCCAGGCGGAGCAGTCGATCCGGCTGGGCGAGTGGATGCGCTGGGACGACTCGTACTACACGATGTCGGAGGAGAACAACTACACCATCTGGGGCATGCTGCGCACCTGCTGGCAGAACGGCTGGATCTACCGTGGCCGCGATGTGATGCCATGGTGTCCGCGCTGCGCGACCGGCATCTCCGATATGGAGATCAACGAGGGCCGTCGGACGGTTCAGCACACCAGCGTCTACGTCCGCTTCCCGCTCGTAGACCGTCCCGGCGAATACCTGCTCGTCTGGACGACGACGCCCTGGACGCTGCCCGCGAACGTCGCCTGCGCCGTCAATCCCAAGTTGCCGTACGTCAAGGTGGAGCAGGATGGCGAGTTCTACTATCTCTCCGCCGACGTGGTTGGCAAGCTGAACAAGCTGCGCGGCCACGAGCATGGCGCGGCTAAGGTGGTGGAGACGCTCCAGGGGCGCGATCTGCTGGGCTGGCGCTACACCGGACCATTCGACGAGCTACCGGCCTGGCAGGCGGCGAACGCCGAGCATCGCGTGGTTCCGTGGGACGAGGTGACGGCGGCTGAGGGCACGGGCATCGTTCATATGGCGCCGGGGTGTGGCCGCGAAGACTTCGCCGTCTCGAAGGCTGAGAATCTCGCCGTCCTCGCGCCGGTGGATGAGAGCGGCGTCTATGTGGATGGCTACGATTGGCTGACGGGCATGTATGTCGGTATGGTGGCGCGCCCGATCTTCGACAATCTGCGCGAGAAGGGCTACTTCTACCAGACCGAGTCATACCAGCACGTCTATCCGCACTGCTGGCGCTGTGGCACCGAGCTGATCTTCCGGCTGGTGGTCGAGTGGTTCATCTCGATGCACGAGCTGCGCGAGCGGCTGCTTCGCATCACCAGCGAGATCCGCTGGATCCCGGCGTTTGGACTGGATCGCGAGCTTGACTGGCTGCGCAACATGGAAGACTGGATGATCTCCAAGAAGCGCTACTGGGGGCTGGCGCTGCCCATCTATCTCTGCGAGGACTGCGACGAGTTCGAGGTGATCGGCAGCCGCGAGGAGCTGCACGAGCGCGCCGTGGAGGGCTGGGAGACATTCGACGGCCATACGCCCCATCGCCCGTGGGTGGATGCCGTCAAGGTGCGCTGCGCGAAGTGCGGCGGGCTGGCCAGTCGCATCCCCGATGTCGGTAATCCCTGGCTGGACGCCGGAATCGTGCCATTCTCGACGCTGCACTATCGCGGCAATCGCGACTACTGGCGCGAGTGGTATCCCGCCGATTTTATCACCGAGGGCTTTCCGGGCCAGTTCCGCAACTGGTTCTACTCGATGCTGGTGATGGCCGCCGTGCTCGACGATTCTGCGCCCTATAAGACGGTGCTGGGCTATGCGACGCTGCTCGACCAGAACGGCGAGGAGATGCACAAGAGCAAGGGCAACAGTATCCCCTTCGACGAGGCGGCCCACATCGTCGGCGCGGATACCATGCGCTGGCTCTACGTCACCCACGCGCCGGAACAGGATCTGCGCTTCCTGCGCATCCCCAGCGAAGAGGAGGCGGCAGCGGCGCGGGCGAAGGGCGAGCCGCCGCGGCTCAGCGATCTGTGGATGCAGGCGCGGTCGGCGCTCGACAAGCTCTGGAACGTCTACTCGTTCTTTGTGACCTATGCCAACATCGACCAGTTCGATCCCACCACGCGCTCGCTGGCGGTGGCCGAGCGGAGCGACCTGGACCGCTGGGTGCTCTCCGAGCTACAGGCGACGGTTCAGCGGGTGACGGAGCGGCTGGCCGATTACGACGCCGAATCGGCCTCGCTGGCGGTGGCCGCCTTCATCGAGGATCTCTCGAACTGGTATGTGCGCCGGAGCCGCCGCCGCTTCTGGAAGAGCGAGGAGGACGCCGACAAGCGCGCCGCCTATCTAACGCTCTACGAGTGTCTGGTGACGGTGACGAAGCTGCTGGCCCCGATGACGCCCTTCCTGGCGGAGTCGCTCTATCAGAATCTGGTGCGCTCGGTAGATGCGTCCGCGCCGGAAAGCGTCCATCTCTGCGACTGGCCGGTGGCGGATGAGGCGCTGCTCTCGCCGCGGCTGCACGACGAGACGGCGCTGGTGATGCGGATGGTGAACCTGGGGCGCGCGGCGCGCGAGAAGGCGCAGATTCGGGTGCGCCAACCGCTTGGCGTGCTCTACGCCCGCGTCGGCAGCGAGCGGGAGGCTGAGGCGCTGCAACGGCTGGCGGGTCAGGTGCAGGAGGAGCTGAATGTCAAACGGCTGGAGTTGCTGCCAGCCGAGAGCGATATGCTCGTCTACGCGCTCAAGCCGCAGATGAAGGCGCTTGGCCCGAAGCATGGCAAGCTGGCGCAGAAGGTGCTGGCGGCGCTGCGGGCGGTTGATCCGCAAGCGGGCGCGGAGGCGCTGCGCGACGAGGGTGAACTGGTGCTCGATGTGGAGGGCCAGCCGGTGACGCTGCTGCCGGAGGAGGTGGAGATCGAGGCGGGCGCGCGTGACGGCTATGTCGCGGCGGAGGAGCGTGGCACGGTCGCGGTGATCGAGACGACGCTGACGCCGGAGCTGCTGGCGGAGGGGCTGGTGCGCGACCTGACGCATCTGGTGCAGGATGTGCGCAAGCACGCGGGGCTGGCCATCGAGGACAGCATCGAGACGTGGCTCATGACCGATGCCGATCTGGCGGCGGTCGCCATCGAGTACCGCGACTACATCGAGGCGGAGACGCTCTCGAAGCGGCTGGTGGTGCAGAGCGACGGGCCATCGCTCTCGCCCTCGGGCGACGGTGTCTACACCGAGGAGATTCCAGCGGCGAAGCTCAACGGCCACGCGGCGACGGTAACCGTGCGTAAAATTCGATAGCCAGAAACGCCCCTCTATTCCGACATTTCGAGCGGAATGGAGGGGCGCGGTTTTAGCGGGTTGGTTAGCCTGCGGTGATCACATCGCCAGGGGCATAGGTAGCGGCAACGACGTCGAATGCGCCGATGGCTCCGTTGTCGCCCGTGTAGTAGGTGGCGCCGCGGCCATCAATGGCCATGACGGGACCTGCGCCCACGTTCTGCGCGCCGTTGGAACCGCAGAGAAGCGCGCTGTTCTCGCCAATGCCAAAGACGATAGCGCTCGGATGAGCCATCGAGAGGCCGTAAAGGCGGCCCCAGCGCTGGTCGGCGGTCAGACGCGGCTCGAAGGCGACGCCGTGGAGCAGGCCAAGCCCGGGCTGTACGTTGGCGTTGTCCGCGTGGAATGCGGCAATACCAGCGTCCTGCACGTTGGCTTTAGTCGGCTCGGGGATGGCGTCGTACCAGTCGCCCGCAGCGGCCGTCATGGCATGATCGGTCATGACGACGGGGGCGCTCGCAACGGCCTGTGCGACGAAGGCACGGAACGAGGCGTCGCCGAGTGGCGTCGCCAGGAAGGACTGGTCGCCCCCCACGAAGAGCACACCAGCCGCGCCATCAAGCTGATGAGGGTCGAGGCTGGAGGCGCCGTAGGTGAGCGAGAGGACGCTGTAGGGCTGCCCCTGCCAGCCCGCCTTGTTGAGCGCCTGAGTGTAGGTGTTCGTTGCTTGTTGACCGGCCGACGTAGAGGCATAGCCAGCAGCGACGACGACAATCTGCGAGCGGCCAGACGCCTTGGCCTGGTTGACGAAGGCAGTGAGCGCCGGGCCAGACGGGTCAGCAGATACGTCGCCGCCAAGGATCAGACTCCCGGGACCTGGGGCGCGCAGGAGGGAAGCGCTCCACGCGGGCTGGGCGACATACTTGACAGCCTTGCCGTTGTAGGTGGGCGTGCGGTTGGTAAGACTGTAGCTGAGCGTGGAGTTGGGTGCGAGCAGGTGGGTGAGGACGCTCCGCGATGAGAGCCACGCGCTCGGACCAGACCAGGAGTAGGTCGTGTGCGCGGTCTGGAAGTCCACGACGATACCGGCGGTATCACCGAAGATGTTGGAGATCGAGCCATCGTTGCCTACCGTCACACCGGTCTGGAAGTCGGATCCTACGCTGAGGAGGCCGCCACCATAGTGATCCGCTGAGAGCGCGGCGGCGGTAAACATACGCCCGAAGCGGCCACGCTGGTCCACATGCTGGTCGAAGATGGCGCGCTGCGAGCCGAAGACGAGACCGCGCTGCAGGTTGCTGTTGTCGGCCCACCACATGATGATCGAGCTCTGCTGCAGGCCGGTGGTGGGACCGCCGGTGGCTGAATCGCCCGCATTCATATTCGCTGCCTGGACGGCGGCGCCAGCGCTGGTACCACCGAAGACGACGCCCCGTGTGTAGGCGCTTGCCATCGCGGACTCGACGGGCGTGCCAGCCAGCACCTCCATCGCGATATCCTGATCGCCGCCAAGAAGGAAGCAACCTCCGCTGGCGAGATTGTTGAACGCGGCGACATAGGCGGGGTTCGCCGCGTCGGCGTTGGTGAAGATTTGGAGGAGCATTGCCGAGCAGCCGCCAGGGAACTGCGTCGTGTCGACGACGGCGTTGCATGCGTCTTGAATCTCTTGTGTGCGCCCGGTGGCAATGGCGACATTCTGTTGGTGTCGCCGTAGGCGGCCGGCACGACGAGAATGTTGACGGTCGTGCCAGAGGCGTGCTGGATGACGACGCGAGCGAAGCCCTCGAGTGAGGCCTCGGAGTAGCCACCGCCTATCGGGACGAGGGTCTGGGCAGGCGCTGGCGGATTGCCGTGGACCAGCAGGGTGGGCGCGGCAAGTGCGAATACTGACAGGATAAGTGTTGGGATGCCGAGGCGACGCAGCCAAGGACTGGCCAGGATGCGACGAATGCGATTGTGCATTGCTTCCCCCTTGTCTACTTGCTGACAATGCGAAGCACGATGCGCGGACGGCTGAGGCGGCGCGTAGGCGTCCGCGCCTGAAGAATGCGTTCCTTACTACTTCTGGCGAACGACACGAAGGGCCGTACGCTCGCATGTGCAAGTATGGCGATTGGGGGTTGGGTTGTCAATACCGGGCGGCGGCATTCCGCACGAAGTCTGCCTGAGTATCCTCAAATATGCGTCGTGCGCACTACTCTTCGGCAGGGGCTTTCGTGGCGTTCTTGCCGTTGGGCGCGCCCTGAATCAACTGGTCGAGCTCCTGGCGCATGGCCTGGATGTCGGGGTAGGAGCGGTAGACGCTGGCGAAGCGCACATAGGCGATGTCATCGAGCTTGCGCAGCCGCTCCATCACCATCTCGCCGATAATGCGCGTCTCGATCTCGGCCTTGCCCAGCTTATAGAGCTCGTTCTCGATATCATCCACGATGGCTTCGAGCTCGCCCACAGGAATGGGGCGCTTCTGGCAGGCGCGGCGCAGGCCCGTCTCCACCTTCTCGCGCTTGAATGGCTCGCGGCGTCCATCTCGCTTGACCACCATCAGCTCGGGCAGCACGACATGCTCGACGGTGCTGAAGCGCTGGTGGCAGTGTTCACAGCGGCGACGGCGATGGATGGAGCCGCCCTGATCGCGCGAATCCGTCACGCGCGACTCGATATATCCACAATAGGGGCATTTCATAGAATGTCGCTCGGCTTTTCCCGCGCGGCCCGCCATTGCGTCGTCCATTCAGAGCAAGTCGACCTGGGGCCGCGTATGCCTCAGTATACCATACACCATCGCGGTTGAAAGAGCGGGCAAGCCCATCAGTGGTGGCCAAGCGCGCCTGTTTGCGTCGCGCCGTCATCGTCGGGTATACTGCATCCGGACGCTTGTACGATCCATCTGGCCCCGTAGCTCAGGGGATAGAGCAGTGGTTTCCTAAACCATGTGTCGGAGGTTCGAATCCTCTCGGGGCCACCACGTTAACTCCCCATGATTTCCTGATTTATGATCATTCAACCGCGCGGCGATAGCTTCCAATATGCCGCCATAGCTGCTTAGACCGGGCGGGCCGGGGCCCAGGGCATGGCAACGTGCTTGTGCTGCTGGTCCAGCACGACGAGTAGCGTGGGCAGCCTGTGCCCGTACTAACCGATCATGAGCGCATATGCTCCTGGTACTCATGCGCGTAACAAACACGTATGCGTGACGACATCCTCTCTAGAATAGACAATCGCCGAAAGGTGCGCTGTGATCGCTTTGACCGTTCTGCAAGGCAGATCGAGACTATTGATGGGACGGCAAGGGATGAACACGATTCCACATGAGCCATCGACTGACGAATACATCAGCCGATTGCGGTCGCGGAGACCGAAAGCCGAGGTGACCTTCATCGTGGCGTTTGCCGAAGATATCGCCATCGCGTCAGGATGCAGCTCGCTCAAAAGGGTCTTTGTGTTAGCGGCAACACAGCAATTGATTCGACAAGGTTTGATTGCGGCTTCGTGGTGACATTCCATATCTCGATTCCATGCTATTTCGGGATATGTCTAACCCAAGCAGGATCGCGGCACGATAAGGTCTCCGTGTGCGACAATGAAGCAGAGAATCCTCGCCTGGCGAAAGGCCACCGCCGCCATGGAGCATCAAGAGCCCGGTCAATCTGCGCATCGCCCCACCGGCAAGGTATTGCCTCGGCGTGTGGCGCTGAAGCGACTGGTAAGTGGCGCTGTTGCTGGCGCTCTCTTTCTGTCAGGCTGCGCTCCTGGACGCAATCCGCCGACTCCCGTAGCGACATCCACACCCAGCCAATTGTGGACACCTACCCCAATGTCGTCCGCGAACGCACAGCACGCGAGCGAGGGATAGCTGCCGGACGCCGAAGCCGCGTGCAGATCATGTTTGCCGATAGTCGCGCCATAGCCCTCTCACAAATCGCTCACGCATCACTCACAATGCGCACGCAAATCGCCGCGATGGGTTGCAATCTATACATCTATCGTGTATAACTATACCCTGCCAGATGTGCGATGCTACACGCGATAGCGATCTCATGAAGATATTGCCAGAGGTTCTGTGGCACAGGATTTTTCGGCGGCGTCAGGGGGGGACTATGGATATTTCAAGCAGGCGAAAAAGATCATTGGCGAGTCAGTGGCTTCAGTTCGCAAGCTCCAGCGGCTCCAATCCGCAACGCACCCTGCAAGAACGGGAGTTGGCCCGCCGCAGCGACCTGATCGCCTGGCTGGTGCTGGGCATGCTCGGCGGCCTGGTAATCGTCTCGCCCATCGCCATCGGCGACAACTACGCCCTGCTGACGTATATCTGTTTCCTCGCGCTGCAGCTGGCGGCGATCAGTCTCAATCGGGCTGGTCATATCACCATCGCGGGTAACATTCTCGTTGTCAGCATGAATGCCGCCATCTTCGCCTATATGTGGAGCAGTCCGCTTGGCCTGACGATGGGACAACTACCCAACTATGACGCCTTCGCGGTCAGCGTTGTCATCGCGGCGAGCGTTCTGCCGCGCCGCTCGGCGTTTATCGTCGCCGCGCTGAATTCCGTATTGATTGTGGCCGACTATTTGATTCGCCCGCACAACGCCAATGTCGCGCTCGATGCCGCCCTCTATCCCAGCGTGACTGTCCAGACGGTTTCGCTGCTGGTGCGCCCCATCGCTTTGCAGTTCACCATGGCGCTGGTGGCCTTCCTCTGGGTTCGCGGCACCGACCTGGCAATCCGAAGAGCTGATCGCGCCGAAGAGATTGCCATGCTCGAGTATCGGGAGCTGGAGCGCACAAGCACCCTCGAAGAAGGCATTCGCTATCTCCACCAGACGCTGGCCCAGTGGGCGCAGGGCAATTTCGCGGGCCGCGTGCCCGCCATGCCGCTCGAAATCCTCGAACAGATACGCTTTGACCTCAACAGCTTCATGGAGCGTTTCCGCCCCGATATGAATGCCACGTATTATCTCCAGCGGCTGCAGAACGAGGTGGCACGTCTGACGGCATCGCTCGAGAGCTGGGTTCTGGGGCAGCCAGTTGTCTGGTCAGAGCCAAGTGGAACGCCACTTGATCGCGCCATTGATCTGCTGCGCGGCTCAGGAAGCGCGACCTCGCGGCCATCGTCGTATTCGTCCCCCAATTCCGCCCCGATGCGGCCAACGGGAGCGCCGCGCTTGACACCTATGCCTTCTCCACCGGGTACGATGCCGCCAGCAGCGCCACCACGGTCCACTAGCGGGCCATATGCGCCGCCTCCCGCCAACCCACTCGCGCCACCGGGCCAGCAGTTCGGTGTGTTCCCGCCAGACGAGAATACATCAGACAATAGCCCAGGTGACCATTGGCCGTAACAGGACATAACAGGGGACACAGGGGATGCGCGTCTGTGACCAGCCGGGATTCTCGCGCGAGCAGGCGCAGTATCGGCGGGTAGCGGAGCTCCGCACGACTTACTAAGAGCTGGTGCGCGCCCAGGCGGAGACGAGTATCGGTAAGCGGGCGGCCCCGTCATGGCTCACAGTCTCTTATTGCGCAGGTCCGCAGCCAGGAAGGAGACCTGGGTGAGACCAGCGGCTTGCGCGCGCGTTCGCGCCACTTCCAGCATGTCTGCGCTGGCGTCTACCCCAAGCACGCTGCCCGTCTCGCCAACTATGTCGGCGGCGATCAAGCTGACCTCGCCTGGGCCGCAGCCAATGTCGAGCACCTGCATGCCCGTGCTGATGCCAGCCTTTGCAAACATCCGACGGGTGAATGGCGCATAAATCTGGCCAAGTCGCAGCAAGCGCTGGATAGCCCAGGGTGTGTGGCCGAGCACGTAGTTATCGGCTGAGGAGCTATGCTCGTGCAACGTCTTCTCCTCGGGAGTTGGCCTGCGCCCTTGCGCAGTGGACCACGTTGCTGCCATCGAAAATAACTCTCTTTCAAACTCTATCATGCTGTGGCGTGGTCGGTCTAGTTGCACTATGAAACGGGCTTCCACTATGAGGGATTGGCGATAGCCACGTGCTTCGACGATGCCAGCGCCTGGGCGGGCGTCTGGCCCAGCCGTCGCGGACGCCGGGGGACAGCCCCGGCCCCCTCCCGGCCTTGCTCCGCTCGGCCACCCTCCCCCAGCGGACGTTGGGAGAGGGATTGATTGATTGTACGGGAGCGCCAGAGGGCGGCAGCCCCCTCCCGGCTTTCGGCCACCTTCCCTCTGACGAGAGAGGGCCAGGGCTACCAGTGCGGCGGAGGGCGACGGCTCTGGTTCTGGTTCCCCCTCTCCCTCGCAGGGGGAGGGGGCAGTGGCCCCTGTATCACTCGCCGGGGCGCAGGTGAATCAGCCCGCGTTGCGCGGCGATGGCCACCGCCTCGGTACGGTTGCCTGCGCCCAGTTTGCGTAGCAGCGACCCGACGTGAAACTTGGTGGTGCGCCCGGTGATGCCCAGCTCGATGGCGATTTCCTTGTTTTGCAGGCCGCGCGCCAGCAGCCGCAACACGTCCAGCTCGCGCGGGGTAAGCGCTGTATCGCCAGGCGATTCGCGGCTCACTTGGCGTAGCAGCTTCTGGGCAATCATCGGCTCCAGCAGCGATCCGCCCTGATGGACGACACGGATCGCCTGAAAGATGTCATTGCGGGGGGCGCCCTTGAGAAGATAGCCCTGCGCGCCCGCTCTGACGGCGCTGAGGATGCGCTCATCGGTGTCGAAGGCGGTGAAGATGATGACGCGCGTCTCCGGCGCGATACGCTGGAGCTGCCGTAGCGTCTCGACGCCATCCATCTCGGGCATTTCGAGATCGAGCAGCACGATATTGGGGCGGAGCGCTCTAGCCAGCTCGAGTGTCACCTGGCCGCTCGCCGCGTCGCCGACGACGGCGAAATCGGGCTGGGAGCCAAGGATGGCCACCAGTCCGTCACGAACGACGGGGTGATCGTCGGTCACGAGAATACGAATCGGCCCGGTCATTCATGCCCCTCCAGTGGAATCAGTGGGATACGGACTTCGATGCGGGTGCCGCGCCCACGCGTGCTGCGCACCTGCGCCTCGCCGCCAAGCAGCCGCGCGCGCTCGCGGATGCCGAGCAGCCCATAGTGGCCGTGCAATCCGCGCTCGGGGTTGAATCCACGGCCATCATCACTCACAATTGCCGTCAGCGCGTCTGGAGTGATCTCCAGCTGAATCGTGGCGTTGCGCGCGTGGGCATGGCGGCGGATATTGGCCAGCGCTTCCTGAATGATTCGATAGATGCCGACCTCGATACGCACGGGCAGAGGCTGCGCGGCGCCAGTGATGTTGGTCGTGACGTGTGGATCGTCCGGCTCGGAGGCCGCTGCCAGCGCGGCGACCGCCTGGGCGAGCGTCCGTCCCTCCAGCGGCGCGGCGCGCAGGTCCAGCACCGAGCGGCGCGCCTCTTCGAGCGTCTGGCGTGCCTGTTTGAGCGCGCTCTGAATGCTCTGGCGCACCTGCTCCGGGTCGGCGTTCGCCTCGGCCAGCGCGTCGGCGGACTCCAGCCGCAGCGCTATGCCCGCTATGCCCTGCGCCAGGGTGTCGTGGATCTCGCGCGCCAGTCGGTTGCGCTCCTCGACCGCGCCCATCTGTGTGCTGCGGGCGAAGAGCCGGGCGCGTTCGACGGCGATGCTCAGCAGGTCGCCGATGGTATGTAGCAGCCGCAGGTCATCCGGCGCCAGCTCGCGCCAGTCGGAGCTGGCCACGTTGAGGACACCGAGCTTCTTCTCCTGGGCGTAGAGCGGGATGCTGGCATGGTAGCGCAGGCCATTCGCGCCATCCACCAGCCCTTTGAGCCGGGTACAGGTGACCACGTTGACATTGGCGGCGCCGCTCAGGTCGCCCGCGGTGTAGGTATCCAGGCAGTAGCACGTGCCCTCCATGCGACGCGGATAGTTGGCAAGGCCGGGCGGCAGATCCTGTGAGGCGGCGAGGTATGGCAGGCAGGTCTCCTCATCCAGCAGCCAGACCCAGCCGGCGTGCAGATCGAGGAGCGCGGCCACCTGCGCCAGAGCCGCGTGTAGCGCCTCGTTCAGGTCCACGGTGCTATTGAGCGCGCTGGCGATGGCATTGAGAATGCTTAGCTCGCGGTTGCGCCGCTGAAGCTCGGCAGCGCTGGAGCGCCGCGCTGGTCGCTCAGACATGATGGTCTCCTGGCACTTTCTTCCCACGTCTCAGTATATCGCGATGTCGCGTCGGCCCGTCTGAAGCGCTGACTGCCCCCAGCGGCACGACGTGCTAACGTTGTCCAAAAGTGACGATACAGGGAAAAATAGAGGCTTCCGGCGAGTTTGTCCCCGAATTTTCTGCTATGCTCGTGGTTTCGGCATGAACCTTGCTTAGCTACAGTTGAGTGATATTGCTAGATCGTACTGTCTTCAGAAAAAGCAGGAGGGATGCGGACGCCATGTCAATGGAAATAAGCCAGGTCACACAGCAGGCGCAGACTCATGTGCCGTCGCCTCAACTGGTTGCTGCGAACCATGTGCTGGCGCTTTCATCCGCCGAGCTGCAATCGCTGATCTATCAGGAGATGGATGAGAATCCGGCGCTTGATATGGAGGAGACGGCTGTCTGTCCGCGGTGCGGCTTTCCTCTGCGCGGGCCGACGTGTGAGACATGCCAGCGGAATGCCACCCTCGAATCGTCGTCCGCGCTGGGGGCAAATGACTACGGCGATGAGGCGAACTGGCGTCAGCAGACCCGTGGCGATGAGGATGAGTTCGATCCAACGACGCGCGTCGCCGCGCAGATGAGTCTCGCCGAGCATCTGACGCTTTCCTTGCAGGCGCAATTCCCAGCGGAGGACGCGCCGCTGATCGAATATCTGGTGGGCAACCTCGATGAAGATGGCCGTCTGCGCTGCTCGTCCGATGAGGCGGTAGACCTCTTCGACGCCACGCCGGAGCATGTCGAGGAGATTATTCGCGCGCTTCAGGCGATGGAGCCGATTGGTGTCGGCGCGCGCGATCTGCGCGAATGTCTGCTGATCCAGCTCGATTATGTGACGGCGCAGACGAATACGTCCCAACCCCTCGTACGCGAGATCATCAGCGAGCATCTGGGCGCGCTGAGCGAACACAAATACAGCCAGATCGCACTGGAGCTAGGTGCCTCAACCGAGATGGTGCGTGAGGCGAGTGAGTACATCAAGCGCAATCTCAATCCCTTCCCCGGCCGCGGCCATCTCGACGCCAATCTCCTGGGCGGTGGCGAAGCGGCGGCGCCCATCCTGCCTGATGTGGTCATCTCGCGCAGAACGCTGGCGGATGGCGATGTCTTCGAGGTTGAGGTCATCGAGTCGAAGCGTTTCTTCCTGCGCGTCAACCCGACCTACGCCCAGGTCTACCTTGCCGCGAAACACCACGAGGCGGGACTGAGCGACGACGACCGCCAGCATATCCAGCACTACGTGATGCGCGCGCGTCTCTTCATCGCCAATATCAATCAGCGCCGCCAGACGCTGGGGCGTATCACGCGCTGCGTCGTCGAAATACAGCGCGACTTTCTGGAGAACGGTGTGCGCGCGCTCAAGCCACTGACGCGGGCAAAAGTCGCCACGATGCTCGACCTGCATGAGTCCACGGTCAGCCGCGCGACCGCCTCGAAGTATGTGATGTTGCCGACGGGCGAGGTGATCCCGTTCAGCAACTTCTTCGTCGCCAACCTGAGCATCAAGGATGTCATCAAGGAGTTGGTAGAGCATGAGACGACGCCGCTGACCGATCAGGAGCTGGCCGATCTGCTCAAGCATCGTGACATCAAGGTGGCGCGGCGCACCGTCGCCAAATATCGCGAACAGCTGAGCATCCTGCCGTCCACGTTGCGGTGAGATGGGTAGACCTCACCCCCCAGCCCCTCTCCTAGGAGGAGAGGGGAGCCAGAAATAAGATATCCGCGCCGCCTGAAAAGTATTGGCAGATTTCTCCATCGCGCGAGATAACTCAGCGATATAGACTGGGGCGAGCGATGGCGCCGTGCCATGCGCGTTGATGCACATCAGGAGCAACGTGATATGGCTGGCCATTGCAGCATTGTCCCCCACCCCACTATCCCGCGCATACTCGTGGTCGCCGAGGGCGAGCGCTGGACGCTGCCCCGTCACGAGACCGAAGATGCCCAGGCTATCCGCGACCTGATGCGCCAGCGCTATGAGTTGGCGGTGACGGTGCTCGGCGCCTACGCGGGCCACTATACCGACGTCGAGCACGATGAGCCGGCCTTCGTCTTCGCCCTGGAGACCCACGGCGGCAGCGGCCCATTGCCGAACGGCTCACGCTGGATCGGCGCTGACGATGTCCCTGACATCGCGCTGGCCGATAACGAGCAGGGCGCGGCGCTTGAACGCTGGTTTGCCGAAGCGGAAACCGGCGCAATCCCGGCGGAGCGCGCGCCCTGGGAGCGTCCTGGCTGGTTCGCCGAGGCGACGGAGTGGATCGACCAGCAGCTTGAGCGTCTAGGCTGGCAAGGGACCGGTCCCTATGTTCAGCTGCACGCGCGGGGTTGGTCGTCGGTGCTGCGGCTGCCGACGACGGGCGGCAACATCTATTTCAAGGCAGTCACGCAGCCGTTCGCCTTCGAGCCGCCGCTGACCGCGCTGCTGGCGGAGTTGCTCCCGGCGGAGTCGCCGCGCGTGCTGGCGGTTGACCGCGACCGCCGCTGGCTGCTGATGGCCGACGCGGGCGAGCCGATCCGCGCCCAGATTCGTGAGATACGCAACCCGCAACCGTATCAGGATATGCTGGTGGCCTTCGCGCGGTTCCAGCTGGCGCTCTTGCCGCATACGCCTCGGCTGGAGTCCAGCGCCATCCCGGACCGGCGGCTGGAGGCTTTGCCAGCGCTCTTCGCCGATGTTATGCGCGATAGCGATGGGCTGCTCGTGGGCAGGCCAGGCGGCCTCTCCACAGACGATTACGCACACCTTCAGGCGATGGATGTGGCGGATCTGGCGTCGCGGCTGGCCAGCTATGGCATCCCGGAGACGCTGGTGCAGGAAGATTGCCATCCGGGCCACTGGATTGCCGGGACGAACGGCGCGATCTTCTTCGACTGGGGCGATACCTGCCTCGGCCATCCCTTCCAGTCACTGATGATGGCGCTACGCTGGGCGCGGCTGGTGCTCGGCTACGACGCCGCGACACTCGACGGCCTGCGCGACGCCTACCTCTCGCAATGGAGCGCCTACGGCTCGCTGGAGCGTCTGCGCGAGGCGTACCAACTGGCATGGAGGCTGACCCCGCTGACGCGCGCGCTGGACTGGTGTCGCCTCGTCGCCAGCCAGGAGCCGTCCGTCCGCTGGCAGTATGAGGACGCCGCGCCATACTGGCTCAGCCTCTTCCTTCACGGCGAAGATAAGGACGGATAGTCGGAACCGACTCGCTATTTCCCTAGCCTCTTGACAGGACATCACAATGCTGTCACACTTCATTCAATCACTTGAATGAAGGCGCGGTTGCTTCGTGTGGGGTAGCTGTCATGACGGTAGATAGGATTGGCTCCGACCGCCGCACGGAGATTCTGGAGGCGGCGATTCGGGTGCTGGCGCGCGACGGACTCGCCCAGGCCAGCACGCGCAAACTGGCCGCTGAGGCGGGCATCAATCAGGCGACGCTGCTCTATCATGTCGGCAGCAAGGATGAGCTGCTGCTGGCGGTCTTGCGGGAGATGATGCGCCAGACGCGCGAGATTGCCGTTGCCGCCGCCGAGGAGGACTTGCCGCTGCGGGAGGCCATCGCCAACAGCCTGCGCGCCTTCTGGCATCATGTCGAGGCGACGCCTGAGCTTCAGGTGATGCAGTACGAGCTGACCCTCTACGCGCTCCGCAACCCGGAGGCCGCCTGGCTGGCGCGCGAGCAATATCGCGGTTATTGCGAGGTGGTCGAAGGTGTCTTGCACGCGGCCTGCGAGCGGCAGGGCGTGACCGGCGCCATTCCGCTGGATGCCCTCGCGCGCTTCATCGTCGGCGGGCTGGATGGCCTGATTCTCCAATTCGTGAGCGACCAGAATACCACTCGCGCCCGCTGTGACCTCGAATCGCTCATCGCCGCCGTCATCGCCCTCGCCGAGGGCAGCGCCCCAGTGGATGAGATGGCGCAGCCGCCATCGTCGGAGGCGACCCATGCATGACGAACTGGCCGGGTCAGCGCAGCCGCTCACCGCGACGACAGCCGAGCAGCCGATGGTAAAGCGCACCTCGACACACGGCTACGGGTACTATCGCCAGGCGTTCGCCGGGCACGCGATGCCGTTCGCCTGGCTCGACCTCGAGCTGCTGGATGAAAATATTCGCGCGATTCTGGGCCGGGCCGGGAGCAAGAACGTGCGCATCGCCTCGAAGTCGGTGCGCAGCGTGGCGGTGTTGCGGCGCATCCTGGCGGCCAGCCCGGTCTTTCGCGGACTGATGTGCTTCACCGCGCGTGAGGCTGCCTGGCTGGCGGGCCAGGGGTTCGACGATCTGCTGCTGGGCTACCCCGCCTGGCATCGCGACGATCTGGCGGCAGTAGCGCGGGCGGCGGCGGATGGCGCGCATATCACGCTGATGGTGGATAGTATCGCGCATGTCGAGCAGGCCGAGTCGGTCGCGCGCGAGCACAACGTGCGGCTGCCGCTCTGCCTGGAGGTGGATATGACGCTGGCCCTGCCGGGCCTGCACTTCGGCGTCTGGCGCTCGCCGCTGCAAGACGCCGTCCGCGCGCGCCCGGTGCTGGAACGCATCGCGCGCTCGCAGCATGTCTACCTCGACGGCATCATGGGCTACGAGGCGCAGGTGGCGGGTGTCGGCGACAACTATCCCGGGCAGCTTGCGAAGAACACATTGGTACGCCGACTGAAGACCCGTTCGGTGCGGCTGGATGCCGAGCGCCGGGCAGCAGTGGTGGCGCTGGCGGAGTCGCTCTGCGGGCCGCTGCGCTTTGTCAACGGCGGCGGCACCGGCAGTATGGCGACCACCCGGCAGGAGTCCATCGTCACCGAGATCACCGTCGGATCAGGCTTCTACAGCCCGGCGCTCTTCGATAACTACCGCGATTTCCGCTTCCGCCCGGCGGCGGGCTATGCCATCGAGATTGTGCGTATCCCGGCGCCGGGTATCTATACCTGCCTCGGCGGCGGCTATAGCGCCTCGGGTAGCGCGGGCAAAGATCGCCCGCCTTCGGTCTATCTGCCAGCGGGCGCGCGCCTCGATCCGCTGGAGGGCGCGGGCGAGGTGCAGACGCCGATCCACTATCGCGAACCAGAGCGACTCTCGCTTGGCGATCCCATTTTGATGCGCCACGCCAAGGCGGGCGAGCTGTGCGAGCGTTTCACCCACCTCGCCTGCGTCCAGACTGGCGCGATTGTCGATGAAGTGACGACCTATCGCGGCGACGGCCAGTGTTTTCTCTGACGGGGGTATCGCAATCATGGCCACATATAAGAGCGCCAGCAAGCCGACGCGCTGGCACAACTGGTCGGACTCCGTCCGTGGGACGCCGCGGGCGGTCTATCTGCCGCGCGGCATCGATGATCTGGCGCAGGCGATGGACCGCTACAGCCGCGAGGGACGCCACGTGCGCGTCGTCGGCGACGGACACTCCTTCACGCCGCTGGCGCAGACCGACGACGTGCTGATCTCGCTGGATAAGATGCAGGGTGTCGTCGCGGTTGACGCGGAGGGGGGAACGGCGCGCGTCCAGGCTGGTACGCGGCTCAGGCTGCTGGGCGATCAACTGCTCAAACGCGGGCTGGCGCAGGAAAACCTCGGCGACATCGATGTGCAGAGCATCGCGGGAGCGATCTCCACCGGGACGCACGGCACCGGCATCCGCTTCGGCTCTATCGCGACGCAGGTGGTCGGGCTGACGCTGGTGACGGCCAGCGGCGAGATCATCCACTGCTCCGAGACCGAGCGCCCAGACATCTTCAAGGCGGCCCAGGTCTCCCTTGGCGCGCTCGGCGTGATTGCCGAGGTGACGCTGCGGGTCGTGCCAGCCAAACGGTTGCGCTTCGTCAGTCGGCGCGAGCGGGTGGATGACGTGCTGGCCAACCTCGAACGCTACAAGCGGGAGAACAGCCACTTCGAGTTCTTCTGGATGCCGTATACGCCCTGGGCGCAGGTGAAATTCCTCAACGAGACCGACGAACCGCCCTCGAAAGGCAACATCTTCGGCACGCTCAATAAAATCGTGCTGGAGAACGGCCTCTACTGGGTGCTTTCAGAGTCGGCCCGCGTCGTTCGTCCCGCCACGCGGACGATCAGCCGCGTCTCGGCGATGGGCATCGCCACCGTTTCCGAGACGGACTACAGCCACCGCCTCTTCGCCACGCCGCGCGCGGTGAAGTTCCAGGAGATGGAGTACAACATCCCGGCGGCGGATTTCCCGGCGGTGCTGGCGGAGATTCGCGCGGTGATGAAGCGCGAGAAGTTCAACGTCCATTTCCCCATCGAGTGTCGCTTTGTGCATAGCGATGATATCTGGCTCAGCCCGGCCTGCGGGCGCGAATCGGCTTACATTGCCATTCATATGTACAAGGGCATGCCGTACGAGCGCTACTTCCGCGCCATCGAGCCGATCTATCAGCCGTATGGCGGTCGGCCGCACTGGGGCAAGATGCACACACTCGACGCGACGACGCTCGCCACGCGCTATCCTCACTGGGACGACTTCCGCCGGGTGCGGGCGGCGCTCGACCCGGACGGTATCTTCCTGAACGATTATCTGCGCCGATTGCTCGATGCCGACACGCCGCTAGCGCCCGCGATGGGCGCCTCGACCGGCGAAAGCTCGCCAACACTTTAAGCCGCACTCAATGTATATGAGCAATTGCTAACGAGGAGACCTGCCGATGAGCGAAATCCTGTCCACCGCGCAGCCGCAGCCGACGACACCGACCAGCGGTGGACTCCGGCGCAACAATCTGGGACTACCCAACGCAATTGTCATCTCTGTGGCGGTGATGTCTCCCGCCGCCTCGATCTTCTTCAACACCCCGCCGACCGCGAAGCTGGTTGGCGCGGCGCTGCCCCTCTGCTATGTCGTCGCCTTTGTGGTGGCGCTGCTGGTCGCCAACCAGTACAGCGAATTCTCGCGCGAGCTACCTTCCAGCGGCTCCGCCTACACCTTCGTCACCGAGGGGCTTGGCCCGCGCCTGGGTTTTCTCACCGCCTGGATTGGGCTGGCGGCGCTGGCGCTGGGCGTACCCTATTCGTTTATCGTAATGAGCGCGAATCTTCAGACATTGCTCTTCCGCTATGCGGGCGTGAATATCCCATGGCCCGCGTTCTTCGTCGCCGCGATTGGCCTCATCTTCGCGCTCTGCTACTGGGGCATCCGCGAGTCGCTGCGCGTCGATATGACCTTCCTGGCCTTCGAGATTGGCGTCTGCCTGGTGTTAGCGGCAATCATCCTCTTTCATGTTGGCTCGACCACTGGCCTGCCGCTCTCGCCCTTCACGACGGCTGGCGTCCCAGCTAACGGCGACCTCTCGATTGGCATCGTGCTCTCTGTCCTCAGCTTCATTGGCTTCGAGACCGCCGCGGCGCTCGGCGAGGAGACGCGCAATCCCCACCGCAATATTCCCCGCGCGATCTTCGGCTCGATGATAGTCGTCGGCATCTTCTACGTCCTGATGGTCTATGCCGCCACCGTCGGCTACGGCCCCGAACACATGGCGACGGGTTTTGGCAATGACGCCGCGCCGTTCGATACGCTTGGGCGCGCGTTTGGCGGGCCGACGTTCGCGCTGCTGATCGATATCGTCGGCATCGCCTCGTTCTTCGGCGCCGCGCTGGCAATCGTCAATGGTGGCGCGCGCATTCTCTTCGCCGCTAGCCGCGAGGGCGCGTTGCCCCGCTGGCTCGCCTGGACGCACCCAACGCGCGGGACACCGGTCGCGGGGGTGGCCATGCTCTGCGGCATCGGGCTGGTGACGGGCCTGGCGCTGGGGCTTTTCCTCTCGCCATTCGACGCCTTCGCCTTCCTGGGCACGATTGACGCGATTCTCGTGCTGCTGATCTACGTGCTGGTGAATATCGCCTGCATTCTCTTCTTCGCCCGCAAACGCCGCACGCAGTTTAGCCTGGTGCGCCATGGCGTCATTCCGGCGCTTGGGCTGCTCATCACAGCGGGGATTGTCGCCGCTGCCATGGCCTCGCCAGGGTCTGGCGCGCTGAGCTATATCCCGATCATCGTCGCGGTTTGGCTGGCGCTGGGGCTGCTCCTGCTGCTCGTCACACGGGGCAAGCTGGCGCGCTAGCAATCGCCAGAGGCGTGCTATGATGGCGACATTGGATTGGGGCTATCGGGCCGCAGGCTGTAGCCCTGCGGCTAATCCTGAACGTTCGGGATGACTCTGAAGGTGAGCAGACACGATCGCGGTAGGATTAGCCGCGGCATTCATGCCGCGAAGGTGGATTACTCCCCATGGCGACAGATGAGAGAACCTCTAATATACTCCATGCGGACGTCGGCATCGTCGGCGCGGGCCTGGCCGGGTTGATGGCGGCGCGACAGCTTGTGGCGGCTGGCGTCTCCGTCTGTGTGCTGGAGGCGCGCGACCGCGTCGGTGGCCGCACGTGGACCCGCCCTGCCAGCGACGGCACACTGATCGATCTCGGCGGCCAGTGGATCGGCCCGACGCAGCAGCGCATGCAGCGGCTGGCGGCAGAGCTGGGCGCGGAGATGTTCAAGACGTGGGATAGCGGCAACAACGTCCAGTATCACGCGGGCGAGCGGCTCGTCTATTCCGGCGCGATCCCGACCGCGGACCGGCTGGTGGCGGGTGATGTGATGGAGGCGATGCTCAACCTCAACATGATGGCGATGCAGGTGCCGCCCGACGCCCCCTGGACGGCATCGGCGGCGGCGACGTGGGACGCGCAGACCTTTGCCACCTGGCTCGACGCCAATGTCACGACGCCCGGTGCGCGGGCATTGCTCGAGCTGGCGATCCAGGCTGTCTTCTCCGCCGAGCCGCGCGACCTCTCGCTGCTGCACGTGCTCTTCTATATCCGCTCCGCTGGTGGGCTGATGGACCTCATCGGCGTGACGGGCGGCGCGCAGGAAACCCGCTTCACTACCGGCGCGCAGACCATCGCCAACCGGCTAGCCGAGGCGCTGGGTGAGCGAGTCGTCCTCAACGCGCCGGTTCATACCATTAGCCAGGATAGCAGCGGCGCGCGCATCGAATCGGACGCTGTCACCCTCACCTGCGAGCGTGTCATCTTGGCGCTGCCGCCGACGCTGGCGGGCCGCCTGCGCTACCGTCCCGCGCTGCCCGGACTTCGCGATCAACTGACGCAGCGGATGCCGATGGGTACGGTCATCAAGGTCCATTGCATCTACCCGACGCCCTTCTGGCGCGACGAGGGGCTGACGGGCCAGGCGTCGAGCGATACCGGCGCGGTGCGGGTGACCTTCGATAATTCGCCGCCGGATAGCCGTCGCGGTGTCTTGCTGGGCTTCATCGAGGGCGACGAGGGACGTCGCTGGGGCCAGCGCAGCCCACACGAGCGTCGCGCCGCCGTGCTGGAGTGCCTCATCCATTACTTCGGCGAGCAGGCGGGCCAGCCGCTGGACTATATCGAACAGTCGTGGGCCGAGGAAGAGTATACGCGCGGTTGCTACGCGGGCTACATGCCGCCGGGCGTCTGGAGCATGTATGGCCAGGCGCTACGTATGCCAGTCGGGCGTATCCACTGGGCGGGGACCGAGACCGCCACCGTCTGGAACGGCTACATGGAAGGCGCGGTGCAGTCGGGCGAACGCGCCGCCGCCGAGGCGTTGGCGGCACTGGGCAAATAGCGGGCAATCGCATTAGACACAGAGAGGCTGGGGATATGGCAACGGCGGAGGAGCTACGCGAGGCGCTCGACGACTATCTGGTGCGCGCGCAGGCGAGCGAGCGGGTGCGGCGCACGCTGAAAAACTGGGATTGCGTGATGCATCTGGAGGCGACGGATATCGGCGCAACCTATACGATGACGGTGAAAGATGGCGCGGTGGCCTCGGTGGAGGATGGCCTGCGCGGCGCCGCCGATCTGGTGATTCAGGGCAGCAGCGAAGACCTGACCAATATCTTCTGGGGCGACGAGAATCCCGCCTCCAATTATATGCAGGGTGCCATCAAAGTGCTGGGGTCGCAGGAAGACGTAATGAAGCTCGACGCGATGGCAATGTTCATCTATCTGGGCCAGTGAGCGCTATTCCGTGTGTTTTCGTGCATGGAGTAGTCCAAAGTGCTGCGCCAACGCTCCAACTGAGTGGTAGCTTCGCCCGTAGACGATATGAGAAAAGTGATATAGACTTGGAGCCGACCGCACGGTCGCGAGCGCATGAGCGCACATCGCCGCATATCACCAGTCTGAGAATATTGTGGAGGAGGGACACGCTGCCATGGGCATGCTGAACACGCTCGGCGGGGATCTGATACGGTTTATTCGTCACGCCATCTGGGATATGATGCGCGCGGGCCTGATCGCGATGATCATTGGTATCATCGTTGCCGAGGCGGCGGGTTTCTTCCTCGTTAAAGACTGGCCCACCAGTCTCTTTGTGCATGTAGCTACTGCCGCCTTCGCCATCGCACTGGGATACGCGGCTTCGGTGACAGCGGCGCTGGTCGAGTTGATTCGTGGGCTGGCGGCTGCCTCATCGCACATTGACGATGTGGTGAAGGACGTACTCTCCGGCGGCGTCAACGTGATCGACGCTGTGGTCGACGCGGTAGACGGCCCCAACCGTCACGGCATCAAGTAAGCCTCAATACTGCAATGTTGCCCCTCGCCTACGCGGCGAGGGGTTTTCTATTCATGCCGAACTGTTGTTGTTCACTCGTTAGCCTTCGCCCAGAAAGCGCCCCAACCGGCGCGAGCGAACAGCATGCGAGAGGATGTCGGTGCTGTCCGCGAACTGGTCTATCGCACCGACAAGACCAACGGTCTCTACGATGCGGCGCAGCTCTTCATCGCGGATGGTTGCCGACAGGGCATTCGCGAATCGTTCCGCGTGAATGACGCGATATGGGCGGTCGTGGTAGCGTCGCGGTGTTGGGTCGAGGGGATCCGTAAGCGCGAGCGCGTTCTGCATTCTCGCTATCGCCTCATAGGCGTCCGCGAGATGTCCTTCGCGTTCCTGCCAGCTTGAGGCGGCGAGGACAGCCGTGAGTCGTGGGCCAATCTGCCCGGCGCATGCCAGGCGAGTGAACGCTGTGCCGAACCATTTACTATAGGGAGCGTAACGGCGCTCCAGCAGGAAGCAGAGGCGCATCAGCTCGCGCACCAGCCGCGCGGCGACGATCCGCGATCCCAGGTCGTCGCCGACATCGCCACAGCGCCCAACGAACGCCTCCTCTTGCGATATGCGCTGCCATTGGACCGCCAGCCGGTAGACCCAGACATCATGTGGATAATAGCTCAGCCGCTGGCGTAGCGGTACAAGTTGTTCCAGACCGTCGTGGTAAACAGCCCCAGCCGTCATCTCCAGCAACTTCTGCTCCGGGAATTTCAACCAGTCGCGCGTGGATATGGAGTTGACCGATCTGACCCCAAGCTCCCATTCCAGCAAGTCGGTCGCCGTCATCACAGAGATGTGGTGATTGATCTGGCCTGGCTCCCCTGGCTCAAGGAGGCGCACGCCCGCGCCTGCTCCAAACGGCTCGCTAAAATTCGTTGGGTAGCCCCGAAAACTCGGCGGTAACTCGCGGCTGAGCGTTTCGCCGATGGCCTGATGGAGCTTTGGGTATTCCTCATCGCGGAGAAAGATGAGAAGGCGCGGCCCCCATTCGTGATCGGTCGAGATTGCGGTGTCGTAGCCAAGCACGTCGGAGCCGTAGCCAATCAGCCCCGCTGAGTAGACGACATCAGGAAATCGGGCGGCCAGCAGCGGCTGGATGACTTCGCTGTAGAACAGCCGGTTGAGTTCCAATCCGGGCATGAATTGATTCATCGCCAACGCCTTACTACTTGCGAGCCTGATATGCTTGCGAGCAGCTACATTATAGAGCGCCAATTGGGTATGATGTCTCAGTGCGAAATGCGTCTATTTGACCATGGAGCGTCACATACGTGGGAGGGAATAATGGAGACGACGGCGAAAACTGGGGTGGCGCTCGATCCAGAGGAGGCCGAGACACGCGCCATCCATGAACTGATAGACGTTACCGGCAGGGATGTGCTGGAGATTGGCTGTGGCGACGGGCGGCTGACCAGACGCATCGCGAGCGGGGCGCGTTCGATGCTGGCCGTGGATCTCGACGCGGAGGGCATCGCGCTGGCATCTGCGCAGTTGTCCGAGCCGCTGCGCTCAGTCGTTACGTTTCAGGCGGCTGATATCACGACTATGGAACTGCCCGCCGCCACGTTCGATGTCGCTGTCCTCTCCTGGTCGTTGTGATGCATCGCCCCTGAGGGCGCCGTGCGCGCCCTGCGAAACATCCACAGCGCCTTACGTCCGGGCGGGCTGCTGTTGGATATTCATCCTGAACCGAAGCATCCGTGGCTGGTGGCTCAGGTGGATGCGCAAACCATCCCTGTCGGCCAGCTCGATGAGTCGTTCCGTATCGGCACGGTGCGCTTTGCCCGCGCAGCGCTGCAACAGGCCAGTGACGACGGGCTGTTCGCCTTTGAGCGCGAGACGACCTTCGTCTTCACCTATCACTTCGCCGATGTGGACGCCTGGCTTGGCCATATGGCGGGACACTGGGCCAGCGCGGGCATTCCAGTGGATATGGCGAAGCGCGCCCGCGAACTGCTCGCAACAGGCGAGGGTGAGCTGCGTATCCCAAGAGAGATACACGCGGCTCGTCTGCGCAAGCCGCAGGGATAGCGTACACTACACACGAAAAGGAGATCCATCGTGACCAACTGCCAGTGCGAGGGCATCGAGGCATGCTTCAATCCAAAACTTGCCGCCCAGGAGCTCGATCACTATCGCAAAAAGGGCGCGTCCAAATCAACCCGCCGCCTCGTCGCTGCGCTGGAGGCCGAGGGCGTCGCCGGGATGACGCTGCTCGATATTGGCGGTGGCGTGGGCGCCATTCCCCATGCGTTGCTGGGCGACGGCGTGGCGACCGCGACGGCGGTGGACGCTTCGGCAGCCTACCTCAATGTGGCGCGCGACGAGGCGCGGCGGCGCGACCTGGGCGACCGCATCCACTTCGAGCATGGCAACTTCGTCGAGCTCGCGCCAAACATCTCACCAGCCGACATCGTCACGCTAGACCGGGTGCTCTGCTGCTTCGACGACATGTCGGCGCTGGTGAGCGCATCGGCGGCGCGGGCGACCCATCTGTATGGCCTGGTCTATCCACGCGCGTTCTGGTTGCTGCGCGCCCTCGTCCGGGTGTGGTCAGGATTTGCGCGCCTCACAGGCAATAAGATGCGCTTCTTCGTGCATGCGCCAGCGGCAGTAGAGGCTATCGTTCGCAGGCAGGGGTTCGAGCGGCGCCACTACGAGACGGTCGGTCTGTGGCAGGTCATCGTCTATGCGCGAAGAAGCTCTTCTGGACCTATCGGCTAGCATATCGCGGCTACGGCAACAGACATACCGCATACGCTTCAAGCGTGTGTCTGGCCGCTGGAAATCCGCGGATTCGTAGCGTGCGGCAATTGACGAGAGCCTGTGCAACGGGTATACTGGGAGCATACCGAAGGGCCTGCGGAAATTTACGCCTGTGGAGGTGGTCCCCGGACCGCGATATGACGGTATTAGACACGTAACACATTCTCTATTCTTGTCGTTACGTGCGTCCGTCAGCCCAGGAATCCCCCGGCGCAAGCCGGGGGAGAGGCCAAATTGGGGTAGTGGCATCTGTCGCGTGTAGGAAGCAACCAACGCAGCGGGTCACGGGGAAATCTGCCGGAGCGCACGAACCTCCATGCAGCCCCCACATCCCCATGGTGCTGGGTGCGTCCTCGCTGGTCACCAGTGGTTCTCCGAGAAACGTCACACAATGGCAATGTCCTGCTCGTCAGGTCTGACTGCGTGCTGGCGCGCTCCGGCGTCCTGGTGTCCGCGGATGTCACGATTCGGATGAATGGCCATCGTCTATGATGGATGGCGAGCATCTGTGAGATGTGCGCCGCTGTCCACCCGGTGACATACCCGACAATGGCGTCGTGGTACGCGCGTCTGGGTCGGTACACTGGCGCCAACCCCTCCCTCGCTCCGCATGCTTCCACGCATGCTTCCATCTCGACGCCACTGGCACGCTCTTGGTCTGGTTTTGACTGGTCTGGTTTTGTCGCAACCCTTCCGTCGCTGTCCCGGAGATGATGCCGTGTGAGGACAGCCCCTGGGCACAGAGCCATTGTTCGTGCATGGCTGATGTCCCAATCGCGCATAGACCCTCGCATGTTCTTGCCCGTATGTTCTCAAATCGGCCGTCTGTGCCCACACGACAGACGGCTGGGGTGACGACCTGTCGTTGTTCTTTAGTGGATGTTTAGAACACAGGGGGCTACCGTGGATACTCAGGATCAGGTGCAGGGCGCTGCTGATGACGTCACTATGGACAATTCGCCGACTGAAGATCAGCCCATAGCGGATGAGTCGCTTGCAAGCGCCGACATGGACGGTGGTGTGGATGCGGGGGGGGCGCCAGCGGATGGCGCAACAAGTGATGAGCTGGCCACCTCAAATGGGTCGGGTGACGACGGGTATGCCGTCTCCGCCATGGAGGTTGACGCAGTAGGCGTCGAGGAGACGGCGCCAGAGGATAGTGTGGCGGACAGTGCGGCGGACGGTGAGGATACCGTAGTAGCCGACGATGCCGCGCCCGACGCCGCGGATGCCAGCGCGCAGGGAGCCGATGGCGTGGCGGCAGACGAAACCAACAGCGCTGCCGCCGTGGGCAGTGATGGCGAAGATACTATCGTGGCGATGGGGGTGGCAGAGGTTTCATCCGATGACGCCGCCGCATCAGATGCCGCCAGTGATGGCGCTGATGGCGCTGATGGCGCTGATGGCGCTGATGGCGCTGATGGCGCTGATGGCGCTGATGGCGCTGATGCCGATGTCGAAGTGAGCGCCGACGAGACGGGTGACGTGGCTGAAGCGAGCGACGCTGAAGTGGAAAGCGACGTTGCGCCAGACTTTACTGACATGGGCGAGACCGCCGCTATGATGACGAGCATCGACGATGGCGGCGCGGGCGATGTGAGTGATGTTGGTGACGCTGGTGACGCTGGTGACGCTGGCTATGACGCATCCGCGGCGGATAGTGGCGCCGACGCCGATGCATCCGATGCCGAGGACACGATGGGCGGGGAGGACACATCTCCCCCAGAGACGATGGGCGCGTCTGATGAGGTCGCTCCCGAGACAATGGGGGAATCCGATGAGGTCGCGCCTGAAACCATGGGCGCGTCTGATGAGGTTGAGCCCGAGACGATGGGGGAATCTAACGAGGTTGAGCCCGAGACGATGAGCGATTTCAGCGACTCAGATACCACCGATTCGCCTGACGCGGGTTCGTTTATGGCCGTGGCAACCGACACCGCCGACGCATCGAGTGTCACCGCCGTGGAGGAGTCAGACGCGGTTGACGAGGCTCCTGCCGATGCCAGCGCAGATACTGACGTGGCAGCCGATGATGGAGTCTCGGCTGAGAGCGAGGCCGATGCTGGCTCTGATGCGTCCGCCGATGTGGTAGCTGCTAACGACGGTGGAGCTGATGCAGACGCCAGCGTGGATGCGACCGCTGAGGCAGCCCCTGCCGACGCGGCAGCCGATGTCGTTGATGGCGACGCGAGTGATGCGAGTGCCGATGCGAGTGCGGACGCTGGCGAAGATGCGGCAACGGATTCCGCCGACGCCGCGCCCGCCGACGAGGCCGCCGCTGCTGATACTGCGTCGTCAGCCGCCGATGAGGCGACACCTGTCGCGGCCAGCACAGGCGAGCATCCCGCTTTGGCTGAGGTTTCCAGTATGTTCGACAGCATTCTGAGCAAGCTGCGCTCGCTGCTGAGTCGCCAGCCAGACGATGGGTCTGTCTAGCCATCGGCGCAAGCATGCTGGTGAACCATGGAAAGCGTTTCCCCACCGGACACCAGCTACTGTCAACGCTGCCCCCTCCTCATTTCAGGGAGGGGGCAGCTACGAGTGATGCCATACATCGGTGATAGGCGGTATCCATGCGGGAGATACTGTTTACCATTAGGCCAGGAGATTAGCGATGGCCGAAACACTGCTCACAATTACCTCGACCAACGATGGTGTGGAATTAGTGCTCACCGACACCTCTGTCAGCATGAAGCTCTCCGACACGATCCTGCAGCAAGCGCAGCGCGAGATGCAGCAGGACTTGCAGAACGACCGCGACGTGCAGAAGGGCGGACTGGCGGCGCGTTTCGCGCATTTCGTCACCAGTGCGGTAGAGGGTCTCCTGCACCATACCATTGAGTATTCCATCCGCGACATCGCCTCGGTGGTCTATCAGGATGGCGGACTGGTCTTTATCTATGACAAGAAACATGCGCTCTCTTTCGAGACGGTCAGTCTAGACGGCAAGTCGGCGCTCAAGTCGTTTGCCGAGGCCGACGCCCGCGCCTTTGTGCAGCGCTTTGCTGAAGTGAAAGAGCGCCAGAGTTGACCGACTCGCAGATGGGCCAGCAGCCTCCGGATCTGCAGCTTCGGAAGAGGCGATTGCGCGCTACAAGGCGTCGCCCTCCTGGCCATTGCTTACCAGCCCGGGGAGAAGTCTCGCGGCTCTTCCCTCATCCCTATGGCGCGCCGCTGTGGCCAACTGAGCAGCGCGATGATCGTCCCTCTCGTCGCGGCATGTATGCTGCGAATGGTCTCCTTAGCAACAATATCCCCAATCGAATTGAGTTCCATTTGCCTGGGATGACCCATGAGTGATTCTACGTCAGGCTATCCTGAGTTCCGCCGCCGACTGGACGATGTGTTGCGCCAGCGCGATCCTGTCGCCCTGCGCGCCTTCCTGATCGCCGAGGGCCAGTGGACGCCTGAGACCGCGACCGATCCAGAGGCGGCGATGTGGATGATGATCGCCACCAGCCCGGCGCTGGCGCATCTGCGCGATGAGGCCCGCGGATGGCTGATGGCGCATGGCCACGAGGCGGAGGCACAGGCGATCTTTGGCGCGAAGCACTCAGCGGGCAAACCCCCACATCGCGGCGGCAGACCGCACGCCAAGCCGCCCAGCAAAGGGCAAGGTAAGGCGAATAAACCGGGTAAGGGCTACGACGACAGGCGCCCCCGCGGCTAGCGTTGCTCTTACGCCAGCCCGGCCTTGCGCGCAATCGCCAGCTTCTTCCACTCCAGCCGGAGCGTGGCGGCGTCCACCATCTCATCGTCGATGACCATCGCGCCAACGCCCTGCTCCACATCGGCCTGCGCATAGGCGTCGAGGATTCGTTGCGCCCGCGCGATCTCCTCCGTCGTCGGCGTAAACGCCTCGTTGATGATTGCAACCTGCGACGGGTGAATCGCCCATTTGCCGTCGAACCCCATCCGCGCCGCCATCCGCGCGTCGCGCCGACACGCCTCCAGGTCGCGGATCGCCAGCGTCACGCCGTCCACACAGGTGATGCCCGCCGCGCGTGCCGCGACCACCGTCTTCGCCTTGGCGTAATTGTAGTAGAAGAACTGCTCCGCGCCGGTCTCCTGCGCGCCGATATCGCCCGCGAAGTCCACGATCCCGAAGACCAGCCCGCTCATGCGCGGGGTGGCGCGCGCGATCTGCTCGGCGTGTAGCACGCCCTCCGCCGACTCGATCAACGCCTCGATGGTGATGTGGCCGCGCGCCAGGCCCGCCTGCTCCTCGATCTGGCTGAGCAGCCGGTCGATGAAGAGCACATCCTCCGGCCCATTCACCTTCGGCACAACGACGCCGTCCAGCGAGCCGCCTGCCGCCTCCACCACCTCGATCAGGTCGCGGTAGCAGAAGCGCGTGCGCACGTTGTTGACACGGAAAGTGCGAATCTTGCCGCCGAAGTCGAGCGTGTTCAGCGCCTCGACGACCGTCGCGCGGCCCGCCTCTTTCTGCGAGACAGCGAGCGCATCCTCCAGGTCGAAGATGACCTGATCGGCATCCGATGCTGCCGCCTTCGCCATCTTCGCCGCTGAGTTGCCCGGACACACCAGCTCGGAGCGGCGGATACGAAACTCTTTGGCAATCACCAGTTGCCGTATCGCGGTATCGCTCTCGTCGTCCATAGCCTCGCCCTTTCTTTCTTCCGTTAGTGGGCATCCATCTGTGCCGCGCGTGGCATCACTCGCAGCCGCATGCCGCCGGGCAGCTCTGCGGTCGGGCCGTAATAGGCCTGCACTGGCGGCTGGTCTGGCATAGGTGCGAGCGTGTAATGGCGCAGGATATGCGCGGCCATCGCTTTGATCTCGATCTGCGCAAAGTTGATGCCGATGCAGATGCGCGGCCCACCGCCGAAGGTGACGAGCGCGTAGGGTGTCCGCTTATCTTCCTCGCGGGGCGGGGCGAAGCGGTCGGGATCGAACGTGTCAGGGTTAGCGAAGACCTCTGGCAGCCGGTGGCATGCCGCCAGCGAGAGCAGCACCCGCGTCCCGGCGGGCACGTGGTAGCCACCAAACTCGAAGTCTTTGACGACGCCGCGCGGCACATTACCCACCGGTGAGTAGAGCCGCCCCGCCTCATCCACGGTATTGCTCAGCACATGCATCGCCTTGATAGCGTCCAGCGTGACCTCGCCGCCCGTAGCCGCCAGCGCCTCGTCCATCTCGGCGTGCAATCGCCCCAGGATGTCTGGATGCGACGCCAGCAGATAGAGCAGCCATGCGCTCATGCTGGTGGTCGTCTCATGCCCCGCCACCAGCAGAATGTGTAGCTGGCCAAGCAGCTCGCGGTCGGTGAAGGGCGCGCTCTGCTCGTCGCCCGCCTTGACCAGCATGCCCAGGATATCGTCTGTCGGCATGCGACGGCGCTCGGCGATTTTGGCGAGCAACAGCTCATCCAGTTCGGCGCGCACCCCCATCAACTTGGCCACGTATTCGGCCATGGTCTCGACATCGTCGAAGCTGGACTGCATGAGTTTGAAGAAGAGCTCGCGCAGGTGGTCCACCTCGGCGCCAGTGCGAAGTCCGGTCAGACACTCCGCCGCCACATCGAAGGTGATCTTGCGCGTCTCGGCGTACATGTCTACCTCGCCACGCTCGACCCAGCCGCTGCTGCGATCAGCGATCACGCGATTCATGATGGGCAGATAGCGGCTCATATAGGCGCTGGTGAAGGCGGGATTCATCAGTTTGCGCTGGCGGGCATGCTCTGGATCATCGGTGTTGAGCAGCCCCTTCTCGAACATGCCGCCAAGCGTCGGAGTCCAGCCGAGGTCATGGCTGAAGTGGTCGCGGTGCGAGTGCATCACGAAGCGGTTGGCCTCCGGCCCGACCATGAAGACCACCCAGCGCCCAAAGGTGTCGCGGCCCTGCTCGCCCACCTCGGCGCGGAAGATGGGGCCGAGCGTCTGCGCCTCCCGCGCCAGCAGGGTTGGCATGGTATACGGATAATCTTCGAGGCGTGTAATGATCGGCATCTCGTCGAAGGGTCTTGCGGGTGTCTGGGTCTCTGCGCTCATGAGTTGTATCGCTTTCCTGTCGTTGTGCGGCTGTTTCCCAGTGTGTCGGCGCGGCGCATCCCCTGTGCGGAATGCGGGCGCCCGCAGTGTACTACGAGAGGATTTGCTGTGGGGTTTGGGTCACGCGCTTCACATGCGCTTCAACTGATGACCTCGAACGTCGCAAACTCGTCGCCAATGCGAATCTGATCGCCCGTATGCAGCACGCGCGGACGCTTGATCTTCTGCCCATTGACCTGCGTGCCGTTGGAGCTGCCAGCGTCTTCGATGGACCACTGGCCGTTGTGGAAGATGAGGCGCGCGTGGGTGCGCGAGACGGTGCCGTCGAGAATCAGCACGTCGTTGCCGGTTGTGCGCCCGATGGTCGTGACATCCTGATGCAAGATGAAGTTTCGCCCGGCCAGCACCCCATTGAGGAAGGTCAGCCGGCAGCGCAGCGGCCTCCCGTTGGGGCCGAGAAAGCGATCCACCTGGGCGCGGCCGCCGGAAAGATCGTAGCCGCAGTAGGTGCAGAAGCGGTTCTGCTGGTTGCTCACCGTTCCACAGCGCAAGCAGGCGCCAGGGGGTCGGCCTTCGCCGGGCGGGGGCGCGACGACTGGCGACGGTATGATCGGGACCACGGTGGCGACCCTGGCGGTGGGCGTGGCCATCCGTGCGGTGCGGTTGCTCTGCTTGAGCGCGACCTGCGCCTCGGCCAGATCGGCGGCCATCTCGCTGGCCCGCTGGTAGCGCGCGCGGGAGTCTTTTGCCATAGCCCGCACGATGATGCTGGAGACGGCGGACGGCAGGTCCGGGTTAAACATGGTGGGCGCGGCCAGCGGCTCGTGAATCTGTTTTTGGATGATGGCGGCGGGCGTCTCGGCGTAGAAAGGCAGCCGGTTCGTCACAGCCTGATAGAGCACGACGCCCAGCGCATAGATATCGGACCGCCCGTCCACGCCCTCGTTGGGGATGCCCTGTTCCGGCGCCATGTATTGTGGCGTGCCGACGCCGACGCTGCCCCGGTGGCTCGATGCGTTGGCGGCGAGCATGGTGGCGATGCCAAAGTCGGAAAGCAGCATGTGCTCTTCGGTGCGCAGCAGCATATTGGCGGGCTTCACGTCGCGATGGATCACCTTCATGCTGTGGGCGTAGTCGAGCGCGTGGGCTGCCTGCTCGCAGATTTTGAGCACCCACCAGAGCGGCGCGAGGGTGTGGGTGGATTCGGCGGTGGCCAGGCGGTCGCGCAGGGTGCCGCCATTCACGAACTCCATGACGATGTAGGCCCAGCCATTCTCGTCGCCGGAATCGAAGATGGGCAGGATGTTCTGGTGGGCGAGCCTGGCGATGAGCTTCGCCTCTTGCTCGAAGCGGCCGATCATGTGGCGGTCGCTGCCATGCGTGGGGATCATCTTGATGGCGACGTAGCGGTCCAGCTTCGCCTGGTAGCCCCGGTAGACGCGCGCCATGCCGCCGACGCCGATCTGGTCCAGGATACGATATTGTCCGAGATAGCGATCCTTTGGGCCGCTCATGTCCGCCTCCCCAGGAGTATGGCCTTGCCGCTGGCTCCCTGCGCATAATTATACGCGATGGGTATCGCGGGTGTCAGTGGCGTAGGAGACACCTGGGATGCGGGCGACCCTCTCTCCCTCCACAAATGAGAGGGGGAGAGGGTCGCAAAGTGGGAGAGGTTACAGCGCCTCGAAGATGGCGGCGATTCCCTGGCCGCCGCCGATGCAAAGCGAGGCCGCGCCATAACGGAGGCCGTTACGTCGTAGCTCGTTCACCAGCGTCATCGCCAGGCGCGTACCACTGGCGGCAAGCGGATGGCCGAGCGAGATCGCGCCGCCATGCACGTTGGTCTTCTCGCGGTCCAGGCCGAGGTCTTTCTCGACGGCCAGGTACTGCGCCGAGAACGCCTCGTTCACCTCCACGCGGTCCAACTGGTCGAGCGTCATATCCGCCCGCTTGAGCGCCTGGCGGATGGCTGGCGCTGGTCCGATGCCCATGATGTCCGGCTCGACGCCGACGATGCCCCACGAGACGATGCGCGCCAGGGGCTTCAGCCCGCGCTCATTGGCCACCGCGCCCGTCGTCAGCACCACCGCCGCGCCCGCATCGTTGATGCCGCTGGCGTTGCCCGCCGTCACCACGCCACCCTTCTTGAAGCGCGCGGGCAGCTTTGCCAGCGCCTCCATCGAGGTCTCGCGAATGCCCTCATCCTGGTCAATGACCGTCTCGCGGCCCTTGCGGTCGGCCACGGTCACTGGCACGATCTCATCCGCGAACAGGCCGCTCTGCTGAGCCTTGCGCGCTTCCACCTGGCTGCGCAGGGCATAGGTATCCACCTGCTCGCGCGAGATGGCGTATTTCTCGGCCAGATTTTCGGCGGTGATGGCCATGCCGCAGCCGACATAGCTATCGGTCAGCGCCTCCCAGAGATAGTCTTCGAGCGGATGCTCGCCCAGCGCGAGGCCGGTGCGCGCGCCGCGAATGACGAACGGGGCCTGCGTCATGTTCTCGCCGCCGCCCGCCAGCGTGATGGTCCCCTCGCCCAGCAGCAGCGACTGCGCCGCCGAGACGATGGCCTGCAAGCCGGAGCCGCAGAGGCGGTTGACGGTCAGCGCGGGCACCTCGATGGGCACGCCCGCTTTCAGGGCAACGTGGCGCGCGAAATAGATCGCGTCGGCGCTGGTCTGCATTACGTTGCCAAAGACTACCTGATCAATGTCGGTAGGCGCCACTCCGGCGCGCTCGATAGCGGCCCTGGCGGCGGTGGTGGTCAGATCAATGGCGGAGATATCTTTGAGCGACCCCATAAACACGCCAAAAGGCGTGCGGGCGCCGCTCAGGAGGACGATGTCGCGGTCTTCGAGAGTCATTGGTGTGCCGTTCCTGTTCCGGCGCCCAGCGAGCGCCTGTCTCAAGCCAACGGTCGTTAGCGCTTCTCAGCGTACTCGCGGAAGCCCTTGCCTGTCTTCATGCCATAGCGGCCCGCCTGCACCATGCGGCGCAGCAGCGTCGGCGGCGCGTAGGCCGGGTCGGGATACTCGCGGTAGATCGCCTCGGCGGCGTAGAGCGTGGTATCCAAGCCAACATAGTCCAGCAGCTCGAAGGGTCCCATCGGGTAGCCACAGCCGAGCTTCATGCCTGTGTCGATATCGTCCATGGTGGCCAGGCCATTCTCATACATACGCACGGCAGAGAGCATATAGGGGATGAGCAGGAAGTTGACGACGAAGCCCGCGGTATCCTTGGCGATGATCGGCGTCTTGCCAAGCGATTGCGCGAACTCGCGCAGCGCCTCGGTCGTCTCGTCGCTGGTGGCGATGGTGCGCACGATCTCGACCAGCTTCATCACCGGCGCTGGATTGAAAAAGTGCAGGCCAGCGATGTTTTCCTGCCGTGCCGTCACCGACGCCATCTCGATGATAGGCAGTGACGAGGTATTGCTGGCGATAATCGCGCCCGTTGGCACGATACCGTCTAGCGCCGAGAAGAGCTTCTTCTTCTCATCCATATTCTCGATGATGGCCTCGATCACCAGATCGCGGTCGGCGAAGTCCTGCATATCGAGCGTGCCACGGATGCGCCCGCGATACTCGCTGGCCTGCTCCTCGGTGATCCTGCCCTTCGTCGTCAGCATGTCCCACGCGCCGTTGATGCGCCCCATGCCTCGGTCCAGCAGCTCCTGCGACACCTCAGCCAGCAACACATCATAGCCCGCCTGCGCCGCCGTCTGGGCGATACCGCTGCCCATCAGTCCGCCGCCGACCACACCAACCTTCTTGATCGCCATTGATCGCAACCCTCCTCGGATATCTGCCTGTCTCGATTGAGCGCGGTGCGCGCCAGACAGTATTGTACCGCGAACTAAGTCGTGTGCAAAATCGCGGAAAGCCGACGTATATCATTTATTATTGGAGGAGTCATCCACGAAGGCGCGCAGGAGAGCGCCAGAGCAAGTAAGCAGTCGCGTAGGTTGTAGCGCGTGGTACGTCCCCCTGCTAGCCATGGAATCAGGCATACATTTTGCTAGGAAGGAAGTCAGCACACGGGCCAAGACGCCCCCTGCTCAGCGTTTGAGCGTCTCTGTAGCGCGAGGGTTGCATCGGCTTGTCACCTGAATGGTTTGAACGTGAAAGCCGTGAACAGAGAGGGAAATCGATGGCACACATGGATCAACTCGAGGAGAACGCCTCACAGGAAGCAGCAATCGAAGATCTCGTCGCGGATTATCAGAAGCATGGCGTGAGTCGGCGCGCATTTATCCAGCGTGCCGTGGCGCTCGGCCTCTCGCTCAGCGCCGTCTCAGCGTTGCTGGCGGCCTGTGGCAGCACCACCAGTAGCGGCAGCAACCTCCCCACCAACAACACAAAGACGCTGAGCCTCTTGACAACCTGGGGCGGCGAGGAGCAGGACTCCTTCAAGGCGGTGGTTGCGCCCTTCACGCAGCAAACGGGCATCAAAGTCGATATCACCGCGACCCGCGACGTCAATGCGCAGCTGACCATACTGCTCAAGGGCAACAATCCCCCAGACATCGCCATTCTGCCGAACCCTGGCAAAATGCAGGAGCTGGCCGCCCAGCACCATCTGCTCGCATTCAATAGCTTCATGGACATGAGCCAGATCCGCAACGACTATGCATCGTCGTGGATTGACCTCGGCTCTTACAACGGGAAGCTGTACGCCATCTTCTTCAAGGCGGCCAACAAGGGGACCGTCTGGTACAATCCCACACAGTTCCAGAGCAACAACTACACGATCCCCGCCACGTGGCAGGACATGATCACCCTGTCGAACAACATCGCATCATCGGGCAAGTATCCCTGGTCGATGGGTGTGGAAAGCGGCGCGGCCAGCGGCTGGCCATCGGCAGACTGGGTCGCGCAAATCTTCGCCAACCAGTCTGCAAACAAATATGATGACTGGGTGGCGCATAAGATCCCCTGGACCGACGCCAGCGTCAAGAACGCGTTCCAGTATTTCGGCCAGATTGCCCACGGCAACCATTACATCAATGGCGCGCCACAGTCTATTCTGGCAACCAACTTCCAGCCCGCCAGCTTCCTGCCCTTTAATTCGCCGCCGGGAGCATACATGTACTATCTCGGCGACTTCACCGAAGGGTTCATCACCACACAGTTCCCGAAGCTGAAGCCAGAGACCGATTTCAACTTCTTTTCGTTCCCGACGATCAACGACCAGTACAAGGGCGCGATCACCGTCGGCGCTGATGTGGTAGTCGCCATGAGGGACGGCGACTCCATCCACCAGCTGGTGAAATATCTGGCGACGGCGGATGCGCAGGCGATATGGGTCAAGCGTGGCGGCTTCACGGCGGTGAATAAGAGCGTGCCCATTAGCGACTATCCAGACGCGGTATCGCAGGCCTCGGTCAAGATGCTCACCGCCGCGCCAATCGTCAAGTATGGCGCGGGCGACCTGATGCCCGCCCAGGTGCAGACAGCTTTCTGGAAGGGGCTGCTCACCTACATCCAGGATGCCGGCCAGCTTGACACCGTGCTCAGCAACATCGAATCTACCGCTGTCTCGGCGTATCACTAATTCCCCACCTGCTTGCCAGGAACCGCGGACGTGGGCCAACTCCCCGCGTCCGCCTGGGAAGGGGCTTACTATGGCTATCACTGTCGCCCGCGAGCCATCGGCTCAAGGGAAACGACCGCCATTTGGCGTCAAAACACGTGAGGCGCTCATCGCCGCTATCTGGATCGCTCCAGCGGTAGCGTTTGTGGTGGTATTTCTGCTCTATCCTGTGATCTCCACACTCTGGACCAGTCTGTTCAACTTCGATTCAACGGAGTTCGTCGGCCTGGCGAATTTCCAGAAGATCTTCACCAGCCCCGGTACGCTGATTGTGCTGCGCAACAACCTGATCTGGCTGGTGCTCGGCACCATGGCGACGGTTGCGCTTGGACTGATTATCGCCGTACTGGTGGATCGCGTCCGCATCGAGAGCGCTGCCAAGGCGGCGATCTTCATCCCGATGGCGATCTCCTTCGTGGGCGCCGGTGTCATCTGGAAGTTTGTCTACGACTACAACGCCGGTGGCAATCAGATTGGCCTGCTCAATGCGTTTATCACCCGTCTGGGTTTCCAGCCACAGGCCTGGCTCGTCGGGCCGGGTAACAACATCGCGCTGATCGTCGTCTACGTGTGGATGTGGACCGGCTTCTGCATGGTCATCCTCTCGGCGGCGCTCAAAGGCGTGCCCACCGATATATTGGAGGCGGCGCGGGTAGATGGTGCGGGCGAGCTCTCGATCTTCTTCCGCATCATCGTGCCGATGATCAGCCCGACGATTGCCGTGGTCGCGACGACGATGATCATCAACCTGCTTAAGATTTTCGACATCGTCTATGTGATGACCGGCGGCAACTTCAATACCAGTGTCGTAGCCGTCGAGTTCTACAATCAGCTCCTCATTTTCAATGACAATGGCATCTCAAGCGCGCTGGCGGTTGTGCTGCTGGTGGCCATCGTGCCGATCATGATCTACAACATCCGGCGATTCCGCATTCAGGAGGCGCAGCGATGAGCGGCATAGGCAAGAATCCAGCCTCCCCGGCGGATATCACCACCGATATTGATCTGACCAGTGACAAACCAAGCGCCCTGGCGCAGCCCACCACACGCACGCTCACCCCGCGCGAGCGGCTGATACGCAGCGTCAACGATGGCTTGATGACGTTCCTGGTCGTGCTGATCGCGTTGATATGGTCGGTGCCAACGTTTGGGCTGTTCATCAGCTCGTTCCGCCCTCCTGTCGCGATTCACAGCAGCGGCTGGTGGGAGGGGCTGGTGCCGCCGTGGCACTTCACTCTTGAAAACTACCAGAACGTGCTGAAGACGCAGGATTTCGGCACGGCGTTCATCAATAGCCTGATCATCTCAATTCCAGGAACGATCATCCCGGTGCTGGTGGCCGCCTTCGCCGCCTATGCTTTCGCCTGGATGCATTTTCCCGGACGCGACTGGATCTTCCTGGGGATTGTCGCGCTACTGGTGGTACCGATTCAGATGACCCTGATCCCTATTCTTAATCTTCTAACCGACGCTGGGCTGACAGGCGGTTTCGTGGGTATCTGGCTGGCGCACACGGCGTACGGGTTGCCGTTTGCGATCTACTTGCTACGAAGCTTCTTTGGCGCACTGCCGGGCGATCTGATGGAGTCGGCGCGTATCGACGGCGCGTCGCACCTGCGCATCTTCTTCCGCATCCTGCTGCCGCTGGCGGTGCCGTCGCTGGCGTCGCTGGTGATCTTCCAGTTCATGTGGGTCTGGAACGACCTGCTGGTGGCGCTGGTCTTGCTGGGCGGCGCGCCCGACCACGCGCCGATGACGGTGGCCATCGCCAACCTGGTCAACTCGTTCGGCACTAACTACGAGGTGCTGACCGCCGCCGCCTTCATCTCGATGGCGCTGCCGCTGGTGATCTTCTTCAGCCTGCAACGCTACTTCGTGCGCGGCATCCTGGCCGGTTCGGTGAAGGGCTAGCTGACCTCACCTCACGCCCTGCCCCCTCTCCCCATGGGGAGAGGGGAACCTGGCAGGCACGGGTGGTAATACTGGGTCACGTTCGCGGCATGAATGCCGCGGCTAATCCTAACCTGTACTCGCCGCCTACTGGGCCCGAGCGAACTGATCGATCCTTTTGCCTACCGGAATCCCTACCGGAATCGTGGATAGAAGAATGACAACGCTATCTCAACAAATCCCTATCGCGCTGGAAGTTGGCAAGACACGAACCTTCGCCTCAGCGTTAGACTGGCCTGGATGGACACGCAGTGGCCGTGATGAGGCAGCCGCGCTCGATGCGTTGCTTGCGTATGGGCCACGGTATCAGCGCGTGATCAGCCCGGCACAGTTGAACTTCCATGCGCCGACCAATCTGGACGTATTCGAGATAACTGAGCGGTTGGCAGGTGGCTCATCAACTGACTTCGGCGCGCCTGGTGTGCCGCCTGCGGCTGATGCAGCGCCGGTGGACGCTGCGGAACGTGAACGCCTCCAGAGCATCCTGAGCGCATGCTGGAAGACGTTCGCGGAGCTGGTCGCGTCAGCCAGCGATAGACCTCTGCGCAAGGGGCCGCGCGGCGGCGGGCGCACTGTCCTCCAGATTGCCGATCACGTCATCGAGAGCCACTACAGCTACCTGCGCAAAATCTACTGGCGCGAGCCGCATGAGAAAGTGGATGACGTTTCCGTCATGGTCGAGGCGATTGACCACGCCGACGAACAAGCGCTCGCATTCGCCACATCAGTCGAGATGCCAACGGCTGGCCCGCGTGGCGGCGCATTGTGGAAGCCGCGCTACTTCGTCCGCCGGGCCGCGTGGCATATTCTTGACCACGCATGGGAAATCGAAGACAAGCTCGAACCGTAGTCGCTAACGGCCAGACACATCACCGTATGGGCCAAGCTCAGTGGCAGCAGAGGCAAGATTAGCCGCGGTCTTCAGGCCGCGGACCGTTCACCTACCACCTGCTTTGCCCTATTGCGCGCAATAGTTACTCGCCTACGCCTTCTTGCGCCATCTGCGCATCCCCAAAATACTCGCGCCAGGCGGCGGCCACCGCGCGCATCTTCGCCCCACCTTGCATCTGGCGGAGCGCGGGAGGAATCCAGTCGGCGGCGTGGGCGGTATGGGTGCGGAGCGTGCCCATCACCTGAAAGTAGACTTCCAGGTCGGCGGGGAAGAGCAGCGGCTCGCGCGCGCCCGAATCGCCCCGTTCCGTGTCGAGGTAGAAGTAGTGGCCCTGCTCGGCATACCACGAGCGCAGGGCATCGGGGGAAGGGGCAACGCTTCCAATGCTCCGTACCACGTCGGCAAAGTCTGGGCTGGCCGCGCCCAGTGGCAGCGCGTGCAGGTGCGCGTGAAAGACCGTCTGGCGAAAGACGCCATGCTCGAAGAAGATCGGCGCGCGATAGGTAGCCGTCAGAAAATCGGAGACGTGCTCGCGCAGCTCCAGCGCCTCCTCGTCGAACTCCAATGGCAGCGCGCCGTAGCAGGCGTAGTGATCGCGCGGAACGATCAGCAGATGGCCCTCGGCGAGTGGCGCATGATCGGCGATCACCAGAAAATGGTCCGTCGCCTCAAGCACCACGTCGAGCGTGTCATGCGCGCAGAAGACGCAGCGGCGATCCGGGTTTGGTGTTGCATAGGCAGTGGACGTTGTCATCCAGACGATCCTTCGCGGCTACTGGCTCGAGCTGGTGCGCGCCATATCGCCGAACAGGTTGCGCAGCCGCCCCCCAGTCGGACGTGTCGGCTGCCACGGCGGCAGATCGGCGGGCGGCGGTGTCGCCGCGCTGGGTATCGCGCCCCGCTGGCGTGCGGGCGGCGCAACGAGCGCATTGTTCGCGGGAGCAGGCGATTGCTGGTCAACTGGCGAAAAATTCGGCCAGGGCACCGGGCGCGCATCCGAGAACGGCCATGGCTTCGAGACGCGCAGCACCAGAATCGCCAGCGGGATGCAGAGCAGGAAGACGATGATCGCGGTCCACTGTGCCTGCTTCAAGCCGCTGATGCCGAGGAAAGGTGTGGTCGGCTCCGTCGCGCGGAAGAAGAAGACGGCGAACTGGCTGATGGCATAGAGCGCCAGATAGAGCGTGAAGAAGAGACCGGCGCGCACCTTCGGCAGCCGATGGCGGAGCGGCCAGAGCAGCGCCAGCGCCACCAGGTTGAAGAGAACCTCATAGACCTGGGCGGGCTGGAATGGTACACCTAGTGTGACAAAGGTGTTGTTGGGGTTGAGATAGACCAGCGCCCACGGCAAGATGTGTGGGTCGGAGACATACGCGAAGCATGGCCCGCTGAGATTGGAGCAGACTCCAGGCGGCAGGGTGACGGCCCCGCCAGCGGCATTGCCAAGGATATCGCCGTTGACGATGTTGCCAAAGCGCCCGAAGATTTGGCCGACCGCCGCGAAGAGCGCGCCGCCGTCCAGGGCGATCCAGCGGTCCAGCCCGTAGCGGGGCGCCAGCAGGAAGAGTACGCCCGCGCCGCAGAAAATCGCGCCAAAGAAGGCCATGCCGCCGTTCCAGACGGCGATGATATTGATCGGCTTGAGCAGATAGTTCTCGATCAGGTCAGGCTGTTGCAGGACGAAATACAGCCGACCGCCTATCAGCCCGCCGATGGCCGTCCAGATAAACAACCCCCATAACTGGTCCTCATGGATGCCCTCGCGCTTCGCCCAGCGCATGACGACGACGAGCGCGACGGCGATGGCGACCACGTAGGCGATGCCGTACCAATGGACGGCGAACGGGCCAAAGCGCACCAGAATAGGGTCAAGGTTCAGAACGAAATATGCCAAAGGGAAGTGATTCATCCCTGCTATTCCTCTCCCTGCGTGGCTCGTCATCGCTTCCCCAGCGGGACGCTCCGCCACGCCTGTCATCTGACATTATCGGAGAGCGAGCCAGCCGCTGTCAACGAGTGGGACGGCACGCGCACATCCAACATACATCCCGAGCACATCCCACATACATGACGAACATCAACGATTTGCCATACAATGCACAATGCATAACGGGCGACGATTGCCAGACCATCGCCTATCGTTCATGAAATACTAGCGATAGCAGCGCCAGATACAGCCACAGCTTGTATCCACTCAGGATTTTAACCCGTCAGGAGCGCCACATGGGAGACGAATCAGTTGTCGAAGGGTTCGCCGTCGGCGCGCTCGGCGCTAATTGCTATCTGATCGTTTGCCCGCGGACGCACGCGGCGATGGTGGTTGATCCGGGCGACGAGCCTGAGCGGATTCTGGCGCGCATACGCGAGCGCGGTGTGACGGTGGTCAAGATCCTGCATACACACGGCCATTTTGACCATATCAGCGCGACCGAGGCGCTGCTCGCTGGACTGGATGAACCGGTTCCAGTGCTGGCGCATCCGGCGGATGGCTACCTGTACACCCAGGAGGCGCGCCGCTGGGGAGAGCAATTCGGCTATCCCCTGCCAGAGCCGCTAATCTTGCCGGATAGTACTATCACAGACGGTATGTTAGTTGAGGTGGGTACACTAAGGTTGCGGGTGATTGCTACACCAGGACACACGCCCGGCAGCATCTGTCTGTTGCATCAGCCAGAGGGCGTATCAGAAGCATCAGGCACATCAGATGCTGAGGAGGCTCATGAAGGCGCGTGGCTGCTTTCAGGCGATACGCTCTTTCGGCGCGGCATCGGGCGGACTGATCTCCCTGGCGGAGACGAGGACGCTATCTACGAGAGCATCCTGACACGTCTCTATCCGCTGCCAGCCGATCTGCTGGTCCTTCCGGGTCACGGCGGGGCTACCACCATCGGTGAGGAGCGACGGATGAATCCGTTCGTGCGCGGGGACTGAATCGGCGCCCGCCTGGTGTGCTTGATGTGTAGCATCCCGTGTGGTCGCGTCGTACCAGCGTCGTTACCGCGTTGGAGGTCGCTGGTTTCATCTGATGAGCGGGGTAGGCTCACTCTATTCCCTCGCTGTAAAGGCTATTGTACGTTTGAACGTCCTTGCGGAACGCGAAGTACGTCACTCAAGAGGTCGTTGAGGAAATAACTGGAATGAGCAAAATCTGTGTTGTTGGGACAGGGTACGTTGGCCTGGTGACTGGCGCATGCCTGGCCGATCTGGGCAATCAAGTCACCTGCCTGGATGTGGTCGCCGCGAAGATCGAGCGATTACAGGCTGGAGAGCTTCCTATTTATGAGCCAGGCCTTCATCCGATGGTCACACGCAATGTAGACGCAAAGCGGCTGCACTTCACCACCAGCTACGCAGATGCGATGAAGGGCGTCGAGTTCATTTTCATCGCGGTGAACACGCCGACGGTGCACGATGGCGATGGCGCCGATATGTCGTATGTCGAATCGGCGGCGCGCTCGATTGCCGAGCATCTGCGCAATGACGCGATCATCGTCAACAAGAGCACCATGCCGGTGGGCAGCGGCGATCTGGTGACAGCCATCGTCCAGGAGCATCTGGTGGATACCTCGCTCAAGGTGTCGGTGGTCTCAAATCCCGAGTTCCTGCGCGAAGGCTCCGCGGTGCAGGACTTCCTCCAGCCGGATCGCGTGGTGCTCGGCTCAACGGACCGCGCGGCGGCCTCGAAGGTTGCGCAGTTGTATCATCCGGTGCGCGCGCCGATGGTTATCACCGACCTCTACACCGCCGAGATGATCAAATACGCCTCGAACGCCTTCCTGGCAACCAAGATTTCATTCATCAACGAGATGGCGCGCATCTGCGACCGTCTGGGCGCCGACGTGAAGGAAGTCGCCGCCGGGATGGGCTACGATAAGCGCATCGGGCGTGCCTTCCTGGACGCCGGTCTCGGCTTCGGGGGGAGCTGTTTTCCAAAGGACGTAAAGGCGCTGGCGCATATGGCTGGCGAGGCGGGGCTGCACCCACAGCTGCTCGACGCGGTGATGAAGATCAACGACGACCAGCGCCATATCGTCATCGAGAAGCTGGAAGAGGAGCACGGCGGTCCCGGCAGCCTGGAGGATAAGACGTTCGCCGTGCTGGGGCTGGCCTTCAAAGACAACACCGACGACATGCGCGAGGCGCCCTCGATCCACATCATCCGCTGGCTGCTGGAGGCTGGCGCACAGGTGCGCGCCTTCGATCCAGTGGCCACCGAGACGGCGCGGCAGGTGCTGCCGAGCGCGGGCCTGACCTACTGTGAGGATGAGTATGAGGCCGCGCGTGGCACGCATGGTGTCCTCGTCATCACGGAGTGGAAGCAATTCCGCGACATCAACTTCGCCCGGCTGCGCGATGAGATGCTCCCGCGCCAGGAGGGGCGCGTGCTGATCGATGGTCGCAACCTCTACGACCCGGTTGAGATGCGCCGCCTGGGCTTCCGCTATCACGGCATCGGCCACGGGGTGGAGCGCCGCAACGGCAACGGCAACGGTCATAGCAATGGCAACGGCCACAGCGATGGACGCGGCAATGGCAGGACTGCGGCGCGGCCAAAGACCGCGACGACCACACGATCCGCTCGTCCAGTGGGCAGAGCCAATGCATCCAGCGGTAGTAATGGTAGCAATGGACGGGGCAAATGACCACGGGAGACGCCGAGTCTTCCCATGCTTCTGATACTTCTGATACGCCAGTGCAATCTGCCGCGCCTGGCGAGCCGCTTCATCCACCAGTCGTGCCCGTGGCGGTGACCGTGGGCGTGGATCTGGTGGAAGTTGAGCGGCTCGTCCGCACGTGGGAGCGATTTGGCGACCACTTTCTTCATAAAGTCTTTACCACGACTGAACTGGATCAGGCGAAGGGGCGCGTCCGGCGGCTGGTGGGGCGCTTCGCGGCCAAAGAGGCCTGCGCCAAGGCGCTGGGAACCGGCATTGGCGCGATTCGCTGGCACGATATCGAGGTCGTCCGGCTACCCTCCGGCAAGCCTGGATTGCAGCTGTATAGGGCCGCAGCCGAGCGCGCGCGCCTGCTCGGTCTCGTCGCCTTCGACGTCAGCATCTCCGATACCCACGAGCACGCGATGGCAGTCGTCGTCGGCGTGGGCAACAACTCCACTGCGGCGGAGAACTGAGTCTTGCTCACTCCGGCGGCGGGTTCTCCTCATCATTGTCCTGCTTGGGGACGGGTGGGTCATTGGTGATCGAGATGATGACCGCGCCGAGCGTGGCCACCGTCAGCAGCACGATTGCCACGCCCCACGGCGTGTAGGCGCTGGCGGCATCCGATACCTGCTGCTGGTAGATGCGCAACCCGGCGAAATCGAGGCTGTTCAACTGGTCCTGTGAGAGGTTGAGCGGCGCCCAGGCCGTCCATGCCTTGAAGGCCAGCGCGAGTGCCGCAATAGCCAGCACAATCGGCGCGATGATGCGCTTGCGCTTCCACCATGGCACGCCCGTTGGCCAGTAGAGCAACGCGATGCGCCAGGCCGCCAGCAGCAGCGCGACGGCACAGACCAGCGGTGTGATCACCCATAACAATACATTATTCGCAGCCATGGCTAGCTCGTCCCGTCACTCGCGAAGAACGCGCGCACGTCCTCGATTTCGGTGGTGCGGCGGGCTGGTGGCAGCGCGGCCAGCACCTCGCGTCCGTAGCCCTTGGTATAGAGCCGCTTATCGAGAATCGCCATTACGCCACGGTCGTCGCGCGTGCGCAGCAGCCGCCCGATGCCCTGCTTCAGCCGCAGAATCGCCTGCGGCAGCACGTACTCGCCGAACCAGTTGACACCCGCCTCCTTCATCTTCGCGACTCGCGCCTCATGGACCGGATCATCGGGTGGATCGAAGGGCAGCTTGTCGATCACCACCAGCGAGAGCGCCTCGCCCTGCACGTCCACGCCCTCCCAGAAGCTCTTGAGGCCGAAGAGCACCGCGCGCGGGCTGCCGCGGAACTGCTGGAGCAAAGCGATGCGGTTGAGGTCGCGTCCCTGCACCAGCACCGTATAATTGTCGTCATGCAGCTGCTCCTCGATGCGCGCCAGCACCCCTTCGAGCGCGCTGAAGCTGCTGAAGAGCAGGAACGCCCGCCCCTCCGATGCCTCGACCAGCGCCGCCATCTCGCGGGCAAGCTCATCCAGATATGGACCGCTGGCTGCGCCAAAGGCTGGCTCCTGGCGCAGACGCGGGACATAGAGCAGCGCGTGCGTGCGGTAGTCGAACGTATGCGGCAGCACAATCTCTGGAGATTTGGGCAATCCGACGCGTTCGCGGAAGAAGGTGAACCGGTTGTTGACGGCCAGGGTCGCCGAGGTGGCGATGGTCGGGATGCGGTCGAAAAGCTTCTCGCGCAGCAGGTCAGCGACCGAGAGCGGCGCGGCTGAGGCGGCAAGCTGAGCCTCACGACGGCGCGTGCCGCCCACCTTCTCCAGATAGTAGACACGCTCATCGGGCGACTTCACCCCGAAGACGATACGCGCGTCTTTGGCGAGGCTGCGAGTGCGCTTGACCAGCTTCTCATAAAGCTGCTCTTCTTTGCCCTCGACGGTGATGGGCCGGTTGCGCTGCAGGCTGGTCGCCAGATCGTCAATCGCCGAGGCGAGCGCAAGCCCCTCTTCCAGCGACTCGCTCAGGTGCTGCCGTCCCTTCGCGTCGGGCCGGGCGACGCGGGCGAGCGCATCCCACGCGCGCTGATGGGCGGCCTGCGCCTCCTGAACGGCCAGCGGATCTGCGTTCGCGCGCAATCGTTGCTGCGCGAGCAGACTCTGGACGCGGCCAGGGGCAACGGTGACGGTGAAGGCGCGGGTGGCCTCCTCCTCCAGGTGGTGCGCCTCGTCGATGACGATCACATCGCGCTCCGGCAGCAGAAAGCCCTCCATCGCGGCGTCGAGCAGCAGCAGCGTGTGGTTGACGACGATCACCTGCGCCTGCCTGGCGCGCTCGCGCATCTCGCGGATGTAGCAGTCGTGGAAGTGTGGACAGTTGCGCCAGGCGCACTGGTCGCTATCGCCCGCGATACGTCCGCGCAGGTCGGTGCGTAGTGGGATATCCAGCAGATCGAGGTCGCCGTTCCACTCATTGAAGTCGCCCATCCGCTCAACCATCGCCTTGAAGGCCAGATCACCGGTCAGGTGCTGGAACGCTTCCTCCTCGGTGAAGCGGTCGAGGCAGAGGTAGTTGCCCATCCCCTTGACCAGCGCCGCCTCGAACGGCGCCACATGCTTCTGGACGAAGGGGATGTCTTTGTAGAAAAGCTGCTCTTGCAGCGCTTTGTTGGCGGTGCTGATAAGGGCGACGCGGCCCGAACGGATGATGGGGATGAGGTAGGCTATACTTTTCCCGGTCCCGGTTGAAGCCTCGCAGGCCAGATGCTGGCCCGATTCGAGCGCATCGGCGACACGCTGTGCCATTGTCACCTGGGCGGGTCGTTCCTCGTAGCCCGGCAGCGTCCGCGCGAGAATGCCGCCATGCTCGAAGTCGCCCCGCACGATCTCGCGCAGCGCCTCGTCGGTCTGTTCTTCGCTCGCCATCGCTCCGCCTGTCTGCTGGTTAGGGTATGAGGGAAACAATCGCCTGCCCGGCTAGTGTACCACGGCAGGGACTATTTGCGGGCTGCCATCAAGTTATTCCGCTGATGGGAGGATGGTATGGAAATGAGGGTATTTACAAATACGGCGCGGCCTGGACGCAGTGATAGCGCGCCCGCAGTGGCTCCGTCTGCTCGTTGTCGTCGACATGCAGGCTGGCGATGCCCGCGATGATGCCGCCCTGGCCCTCGATCAGCTGGATCGCCGCCTGAGCCTGCGCGCCCGTCTCGATCCACTCGTCCACCAGCAGCACGCGCGTACCTGGCTCCAGCGCGTCCCGCCGTAGCTCCAGCGTCTTGGGCTGCCCGGTGTAGTCCACACACTCGGCGCTATCCACCGCGCCCGGCAACTTGCCGCCTTTGCGGACCGGCACGAATCCGACATGGGTGCGCAGCGCCAGCACCGCGCCGAGGATGAAGCCCAGCGCATCTATCCCCACGACGACCTCGAACGCCAGCGGTTCCACCAGCGCTGAGAACGCAACGTAATCGGCGAAGAGCGGCGTCACATCGCAACGATTCCCGCTCGTCTTGCGGTCAATCAAGGCGAGATAGGTACGGTCGGACACTCATTTGTCCTTCTTTTGTACACGGACCGCAGCTGTTTAGGCGGACTGTGGAGAGAAATCAGGGGCGAGCCTCAAGCCAAGCGGAGTGCCCTCCAGTGACGGCAGACTAGCCACCCTGGTCGCCTTTCCACCAGGTATCGAACGGGGTGACAGGCGTCCGCCGCTTGTTCTCCGTAGCATCATAGCGCGCTTCGATGCGTCGCGCGTCTTCGGGGGACACCTCGTTGCCTTCGAGATAGGCATCGATGACGGCGTAGCCGATTCCCAGTTCATCTTCATCCAACTGACCCGGGCTTCCATCCAGCAGATCGGCAGTCGGCGGTTTGGTGTACAGCCGTTCATCTGCTCCCAGGTACTGGAGCAATGACCGCCCCTGCCCCTTGGTGAGGCCGGAGAGTGGAGTGAGATCCACGCCACCGTCACCATACTTAGTGAAAAAGCCGACCACCGCTTCGGCGGCGTGATCGGTTCCAACGACCAGTGCGTTGAACTGACCTGCAAAACGGTAGTGGACGGCCATGCGTTGCTGCGCCTTCTGGTTGCCCTTGTTGTAGTCGGTCATGGGAAGACCGGTCGCTGCTTCAAATGCGGCCACTGCCCTGTCAACTGCGGACTGGATATTCACCGTGTAGGTCTGGTCGGGGGCGACAAACCGCAAAGCCCGCTGCGCATCCTCTTCATCCTGCTGCCTCCCGTATGGGAGTCGCAGGGCAATAAAGCGGTAGTTATGCGCGTGTCGTTCGCGGAGCTGCTCCACTGCCATCTGGCACAGTCGGCCAGCCAGAGCCGAGTCCTGGCCTCCTGAGATACTGAGGACCAGACCATCCCGCTGTGAATGGATTAAGTAGTTCTGCACGAACTGTATGCGAAATGCTACTTCTTCAGCGGGATCGATCTCTGGCTTTACCCGAAGCGCCGCGATAATCTGTCTTTGCTTCGCCATCGCCATCCGCCGAACTCCTTTCGCCCGTGACATACTTAGCATTGCTCGCTTGGGAGGTCAGCCCAGCACAACTTGCTGCCGACAGTAGGGAAGCGACTGAAGGCGCGACTTTAGTCGCCAGCCTATTCCGGCAGCCCACGCCGCAGCACTCGTAGCCAGTTGCCGCCGAGGATGTCCTCGACATCGGCTTCGCTGTAGCCCCGCTCGCTGAGGGCGTCGCCGATGCGGCCCAGGTCGGCCACAGAGTCCAGCTCGACGGGAGTAGACTCGACGCCCGCGCCGCCGTCGAAGTCGCTGCCGATGGCGGAGTGGCGCGCGCTGCCGGTCAACTGGCAGACGCGGTCGATATGCTGGACGACGGCATCCAGATGGACGGGCACGCCGGAGCCGCGCTCGTAGCCACCAACGAGGAAGGCGTTATGGAGCACCGCGCCGATCACGCCGTCACGCTCGGCCAGCGCGCGAATCGTCCCGTCGCTGAGCTGCCGGTCGGTCGGCACGTACTCGCGGCAGTTGGCGTGGCTGGCGATCACCACGCCATTGAAGGCGTCCAGCGCATCCCAGACGCTCTGCTCCGCCAGGTGGCTGATATCGAGAATCATCCCCAGCGATTCCATTTCGCGCAGCAGCCCTCGACCAAGATCGGTCAGCCCGCCCGGCATCCCGGTCCCACCAGCGTAGCGCGTGCCCCGCCAGGCCGGCCCGACGATGCGCAACCCTTCGGCGTGCCATGCCGCCAACTCCGAGGGATCGCGCAAGGGATCGGCGCCCTCCAGCAGCAGCGCGAAGCCCACCGGGCGCTCGTCGGACGTCGGCGCGGCCTGCCAGTCGCCCACCAGCCCATCCAGCGCGGCGCGATTCGCGATGATGCGCACGCCGGGCGTAGAATTAGCCAGTTCGCTGTAGTAGCGCAGTTGCGCCAGCCCATCGTCCACCATCGCCTCAGCCTCGCCGGGAAAGACGAAGACCGTCCCGAAGACCAGGCCGACGCCACCGCGCCGCAGGTCTGGCAGGCCAATCATCGCCGTCTCAGGATGATATGCGCCCGGCTCCCAAGTGATGGCCTGTTCGATGGCGCGCGTCTCCGCGACGCTCCGGCGCACGTCGCGCCCATGATGCAGTACATTCGAGGCGATATCTTCATGCGCGTCGACGATGAACACTGGCGATTTCTCCTTCAGGATTGTGCAATATCACGGCCCAGGACGAACCCGCGCGGCTCGATCAACTGGAAGCCGAACCACTCGTAGAGCGCGTGGGCGCGGACGTTTTCCTCCTCGGTATTGAGGACGATCTTCCAGACGCGCCGCCGCTGAAAATAGCGCACCGCCTCCGCCATCAGCCGCGTGCCGACACCTTTGCCCCACGCGCGCGGATGCACCGCGATGCGCACCAGATAGCCGGTGACGCCATCCACGGTATTGAACTGGTAGCCGACGATCCCATGTTCATCCTCGGCGACGACGAAATACGGATAGGTCTCGGCCACATCGAGTATATCAGCAGCGTCACGCTGCCAGAGCGGGGCAAAGCATGTCTGCTCAACAGCCAGCACCCCCGGTACATCATCAGGGGTAAACGGGCGCACGCGCACCTGCGTGTTGCCCTCCGAGGGGATGGCAAAGTCGCTCTTATCGTAGGAGCGGAGCAGACTGGTGAGCATGAATCCGCGTTTCGCCAGGCTATCGCCGAGCCAGTCGTTGTCGATGTCGCCGCCGGAATAGTAGAGCGATTGCGCGCCGCGATCCGCCACCCGTCGCACCACCTGCTCCAGCAGTGGATCGAGATACTCCTCGAAGCGTTCGCCCTGGCTCCAGGTGACGCCGAAGCCGCCCAGCCACGCGCTCGGCGGCGCCAGCCAGTTGATGAGCAGGAAGGCTTGCAGCGTTCCGCCCGATACGCGACCAAGCGGCCCGGCGGGCACGCTGAACGCGCCGACGGCGGGATAGCGCTCGACCAATCGCGAGAGCTGGTCAAGATCGAAGTGGAAGTGCACATACTCCGAGGTATCGAGAATATGCTGGATGCCGCCTTCATCGGAGGCATGCAGATCGCGCAGAGCCATCACATCCTGCTGCGTCATGCATACGCCTCCTTACGATGTTTTAACCGCCCGCATTTCCACGGCGCGCGTGATGGCCACCGTTGGCGTTGGCGCTCGCTCGTGCGCGCGTCTCGGCTGGCTTGCGTACATCATGCGAGCGAGGCGATTCGCCCTTGCCGCCGCTGCTGTAGCCATTAGTGATGGGCAGACGGCGGTCGCGGCCAAACGCCCGCTCGGTGATCTTCACGCCGGGTGGCGCCTGACGCCGCTTGTATTCCGCCCGCTCCACCAACTTCTGCACACGCTGCACCGTGGCCGCATCGTAGCCCATATCCACAATCGCGGCGGGCGAGCGGTCATCCTCGACGTATGCCTGCAAGATGGGGTCCAGCACCTCATACGGCGGCAGCGAGTCGGTATCTTTCTGGTCGGGACGCAGCTCCGCCGATGGCGGCTTGGTGATCGTGTTTTCGGGAATCAGGTCGCGGCCCGCCTGGGCATTGCGCCAGCGCGCCAGATCGTAGACCAGCGTTTTAAAGACATCTTTCAGGACTGCGAAACCGCCCGCCATGTCGCCGTAGAGCGTCGCATAGCCGACGGCCATCTCCGACTTGTTGCCCGTCGTCAGCACAATCGCCCCGGAGCGATTCGAGAGCGCCATCAACAGATTGCCCCGGATGCGCGCCTGGAGGTTCTCTTCGGGCAGCGTCGAGGGCGAAGGAAATAGCTCGAACGGCTCTCGCAGGACATCCAGCATCTCGGCAAATATCGGCTCGATGGGCAGCGTGAGATAGCGAATGCCAAGGTTATCGGCCAGCGTCTTCGCGTCGTCGCGGCTCCCTTCAGACGAGTAGCGCGACGGCATCGAGACGCCCGTCACGGCGTCAGCCCCCAGCGCGTCAACGGCAATCACCGCCGTCAGCGCTGAGTCTATCCCGCCGGAAAGCCCAATCACCGCCGACGAGAAGCCGTTCTTGCCCACATAGTCGCGGACGCCGAGCGCCAGCGCGCGGTACGCCTCCTCCTCGCGTGGGAGCGGCGGCTCGATCCGCGCGGCGATAGGTGGCGGCGACGTATGGGCGTGAGCAGCCTCACTACTGATAACCAGCGGCGCGGTCGCGGCGCGCTGCTGATCCATCTTCTCCTTGCGGCGGCGCGGGTCGTGCAGGCGTGTGCGGAAGACATCCTCGATATCCAGGTCAACCAGCAGCAGATCCTCCTCGAAGGCTTTGGCGCGCGCGATCAGTTCGCCCTGGCCATCGAAGACGACACTGTTGCCGTCAAAGATCAGCTCATCCTGGCCTCCGACGAGATTACAATAGGCGACGATGGAGCCGGTATCCGCGGCGCGCGTGGCCAGCATCCGCTCGCGCCCGACCTGCTTGCCGACGAAGAACGGCGATGAGCTGAGGTTGAGCAACACCTCCGCGCCCGCGTACGCCTGAATCGTCGGCGGGCCACCCGGATACCAGATATCCTCGCAGATCGAGACACCTACCATCACGCCATCGATCACGTAGCAGGGGGCGCTCGCACCGGGCTGGAAGTAGCGGTCCTCGTCGAAGACGCTGTAGTTGGGCAAAAAGTGCTTGTGATAGACATCCAGGCAGGCGCCCTCGCGGAGAATCGCGGCGGCGTTGTAGAGGTCGGCGCCCCGGTCGGCAAATCCCACTAAGGCAGTCATGCCCGGCAGGCCGGCGGTGGCGCGGCAGACGTCGTCCAGCGCGCGCAGGTTATCGACGACGAAACCTGGCCGCAGCAAGAGATCTTCGGGCGGGTAGCCCGGTATCGCCAGCTCGGGGAAAACGACGATCTGCGCCCCTGCCTTGTGCGCCTCGCGCGCCTCGCGTATGATGCTCTCGACGTTGGCCGAGAGCGCGCCGACCGTGACGTTGATCTGCGCCAGGGCAATGCGCAGCCGCCGCACCCCATTCGATGCGCCACGGTGATTCGCCTCGGATCGTGCAGTCATATGCTGCCTCCTGACTATGGCAAGCTGGCGGACGCGCCATCGTCTCTCTATGGTGACGCCGGAGCCTCGATGTGTTTACTCATTGGGGATGCCTTAACGCAGGCAACTCCCACCTGACACTGTAACACGCCGCGGACCTTCAGGCGAGGGCGTTCCATGTGTCGTACAGCGCGGATAGCGCGGCGGGAACTGTGGGGTAGGTGCGGAGCGCCAGCGTGCGGTTGTCGCGGAAGAGCGAGAGGAAGAAGACGGCGCGCTCCTTGCCCGGCAGATTCCAGCGCGAGGGGTCCCAGTGCTGGACGCCCAGATACGCCTTGAAGGCTCGTTGCGCATCCTCCGCCTTTGCCAGCCGACGGCTCCGCCCAACGCCGACGATGCCCGCATCGACATAGGCCTGAGGCGTCTCGTCCCACTGCGGCTGATAGACCGGCGACCAGCGAACGGTCAGCCCATCCGGCGTATTGGGGAGCATCGGTTAGCCGCCGACACGCTTGATCTTGTAGCCCAGCGCCAGCAGCCGCGCCTCTACCTTGTCACGGTGATCGCCCTGGAGCTCGATATTGCCATCTTTGAGCGAGCCGCCCGCGCCGCAGAGCCTGCGCAGCTGCTGGGCGAGCGCGGTCAGCTGGACAAGGTCGCCGGGCAGGCCAGCGATGATCGTGACGGCCTTGCCACGGCGCTGCTTGCGGTCGAGCGAGAGACGGACAAAGCCATCGCGGGGCGCAGACGCGGCGGCACCCAGACGCCGCTCATCACGGCAACGGCATTCTCCCTCCGGCTTGCCACATCTGCTACAGTAGCGAATCTGCCCCGCGCCCGTCGTCCAGACAACCCGCTCATTGCCCACGAAATATGCTCCCTATCGCCTGGCTGGCTGCGCGAGCGACTTCCCCAGGAAGTGGCCTGTGAAAGACGACTCCACCCGCGCGATGTGCTCCGGCGTGCCCTCGGCCAGCAGCTCGCCGCCGCGGTCGCCGCCCTCTGGCCCCAGGTCGAGCACCCAGTCGGCCGCCTTGATGACGTCCAGGTTGTGCTCGATCACCACCACTGTGTTGCCAGTATCCACCAGCCGCTGCAAGACCGCCAGCAGCCGCTCGACGTCGGCAAAGTGCAGGCCAGTCGTCGGCTCATCCAGAATATACATCGTCCGCCCGGTGGCCCGACGCGATAGCTCCGTCGCCAGCTTGATGCGCTGCGCCTCGCCGCCTGAGAGCGTCGTCGCGGGCTGGCCCAGCCGGATGTAGCCCAGGCCAACATCGTTGAGCGTGCTCAGCTTGTTAGCGATGGATGGCACCGACTCGAAGAATGGCAGCGCCTCCGCCACCGTCATCTCCAGCACATCGGCGATAGACTTGCCCTTGTAATGTATCTCCAGCGCCTCGCGGTTATAGCGCTTGCCCTTACAGGTCTCGCATGGCACATAGACATCTGGCAGGAAGTTCATCTCAATCGTCAGGATGCCCTCGCCCTTACAGACCTCGCAGCGGCCGCCCTTCACATTGAACGAGAAGCGCCCGGGCTGATAGCCGCGCAACCGCGACTCCGGCACCTGCGCGAACAGCTCGCGAATCGGCGTGAACGCGCCGGTATAGGTCGCTGGATTCGAGCGCGGCGTCCGTCCGATGGGCGACTGATCGATATCAATCACCTTGTCCAGATACTCCACGCCCTCGATGTTATCGTGATCGCCGGGCCGCGCGTGCGCGCGGTTCAGCTGTTGCGCCAGACGCTTGTAGAGAATCTCGTTGATGAGCGAGCTTTTGCCCGACCCCGAGACGCCCGTCACCACCACAAAGCGGCTCAGCGGAATCGTCACGTCGATATTCTTCAGATTGTTCTCGCGCGCCCCGCGAACGACCACGAATTGTCCGTTGCCGACGCGCCGGACCGCTGGTATCGGAATCGAGCGCTTGCCTGAGAGAAACTGGCCGGTCAGCGACTTCGGATTGGCCGAAATCTCCGCCAGCGTGCCCTCCGCGACGACATAGCCGCCATGCTCGCCCGCGCCCGGCCCCATGTCGATGATGTGGTCGGCGGCTTCCATCGTCTCCTCGTCGTGCTCGACAACGATCAACGTATTGCCCAGTTCGCGCAGCCGCATCAGCGTGCGAATCAGCCGGGCGTTGTCGCGCTGGTGCAGGCCGATGCTCGGCTCGTCCAGCACGTAGAGGACGCCCATCAGGCTGGAGCCGATCTGTGTCGCCAGGCGGATGCGCTGCGCCTCGCCGCCCGAAAGCGTCGTCGCCGAGCGGTTCATCGTCAGGTAGTCGAGGCCAACATCCACCAGGAAACCGAGCCGCGCGCGAATCTCCTTCAGGATCTGGCGGCCAATCAACTGCTCGCGCTCGGTCAGCGGCTCGATACCGCTCAAGTCGTCGGGACGCAGCTCCTTGAGCAGCTTCAGGTTTACCCGCCCGCGCGTCTTACCGTTGCCATTCACCCCATTGGTGCCATTCGTGCCATTCGTGCCGTTCTCCCCATGCGCCGCGTCCGCCACACCGGCGGTCAGTGCGTCGAAGTAGCGCAGCGCGTTGATGATCGAGAAATCGCCCACCTGCACGATATTGCGCCCGCCAATCGTGACCGAGAGACTCTCGGGCTTCAGCCGCGCGCCCTTACACGCTGGGCAGGGCCGCGCCGACATATACTGCTCGATCTCTTCGCGCCCATGCTCCGAGGCGTCCTTGTAGCGACGCTCCAAGTTGGGGATCACGCCCTCGAAGTTGCTCGAATACTGCCGCCGTACCCCCTGGCGATTGCGATAATAGAATGTCACCGCTACACCCGACCCATGCAGCACAACATCGCGCGCCTCATCGCTCAGGTCTTTCCACGGAGTATCCAGGCTGAAGCCATGCTTCTCCGCCACCGCGCCCAGCAGCGTCGTATACCACTGGCTGGTGCTGGCGAAGCGGCTCCACGGCAGAATCGCGCCCTCGGCGATGCTCAAATCGGGATTCGTCACTACCAGATCGGGATCGATCTCCAGCTTCGTGCCTAGGCCGGTGCATTCCGGGCAGGCGCCATGCGGATTGTTGAAGCTGAAGCTGCGCGGCGCCAGATCTTCCAGGCTCGTGCCATCATAGGGGCAGGCGAAGCGCTCGGAATACATCCGCTCCTCGCCGTCGATGATCGAGACCAGCAGGACGCCGTTGCCCAGCTTGAGCGTCGTCTCGACCGAATCGGCGACGCGGTTGCGCTGGCCCGCCTCGGGGTCGGTCTCGGTCTGGGCGCTCTCGGCCACGTACGCGACGGGCCGCTCGGCCACCAGCCGCAGATTCCCGCCTGAGTTGTTCGCCTCGTCGGCGGAATGATGGATGACCAGCCGGTCTACCACCACTTCGAGCGTATGAATCTTGTACCTGTCCAGCTCGATCTCTTCGCTGAGGTCGCGTACCTCGCCATCCACCCGCATGCGCACATAGCCCGCCCGCCGCATCTCCTCGAAGACGTTGTGATATTCGCCCTTGCGTCCGCGCACCAGCGGCGCCAGCAGCATCAGCCGCGTGCCATCCGGTAGGGAGGTGACGGCGTCGATGATCTTCTCCACCGACTGCTGGGTAACCTCCCGGCCGCAGACCGGGCAGTGCGGATGGCCAATCCGGGCATAGAGCAGGCGGAGGTAGTCGTAAATCTCGGTGACCGTACCCACCGTCGAGCGAGGATTGTGGGACGTGCTCTTCTGGTCAATCGAGATGGCGGGCGAGAGGCCGTCGATATGGTCCACGTCGGGCTTATCCATCTGCCCAAGGAACTGCCGGGCATAGGATGAAAGCGACTCGACGTAGCGCCGCTGGCCCTCGGCAAAAATCGTATCGAACGCCAGGCTGCTCTTCCCTGAGCCAGAGAGTCCGGTGATGACCACCAGCTGGTCACGCGGAATCACCACGTCTATGTTCTTGAGGTTGTGTTCGCGCGCGCCGCGCACGACAATCCGATCCTGAGACATGGGCGCCCCTCAATGATGTATCTACCAGGGAATAACACGAGATAATGCCAGATGTGTTTCAGCGTGCAAAGACAGACGATAACAGATGAAAACCACCCGGCGGGAGGACGCGGCATCGCGCCTTCGGGCAGCATCTCAACCTGTATATTATAGAACGCCTGTACAACAAAATCAAGCTGAACCACACGCGCCGACGACCCCAAAAGAGGCTTAAGATAAGCATTCTCATCGTAGCAGCGCAAACCGGAAGTGCTCCCAAAAGTCCTGTTTGGTAGAGGACGGGTGGTCGCTGAATGGATAGCTGGTTTGAGATGTTGGGCGCGTACGACCTGCATATGATACGATGCTTCTAAAGCTACCGCTGGCAGGTGATATCTATCAACATGGCGGAGCCGATGCGAGTTTTTGTCAGGTATGCCGAGATTTTGAAATTGGTGTCCCCTTCCTCCTCGAATTCCAGATGTACCTCAATGAACCGTCTCTAGGCAACTCATCGCATCTCAATGTGCGTCTGGCGGCGATAGGGGAGTTCAACACTTATGGCTATGACAGACGAATCCTCCGTGTACGATGATCGTTCTCTGGAACAAACCTATCTCAGCTTTCGTGTGGAAATTATCCGATTCATCAGCCGTCTTACGGGAGACGCACACCAATCCGAGGATATCTTTCAGTCAGTATTTATTGTCGCGCACACGAAGCTGCACGGGCCTGAGGAGAACCGGAAACCGTTTACCATGAACCAACCGGAGGAGGAGCGGAAAAAGTGGCTCTATAGAGTCTCATACAATAAATGTATGGATTATCTCAGCAAGGAGTATCGGCGCAGGCCCCTCTTTATTTCATCTTCCGGCGAATCATTGACGACTATTTCATTGGCGGAAAGATTTGAAGACCGCACGCAGAATCTCGATGAGATTCGCGCGTGTCTCGCACGCATTCACCCCAGAGACGCGGACCTTATTGTCTGCCATATCATTCTGGGCTATAGCATCAAAGAGCTGGCGGATTTCCAGGGAGAGAATCCTGGAACGGTGAAGAAGCGCTACACGCGTGCGCTGCAAGCACTGCGAAATCGAGAACGTCATTCAAAGGGGCGCACCTCATGATGAACCCAGTTAGTGGCGGCTTTGCCTTCCAGCCCGAATCCACATGCGAAGATGTGGCTCGATTGCTGCCTTTGATGCACAGCAATGAAATCAGCGCTAACGACATGTGTCGAGTTCAACGCCATCTCGAGATATGTGAAGCATGCCAGCACATCTATGATTTCTTTGGCGACCTCATTCATGGCTGTTTACAACTGCTTGCTCCTGGCTCGGATCAGCCAGGCGAAGGGCTGCGCATTCCCTCATTTCAGGATATACTCTGCGCTGCCGAGGCTGCCGAGTCGGAAATGGATGAAGCTGACGAAGCTGATGAGCGCTACGACAGGCAAGACACTGCCAACAGCCTACCAGACGCTACCGCGATGGATGACAACTCCGAAGATAACCTGAGTGATGATTCGCTCATTTCTATTCGCCACTGCGAGGCGGCATCAGCGCGAAGAGTGTTCATCTCGTGGGCGAACCCATCACACACAAAATATTCTGGACATTCCGGTGGCTCGCTGGCGCTTGCTGACATACCCCAGATGCGTGAGGACGAGGACTACTCGGCGAAAGCAGCCGCGCGACTCTCGCAAGCCTATCGCCTGGGAAGTCACAACCGCTACGACGGGGCGATTCACCTCCTGTCACCGCTCCTCAATGCGCCGATGTCCCGATCCCAAGCACTGCGAGTGAACTACTACCTTGGCCTTTGCCATGCGGCGCTCGGGCAATATGCTCTCTCAACGAGTTTTCTGGATGAGGCTGCGGACTGGGCGATATGCGGTGACAACATGCGCGCGGTCGCGCAGATTGGCTATGCGCTTGGCGAAAATCACTACTACACCCTTCAGTGCGCAAGCGCCATCGAGTACTACATGCTTTCGGTTGATGCCTTAAACATGATAGATGATGACGCGGTAAGAGTCCAGGATGCTGACCTTCGAGACCTGAAGATTTCGTCTCTGCTCCGTCTTGTCTCGCAATACTTTCTCCGCGCGGAGTATGACGAAGCGAAGCGCCTCATTACTACTATACAGGTGCTCTTGGCGTCCAGCCCTGAAACACCACAATTGTTGTTGCAAAGAGCATCTACCGCCTGGATGTCCGCGCTACTTAGTCGCTGGGTTGGTGACTCAACGACCGCTATGAAAAGTATCTTTGTGGCGCTCGATGTCTTCAATCGCTATGGCTCTCCCCTCAATATAGCTCGTAATCACATCGTGGCATCCGATATTATTCTGGATCTCGTAGACCGACACGGTGTCACCTCTGTATCAGAAACCGCGCGTACCGAGTTTGCCCAAATGGCCGAACCATACATCATCCAGGCGCTACAACTAACCCGGAATCTTGGTGATATGCCCGGCGAGTTCATGGCGGGCCTGGCGCATATACGATTGTTACGAGCCAAGACGAACAGTGAATTTGACAGGCGAACAATCCTGGAAGGGATGATTCAGCAGACAAACGACGTCGAGCAGCTAACATTACGTGGACAGGCTTATACAGCGCTTGGCGATGAATTTCTCTACCAGAATGAACTGGATGGCGCTGCAACGTGTTATCGCAACGCCCTCACGATGCTGGACAAAGCTGATATTCCTGCCTATGCCATCTATCCCCGGCGAGCGCTTTATGAATTAAGCGAAGGACTGGTTGCTCTGAGTCCTGGCAGTAACAGATAGCGCGTAAGGAGAAAGAACATGAATACCATTGCTATCCGCCACGACATTGCCCTGGAGCCACAGCGCCCCGCGCCAGTTCAGGGTTCACTCCACTGGCTCATACTCGCGCTCTTGATCATCATCATCGCAAGTTGGTATTTCGACCTCAACAGGGCTACCTTCCCCGGCTCCCCCGAGACGACGCCTATCCATCGTCTCTATAACTCCTGCGGCGGTGTCGCGACTCCGTGCTGAGCGTGTCCCCTTGTCGCCCTCTTTTCGGATGTAATAGACAAGATGCTGTCTGCGGGCAGGGAGACGATCTACGAGGCAGCCTCAGCGCTGCCCATCCAGAGGCTCGCCAGAGGCCGTGGCGATGAACCAGCATGGGCGTAGGTGCGCTAACAGAGAAGCGCCATAGCGAGTTCAGTGTCTTTCACGGGCGGACACTGAATTTACCGTGTTTAGGACTACTCTCAATTGCGTCCAATGTGGAATCGCCATATTGACATAACATCGATGAGGAGAGGCGGACTCCGGGACGTGTGGGGACATGAGAGGAGGATGTCAGGGGTGGCGAATGCCGTGTTCGCGCGAACACGGCATTCGTGGGCGGTCAGCTATAGCGAGAAGCACGATGCGAGATGAAGGAGATGGTATGGGTACCGACGATGGCTGGGTGGAACGCTGGCAAGAATTGCAGCGCTTGCAGGAGCGTAGTGGTGGGCTGATTCGACGACGACGCGGGACTCAATATCGGTCGGTGCTGCCGGAGCTGGAGGGCGCACGAGTTCGCTTGCGCGCGATTGAGACAGGTGACATGCCTCAACTGCATGTCTGGTCAACCGACCAATCTGAAATGTGGCTCTGGCGTGAGGAAGCTCGTTTGGTTGCCTACGATCCCTTCCTCACAAAACTGCAAAGTGCGCTCACCGCCGGAGAGCCACACCTCATGGTGGAAGGCAAACACTCTGGCTTTCCTATTGGCTGGGTGTACGCCGACCAGGTATCCAACGATCATTGCCGTTGCCGCATGACGGTATACATCATTCCAGAGGCGCGCGCGTACGGCGCTGGCGCCGAGGCAGGCGTTCTCTTTCTTGATTATCTCTTTGGCTGGCGCGGAATGCGGAAAATCTATATCGAGACCTTGGCGGTACAGACCGAGGCCATCCAGATTGCCACCAAAGGTGGTTTTTGTCAGGAAGGTATGCTCAGCCAGGAGCGAAGCCTGGGCGGCCAGCCGATGGATGTGGTGCGGCTGGCGATGCGACGTGACTACTGGCAAGAGACACTCGCTGACGATGGTGTCGGCGCATCTGTCTATCGCTTGACGCAGGTGCGGCGCCTGCTCCAAACGTACGGGATGTTTACCCCTAATTCCGACACCTTCCAATGCCTTTGAAACGCGCTCAATCCCTGCTCTACATGTGAGCGGGGATTGGTACCCTCCCCAAAGATCCTTCCTCCACGACCAAACAGCTCGCGAAGGGCAGCCGCGCGAGCCGGTAAGTTCCAAGTGCGCGACAAGCGCACGGAGCGGCAGCGGCCCGGAGGGCGGGCTTCAGCCGCCAGCGGCTTAGCGGTCGGTGGTGTTGCGGTAGCGTCGGCGCATCTGGCGCATACGGAGGCTCGTGGTCAGCCGGGAGAGTGGATTCGAGCGCACGGGCCTGATGCGTACTACGTTATCGGAGCTGGGCGAACGACGCACACGGCGTGTGGGGAGGCTCACGCCACGAAACCGCGCCCACCAGCCAAACGCGACGCCCGCCGTAAAGAGCAGGAAGCCGCAAAACGCAACCAGACCGCTGACCAGTGTCGCTTCGAGTTGGTAGAAGGCTAGCCCGGCGCCGACGAGCGCCAGCGCGATGCCCACCAGCATCAGGGTGACTGGTAGTTCGAGATGAGGGGTCCATGAGACGCGGGGGCCGCGGGGACGACGAGCGGCAGGGCGCTTGAACGGGCGGATGCGCTCCCCCAGGTCTTGACCAGACTCAGGACCCTCGAGGTTGCGCAGAATCTCTTCGATTTCTCGCATATACTTATCAGGCATAGCGACACCTCCGGGAGCAGCCATTCGCGGGCCGACTGCGCCTGGCCACTGCCTGCACCCTGGTACGTAGTATAGCCCGTCAAGCTACCCAGGGCAAGCGCTATCTTACCTATCCCTGGCGAGTCCTGGGAGGAATGTGGATCGTTCAGGCCATCAGCGCGTTCATCACCGAGGATTTCAGCAAGAAAAGCGCCATCAATTCCACGACGGCAAGCACGACCAGTCCAGTGAACACCGGAAAGAACTGACGCCAGGTAGTGAACCGGCCAAGCTGGTTGGTGAGGCCAAGCCCTAACACCACGTTCACCAGCGTGACCGCGATCACCAGCCCCGCCGAGCTCACAATCGCCACGGGATAGAGGATGATCGGCTCAACCGAGAGGACCACGAAGAAATCAATGGTCAACAGTGGCAGCATCAGTGCCAGCTCGCCCAATGAGTCGAAGGACGAGCGCGGATCGTCGGTGCGCCAGATCAGCCCGCTGGCGGTCGGCATAATCACCGCCGCCATCGCCGTCCCCGCGCCAAGACCAGAGAGCAGCCGCAGCCAGTTCGCGGGCTGGTAGAGATGCGGCAGGCCAAGGTCCAGAAAGAGCGAGTTGAAGCCATCGACGGCCATCAGCAGGATGGCCAGCCCCAGCACGATCATCACCGATAGGCGCGGCAGGCGCGAGACCCGCAGCCGCCGCGACGCCGCCAGGTAGACGAAAGTCGTGGCGAAGCCGAGATAGATGCCCGTATTGCGCGCGCAGAGCGGAAGCTGCTCGCCGCCAGGGAAGAAGGAGTGGCCCGGCATCTGCGCGCAGATACCACCGTCGAGCGCGCGCAGCCGGTCGATCAGCGTTGCCCCTGGCAAGACCGCCAGCCCCACCAACGCCAGCGCGTAGCCTGCCAGCAGCCCTGCCACCAGCCACCACGGCGGTCCACCAGCGGCACTGCCACCGCGCTCCGCCTGTGTCGCGGCCATACGCATGCACACTCTCCTCACTGACCTCACCCCCCAGCCCCGCTCCTACGAGGAGAGGGGAGCAGAAGGTATTATGCGACCCACGAGGGCACGGGAATCCACGAGTTCACGACCAACAGCCAGTTCATCAGAATCATAACACCCATGAGGACCAGCAATAGCCCGGTTAGCAGTTCGATGAGTCGCGACCAGCGCCGGAGCCGCGCCAGCAGCGGCGTCAGACGGTCGAAGGCGAGGCCCAGTGCGAGAAATGGCAGGCTCAGCCCCAGCGAATAGACCGCCAGCAGCAGCACGCCCGCGCGCAAGGTGCCGCCCTGCGCCGCCAGCGCCAGAATCCCGGCGAGAATCGGTCCGACACATGGCGTCCAGCCGAGGGCGAAGATGACGCCGACGACGAACGACGTGGCATACCCCGGCTTGCCCATCCGCAGCGGAATGCGCCCGGTGCGGCCGAGCCAGGGCAGCGGGAGCAGTCCGGTCACGTAGAGGCCCAGCGCAATCAGCACGATGCCGCCGCCCTGCCGCAGCAGCGCCGCGTGGGCGGCGAGCAGGCTGCCCAGCTCGCTGGCGGTCGCTCCCAGCGCGATGAAGGCGAGCGAGAAGCCGCCGACAAAGGCCAGCGCCATGGTAAAGGCGATCCGGCGGATGCGCAGGCGCTCATCCCGCTCGGCGGTCGCAAGCTGCCAGACGCCCGGCCCAACCAGCTGCGCGATGTAGATAGGCGTCAGCGGCAGCACGCACGGTGAGACGAACGAGAGCAGCCCCGCCAGAAACGCGCCTGTCAGCCCGGCCCACCCAATCATCGCGCCACCCTTCGTTGCATCACATCACGGTATGGTTAGAACAATCTCGGCCTTGAAAGGCCAGAGTAAGGAGGGCGAAAGGCATAAATGCCCGCCAGAGATGGCCATTCATGGCCCAGTCTACATTACTCCGGTCATTTATGGCCGAGAGAGGCGGTATCAATTATCGGGCACCGTCGCCTGGAGGATATCGGGCGCGCGCATGAGCAGTTGCGATGCCGCAATCCGGGTGACCACCTCATAAAACACGATGGCGTAGAGCACGGACGCGGGCAGAGTGATGACCAGCCATTCCGAGTGAGACAGAATCAGCGGCAACAGCAGCGCCGCTACGACCGGGGCAAGCAGCGCATACGTTGCCATCGTAGCGACGAACATTAGCAAGGTACGCAGGCAGCCATTGCCCGATGCCGCGAAGTTTCCCTGGCCCATACGCATCCGCCGGACACGCATCGGAATGAAGACCGAGATCAGATTACCACAGCCCAACAGCACCAGAATTGCCGCGATGCCGTAGCCCAGCGCCAATGGTACGTTCGACCACGCGCCACCCAGCGCCGCCACCAGCACTGTCATCAGCGCCGAGACGCTCCCCGCCACAACCGCGACCGCCAGATTCTTCCCTCTCAGGATATCCAGCGGCTTGACCGGAAACAGGAAAAGCGTCTGCAAGCCCTCGCGCTCCAGCCCGAACGCATTTTGGGCCAGATTGAGCGTAATGAGCAGTGCTGGCAGCGGCGCGATGAAGACCTGCCACGGCGCAATCGGGATGCCCAGTCCGCCGTCGGAGCCAGTCAACTCTACGCGCCGCCCGCTGAAGATGCTGGGAAGCAAGACGAAGACCAGCAGGACGAGCGTGCTGACCAGCGACGCCTTGATCTGTGGGTCGCGCCAGAAGTAGCGGCGGTCTTTATCGGCGATGGCCAGCGCTGGCCCGGAGAACGGCCCCCAGCCGCTACGCACCGAACCGACCTCAGCGGCTGCTCCCGCGACCGCGACACCGCCATTGCCGCCAGCAACCGCGACGCCCGCCCGCCCGCGACGCGAGCGACGACGCACACCAGCGCCCGCCGACTCCGCCGTCGTAATGCCGCGCTCAAGCACCCAAGCCCAGACGACGATCATCACCACCGCCAGCGCCAGCATGACGCCGAGCCACGGCAGCGCCGCCACATAGCTGCCCTGGTCGGCCAGGATGATCGCCCGCGCGCCGAAGCCCGTCGGGAACCACTGGAGATAGCGCTCCAGATGCCACGAGGCGAAGTCGCCGGGGCGGAAGCCGATCATCGCGCGGCTGACAAACTGATTGATGAGCGCGCAGGAGACACCGAAGAGCGCGAAAAAGACCACCATCAAATCGCGAAACCGGCGGCTGCGCAAGATGCCCATCAGCGCGGCCAGCAACAACTGGCTGGTGGTGACGATCAGCACGTAGACGAGCGCCAGCGCTACCACCGTTATCAGCACGGCGGGTAGCGAGGCGTGCCAGCCGACGATGACGGCGGCCAGCAGCGACAGAATGACGATGGTGCTCATATCGAGCAGCGTCGCCAGCAACAGGCTGACCATCTGCTCGCCGCGTGTCAGCGGATAGGTCTGGAGCTTGGTGACATCCAGCCCCTCATTCAGGGTGTATTGCATCAGCGGGAATGCCGCCCAGGCCAGCCAGAGGCCGACGAGCACGATGTAGAGTAACTGCGCCGCGTCGGGGCGGTCGAGCAGCAGATAGCCCGCGGTCGTGCCGAGGCCAAGCACCGCCGCCAGCCCCAGCAGAAAGATGGCAGTGAAGATGAAGCCGACGATCTGCCGCGCCGAGTGGGTATGGCTGCGCACGGTCAGCTTCCAGCGGAGCCAGAGCAGCGCGCGGACGTGGTCCCAGCGCAGGCTAAAGCGGCTGGCCATTGGGGGCGCGCCGTTCTGAGTCTGTTGTGGCGTGGCGGCTATTCCAGCCATTCCAGCCCTCCCTCGCGGGTGTTGGCGCCGACCAGATCGAGGAAGACATCTTCCAGCGAGCCGCCACTCGCGCCCGCGCGCTGCCGCAGATCGGCCAGTGTGCCTTCGGCGATGAGCTGCCCCTGCTTGACGATGCCGACGCGGGTGCAGAGCCGCTCCACCACGGCCAGAATATGCGAGCTGAAGAAGATAGTCGTCCCGCTATTCGTCAGATCCCGCAGAATATCGGCGATCACCCGCGAGCTGACGGGGTCGATCCCCTCGAATGGCTCGTCGAGGAAGAGCACGGCTGGCCGGTGGATCAGCGCCGAGGCCAGCGCTACCTTTTTGCGCATGCCGACCGAGTAGTCGATCACGAGTTTATCGGCGTCGTCGCCTAGCATCAACACGTTGAGCAGCAACTCGGTGCGGCGGGCCACCTCATCGCGCGGCAGGTTATAAAGCCGCCCGGCGAACTGGATCAGCTCGCGGCCAGAGAGGCGGTCGTAGAGGTTGAGCTGCTCGGGGAGCACGCCCATCTGCAGCTTGGCGCGGATCGGATCGCGCCAGACATCCACGCCGCCGACCCATGCCTTGCCCGCCGTAGGACGCAGCAGCCCCACCAGCATCTTGATGGTGGTGGACTTGCCCGCGCCGTTGGGGCCGAGAAAGCCGAAGAACTCGCCGCGCCTGACGGCCAGCGTCAGCCCGTTGACGGCAATCTTCTTGCCGAAGGTGCGCGTCAGGCCGAGGATGGCGATGGCGGCGTCCGGCGGCGGGAACGCGGCTGGCAGATACGGTGCCGGGGCTGTTGCCTGCGCGGCGGCGATATCCGTTGGTGGCTGGTTATACGGTGGTAGGCTCATGAGCATCCTTTGCGGTGTGTTCGCGTGGTACACCGAGAAACGGTTGCGCCGACATGAAGATACGCACACAGTCATTGTAGACTACGACTGCCAGGGCTACCGGTTGCCATGCGATGCCATGCGATGCCGCGCGATGTACGCCGCCGCGTGTCCTTGCGGCAGGCGGGCGCGTGTGCTACACTGAAGGCGCTAACACCGCTAACCACTGGCCCCCATAGCTCAGTGGATAGAGCACCGGCCTCCGGAGCCGGGTGCGGGCGTTCGAGTCGCCCTGGGGGCACCAGGTAATGTGCTACCCCTGAGTCACTTTGGGTAGTTCAGAGGTGGGTCGCTCGGCGCGATATCACCACTGAGCGCTGCCAGCAGCCACTAACTCTTGCAGCATCCGGTCGATGCTGCCGATGCCGATGGAGAGATGCCCCTCGCCGTCCTCGATATGCGCCACAACACCGGGTATGCGCTCGGCCAGCCATTGCCCATGGCCAGCTGGAACCATCAGGTCCGCCGTACCCTGCCAGAGCAGCGTCGGGACGCTCACCTCGGCAAGTGAGAATCCCCACGGCTTCACGAAGGCCAGGTCATCGTCGAGCCAGCCGTCTACACCCACGCGCAAACCCTCGTGGAAAACGGCCGCCATGTCCTCGCCCACCTCTCCCGTAAGGAGCGCCCGGTCCACTGCCGGGAGCAGGCTGCTCATTCCGGAGATAAGGTCAGCTGGGGTTGCATGGCCAAGTTGCTCGCGCGCCTCATCGAGAAATGGGCGTAACGCCGCCTCGCCCTCCATCGCTTTGCCAAATTCGACGATGTTGTCCTCGCCCATCTGAGCCAGCCAGTCAAGCCCCTCGGTTGGATAGGGTGCCACCCCCGCGATGACCAGGGCCGCGTCGACACGGTCAGCCAGCCGCGCCGCGCATGCCAGCGCGTGCGGGCCACCGCCGGACCATCCCGCGACGAGGCAGCGCTGTGCGCCGAGGGCATCGAGCACGGCTGCCGTGTCGGCGGCGACATCGGCCACGCTGCGCCCAGGATGGCGTGTCGAATCACCGTAGCCCGGACGCGACATCGTCACCAGGCGCAGTCCGAGGCGGTGCGCGGCGGCTACCATGGTGCGGAACGGCACGCGAGAGCCGGGAGTGCCGTGATGGTAGACCAGCACCCGGCCGTGGGGCAGGCCGCTCTCAAACAAGTCCAGTTCGCGCCCGTCGGCCAGCCGAAGATGGGTTCGCCGTGTAATGCCCATCTTTCCCCATCCCTTCTCGTTCGCCTGATTTCCAGCTTCAACCAGAGGCCCACCGTCAGCAATTGTCATACCGATTATACGGTGAAGGTTATACCGTGCATGTCATGCGCCGGATGCTTCTACTCACCGCCTCTTTCCACACACCTCGTTTGTTGCTTACTGAACATGATTGGGGGTATGTTGCCGACAGGTCAGGGAGTCGCGCGTCGCCGCGTAGCTGTGTGAGGTGGTGGAGTAGAGGGGCTAAGGTTATGACGCCTGCTCAGACAATGCCGCGGAAAATATCGCCGAAGAGACGGCTGACCAACTGGGTGCGAACGCAGCCCATCCTCGCCGCGTTGATGCTGGCGCTCGTGCTGGTCGCCATCATCGGGGGAGGCCTGGCAGTGTCTCGGCACATCGGCGGTGAAACCGCTGGCCCGCCCGCAAACTGGGCGCCCGCAACGCCACCTCCACTGCTGCCCGGCGAGACCCTCTGGCACGGCATCCCCTCGATGCTCTGGGGCACCAACGATACCCAGAACTGGGACGGCGAGAAGAATCTGATCACCCTTCCAGCGATCCAAAAGCAGGCGAAGGCCGACCATCTGGCGTTGATCCGCACCTGGCTCTTCGAGACCGACCTGGTCACCAACCAGCCAGAGACGGACGCCTACCAAAAGAGCAAGGTGCAGGCCGCGCTTAACACTGGCGCGCGGCTCCTCTGCGAGCTGCCAACTGGGAACAGTATGGCCTACGACGAGCATATGGTGAAGCTCTTCGCGGGCAAGTGCTCGTACTACGAGTTCATGAACGAGCCAGATAATGAGCAGGTGCCAGCCGCGACCTACATCTCAAAGTGGTCGAGCGAGATCCCCCGGCTGCGCGCGATTGACCCCCACGCGCTCTTCGGTGGGCCAGCCGCCACCACGCCACAGTACAGCCAGTGCACCTACTCGTCCGACACGACCGTCTGCTACATGCAAAAAGTGCTGCAAGGCATGGCCCTGAGCAAGGTTCTGCCGGACTTCGTGACGTTCCACTGGTATCCCTGCTGGCAGGAGAGCGCCGATTCGTGCATGGCGAAGGCCGATAGCTATGGCAACCAGGTGACGATGGTGCGCGGCTGGCTGACCCAGTACTTCGGCGCGGCGGGCGCGCGCATGCCCATCGGCGTGACGGAATGGAACGCCGACCCTTCGGCCCCGATGCCGGACTACACCCAGGATGCCTGCTGGATCGCGCAGTACAGCGTCACCGCGCTGAAGAGCATGGCCCGCGCGGGCGCCTCGTTCGCCAACCAGTTCGACCTGGCCAACACCGGCGGCTACGGCACCGACGACATGGTGGATGTCTCCAAAAATGGCGCCGCCAAGCCGCAGTATGTGGCGCTGCTCCGGCTGATGGAGAGTGTCAGCCCGTACGGGGAACTGCCTACGCCGCCCCTCGCCTTCGCGTCGCCCGCGAACTGCCCCGCTCTGCCGTAGCGGCCTCGCCACATCCCAACTACCAAACTATCTCCGCTCGCTACCCTGATGAGTTGAGCATCGGGTATGATGAGCAAGGGACGTCTTTCGTCCCGTGGGTCGTTTTCTGCGACGAGTGAGAGAAGATAGACAGTAGGCGCTTTTTGGTCGTCTGGAGGTGTGAGGTGGTGCAATGGACAAATTCAGCCTGGTCGTGATTCTAGGCGCGTACCTCATTGGTTCGATCCCATTTTCCCAGATCATCACAAAATTGCGCACCGGTCTGAAGCTCTATGAGGTAGGCGAGGGCAACGTCGGCAGCCGCAACGTCTGGCACGTCGTCGGGCCCCAGTGGGGCGTGTTGGCGCTTCTCCTCGATTGCCTGAAAGGCTATCTGGTCTACTGGGCGGCCACCGCCCTTGTTCCAGCCGCGAGCGCGCTCCTCGCCGGAGTGGCGGTTGTGCTTGGCCACCAGTTCTCCATCTTCCTGCGCGGGCGCGGCGGCAAAGGGCTGGCCCCGGCGCTCGGCGTCGTCCTGGCGATCTCGCCGCTTTCCACCCTCTGCGCGATGCTGATTCTGGGCCTGGCATTCCTGATTACCCGCGATTTCAATCCGAGCGTGACGGTGGCAATCGTTGCGATCATCCTGCTTCCTCTCCTGTTCCGCCAGCCGCTCTGGGTTCCCGTCTACACGCTTGTCCTGGCTCTGTTCGCCGCGCTGAAAAAGTGGCTCGACCACGCCCACGACTCGCGGGTCTGGAGCAGCCATCCCTGGCAGGGAGGGGCCAATCCTGGCTGGGGGCCTCCGGCGAATCAGTCGGCGAATCCGCCGGGCGACGACCCATCCGCACCAAACGCTCGCCCCAACTAGCTGACGCCGACGCCGACCATCCACTCTCGTGCTCATGCTCCGGGATTTTCCCATTGGGGGGCAAATGCTGATTTATCAGGTAGTCATCACCGCTATTCTGGCGGCATTGCTGCTCAACACGATCATTAATCTGCGCCTGCTCCGCGCGCCGACCACCGCGGCATCGCTGGACGACATGGATGAAGCGCCGCTCGTCTCCATCCTCGTGCCCGCGCGCAACGAGGAACGCTCGATTGCGCAGTGCGTCGAATCGCTCGCTCAGCAGGACTATCCACACTGCGAGATCATCGTGCTCGACGATCAGAGCGAGGATTGGACGGCGACCATCGTCGCCGATCTGGCGCGGCGCTATCCCAATGTGCGGCTGCTCCACGGCGGGGAGCTTCCGCCCAACTGGCACGGCAAGGCCAACGCCTGCGCGCAGCTGGCCAAAGCGGCGAGTGGCGAGTGGCTGCTCTTTGTCGACGCCGACGCCGTGCTCGCGCCGCGATGCGTCTCGGTCACACTGCGCGAGGCACGCAAACGGCGCGCCGACCTCCTGACGATGATCCCAACATCGCTCGTCGGCAGCATCGGTGAAGCGCTGCTCTTGCCGATCATTCCGATGACATTCGCCGCGTTTTTGCCGCTGGCCCTGGTGACGAACCATCCATCGCCACTATTTGCCGGGGCGCTGGGGCAGTTCCTGCTTTTCCGTCGCGATGCCTATCTGCGCATCGGCGGCCACGCCGCGGTGCGCACCGATATCGTTGAAGACATCCAGTTGAGCCGACACATCAAACGACACGGCGGGCGACTCGTCTGGATCGATGGCACAGAGTTGATGCGCGTGCGGATGTATCACAGCTTCGGCGAGGCCTGGCGTGGCATCACCAAGAGCGCCTTCGCCGCGATCAATTATTCGCTTCCGATTCTCCTGCCCGGCGTCGTGGCCTGCGTCGCGCTCTTCTGCGGGCCGTACATCTTTCTGGTTATTGGAGCGGTCCATTACCCATCATCCGGCCTGTGGCTCTGGTTGCCGCTCCTCCAGGTCGCCTGCCTCTGGACAACCCATCTGCTGGTGATGCGGCGCTTCCACTTGCCGGCCGCCCTGGTATTTCTCCAGGCGGGAACGATGCTGGCCATCATCCTGACCACGCTGCACGCCGCAATCCAGACAGAGTTCGGCGCGGGGGTCGTCTGGAAGGGCCGGACCTATCAATTCGGCGCGCCGCGCGAGGGCTATACACTGGCAGTGCTGTGGGGAGCCGGGTTGGCTCGAGCGCGGCTGCTGATCGCAGCGTTGCTGGTGCTCTCATGGAGCACGGGGGGGCGACTGGAGATCACCGCGGCACTGCTTCTCCTGGCATGGACAACCGCGCTGCTGGAATACGTGGCTAGAAGGGGCGCCACCAGCCGATGGACCATCGCGGCGGATCTGGCGGTGTGCCTCGCCTGTCTGGGATATCTTCAGTTCAGCGGGGTCTTCTCGATCTGGCTGACGCTGCTCAGCGTGGTGATCATTGCGCTCTGCGTGCGTTTGTTTTCCTGGCAGGTTGTCGCGACGATGACTTCAGCCTTGCTGGGAGGATTCTTGTTCATCACCGTGCAGATGCGCGCGCCCAATCAAATCCTGACGGCCTGGTTCGTGCTTATCGCGCTCTCCGTGGCCAGCCATTCTTTCTTCCAGGTCATCATTCCCTGGCTCCAGCGCGTCCGCTCGTCGTAGCTATTAGTCCCCCGTCGTCTGAAATTTGCGTGTCCGCCGCGGAGTCTGGCGTGTGCTATACTCCTTTCCATGCCAGGCGTCAATCTCATTCAGAGAGCGCAAGATCATGGCTACCAGGAATCGCGCTACTGCGCAAACCCCGCGAATTGCTGACCGGCTGGTCGCAGCCCGGCGCGGACGCTTCGTCGGACGCTCGGATGAGCTCGAGTTGTTCCGCTCCGCGCTCCAGGCAGCCGAGCCGCCTTTTGCCGTGCTCTATGTCTACGGTCCCGGCGGCATCGGCAAGACCACCCTGCTTCAGGAATACGCCCGCCGCGCGGCAAGCGACGAAAAGATCGTCGTGCAGGTGGATGGGCGCAATATCGACCCAACCCCAACGGGCTTTCTCTTTGCCCTGAGCCAGTGCCTGGAGCTCGAGGATGTAGGTCTGGCGCACGTCATCGCCCACTGGCCCGCCACTGGTCTGCTCCTGATTGATCGCTACGAAATCCTGACCGCGCTCGATGGCTGGCTGCGCGAGACGTTTCTGCCACAACTGCCAGCGCAGAGCCTCGTCGTGATCGCCAGCCGCAACCCGCCCACATCTCCCTGGCGTACCGATATTGACTGGGCAGAGCTGACGCGCATCGCGCCGCTCCGCGATCTACGCCCGGATGAGTGCCAGACCTACCTGACCACACGCGGCATCTCCGATGACCTGCATGCCGACATTTTGGCCTTTACTCATGGGCATCCGCTGGCGCTGGCGCTCGTCGCCGATGTGCTGGCCCGCGGTGGCAAGCTGCCGTCGCATATGTCGCTCTATCAGCCGGAGCCAGATGTGGTGCGCGTGCTGCTGGAGCGGCTTGTGCAGGATGTGCCCAGCGCCGCGCATCGCCTGGCGCTGGATATCTGCGTGCGTATGTGGGCAACCACCGAGACGTTGCTAGGCGATATGCTCGACGAAGCCAGCGGCAGTGCTGGCAATAGCGGCAGTAATGGTAGTGGCAGTGATGCGCATACACTGTTCGAGTGGCTGCGCCAGCTTCCCTTCATCGAAGAAGGCCCTTTTGGCCTCTTTCCCCACGATCTGGCGCGCGAGGTGCTGGACGCCGACTGGCGCTGGCGCAATCCTGAGAGCTTCCGCCAACTCACCTACCGCCTCTTCGCGGCCCTCTATGGCCGATTCGTCAACGCGCATGGCATGGAGCAGCAGCGCATCTGGTTCTACCTGCTCTACCTTTGTCGGCATAGTCCGCTCTACCGGCCATATTATGAATGGTCGGCGCTGGGCAGCGCCTACGCCGAAGTCGCCTCGGCCCAGGACTACCCTACTATCCTGGCGCTGATCGCGCGCCATCTGGGCGAGGACTCGGCGAAGATAGCGGCATACTGGCTAGAGCGCCAGCCGCAGGCGTTTCGGGTATTCCGCTATGTTGGCGGCGATGTATTCGGCTTCATGGCTCATCTGCTGTTGCGGCAACCTAGCCCGGAAGATATCGCGATGGATCCAGCGATGCAGTCGGCGGTTGATTTCATTGCGCGTCACGGCCCACTACGGCAGGATGAAGAAATCCTTTTCGCGCGTTTCTGGATGAATAGTGAGGGTTTCCAGGGCGTCTCGCCGGGCCTGAATCTCGCGGCGATCAATACGACCATTGACCTTATTACCCATCCCAGGCTGGCATGGAATTTCATCAACTTCACAAATCCGGAATTCATCGAGCCTCATTTTACGGCGGTGCATTTCTGGCGCTCGCCGGAGGCGGACTATGTCGTCGATGACCACCGCTTCGGCGTCTTTGCGCACGATTGGCGCGTCGAGCCAGCGATGGATTGGCTCCACGTCAAAGCAAACCTGGCTGCGGATCCCAACCTTACCGCGCAGTCGACAACATTCTCCCAGGCGCCGTCGTTCCTCGTGCTCTCGCAGCCAGAGTTTGCTGATGCGGTGCGCAAGGCGTTGCGCGACTATAGCCATACGGACGAGCTGGCGGCGAACCCGCTGATGCAGTCACGGTTGGTCGCGGATGTTGCCCGCCAGGGCGCCTCGCCCGAGGCGCTACGCGCGCTCATCCGTGAAGCGGTGGCCAGCCTCGCGGAGAACCCGAAGGATGTCAAGTTTCACCGCGCCATCTGGCATACCTACATCGAGTCAGCGCCAACGCAGGAGCGCGCCGCGGAGCTGCTCGGCCTCCCCTTCAATACCTACCGCTATCACCTTGCCAACGGCATCGAGCGCATCACCGACTGGCTCTGGCAGCGCGAGCTCAACGGCGCCAGCAACTGATACCTCGCGTGCCATCTCCTCACACTCTCCTCACGCTTTTCGGCATCAATTCGGCAGCACTTCGGCAGCACTTCGGCTGTCTATCCAGCAGGATCTCCCGGTAGGCTAGACCCATCAACACTGACCGCGACCGTTCAGCGAGAGGGGGATAGCCATGTCGAAGATTGGAATCATTGGCGCAGGGATCGCTGGCTTGCAGCTTGGCCTGTTCCTGCGACATGCGGGCGTCGAGGTGACAATTTACACGGAACAGACCGCTGACCAGTTGTTATCCAGCCGACTACCAAATGCTGTGATTCGCTCCGCGCCAACGCGCGCACGCGAGCGCCTGCTTGGGGTTGCCCACTGGGACGACGAAGATGTCGCGCTGACACACCTTACCCTGCGTATCCAGGGCGAGCGCCCGCTGTCGTTCAGCGGCGCGTACGACGAACCCTGTATGAGCGTTGACATGCGCATCTACTGCGCGCGCCTGCTCGAAGACTTTGCGCGGCGGGGTGGGCACGTGCGCGTTGGCACGCTCCAGCTGGAGGATGTGGCGGCCCTCGCCGGAGAGCACGACCTGGTGGTCGTGGCGACTGGACGTGGAGCGCTTGGTACGCTCTTCCCGCGCATTGCCGAATATTCACCCTTCACCTCGCCACAGCGTCTGGTCGTCGGCGGATTCTTTCACGGCGTCGCGCCCGATGAGCCACGCGCGCTCGATTTCACCTACGTTCCCGGGCAGGGCGAGATCCTGTCGTTTCCCGTCGTCTCGTTCGAGCCGGGGCTGACGGTTATCGCCTTTGAGAGCATCGCGGGAGGCGCCTTCGAGCCGGTCGCGCGCATGCGTTATGTGGACGATCCCGGTCAATTCGAGGCGAGCGTGCTCGATCTGCTGCGGACGTACGCCCCATCGATCCACGCGCGTATCGACCGTGACGCCTTCGCGCTCAGCCGCCGCCTCGATCTCTGCCACGCCGCGATCACGCCGACCGTGCGGGCCGGATATCGCCGCCTGGAGACAGGCAAGTACGTCGTAGCGCTCGGCGACGCGCACGTCGTGAACGATCCAATCATCGGCCAGGGCGCCAACACCGCATCATACGCCGCCTGGGCGCTCGGCGAGGCGATCCTCGACGCCCAGAGCTTCGACGAAGCGTTCTGCCGTGATGCTGAGCAGCGCATCTGGGTCTTCACGCAGCCCGTCACCGAGGGAACCAATGGGCGCTTGAGGCCACCACAACCGCATATGTTGGAGGTGTTGCGCGCCGCGACGCAGCATCAGGCCGTTGCGGACGCCTATGCTTGGGGATTCAACCACCCCGAGCACTTCTGGGCAGCAATGTCCACCCCTGAGCAGGCCAGCATTTTCCTGGCCGACGTGACCCAACTGGAGCAGATGGAGATGGCTCCAGCAGTGGCAAGTGGCTATTAGGCCAACATGAAAACGAGGAGATGAGGAGAGGACCATGAGCACCGCTACGATTGAGCGACCCGTTGAGCGATCATCCGAAATGCTATCCGAGCAGATGCAGCGCGCCGCGGTTGCTTCACCACGACCCTACTGGCCGCTTCCGGGCACGCAGCTGCCCAAAGCGCATTTCACCTGGCCGGAGTGGGTCGCCCTGCTGGATGCGCGACTGGCCAGCGCGCGCAATGCGCAAGAGCAGATGAGCGCGACGCCCGCATAATCGTTCTGACATCTAGGAAACTAAACAACAGCACAAGCTCCTGCAGTCGTATTCCGCGGCGGCACGGAGCTTGCCTCGTGTCGGGGAGGGAAGCCAGAAACGCGCTCTGCCTCTGGTTCCCCTCTCCCCGCAGGGGGAGGGGTTAGGGGAGGTGACGGTGGTCCCAGCCATCCCGTCCTAATACGTACCCGCTCTGTCAGATATCTGACGGCGACGCCAGGCGTTCTGGCAGTACGATGTGGGTGGCTCATATGCCATGGAACTACGCTAGACAGATCCAGTGGGAGACAATGCGCTATGCCAGAGACACCAGACGAAGCAGCGGTGTTGGGGCGGGTTGTGCGGTGGGCCGAGGACCAGCCGCTCATCCGCGCCGTCATACTGGAAAGCTCGCGCGCCGTCGATCACGCGCCACTCGACCGCTTCTCCGACTACGACATCCTGCTGGTCGTCTCGGATGCGCGCCCATTCGCCGAGAGCAACGACTGGCAGCGCTTCTTCGGCGAGCCGCTGGTGCGTTTTGGCGACCCGGTTGACGTGTTGGGCATCGAGACCTCTATGCGTCTGGTGGTCTACCGCGACCACACCAAGATAGACTTCGCTCTCTGGCCGGTCGAGCTGCTCCAGCGTGTGGTGGAGCAACAAATATCCACCGACTTTCTGGACTGGGGCTATCGCGTATTGCTGGATAAGGATGGACTGGCGGCGCGCCTACCAGCGCCCACCCGTACCGCGCATATTCCGCCGAAACCCACCGAGCAGGACTATCTGGCGCTCATCGAAGAGTTCTGGTGGGAGTCCGCCTATGTCGCCAAAAACCTCTGGCGCGACGATCTGGTCTTCGCCCGCTACAACCTCGATGTCGTCATGAGAAGCGAATTATTGCTGCCCCTGCTCGAATGGCGCATCGAGCTCGATCATGACTGGACATGGAAGCCAGGCATCGTGGGCCGTGGGCTGAAGCGCGCGCTGGCGCCCGATCTCTGGTCGGCCTTCGAGCGCACCTATGTGGGGCCAGAGATCGAGGAGAACTGGGAGGCGCTCTTCGCCATGACCGCACTCTTCAGGCGGGCGGCGATTGAAGTGGGGCAGGCGCTGGGATACACCTACCCCCAGGAGCTAGACGACGGCGTAACCGCCTACCTGGAGGAAGCCCGCCGCCTGCCTCACTAAATAGCGCGCCATCCCTGGCCTGTGCCTGCTGGTGTAACGATCTGTTGCGCTCGCTGTACTGTGTGGCGAGTCGAATATCATCTCCCTTGCCCTTGGAGAGACGACGCAACCATCGCGACGACATAACGCGGTGTTTCATCAAGCGGAAGCGGTAAGGATTTGCGAGGTAGTCACTGTGCTTGAAGAGGTGCAATTGCAGGAGGGCGTCTCCACGGTCGGCCCGGATGATTATGCCCGTGTCGTCGAGGTGTGGGAGGCATCCGTCCGTGCGACGCATACCTTCGTCACCGAGGCCGATATCGAGGTTATCAGACCGCTGGTATTGGATAGCCTGCCCAATGTGCCACATCTGCTGTGCGTGCGCGAGCGCACTGGTCAGGTGGCGGGGTTCATCGGTGTGGAAGGCGAAACGGTCGAGATGCTCTTTGTGCATCCGGCGTCGCGCGGCCATGGCATCGGGCGTCGGCTGCTGAGCCATGCGGTGACGACCCTGGGCGCGGACAAACTGGATGTCAACGAGCAGAACCCGCAGGCAATAGGCTTTTATCTGCGGATGGGTTTCGAGGTGGCGGGACGCTCGGCGGTGGACAGCATCGGTAAACCGTATCCGCTGCTGCATATGCGCCTTCGCTGCGTCTGACGCTGTCGCGTCGCTATCCCCTGTGAGATACCTTCTCGTCGGAAACGTGCTTGCGCAGCCAGATCTCGACCGACCCGGCGACCATTTCCCAGCCAGGCTGAGCGATCAGCCAGTGCGTGCCGCCGGGAAATTCCTGGTACTCGGTGATCGTCCCCGGCTGCTGGCTGTATTTGAGAAAGTTGGCTCGCACCATCCTCGCCGGGACGATGTGATCCTTCGTGCCCGCGGTGATGAGCAGCGGCGCCCGGCGACCATTGTTGAAATTGACCTGTCCAGGCGCACGCGCATCTAGCAGTGAGAATGCGTTCTGGAAGAACAGGCGCCCCGACTCAGGCACAACAAACGCATCATATGCGCGCTTCTGCTCATCGGGTGGCAGAATATTGACGAACGCATACGAGAACTCAGCCAGCGACCAGTGGAAGACCTTGCGCCAGCCGCCGGGCGTAACGATCACACGCAGCAGCGCCCGCGTCGTCGTGGGATAGAGGGCGGCAATGATGCCACGGGGAGGCGCGGGATCGAGCGCGACCCCAGCCACGCCCAGCCCACGGTCGAGCAACACCTGGGTGACAAGCCCACCGAAGGAATGGCCGATGAGGATCGGTGGCTCCGGAAGCTGCTGGACGATCTGGGCATAGTGGTCGATGATCTCGCCAAGCCCAAGCTGTTTCAGGCCGGGATCGGGGCTGGCGCGAAGCTCATCGATTGGTCTGTCGTGATACGGCCACGCCGGAGCCAGACAGGTATAGCCGCGGGATGTGAAAAACGACTCGAACGGCTGCCAGCATTTGGGCGTCATCCACGCGCCATGAATGAAGACGATAGTTTGGTTCATGATGCCACCTCAGGCGCAATCTATGATCGTCTGGCGCCATTGCCCGACACTTATTGTTCGCTCTGAGGTAACAGTGGCTAGCGCAGCGGCTCGTCAAGCGTGATCGGCAAATCGCGGACGCAGATGCCGGTCGCGTGATAGACGGCGTTAGCGATATGCCCGCCGCCGTGCGGGCGACCGGTTCGAGCAGCCCCACGGATATCTGACCGGCGCGAAAAAGGTGCCGGACGACATGCACAATTTGTGACAATGCCGAGAATCCGATGGCACATTTCTTGACGCTGCCGTGATGCGCGTGAGCGACGCTTCCTTGGGGGCAACGTCGGTACGGTTGAACGCCGACCCAATTGCGCCCTCCCACAGTGAAGGAGAAGTCGCCATGACCATTGTAGATGAGGCCCGGACCGCGCTGCAGAACGGCGCATCTGCCGTACTTACCAATGTAGAAAACAACAAGACCGCGCGTCGCCTGATACCGCCCAAAACGCAGAGGCTGATGAAGCAGATGAACCGCCGCATCGCAGCCCAGCAGGCTCGCCGCGTGCCCATCGTCCCTATCGCGATCGCGGTTGGCTTGAGTATCGTGGGGACGGTAACGGGGATCATGCTGAGCCGCTATTTCACGGCGCGAAAGGCAGACGAAGAGGCTGAGGTGACAGCCGAATATACCAGCCCCGAGGCGGCGCTTGCCGATTAGTATCGTCCGCTTAAGACACGACGAGGTGAAACGCGCATACCGGCCTTGCAGCGTATCCAGTTGCTGAGCCGAACGGCAGCAGTTGGATGCGCTGCATTCACATGTTATCGTCCTGGGAAGCCGAGGTGACAGGGTTTGCGCTGCATGCGGCATCCCCAGGAGAAGGGAGAATGGCAATGAGCGCTCCAACACCAACCAACACTCCACATGAACGTGCAACGGAGACGCCGTTTAGATCACCACCTGTAGAGCAGCAACCGCCTCCGCGTAAAGCCAACAACACGGCCCTGATTGTCACAATCGTCGCGATTGTGGTGCTCACGCCGGTATTGGTCTGCGGTGGGGCAGCGTTGCTTGCTGGTGGCTTTGGCGCCCTTCTGTCATCGCGTATCGCGACAAACCGCATCGAACAGACAGCGACCAGCCAGTTCCAATTCGCTGTACCGGTTCATCCCAGCATCACCATCTTTGATACCGCCGGGCAGGTAACCATTGCCAGTGGCGATGTCCAGCAAGTCACAGTCGAGGCGACGAAGCGCGCCCACGCAGCTAGCAGCCAGGCGGCTCAAGATCTCCTGAATACCATGAGCGCCACAGCGGAATCTACCGCGAACGGCGCCAGCATCAATGCGACGATTCAGCCAAATCATCCCGGCAGTCAGCGAACTATCGATCTGCGTATCACCGTGCCGCGGACGAGCGACTTGCGGGTAACTCTTACCGCTGGAACACTCTCGGTTACTTCGGTGACGGGCGTGCTTGATGTGACGAACACTGCGGGTACCGTTACCATGCAGGATATGACTGTTCAGGGCGCATCGAGCGTCAAGGTCACAACCGGGACGCTTAGCTTCGATGGCGCGCTCGCCAGTGAAGCTGCGATGACCGCAGCCGTTACGACAGGCAACGTCAATATCCGCCTGCCCCAGACGAGCGCCACCCACTTCGACGCCTCGACGCGCGTCGGCAGCGTGTCCGTCTCGCCGTGGACCGCGACGATTCACCAGTCGGGCATTGGTCAGTCAACGGCGTTCGATCTCAATCCTCAGCCTACCAGCACCGTGACAGTGCGTGTCGATGTCGGCACGATTTCCCTGAGTGCGCGCTGATAGTCGCAACCCTCGGGCAAATACTGGTCGTCGGCTCGCCGCTCCAGCGGGCCGACGCCTCCCCTGCTCGAAAGAAGCCTCCCGATCGACATGTTGTCGCTTGCGTGGTTCCAGCACGCGCTGGCGCTCTTCCAATAGCAGTCGGCGCTCGGTCGCGGTGGCGTCTCCCTGGCGGTGCAGCTCGGCGGAGCGGACCATCTGCGCGCGTGGCATGCTGGTGTCGCGCAGACGCCGCAACAACTCGATCCAGGCGATATCGCGCGGGGTATAGCGACGGTGGCAGCCCGATGCGCTCGTAGTAACGGAGCGTATAGATGCTCAGACCCATCTGCTCTGCAACCTGTTGTATGGTGAGTGTTGTTTCCATAAACAGGAGAATGAAACCTGGAGCGCGCTCCAACTCAAGAGCCTGCGCGCATCGAACGGAGCTTGACGATGATCGCTCGCACGTGGCACGGGGAGACATCCCTTGCCAAAGCCGATGAATACCTGCGCCTGATGCGCACCGTCGCCGTCCCCGACTATCAGGCGGTCGCTGGCAACCGCGGCGTCTACGTGATGCGGCGCATCGAGGGCGAGACCGCCCACTTTTTGCTGCTCACCCTCTGGGACTCCGAAGACGCCATCCGCCAGTTTGCCGGCGAGGAGATCGAGAAGGCGAAGTACTACGACTTCGACCCAGCCTACCTGCTGGAGCTGGAGCCGACCGTCACCCACTATGAGGTCTTTGCCAGCCCATACGGCGGCTGAGCAGCGTTACTTTAGTGCCTTGAGCGCCCGTTCTGAGCGAGCCGCATCGCCGCTTGCGCCCAGTTGTGTAAAGATCGTATATGCCTCGCGCAGCCGTTCCTGGCTGGCCTCATCATCGGGGGCGAGCAGCGCCCAGAGAAACTGCGCCTGCGCTTTGGCGTAGGGATAGCTGATAGCGTCAGCTATTATGACAGCGTCCGCTAGCGCTGTCTCCGCCGCGTCGCGATTGCCCTGCCGATCCGCCACCATCGCCTGAATCCGTAGCGCATTGGGCAGCGGGACGCGCAGCCCCATCGCCTGCATCAGTTGGATCGCCTCAGTTGAAATAGTGGCCGCGCGTTCGGTGTCGCCCAGCTCTAGATAGGCCCATGCCAGCAATGGCAGCAGCGCGATAGTGTCTGGATCATCCCTTCCCGCCTTTTCCACAAGTGGAGCGAGACGGTCGCGCGCCTCCGCTGGCCGACCACTGAGTAACTCGCGCTCGGCGAGAACACTCTGTGCGTCACAGAAGGTCTGGGCGTCTGGTTCACCAAATGTAAGCCCCTCGGCGATAACGCGGGCTGCATCGCCTGGTCTGCCCTCAGCCATAAAGAGTCGTCCGCGCATGACCGGCAGCGCGGCTGAGAGCGCATTAACGCCCAACTCTTGGGCGCTCTGGTCGGCACTGTTCAGGTCGGCATGGGCGCGGCGCCAATCGCCAAGCAAGAAGCTGGCAAGGGCGTGATTCACCAGCAGTAGCGGCAGCATGAGCGGGGAATGCAGACGCGGCGCCAGTTCAATGGCTTGCGTGAATATGTCAAGCGCAGTGACGAGGGGACCAGCCAGCAGGTGGCAGTGCGCGGTGTTGTTGAGCGCCAGCACCTGTGTCTCCAGCGCACCCGCCTCCTCGGCGAGACGCACAACCTCGTGCAGCATGGGCAGCGCTTCATCGTAACGCCCCAGGATTGCCAGGGCGACGCCATATCTGCCTTTGGCCTCGGCGAGCAGACCGGGATCGCCCGCCTCACTGGCAAGCGCTACCGCTCGTTCGGCGGTCGCCAGCAATTCATGATATAAGCCACTGGCCAGATAGAGGTGACTGAGCGCCGTATAGACCTGCGCCAGCGCGCCCGGCGGCGTCTCTGGGGAAAGCTGATCCAGGTACGGCCGCGTCACCTCGATGCCGGTTTCCGGCGTTCCGTGGTCGTTGTAGACGCGACCCATCAAGGCGACATCCTGCGCTAGAGCCTCGTTGTCGCCCGCCGCGCGATCCAGTTCCGCTGCCCGCCGCAGAGCCGCCAGCGCCTCGTCCCAGCGTGCGAGAGCCGCCAGCGCCGTCCCCCGCCGCGCCTGCGCCACGGCCTCCCGCGCCGTATCCTGCAAATCGCGGGCAAGCTCGACCGCCGTCCGGTAGCGATTCTCGGCGGCGGCATAGGCGTAGATGGCCTGCGCCTGGTCGCCCGCCTGGAGGACATAGGGCAGGGCGCGCGCCGGTTCCTCTGCCTGGAGGAAGTGCCAGGCCAGCTCGCTTGCATGCCCGGAACGCTGGCTCTGGGGCAGCCGTTCGAGCGCGGCGCCAGCGGCCAGATGCAATCGCCGTCGCCGTCGGCGCGAGACACCATGATACAGCGCCTGCTGTGTCAGCACGTGGTTGAAGCGATAGCTATCCGGGCCGATTTCCTGCGCCAGCGCCGCCGCGATTGCCGCCTCCAGCGCCGCCTCCACCTCGTCTTCATCCCGCTCCTGGAGCGCGACCAGATCGTCGAAGGTGAAGCTCTCTCCCAGGATGCTCGCCTCTTCCAACAGTTCCTGCGCGCCCGGCTCCAGCCGCGCCAACCGTTCATCTATCGCCGCCTGAACGCTCTCCGGCACGACAATTTCCTGGTCGCTTCGCCACTCCCAGTGGCCATCAGCGGAACGCATCTCGCCACGCTGTTGCAGCGCGCGCAGCACCTCGACGGTGAAGAAGGGGTTGCCGTCGGTGCTGCGGTGGATGGCCTCGATCAGCGCCTCGGGCGGCTCAGCAGCCGCGCTATTCGCGCTCGTGTCGTCGCCTGAGTTCCCGGTGATGATGTCGGCGACGAGCGCTGCCGTGCCCTCCTGCGAGAGCCGGGTGACGGCCAGCCGGTCGGCCAGTCGCTCGCGGTTGAGGTCGTGGATGATGCGGCGCAGTGGATGGCGGCGCGAGAGGTCGGTGTCGCGGTAAGCGCAGAGGATGAAGACCCGCGCGGCTCGGGTGTGCTGGGCCAAGTGTTGCAGCAGGCTCAGGCTGGCGTCGTCGGCCCAATGCAGGTCGTCTAGCAGCAGCGCAATCGGCTGCTCCAGTGCCAGCGCCTGGAAGAAGCGCGTCACCGACCAGAAGAGCCGCTGCTGCTCCTCGGCGCGCCGGTAGACGCCGCTCGCCTCGCCATCCCGCACGGAGCCAGGCAGGAGCCGCTGCACCTCTGGCCAGGAGCGCGGCAGTTCCTCGCGGATGGCAGGCGCCGCGTTAGTGACGGCGGCCAGCAGCGCCTCGACAAACGGATAGTAGGGCATCGTCTGGTATGGTTCCTGGCAGCGCCCGGTCACGACAAGATAGCCGCGTTCCCGTGCGGCAATGCTCGCCTCCTGGGCCAGCCGCGTCTTGCCGACGCCCGGCTCTCCTGCGAGAAAGACGATTTTCGCCGAGCCACGGAGCGTCGCGTCGAGCGCATTGTCAATCTGGCGCAGCTCGGCCTCGCGGGTGACGATGGGCCGGTCGGGCAGCGCGCCCAGAAATCCGCCTATCGCCCGCTGAGGCGGGACCATTGGCAGGCCGGTATCTCCAGTGCCAGCCTCATCCTCATCTCCGTCAGCTGGCAGAGTTGCGTCCAGAGCATCATCGGCGTCCCCTGGACGTCTGCGCGCGGCGGCCAGAAATGTAGCGTATTGATCTGGCGGGAGTTCCAGGGCGGCGCAGAGCAGTTCGACAGTGGTCTTATGAGGCGCGCGGCTGATGCCTCGCTCGATGGCGGTGATGGCGCGGGCGCTGAGTCCGGCCCGCTCAGCCAGTTCTTCCTGGGTCAGGCCGACGTTCCGGCGGGCGCGCCGCAGGAGATCGGCAAAGCTAGGTTGTATGTCTGGGTCACGCGCTGTCGTCACTGTGGCTAACCTCGCCTCCTGGCCGCCTCTCATCCAAAGAGTTGAGGAACTAGTGGAATTATCGTTCCACGACACATGGTAACACGCCGGGAAACGCCCGTGAAGCATAGCGCTTCACACTGCGCGGAAATTCTGTCACCTGATTTATCAGAAGCTTTGTCAGCCCTCATGTCAGCGCGCATGTCAGTTTTTCGTGGTATTGGCCGCTGTTCTCAGGCACACTGGACTCCAGAACAACGCGGCGACCTCACTCGCCCGGACAGCGTAGCGATAGAGCGATATTCACCTGAAAGGTAGCAGACCAACATGACACGTATGACACCTATGACACGCCCGACGACGAAGACATCTCTCGTAACCGGCATGACCAGCACGGTGCGCGACGACGAGCAGACGACAGGCGGTGACACACACGTTCGCCAGCATCCCGAGACTCAGCCGCAGCCTCGCGCCGAGACACAGACAGCGTATCTGCCACGAACCGCACTCGGCGTCATCGCCGTCAACTGGAAATAGTCGCCCAACGAGGCATATAGGGGCAATATAGGAGGCCAGGAACCATGAACATCATCACTCTAACGATTCACGCGCGTAGTTTGTCGCGCCGGTTGGTTGGCCGGGCGCTAGATCAGCAGCCGCTCTGGCGCCGCCGCAACTATCTTACCCTCTGGGGCGGCAAGCTGGTCTCGGCCACAGGCTCGCAGATGACGCAGATTGCGTTCCCGCTGCTGGTGCTGGCGCTGACACAGTCGGCGGCCATCGCCGGGCTTGCCGGAGCGCTGCGCATGCTGCCGTATCTGCTGCTCTCGCTGCCCGCCGGGGCGCTGGTGGATCGCTGGGATCGCCGCCGCGTGATGATCCTCTGCGATAGCGGGCGCGCGATTGCGCTCGGCAGCATTCCGGTGGCGCTGCTGCTCGGCCATCTCAGCGTCCTCCACGTCTGCCTGGTCGCGCTGATCGAGGGCACGCTCTTCGTCTTCTTCGATATCGCGGAGGTCGCTGTGCTACCGAATATCGTCACGCAACAGGAGATGCCCGCCGCTGTTGCGCAGTATATCAGCCTGACCGATGGCGTGACGATGCTGCTTGGCCCAGCGCTGGGCGGCGCGCTCTATGCCGCCGGGCGGATGGTTCCTTTCTTGCTCGACGCCATCTCCTACGGCGCCTCGGTGCTGGCGCTCTGGCGCATCCAATTGCCGCGACGGACCGCCTCAGATGAGCAGGCGGACTCGCTGAGTTGGCGGACGATGCGCGCGGATATCGTCGAGGGCGTCGTCTGGCTCTGGCGCCACCGGACGCTGCGCGCCCTGACGGCGCTGCTGGGGGCGGGCAACTGTCTGGTGGCGGGCGAGGCGCTGCTGGTGATTGTGCTGGCCGAGCGGCTGCATGCGACAGCGCCGGAGGTTGGGCTGATTCTGGGGCTGGGCGGCTGCGGAGCGGTCTTCGGCGCGCTGCTGGCGGAGCGCGTGGTGCGGCGGCTGACCTTCGCGCAGGCGTTCATCGGCGGCAACTGGCTGGTGGCGCTGCTCTTTCTACTCTACGCGGTCGCGCCGACGCCGTTCGCGCTGGGCCTCGTGATGGCTGGCATCGGGGCCGTCTACGCCGTTATCAATGTGGCGCAGTTCAGCTACCGGATGTCACTGATCCCAGATGCGCTGCAGGGCCGGGTCAGCAGCATCATCCGGCTCATGCTCTACGGTAGCCTGCCGCTGGGCCTGGCGGTCGCGGGATTCGCCATCGAACATGTAGGCGCGGTCGCGACAGTGCTAGCGCTGGGCGTCGGCCTGGTGCTGGTGGCGCTGGCGGCGAGCCTCCACCCACTGATTCGCCGCGCACGTTCGTCTGAAACTGAGAGCGAAACGCACGACGAGCAACTGCCCGTAGCGGCGTAGGGAGAACCTCACCCCCAACCCCCTCTCCTTGCAGGAGAGGGGGAATCAGGGAAGCGCCTACGACAGTGTTGGCAAAATAGCATCATCATTTGTGGAGCGCCTTCTTCCACGTCTCATAGACTGCCTTCTTCTCTGCCTCCCAAAAGGTGTTTTGTTCTGCGGGATCGTCACTCGTGAGCCTGCCGGACTCTTTCGCCAGCCCGAAGAATCCTCCCCCCGGCTTGCCGCTGGCCCCAACCACTATCGCGCTCAGCATGGGACGACCATGCTCCATCTCTTCCCTTGAAATCTCTCCCGTATAGTGGCCAAGTTCCTTGCCCATGAAGTTTCCCTGCAATGGTAAGCCCACAAGATCGGCGAGTTCCTGGTAGGTCACAACACCATGATGCTGGGCTGCCTTGATAAGCTCGGAATAGATAAGGAGATACTCTTTCGACCCGCGATAGGTTTTGCTCATGGCTCAAATGCTCCTCACACTGGCTACATGATTGGCGCGGTCAGGGAATGAATGCTTCAAAGCAAGCTACCGCTTCACATCTTACATCGGAGGAACGCATGCTGTCCAGACGGTAAGCTATTCGGTTGATTCGCCGACATTATCACCTGTCGCAGCCTGCCGATTGCGTGCCGAGAGGCGGGCGAGGATGGAGGCATAGGCGGCGAGGCCGAGCGCCAACACCGAAGGAAGATAGATGATGCCCGCGCCACCCGCCGCCAGCGCGCAGCCGCCGAAGACCAGCACGGTCGCCGCCCAGAGCGGTATCGCCGCAACTCGCCGACCCGTCCGCGCCTCGACGATGGCCCCGACGCCCCCTACCAGTGAGAGCGCCAGCATCGCCAGCACAAAGAGCCAGGTCGAAATGCCAGACGGAGCCTGAGCCAGCGATTCGTAGCGGACCGCATGCGCGGGGCAGCTTTGCGCAGCCGCCACGGTGCAGACCGGCACGATGGGCGCGAAGACCAGAAAGGCGAAGGCGAGCGCGCCCAGCACACAGGCCGCGATCCCCGCGCCAAACTCGATCCGTCGCGCCCTCATCTCGCCTCCTTCAGAAGTCGCTCGTCTGGGCCAGAGGAGGCGTCTTTCGCAGAGAGCACCGTATAGCATTCGGCCCGCTACTGCTCTTGCGCAACCAGACTCTCCTGCGCGGCGACGGCAGGGCGAAGCGGCCAGACCATATGCGTTCTCAGCAGGAGCGCCTGGACGAAAATGGTGGTAACCGCCGTGTAGACAATAAGCTTCTGCGCGACCGCGTGAATCTCGTCGCCGAGACGGTCCACCGGCGCTGGCCCATAAAACATCAGCAACAAGTAGCCAAAGAGTATTATGACGAACGCAACGTTCACGCGCAAGACCGACGTTGGAATCCCACGGCTAAGCCGAATTGCCACGATCTCCAACATCACGGCCCCTAACAGCAGGCGGAATGCCCATTGCGTAAACGCCTGGTGCTGGACGTAGAGCAGATCATGAGGAGTCGCGCCCACGCCAATGAAACAGATCGCGGCAGCAATACCCACGGCGGTTGCTAGCAGGTTCGCCCGGCGCGCCCACGGCGAAGGAGCTCGTGAGCCAAAGAACCTGGCGAATATCACGAAGAATGCGCCAAGTCCGACACCCACCATAGCCATAGCGGTGGAGAAGAGCACCATCGAGGGGAAGTTCGATGCGCCTGATTGCGTGTGTATCTGCCCCAGGTCGCTAAAGGTGTTCAAGAAGAACAGGTATCCGTGGGTAAACCTCACTGGAAGCGTACCACCTGGATACAGGAGCATCGCGACCGTTGTCAATGCGACAAACAGCGCACAGACGCCCGCGACGATACCAAAGATATTCCGATAGATGTGCCGATGCCAGCGCGTGGAAAATGCTGTCCGTGATGGAGTCGCTGGGGATTCCTCAAATGCCATACTGTGTGATTGCCCTCGTGATTTGCTGTTGAACCCTGTTGAACCGTGCGCAGAGCGCTTGACGTAGCTTGGCTATCCTATCCTACCAGCCATCAGTAGGCAACGCCGTCGCCTGTGCCGTCAACCTGGCGAGCCGCTTTTTTGCCACCCCGCCGGTGCTATTGGTGCAATTGTGATGAGGTTGTGACGCGATTGTGATACCCAGGCGTTTGGCCGTGCGCTAGCCGTGAGAAACGTATGTCACTCTGCTACCAGGGAGGGATCTATCCTCCCCTGCTGGGCGTGCCCTGGGCGCGCGTATAGTAGTGAGACGGCCCGCGCAATGCAGGTGTCAAAGCGTATAGGTCACGGAATGGAGTATGGCGATGAACACGCTCGCTCCAGTTCAGCCAGATCAGGTTGCGACGACACCATCACGTGCCGGTGCCGGTCGCCCCCGTGTCGCGGAGGTTGACTGGCTGCGTACCCTGATCGTGCTCGCCATAATTCCGTACCATGCGGCGGTGCTCTTCAGCGCGGCAAGCCCCTCCGTCCTTCACGATGCGTTTTCCGATCCGAAGCTGCCTGTCATCTTTGGTGCGCTCCAGGCATGGGGCGTCGCGCTGATCTTCCTGCTGGCGGGAGCGTCGAGCAAGTTTGCGCTGGATGTCCGGCCACCTGGGCGATATGTGAAAGATCGGCTGCTGCGGCTGCTGATTCCCGTCGCGTTCACCATGATCCTGCTTGCGCCGTTGCGCGCCTACTACCTTCTGCTGGCCAATCCCAATCTCGCCAGCGTGAGTCCCATACCTATTGCCCATCCCGAGCAACTGCAAAATATTGGCACATTCTTTCAGGTGTACTGGACCAGCCTGCTGACCACCAGCAAGCCCATCGTCGTCACCAATTCGCTGGCCCAACTCTGGTTTGTTCCGCGATTGCTCATTGCCGCGCTTGTCTGCATGCCGTTGTTCCTCTACCTGCGCAAAAGATGGCCGCGCTGGATGGTGAAGGTTGCCTCTTCTCGAGTCCTGTCCGCCGCAATACTGCTGATCGGTGGGTTTGTGCCCGCGGCTGTCGTCGCCATCCTGCAGCCAGGCTGGCTCCATCGTCTTACCGCCGGGCTGGCGCTCTATGAAGACTGGACGACGTTTGCGCTCCAATTTGTCATGTTCATCTATGGCTACCTGCTCTATTCCAGTGCGACGCTACGCGCTGCGGTGCGGCGGCTGGCCTATGTTGCTCTGGTACTGGCCCTGGTGTGTTGGGGGTTCATTCTCATGGTCAGGCTCTCTGGGCACGCGCCGCCCAATAACTACTCACTAGCCAGCGTCGGGTTTGCGCTCGTACAGGTGTACGCGATCTGGCTGTTGATCGTCGCGGCGCTTGGCCTGGCAATGCGTTACCTGGTCATGTCACCCGCATGGCAACGCTACCTGACCACCGCTGCGTTTCCGGTCTTCATCCTGCATCTGCCAGTGCTGACAATCATCGCGTATGACCTGCAAGCGCTGCCAATGCCCTGGTATGTCCTGCTTGCGCTCATCACCATCATGACATTCGTCATCTCGTTCGCGCTCTACGAGTTTGTGGTGCGCCGAACGCCCGTTATCCGTTCCCTCTTCGGTCTGAAGTCTGCAAGTGGTTAAAGCGCCTGGTTAGAGCGCCAGCACGCGGGTGTTGGTCAGATAGGGTGAGTCGAAGCGCGTCATCTCGCCCGGTTGCGCGCCCGGCACCAGGAAGAGCCGCGCCGAGAGCGGTTTGCGCAGCCGCGCCGCCAGCCCAGCCACATCCATCAGCAGCGCCGCCACCCGCTCGACCGGCGCGTCGCCTGGCAGCGGCACCGTATCCAGCCCGGTCCCACAGACCGAGGAGAGGCTGAGCAGTGACGAGACGCTCAGCAGCCCTTCGGCGCAGCGCTCGCCCAGTACGCGATCTTCCAGCGGCGGCAGCATCAGCCCGCAGTAGCCGCACGTCACCAACCTGGTGTCCTTGATGCCGCGTGTGATCGCCGCAGCCAGCGCCAGTGTCCCCGGCTCGCCAAACCGGCCGAGACCCGCCGCCTCGAAGGCGCCAGCGATGCTATCCTCGCCCATCGGCGCGGGCGAGAGGTCAATGCCAGTAAACCCGTAGCGCGCGCGTGCGGCCAGATCGCGCACCAAGTCAACGACGGGCGTTGCGGCCATGGCGAGCGCCTCTGTCACGGCGGCACGCGCGTGAGGGAGCATTGCCGCGCCCGGCCCCACCCGCTCGACTAGCGCTTCGAGCGCCGCGCGCACTATGCCCGCGCCCTGCAGGCCTACGCTTACTGTCCAGGTCTCGCCGCGATGGTACGCCTGAGGGAAGAATGGCCCGCCTGACTCGCAGAGCGCCAGCGCCGCGAAGCGAAAGTTTGGCATGCCGTTGTCATAGGCCGCAAGCCGATGAATCACCGCCGCCGTCGGCTGCGCCGCCTCATAGCGCACGCCATTCGCCACACTCGCCAGCTGCACGGTCGCATTCAGCGCGGGATGTGGCACGAGCATTTCCGGCAGCAGCGCAAGCCGCTCAAGCGGAAACTCAGGCGCATCGGCGGGCGCGGGGCCAAGCGAGCAGAACGCGATACCCTCGGCATCACAGAGCGCTTGTAGCTGAGCGGCATACCCCACGATGGCCGCGTCGTCCCAATCCGCCAGATCGGCCAGCAGCGGGCGCGTAGCGATACGCGTCGTCTGGACGAGATAGCCCGCCTCCTCCATCGCCGCCTGCGCCTTGCGCAGAAACGCGCCCGCGCGGCCCAATGTCACCGCTGTCAGCGGATGTGGCGCGCCGATACCCAGCGTGATGGTGCGTACGGTGATTGCGGTCATAGCGCGTCTCCTCACTCCCATAGCCATTTTCCCTGCTTCCAAGCATAGCATGCCGTGTCGTCGCCACCCCCTCTCACCCGATGGTCCTGTTGGCACGAGTTCGAATGGCTGCTATAGTAGTCCGGCGTTTGGTAGATGTCGGCCTCGGAGGGTAGCATGGCGAACACATTTCAGGACCAGGCAAACGATAGATTCGACAAGGCGACCGCGTTTCTCAATAGCTCGCGCATGCTGTTGCGCAACGATCTCATCTACGTCTCGGCGCTGGCGGACGCCGTCTCGGCTATCAAGAATATGGTGCAGGGGTATTTGTACACGCAGATCGCGCAGAAGCCAGCGGGTACAGCGCCACAGTCCTGGCAGGAGGCGGCTGCGAGCAACAGCATGCCCGACCTGCTGCGCGCCGCAGCGGAGGCTGGACTGCGCCTGCCTAATCTGCTTGGCCCGCGCATCAATCAGCTCAACCGCGACCGCAACTCGCGCACGCACGACGACCCCAAGCGCCTGATTGATTACGCCCGCGCGCAGGAGGCCATCGGTATCGCCGAAGAGGTGCGCCGGACGGTTCGCGCCGCGCTGGGCATGAGCACGGCTCCGACTAAAGTTCCGGCAGCCGCGGCGGTCGCGCCTACGCCATCATCTGCTCCTGTTGCGACGTCAACCGCGCCATCCGCCGCATCGGTTGTCTCCTCGCCCGCCCTCGCCAGCGATGAGCTGGAGGAGCGCGATGACGACGTCTCACCGGCGACGCCAGGCTGGGGACGCCGCTTTCTGCGGACGCTGGGACGGATCGCCGCGGTGCTGCTGTTGCTGGTAGTGGGAATCGCCGCCGGGGTGGGCATCATGATTCCGGTGGCCAGCGGCAACGCGCCATCGTGGCTCAGCTTTGCGACGCGACTGCTGCCAACACCCACCGCCGTGCAGACGGCGACGACTTCTCCTACGGCGACACCGTCCGCCGCGCCCTCAGGGCCAATCATCCTCGGCACGATCACGGTCAGCCCACCGGTCTGTGGCGCGGGTGGCGCGAGCTTTCAGATGCACAACGTGGGGACAGCCCCGGCGCAATGGGCCATTGGCAGCCTCGGAGCGATGGAGCCGATGTTCGCGCTGACGGCGGGCGGCACGCCGCAGGTGACGCTGTTTGGCTCGCTGGCCAGCACGAGCGAGGTCACGGTCTACGTCAGCGGGCGAACACCGGTCGTCCTGACCACCGATGGCGGCGCGGTGCAACTGGCCCTCCCGACATGTTAGAATAGTGCCGGTTGTCGTCGGTGAAGAGTAAACGCCGCGCATCCGTGTGTGATGTCGAACGCGCCGGGAACGAAGGGGAATAGAAGTTGGCTGCTGAAGTCGGCAAGAAATACGTCATCATCGGCAATGGAATCGCGGGCACGACCTGCGCGCAGATGCTGCGCAAGAACGATGTTTCGTGCTCCATCTGGCTCATCACCAACGAGCCACATCCGCTCTACAATCGCGTCTCGCTGCCGCGCTACCTCCAGGGGCTACTTCCGGAGCTAAAAGTCTTCATCCGCAGTGTTGAATGGCACGAGCAGCAGAACATCCAGCTCCTGACCGAGACGCTGGTGACCTCGGTCGATACCGAGGCGCGGGTAGTCTATCTGGACCATGGCGGGCCACTGCCCTACGACGCGCTGCTGGTGGCGACGGGCGGCTGGGCCAACAAGCTGGATGTCCCCGGCGTGGCTGGCACCCAGCACATCTACAACTTCGTCACGCTGGACGACACCCGCGAGATCATCGCCCGCGCACTGGAAAGCAAAGAGGCGGTCACCTCCGGTGGCAGCTTCATCGCCTACGAGATGACCGAGGGGCTGAACGTCCGCGGCGTCCACGTCACCTGGCTGATGCGCGGCCCCTACTGGCTGCGGAGCATCCTCGACGCCGAGGGCGGCCAGCTGGTGGATAATATCGCCACCCGCCATGGCGTCACCGTTGTCCACGGCGACCAGATCGACCACGTCGTGGCTGATAGCGGCGTGCCAAAGACCGTCGTCGGCGCGACGGGCAAAGAGTATCCCGCCGACGTGATTGGCGTGGGCCTGGGGCTGACGCTCAATCACGGCTTTCTGGCGAATACGCCCATTGAGCGGCAGACGGGCATCATGGCGAATGAGTATCTGGAGACGAACGTGCCGGGCGTCTATACCGCGGGCGACGTCGCCGAGTTCTATGATCCGATGATCGGGCGGCACACCGTGATGGGCACTTGGGATAACGCGCTGGCGCATGGGCGCGTTGTAGCGATCAACATGGCGGGCGGCCACGAGCCATACGTGGACGTGGCGACCTACACCAGCCCGCTCTTCGACACCAACATCGCGGTGATGGGCATCGCTGAGTCGAACAATCCCGCGCTGGAGTCGTTTATGAAGATGGCTCCGGGCGACAAGGGCAACACCGATTATCGCAAGTACTTCTTCAAGGATAATCGGCTGGTCGGCTCGGTCTTCATCGGCAGCCCAAAGGGACGTAAGAAGCTGGTCGAGTTGATTCGCGACGGCGGCAACTATCCCACCCAGGCCGAGCGTGAGGCGCTGTTCGACGTGCGGTGAGGTGAGAGGTAATCCAGCTTCGCGGCATGAATGCCGCGGCTAATCCCGGTCGATCATAATCCTGGTGAATGGCGAGCGCTTTTGCACACCTCAGGATTAGCCGCAGGGCTTCAGCCTGCGGCGTGGGAGCCTCAGCTATGCAGGAGATGGGCGAGCAGCACAACCTGGCACGCGAGCTAGAAGCGGTGCTTCACCACGAGATTCCGCTGAGTCGGCAGATGGGCCTGACGGTACATCAGTACGATGGCGCGTGGCTCGCGCTTCGAGCGCCCCTTGCGCCCAACATCAACCACAAGGCGACGGCCTTCGCGGGCAGCCTCAACGCCGTGATGACGCTGGCGGGCTGGGGGACTGTCTGGCTCCTGCTGGCGGAGCGCGGCCTGCATGGCACGATTGTCATTCAGGAGAGTTCGACCCGCTACCTGCTACCCGTCGGCCACGACTTCACCGCCACCTGTCGCGTGCCCCACGTGGATGAGGCCGAGCGCTTCCTCGTCGGGCTGCGGCGCAGAGGCAAGGCGCGGCTGGCGCTGAAGGTGGAGATTCTCGACGGCGATAATCGTGTCGCGGTCGCCTTCACGGGCATGTACGTGGCGTTCGCGCACATCGATAACAGACCGAGGGAGGAGGTATGAGCAATCCAGTAGAGACGCTGCGGGTGTTTGGCGCGGCCATCACGCGGGGCGAGCCTACCGTAGCCGCCGATCTCTTCGCGCCCGACGCGACCTACGAGGAGCCGCCTGCGCCGCTACTGCGCGGACGCGATGCCCTGCTCGCCTTCTTCACGGACTTTGCTGATCGGCATAGCGATGTCAGCTTCACCATCTCCCGTGCCTTCGCCGACGCCAGCAACATGCGCGTGGCCGCCGAGTGGCGCTTCGCCTACACCCGCACCGAGGATGGCACCCGCCGCGTCTACGAGGGCATCAGCATCCTCGAATTCACCGCCGATGGACGCATCGCAAGCTGGCGCGGCTTCTCCGCGTTGCTGGGGTGATATCTCTCCACACACGCGCCAGGATGTGCTTATGCTGGGTCGCCGCTACATCGAGTCAATCTAATCGTCCGAATTTGCGACGGCGATCCAGGCCGCCCAGCGGTTGGCTTCGGGAGCGATACCATGGTCATCCATGCCCATGCCCGTCAGCCAGACATCCGGCACATCGTCAAAACCAACCAGAACGACGTTGCTGTCTACCGGCGGATCCTTACGCTTGCGGACCAACACAATCGATTCGACGCTCTCGGCGCCATGCGCGCGCAGATGATCGGCGGCATAGAGCAGCGTTTTGCCTCGATCAATAAGATCGTCGAGCACTACTGCATGCAGGCCCGTCAGGTCTCGATACTCCGGCGGCAAATCGGTGACCAGGCGCATCTCGCCCGGTTCGCGGTTCGGCCCATAATGGCTGATAATCATCGATTGGACATCCGGATGAAAGTTGGGGTCGAGGCGTTGGATGGCAAACATGAGCTTCGCTGTGAAGGGTTGCGCGCCATTGAGCAAACTGACGAACATGGTCTGCCTACCCCGATAGCGGGCAATAACCTCCGCCGCCAGCCCGTCAATGCGCTGGTGGACCTGTTCTTCGCTATACAATATCTCTTTGTAGTTGGCTGGCTTCTCGCTCATCGTATCCCTCCTTCAGCGATAGTTCTTGTATCATAACACAAGCAACTGGCGTTGTTTGGAGGTGTTTCATCGTGCGGAGCGAGGCAGGGCTAGTTGGCGTTCACGCCGCTCAGACAATCACGCTCTGCAACCCGCGCAGGCGGGTTTTGTGGCCGGACCGCAGTGTAGGCCGTTGAGGCGCGGTTTTAACCGCCAACCTGCTTCACCCGCCAGTGCCCACCCACTCGGCGACGCGCTCGGTGATCTGCGCCAGCGACTCCTCGTATTGTTCGCAGCGCGGCAGCGTCCCCAGAATCGCCGGACCGTAGCCGCGCGTCTGGATGCGGCGGTCGAAGAGGACGACCGCGTTGCGCTGCGGATGGCTCCAGGCGAGGCCGTTGAGCGCCTGGCGCAGACGAAGCGCCCCCTGCGGCACGACAAAGCCGCTTTGGGGATCGGGCCAGCGTTCGGCGCGCGCCGCCACCGGCGGATCGCTCAGCGCCGGGAACGGCATCCGCGTCACCACAACGCAGGCGGGCGGATTCTCCGTCCGAGCCGCGCCATCCCAGAACGAGCCAGCGCCCAGCAGCACGACTCGCGGCTCCGTCTCGAAGGTACGCCAGAGTTGGCGTGCCGAGCCATCCTGTCCCTGCGCCAGCACCAGAATGTCCTTCTGTTCCAGTTCGCGGCGAATCCCCATCCAGGCGCTTCGCAGCGCGGCATGCGACGAGAAGATCGCCACCAGCCGCCCCTCCAGCGCCGAGGCCAGCCCGATCAGCGCCGCATTCAGCCGCTGCTGGTAGTGCGGCGCGTTTGGCTCCGGCACATCCACCGGCAGACAGAGCAGCGTTTGCGCGCTCCGGTCACTGGAGAGGCTGCGGCAGCGCACATTATCTGGCAGCCCAAGGCTCACACGAACCGGCTCGAAGTCGCCCGCCACGGTCAGCGCCGACCCCGCGAGCACCAGCGACCGGCCCGGCGCGCTCAGCGGCTGCAAGAGCGAACCGATATCGGTCGGCTCGCCATGAAGCTCCGGCACTGGCTCAACGTCTTCCACCGTGGTAGGCGGCGCACTCTCGGTCTGGACCTCGGCGGGCGCTTCTGGCTGGTTCTGGCCCTGCGACTGGCCGCCGTTCTCCAGCGACTTGCGCGGCCCCTTGCGCCCATTCCAGCGATTGCCGCGCCCACCGGCATCGCTACGGTCGCCGCTTTGTGGATAGGGCAGCCGCAGCCAGACCACCATCGGCTCTTGCGCGCCCTCATCCAGCAGCAGGCGTGCGCCGTCATCGCACATCTGGTTCAGCCGCCAGGCCACGGCGGTAAGCTCTGCGGCGAGGCTATCGGGCGCCTGCTTATTCTTCCCGCCAGAGAGCGCTCTGGCCGTCTCAAGGGCGACCTTCGCCACCGCCGCCAGCCGGGCATCGGTCGCGCGCCAGGCCGCCGCCACATCGTCCCATGCGTCATGCTGGCGCGCGCGCGCATCCAGCCGGAGTACCCGCTGCTCCTGCGGCTCGACATGCCCTGGCTCTCCGCTGCCATGAGCATGCGCCTCTTGCAGCAGCCGTCGCAGCGCCACGAAAAGCCGTTCGCTGGCCTGTCGGGCCTGGGCTACCTGCTCATACCAACTGCGCAGGCTGGCGTGTTCGATACGGCCCGCCGCCTGACGCAAGAGTCCGCCGCCAGGTTTGCCATTCGCCTCCCGCGCCAGGTCGTCCAGCGCGCTGCCTATTCGGCGCTGATCCAGGACCACCTCGCGTGCCTTGCGGACGTTCTCCTCGAAGACGTGGGAATCCAGCACCAGCATGCGCCTGCACTCTGGCAAGCCGTCGTCAGCGCCACCGGCAAGCTGCGCCGCCAGCGCGTCATGCGTGGTGACGAGCACGCGCGCATCTTGCGCCGTCTGGCGCGCCCGATCGAAGAAGCAGTAGCCATCGCGGCGATAGTTGCACGTAGCCATCGCCTCGATGTGTTCAGCGCCGCCGCGCACCCGCTCCCACGCGCCGCTCTCCGGGCCAGAAAGCGCCACATCCACCCGCGCGCCCGTCTGCGTCGTCTGGAGCCAGACGGCCAGCCGCGCCAGACCGCGTGTCATCTCGCGCGAGAAGCTCTCGCCGTCAGGGATCCGTGCCTGGCCAAACCAGCGGTGCAGACACAGATACTCGTCCCGTCCCATCACCTCGGCTATCGGCAGCGATGACACTACACCCATGCGCCGGAAAAGCGCTGGAAGCGTCGTCCGCGCCAGCTGCGCCAGCTGCTCCCGCGTGGCGACGGACACCATCAAGCGCTCACCTTCATGGGCGACCAGCCAGCGCGCCAGCGGCTCAAGCGCCGCATCGAGCTCGGTTGGCAGTGCCTCCACCAGCAGCGTGCCGCCATCTTCCAGCGCGCCGACCATCTCCCGCGCCAGCGAGTCTACGGCGGGCGCGAGCATGGCTGGTGGCGCTAGCTCTTCCGTACCTGGCGTGGATTCGGCGACTGGCGCTTCCTGAGTGTCCTGGGCAACCGCCAGCGTCAGCACATCGGGATCGACGCCCAACTGGCGTGCGAACTGGTCGCCCAGCGAGGCGGTCAGCGCGCGGCCAAAGGCATTCGCGGGCTGCTCCCGGCGCTGATTGCCCCCACGCAGGAAGTAGCGCGGCGTCCACTCGGGGGCGGCGGGCAGGTCGCGCAGGGTGCGGGCCAGCGACGCCTCGATGGCCTCGATGCGCTGCAGCAGGAGGAGAAATAGCTCGCGCGTCAGTTGCGCGTCGGCCAGCGCGCGGTGATGCACGTCGGCGGGGATGCCAAGCGCCTCGCCCAGCGCGCCCAGACTGTAGTTCGGCTGGTTCGGCAGCAGCAGCGAGGCCAACTCCCACGTGTCGATCAACGGGTTGCGGCGGGCCAGCCCCACTTTCTGCAGAAACGCGACATCGAAGCCGACGTTATGCCCCACCAGCGGCGCATCGCCGAGAAATGTCCGCAGCTGCCCATGCAGCGAGGAGAGCGGAGGCGCGGAGCGCAGCTCATCCGGGCGAATGCCGGTCAGCCGCTGAATGCGATAGGGCAGTGACATATTGATCGAGACGAGCGAGGCGAAGGTGTCAATTATCTCGCTTCCGGCGAATTTGACCGCGCCGATCTCGATGATGACATCCTGCTCGTGATACAGCCCGGTTGTTTCCAGGTCAATGGCGACGCGCACTGGCTGAGAGCGCACCCTTCTCTCCGTTCCATTCCTAGGCGCCCCGTCGGCGCTGGCCGGTGACGTTCGCGTGTGCCTGTCAATTGTCTCAGTTGTTTCGTTCGTCTGGTTGCGGCGCGCCATCGGCGGGCGCTTTCGCCAGTTGTTGCAGCAATTCGCGCGCCGCTGCGGCAGCCCGCGCCCGGTGGCTGATCAGATGCTTGCCCTCGGCGCTCATCTGACCGACGGTGCACTGCTGCTCTGGCACGTAAAAGATGGGATCGTAGCCAAAACCGCCGCTGCCCGCTGGCGCGAAGGCAATCTGCCCCTCCAGCGTGCCCTCGAACACACCCAGCACACCCACTGGCGCTGCCCTGGCTATCGCCATCGCGGCATGGTAGCGGGCGGTGCGTCGCTCGGCAGGCACATCGGCCAGCTGCCTCAGCAGGATGCGGAACCGCTCCTCGTAGGAGACATCTTCCCCAGCCCAGCGTGCCGAATAGATGCCTGGCTCGCCGCCGAGCGCGTCGATCTCCAGCCCGGAGTCCTCCGCCAGCGTCAGCATGTCAGCGGCATCGGCCCACGCGGTCGCCTTCAGAATCGCATTCTCGGCAAAGGTCGTCCCGGTTTCCTCAACCTGCAGCGCCAGGCCGATGTCGTTCGGACTGACCAATTCGTAGGGAAGCCCCGCCAGAATCGCGCGTAATTCCTCGATTTTATGCGGATTCGTGGTTGCGAGCAGCAGGCGGCGCAGCCCCGCTGGCGTCGCGGATTCTGGCGAGATGGACACGATGGCGAGCGCCCTTCCTACGAGCGGCATATGCGTTTCTCCATGCCAGCGCCGCGCGGACTGGCCTGCAAGACGACCGCAATGCCTCTCAGCGAATCAGGCTATAAATGCAGGCTCATGATAGCACGCCCGCGATACGAGCGTCGAGGTACGGACGCTGGGATTGGTCATTGGAAGGAGGCCAACGCAAGGAGGCGCTTTTTCACGGCCCGACTGAGAGCATTTGCCGCTGGCTTTGCTCTGTACATACGTGGCGGCACGAGTATGCGCCTCAGCAGTATTGCCAACGCAAAATGTATTAGGTATTATTGCTGAGCCTCATGCTTGCTACCGCACGCCAGAAGGAGCCTGAACCATATGCATCGAAACTGCCGTCTGGTCGGGCTGCTGAAAGGATTGGCGCTACTCGTGAGCCTGCTGGTGGGCTGTGGTCAAAGTGCGCCTAGCTCGCCTGTGGCGGCTGCTCCGACACCAACCGCAACATCCCAACTGACCGAGATTGCATCGCCAACCGCGACGCCTTGTTTCGTGGACGGCATCGCCTACCAGCGCGTCACCGATAGCATGTCTGGTTTTAGCTTCGCGATTCCTGCCGATGCCAAGTATATCATGACAAATCCCTTACCGCTGGGGGTCGTGGGCGACTCCGTAACGTGGTCTGACGCTGACTCCAATCTGTCGAACGGACTCGATATTGATTTCGGCGCCGCTACTGGATATGCCGCCCCCCAGTGTCCTCAGGCGATTCCCGACGCCACGGTTGTTGACGTGGGACCGGGGATCAAAGGATATCAGTCTGGCAGCCTCGTGATCGGTCCAGGGCAAAGTGTTGCCATCCCTAAATTCAGTGTGTCGTTTGTTGTGCACGGGGTAGTTGTCGCCATTCAACTTGACCCTGTGACACACGGCGACATGAGCAACTTAGTGGCGCGATACGGCCCAATCTGGCAGGAGATGCTGGCATCCTTCAAGCCCGGCACGTTCGTCAACCCAAGCGCACCCTGCGGCGGCTAAAACTCCGCCAGTAGCACACCAGCCATATCCCATACTCACGAGCACTCCTTCTGAAGATTCGGAAGGGGCGCTTCCGTATGCTCGGCTCCTCCCACTTACTTTCGGCGTACTGTTGACAGAAATTTACGCTTGCCGTATACTATTTTTAGAGTTCTAAAATTCTAATTTGGGGGGATCTACTATGACCGGAGAGACGACGGCGGAAGACATCCGCAAACTGCCCACCCGCGCCGTGGACTGCCTCAAGTATATGTATAAGCTGCGCGAGCGCGGCGAGCGGGTGACGACCTCCGCCATGCGCGAGCGGCTCCAGGCGCAGGAGCCGGACGGGCAGCTCAGCGATGCGACGGTGACACAGCTTTTCAAGTCGCTTGCCGAACAGGGGTACGTTGACCACATGCCCTATCGCGGCGTTAAGCTGACGCCCAAGGGGGCCGAAGCGGCGGCGGAGTTGGTGCGCCACCATCGCCTGCTGGAACTCTATCTCGTGCGCCAGCTCGGCTATAGCTGGGATGAGGTGGACGCCGAGGCCGAGCGGCTCGAACACGCCATCTCCGAGCACTTCGAGGACCGGATAGATGCGCTGCTGGGTCATCCAACCGAAGACCCGCACGGCGATCCCATTCCAAGCAAGAGCGGCGAAGTCGTCACGCAGCACACACAGCCGCTCTCGGCGCTCCAGCCGGGAGATCAGGCGATTGTGCGCCGCGTGCGCGATGACAACGCTGATATGTTGCGCTACCTCGCTTCCCTGCGCCTGGCGCCAGGCGCGCGAGTCACACTGCTGGAGCGCGCACCATTTGGCGGCCTGCTGCGGCTGCGCATCGAAGACGCCGACTCGTCGGCTGAGCAGACGGTTGGCGGCGAGCTGGCTGATGCCGTGCAGGTGGTCGTGGCATCCAGGTGATATCCAGGTGATTTTGTGGTGGGGGCGAGGATAGTTCTATGGAATTTGTACGTCGTTCGTGGATGGATCGGCTCCGCTCAACACTCAATGTGCATCGCAGAGTCGCCTCGAGCAGCGCGCGCACCGTCGCTGCGGCGGAACAATCGCTTGCCGCGCCACAACGCTTCAGTCTGCGCGGTATTCTCCCTTTTCTAGGCCCGGCGTTCATCGCCGCCATCGCTTATATCGATCCCGGTAACTTCGCCACCAATATTCAGGCGGGCGCGCAGTTTGGCTACCTGTTGCTCTGGGTGATCCTTGCCAGCAACCTGATGGCCATCATGCTCCAGATGCTCTCGGCCAAGCTGGGCATCGCCACCGGCAAGAATCTGCCCGAGCTGTGCCGTGAATATCTGCCCCGCCCGGTGAGCATAGGCCTCTGGATAGTGGCCGAGATCGGCGCGATGGCGACCGACCTCGCGGAATTCCTGGGCGCATCCATTGGATTCAATCTCCTCTTCCATATTCCGCTGCTGGCGGCGGGCCTCCTGACCGGCGTCACCACCTTCGGCATCCTGGCGTTGCAGCGGCTAGGATTCCGACCGCTGGAGGCCATCATCGCCTCACTGCTGGGGGTCATTGCGGTCTGCTATGTGGCCGAGACATTCCTGGCGCGGCCAGATGGCGGGCAGATCGTCTACCATTCGCTCGTGCCGCAGTTTGCCGGGCCGGGCAGCATCCTGCTCGCGGTGGGAATTCTCGGCGCAACGGTCATGCCGCATGTCGTCTACCTGCACTCGGCGCTGACGCAAAATCGCATTCACCCGCGTAATGAGCATGAGGCGAAACGCATCCTGCGCTTCGAGCGCCTCGATATCGTCATCGCGCTTGGGCTGGCAGGGCTGGTCAATGGCGCGATGCTCTTCATGGCGGCGTCGATTTTCTTTGGCAGCGGCCATAACGAGATCGGCTCGCTGGAGACCGCGTTCCATACGCTACGGCCGTTGCTTGGCGACGCCTCGTCCGTCATCTTTGGCGTGGCGCTGCTGGCCTCGGGCCTCTCATCCTCGACGGTTGGGACGCTGGCGGGCCAGGTCATCATGGAGGGCTTCCTTGGCTGGAAGATCCCCACCTGGATGCGCCGCGGCCTGACGATGCTGCCCGCGCTGATCTTCATCGCGCTCAACGCGAATCCTGACCAGACGCTGGTGATTAGCCAGGTGGTGTTGAGCTTCGTCCTGCCGTTCGCCATCGTGCCGCTGTTGATCTTCACCAGTCGGCGCAGCATCATGGGTGGGCTGGTCAACCGGCGCGTGACGAAGATCGCGGGCTGGGTCATCGCGACGATCATTCTGGGGTTGAATGTCCTGCTGATCGGGCAGACATTCGGCATCGGCCTGTTGCATTAACTGGCCCGCAAATTGCGTTCGGTAGCCCTTACGAAGGCGTCGGCGGGACGCTATCGCCTACAACCTCTTGCGATGCTGAGAGGGGAGGCCCACCATGAAGCGTCCGCTTCTCGTTGTCGCGGCAACGGTCGCTGTCGCGCTGGTCGTGGCTGTGATCGTTCTGATTGCCCAGCCAGCGAGTTCCCGCGCCGCGCCTCCGGCAACCTTGACCGGCCATACGTGGACGCTCACCAGGCTCGTGGTGGATGGCGACGACAAGATTCTTTCCAGCGCCAATCCGATTACGCTGAGCTTCAAGGCACAGGATCACTCGCTCAGTGGCAACAGTGGCTGTAATGCCTATGGCGCGTCTTATTCGTTAACAGGCAACCAGATCCATATCACCGACCTGCGTAGCACCCTCGTGTTTTGTGAAGATGCTGGCGTGATGGAGCTGGAATTCGCCTATACACAGGCACTTCAGCATGTAGAAAGCTTTCGCATCGACGGCGATACCCTGACGCTGGAGGGCGCGAATGGCCAAATCTTCATGACCTTCGTGTGATAGTCCACCAGGGAGGTACTACAGCGCTCGCTGGGTAAGCGCTGAGCGCCGATGACATGCGGGCTATGAGACATGCAGATGCTTGACGCCTGCAGGCGAGCATGCCTATACTATGACAGTACGGCTTTTGCGGGGTGTAGCGCAGTTGGTCAGCGCGCATGGTTTGGGACCATGAGGTCGCCGGTTCGAATCCGGCCACCCCGACCACACACTGTATACCAGCTTTTCTGCCAAATTGAGCAAGCCCTGGTGGTGAAAGCGACTGATGCGCCAGGGTAGGACACTTAGCGGCGCCGAAGATCTATAGATCGCCCTCTTGGAGAGCAAATTCCACGGCCTGTTTGAGCGACATTGCGCGCCCCTTCGCCCACGCCGCCTTGAAGGCGGTGTCATCCAGTTGGGCGCTCACCGCGGCGATGCTGCGGTCGTGTTCCCTTTTGGCGGAAGGTAGGGCGGTGGCGCCCATCCACTCGAAGGCCGCTTCCCATGCCGCGAGCAAGCATGCCGCGCGGTGTGGCTGTCCAGTCACCCCCATGACACCAGCGAGCCCGGCCAGGCTATCCGCAATGTCCAACTTGTTGTTCATCTCAAGCGCTAAGCGCAATCCTTGCATGGCCAGGTCTCTAGCGCGCTCATACTCGTCGGCGTGCAGGGCAAGAAACGTCAGGTTGACGAGCATGAAGCGGATCCGCCGGATCTCCCCCGTCTCTTGGGATACTGCCAGGCATTCTTCGTAGACTTGCCGTGCGAGAGTAGTGTCATCCGCGACAATGGCAATCTGTCCGATGATATTCAACGCCTGCGCAATACCTGGCTTATGGTGCAACTCCTGAAATGCGGACAGCCCTGCTCGGGCGAGAGCGAGAGCGGGCTCCGTGTCCCGAAGTATCGCAAAGCCCTTGAACGTAAGCGCCCAGGCGGTATTGACCGGATCGCCTACCTCACGCGAGATCTGGAGTGCTCGATCAAAATAATCCTTCGCCACGTCGGGATCGCACAGTAACGCCATGTGACCGGCGGCAGTGAGCAGTTTGGTGTGGTAGATCGTGGGCACAGAATCCAGCCGCTCAAGCAATTGGTCTGACCATTGTCGACCTTCAGCATGATAGCCGCAGGCGTACCAGAAAAGGCCCAGTGCCCCAGCGAGGCGCACACCGAGGACTCTGTCCCCCTCATCGAGCGACCACCTGAGGACAGCTCGCAGGTTGTCGTATTCGGTTTCGAGGAGGTGAAACCACTGCCATTGCTGAGCCAGACGAAGCTCCGGCTCGGCATGCTCCGCCAGCTCGACGAAATACTCCGCGTGCCGCCGAGACAGTATAGCGGCCTCACCGCTTTCATCAAGGCGCTCCCACGCGTACTCGCGAATCGTTTCCAGCATCACGAAGCGCGGATCGCCACCTGATGACTCGCGCTGCTGGATGAGACTCTTATCGACGAGCGCGCTGAGTGTATAGAGCACGTTCTTCTGAGGCTCATCGCCACAGACCGCTTCGACGGCCTCCAGTGAGCAGCCACCGCGAAACACCGCAAGTCGGGCAAGGAGCGTTTTCTCATCCGCGTTCAGCAGGTTGAAGCTCCAGGCAATCGTGTTCTGCAGGGTTTGCTGGCGGGCGAGTAGGTCCAAAGGGCCACCGGTGAGTGTATCAAGCCGACGATTCAGCCGAGCGAGCAACGTACGTGGGGGCAGCATCTTAATGCGCGCCGCTGCGAGCTCGATGGCCAGGGGCAGACCGTCGAGACGTACACAGATGTTGGCGATGTCCACCGCATTCTCCGCGCTCACCTGAAAATCCGCGCGCACCGCCCGCGCCGCCTGCAGGAAGAGGGCGGTGGATTCGCACACGGTCAATGCCTGCGGATCGATGTGCTCCATGTCAGGCAATTCCAGCGGCGGCACCGCGTATTCTTGCTCGCCGTACAGATGCAGCGGCTCACGGCTGGTCGCCAGCACCTTGAGATGCGGCGCGGCGGCGAGCAATTCCGAGACGCGCGGCGACGCCGCAAGCACGTGCTCGAAGTTGTCCAGGATCAGCAGGAGGTGGCGCTCACGGAGCGCCTGTTGGAGCGTCGTCATGAGCGGCTGATTGGGAGTAGCGCTGATGCCGAGGACGCTCGCGATAGCACTAGGCACCAGTGCGGGATCGCTGATCGGCGCCAGCGGCACAAAGTACGCGCCCTCACGAAAGGCATCGGCCACCTCCCAGGCCGCCTGGCGCGCGAGGCGCGTCTTACCGGTTCCCGGAGGGCCCACCAGCGTCAGCAGGCGCGCCAGATACAGCAGGCGCTTGATTGCCGCCAGATCGCGTGTTCGCCCCACGAAGTGTGTGGTCTCAACCGGCAGGTGATGCGTCGGCGTGTGGGGAACAATATGCAGCGCTGGTATGAGTCCGCGATCCTCATCGAGAGCTTGCTGGCGGCGCGCAATCGCGATGGCCTGTGTGCGACTGGAGACACCAAGGTTACGGTAAATCTGGCGGTTATACCACTTCACCGTATTGATGGTCATGACCAGTCGCTCGGCAATCTCCCGGTCGGACAGGCCCTCGGCTAAGAGGCCCAGTATCTCAGCCGGGCGCCTGCTCAAGCCCAAACCTCGGGGAAGCCGTTCGTGATTCTGAGAAGCCATCGGCATTGACCCTTTGAGCGTGCCCCGGTCTTGTGCCCCATTTGCAGTCCAATCATACACTCTGCGGCCCGTGATGTCGTCGGCCATTCTCTTTACGCTTTCCCTCCCAATTCCATTCTTGATTCCCTTCTTTCGAGAGGTTTCGCCGGGCCAGGACACAAGGTATCCTTTCACCGTCAATGAGCGGCGCCTGACGCACATATGTCGACCAGGCAGAAGCAGAGAGGAGGGCAGTCTGAGCGTAACGGCCACCGCCGTGGCGACGCCGCGACCAGTCCTAGAGCAGCAGTCTGGTCGGTGCGTTGTCTTGTGACCGAGGGGACGGTGTGCAGAGAGGCAGAGCGCCTCGTGGCGCAGGCAAAACAGTGTTCCTGGGCTGGCGCAAACTGCCTCGAACACAGATGGCATCTTCAGGATGGATGAGAGAAGCAACAAGAGCAGAGAGAGGGAAAGAACGATGGCTCATACGGACCACACGGACCATGCGCACAACGATACTGACAATGCTGATTCCTGCTGCGGACCCGGCTATGCCTCGCCGCAAGAGGCGATGAACGCTGAGCGTGAGAAGATTCTATACACCGTCGCGCTGTATGGCGGAACCGGCGTTCAGGCGCCGGACTACCTGGCAACGATCGACGTCGATCCTAACTCGCCGACCTACTCACAGGTCATCCATCGCACGCCGATGACCGGCATTGACGACGAACTGCACCACTTCGGCTGGAACGCCTGTAGCTCGTGCCACACCGATGCCAGCAAGTCGCGCCGCTATCTGATCGCTGGCGGTTTTCGCTCCGGCCGCATCTACATCCTCGATACCAATGACGACCGGGCGCCGCAGCTGCATAAGGTGATCGAGGCAGAGGAGATCAAGGCCAAGACGAACCTCTCCGCGCCTCATACTGTTCACTGCCTGGCGGATGGTCACGTCATGATCTCGATGCTGGGCGACGGCGACAAGAATGGCCCCGGCGGGTTCCTGCTGCTCGACGAGGACTTCAACATCGCCGGACGCTGGGAAAACAAGCAGGATGGCATGGTATACAACTACGACTACTGGTACCAACCGCGCCACGATGTCATGATCAGCACCGAATTCGCGGCGCCCAAGACCTACGAGCCGGGCTTTGACCTGGAGGATGTCAAGGCCGACAAATACGGACATCGCCTGCACTTCTGGGACTGGCAAAAGCACGAGTTGACCCAGACCATCGACTTGGGCGCCGACGGACTCGTGCCGTTGGAGGTTCGCTTCCATCACAACCCGGATAGTGCGCACGCCTTTGCTGGGGCGGCTCTTAGCAGCACCATGTGGCACTGCCATAAGGCCAACGGCACATGGCAGGCCGACAAGGTTATCGCGGTCGACCCCGTCGAAGTGGCGAGTTGGCCCATTCCTGTTCCAGGGCTGATCACCGACCTCGTCCTCTCGATGGATGATCGGTTTCTCTATTTCTCCAACTGGCTGCAGGGAGATCTGCGCCAGTATGACGTCAGCGACCCTGCCCATCCGAAACTGACGGGGCAGCTCTGGCTCGGGGGACACCTGGGCAAAGGTGCGACTGTGCAGGGACGCACGGTGCAAGGCGGCCCGCAAATGTTGCAGCTGAGCCTGGACGGCAAGCGGCTGTACGTCACAAACTCGCTGCTCAGTTCGTGGGACAACCAGTTCTACCCGGATATGGCGCGGGCTGGCTCATCGCTTCTGCAAATCGACTGCGATACGGTGAACGGCGGTATGGCGCTCAACGAACGCTTCTTTGTCGACTTCTCAAAGGAGCCCAACGGTCCGGCGCGTGCACACGAGATGCGTTACCCTGGCGGTGACTGCACCTCTGACATCTGGATTTAGTGGCTTTCGGCCCATCGCTGGCAGGCTGCAGCCCTCGCGTCGCAGCCTGCCTCCCACGCACGCTCGAAATACGCGCTCCTGCGCTAACCGCCACGAAGTTGGTTGATTTGAAAGGGCCGAGCCCCGAGTCGCGAGCGTAGATGGGCTCCCCGATCACGTTTGCGCTGAAATGAAATGAACGGCCCTCGTTCAACTGTCTCGGCTCGCGCGTCTGGGCGGCTGGCTGACGACGTGCTTGAAAGGAGACGCGCGATGCGCGTATTGAACAGGCCACCCATGGTAGACGATGGTTACCTATCCAGACCCGTCGCACAGTCCTGGGCGCAGATGAATTGGCCGTGGGTGGTGGTTGCCTGCGCGTGGGGCACGGTGCTACTGGCCACGCTGACCAGTCACAGCGAATTGGTCGACCACGATTGGCTGCTGGAGCATAGTGGACTCCCCTGGTTGGCGGCGCTGGGGCTCTTCCTGGTCTGCTGGCAGGTGATGACCGCTGCGATGATGGTCCCTTCAACCCTACCTATCCTGCATAGAGACCTGCATAGACTACGCGGGATCTCGCGGCAAGGGCAAGCAGTCTTTCTGGTCGGCTCCTTTCTCGTCTGGACCTGTTTTGCCGCCGCGGCCTTCCTGGCCGACACCTCCATCCATGTTTTGGTCGAGTCGTGGTCGTGGCTTAGCCAGCACACGGAAGTCATTGGCACGACCACGCTCGCAGTAGCGGGAATCTTTCAATTTAGCCCGCTGAAACGAGCAAGCCTCACAGCCTGCCGTACTCCATTCGGTAGCACTACAGGACGAGATTCCGTCACTGTTGGCTCTGCATGGCGGGCTGGCTTCCATCATGGTCTTGCCTGCCTGGGAAGCGGATGGGCACTCATGCTGGTCATGTTCGGCCTCGGAGTGGGCGGCGTCGGATGGATGTTGGCGCTCACCGGCCTCATGGTGGTGGAGCAAGACATACCGGGCGGGCGATGGTTGACACCGGCGGTTGGCTTTGCTCTGCTGGCGCTAGCGGTCGTCTGGTGGGTCCATCCTGGCTGGCTCCCAGGTGCGGCGGTATAGCCGATCGCTAACAGGTTGGGGACTTGGACTCCCGTCCCGTTGGCTCCCCAGCCCGTCCCAGGCCGGGTGATTCGTGACAGAGCAACATGAAAACGACCTGCACATGGAGGACAAGCATGAGCGCACCCAACCCAACCGCTGATGAGCGCCAGATGCTGTTGCATCAACTCAAAGGCTCATTTACCTCGATCTACCTGACGGTTCTCAGCATCGTTCAGGGCGTCACTTTGGCCACCTTAGCGTCGGTGGTTGCCAGCAATTATCCGCAGTTCACGGCGGTGCAGTGGGCGCTCGTCGTCTTGACGTTTTGCATCCTGATCATCATCTGGCACCACATGACCACCGACGCCATGACCTGGGTATGGATCCCTGATTTTCGCGACTCGGTGATCCCCTTCCTGCTCGGCGCGTTTGAGCTTTACCAGACGCAGGCTATCATCATCGGTCTTGGCCCCTGGCTCTTCGGCATGGTAGCGGGGGCAGCCCTCGCCGTACTGCAATTCTTCCACATCGGTTTCCGGGTACCGCTGGAAACGGAGAACGCCCAACTACTCGACCACTTCAAGACTCGCCGCCGGTCCGAGATGCTGCAAGGCATCGTGGGCATCATCCTCTTCATCAGTTTGGGCGTAGTGAGCGTTTCCACCGTCAACGGGAAGGGGGCCGGCTGGCCCGATGAGACCGTGATCGAGGCCGCGCTTCCCTGGATTGCTGTGCTGCTCACCAGTCTGTGGTTGGGCTGCTACGTCATCCGCACAACGCTGTATTGGCGCGTGATCGTTGCGCTGGTGCGTAGCAGCCAGTTGCCAGCCAGCACACCGCTTAGTCGCTTCGTCGGTCTGCCTTGGGGCTGAGACGATGGCTGACGAGATTGGGCGGCTGGAGGCCAGTGTTACCAGCGTGCATCCGGCGAAAATTGCTCTACGCCGCTCACGAGGAGACCACCACCGGCCCATCGTAGGTGTGGAGCGAGAGATGTTCCATGACCCCACTGCTCTGCATCCACTCCCGGTATCGCTGGGCGCCTGCCCGACCGAGATCCTCCGATTCCCACTCAGCCACCGCGATAGTGGTGCGCGCATCGGCCCGCATCAGCCGATAGCGGATGAAGCCGGGCTGCTGGCGGAAGACCGCCAGACCTCCCTCTTCAATCCGGCGAATCAAATCCTGCCCCGCGGCGGATGTCAGGTCGATATCCCAGCTGGCTACGGTGGAGCGGAGATAGGTCATCGCTCGTCCCTCCCGTCCTCTTTCCGACCCATTGTGTCGGCCTGGGCGCGCAGCACCGCTCATGCGCCCGCGCTATCCCCCGCCGATTATACCATCAGGCATCGCTGGGTGAGGTACGTGAACTTTCTCACTCAATCGGTCATGAACTCGCCAACGGCGGGTCTGCGGTGTATAATAGGGAGAAGTCGGACTGGTAGCCGCTAACTCTCGTTGATCTGCTGAGCCATCGCGCATGTAGCACGCGAGCTCAGTGGTCAAGTTGAATCCGGCTACCCCGACCGCGACGCCACCAGGTTTCTCAGGCGTCGCTACGACCCGCACGCTGAACGATTCCCCTTTGGTCATTTCACCAACTCGTTGGGGGCAGATGTGTGGGTGTTTCTCCCGTACGAGCATGCATGCGCCTGGCACCTGGCATATACCGTGCAAATGCAATGTATGTAACGTGCGGAGAGGAGGACAATGTTCGATGGACGCTGGCTCAAGTAGTCGTAGCCAATTCTTATCGCTAACTCGCCGTCGCGTTCCAGTTTTGCCAGCCTGATTTTGGGCGCTCCGCACCCTTCCGCAGGCCGACCTGGAAAGCGTCGGCCACAACAGCATTATGCGGGAGGCCCTTCATGGAGCAGCCAATTCCAACCCCAACCGATGTGCTGGCGCCGCGCGTGCTGTTTGCGCGCCGCGCCGCGGAAGTCACCTTTCGTCGTCCCCTGGCCTACCTGCGCCGCTGGCGTTCGGGCCGTTTTCCCCGACCCCTCTTCTTCCTTGCCTTCCTCGGCCCCGGCCTGATCGCCGCCAACGCGGGCAATGACGCGGGCGCCGTCGCCACCTGGTCAAGCGTGGGCGCGCGCTACGGCTATGGGCTGCTCTGGGCGCTGGTGCTCGTCACGATTGCGCTGGCGGTTGTCCAGGAAATGTGCGCGCGGATGGGCGCGGCCACCGGCGAGGGCCTCTCCGACCTGATTCGCGAGCGCTTCGGGGTGCGCGGCTCTGCCTTCGCAATGACAACGCTCTTCGTCGCCAATGTTCTTATCACTATCTCCGAATTTGCTGGTATCGCCGCCGCCTGCGAGCTCATCGGCATCTCCAAATATATTACCGTGCCACTGGCCGCCATCGGCATCTGGCTGATCGTTACGCGCGGCTCGTATGAGCGTGTCGAAAAGATCTTCCTGTTTATGGCGTTCGCCTTCTTTGCCTATCCAATCGCCGCTATCATGGCCCATCCCGACTGGGGCGATGTGCTGCATCACACCGTCGTTCCTACGGTCTATTTCAACGCCATCTACTTCCAGTTGCTCGTCGGCGCGGTCGGCACGACCATCACGCCCTATATGCAGCTCTTTATCCAGTCGAGCGTCGCCGAGAAGGGCATCCAGATGGAGGACTATCCGGCTGAGCGGTTGGAGACCTACGGCGGGTCGGTCTTTGCGGGCATCGTCGTCGCCTCCATCGTCATCGCGACCGGCGCGACGGTCTTCGCCGCCAGCCACGGCGCGGGGGTGCAGATCAACGACGCCACTCAGGCCGCGATGGCGCTCGTGCCATTCCTGGGCCGCTTCGCCCCGATCCTCTTTATGGTTGGGCTGCTCGGCGCGTCACTGCTGGCGGCGGCGGTCGTGCCGCTGGCCACGGCGTACTCGGTCTGTGAATCGTTCGGCTTCGAGCGCGGCGTCTCGTTCTCGTTCAAAGATGCGCCCATCTTCCAGGGTCTCTTTACCGGCATGATTATCCTGGGCGCAGTCGTCGCGCTCATCCCTGGGCTGCCGCTGATCCCGCTCATCGTCGTGGCGCAGATCATCAATGGCATGCTGCTGCCGATTCTGCTGGTCTTTATTCTGTGGCTGGTCAACGACCGGCGCATCATGGGCAAATACGTTAACAGCGCGCTTCAGAACACCATTGCCTGGGGCATTACCGGTGTCTTGATCGCACTCTCATTCATCATGATTCTCAGCATCGTGCTTCCTGCCGTCGGCATCCCGTTCCTGCAATGACGAGACACTATTCGCTACGATGACCCGCGCTGAATTTCGTGCCGATAAAGGAGCGTTCCAATGCCCGCACTCACAGAATTTCTCGGAAAACCCATTCGCGATCCCAACGGCGAGGCGGTGGCGGCGCTGCATGATCTTGTGGTGCGTCTGCCCCAGACCGAGACTCCAGCGAACCCCATGGATATCTATCCGCCGGTCATTGGTGTCGTGGCGCGGGTCAAGGGGCCACGAGGCTCACGTGACATCTTCATTCCCCTGGAGGAAGTGAGAAGTCTCACGCCAGAGGGCGCGGAACTGTCAACACAGCAGATGAACCTGCGTCGCTTCCAGCGGCGTGAAGGCGAGATGGTGCTGCGCGAGGGTCTCTTCGACCGTCAGGTGGTGGACCTGGAGGGTCGGCGTGTCGTGCGCATCAACGACCTCGATCTTTCCCGGCGTGATGACAGATGGCGGCTGGTCGCGGTGGATATTGGGCCAAGCGCGCTGCTGCGCCGGATGGGCTGGGCGCGTGTCGGCCAGGCGGTGACAGCCGCCTTCGGACGCGATTTCGCCCGCAAGGCGCCGATGATCGACTGGTCACAGGTGGCTCCGGTTGCCAATGACGAGGATGGTGCGCTCCGCCTGCGCGTGCCGCGCTCCAAGATCGAGGTGATGCGCCCCGCTGAGCTGGCGCGTCTGCTGGAGCAGTTGACGCCGCAACAGGGCGCGAAACTGCTGGATGATTTGGACGAGGCGCAGGCCGCCGATACGCTGGAAGAGTTGGAAGACGAGCAGCAGGGCCAGATTCTGCGGGCGATGGACCCCGAACGCGCCGCCGATCTGCTGGAAGAGATGGAGCCGGACGAGGCAACCGACGCGCTGCAAAGCATCACCACTGAGGAGGCGCAGGATCTGCTCAAGCGCATGGACCGCGAGGAGGCGAGCGAGGTGCAGGAGCTGCTGGGCTGGCCGGAAGACAGCGCGGGCGGCATCATGACGACCGATTACATCTCGGTGCCCGACTGGGCCACCATCGAGGAGGTCATCGAGGCGCTGCGGGCGCGCGCGAAGGCGGCGGCAAACGACCTGGATGATCCGCTGCCGGAGGGGCTACAGGAAATCTACATTGTGAGTGGCGATATCCCCGCGCCGGTTCGCTCAAATGGGGCAAAGGCACGCGCAAAGGGACGCCCACGAACCTCTGGCGCGCCGACGGTGGCGGCGCCGCGCCCCGGCATCTCGCTGGAGGCGGAGGGCAGGCTGGAGGGCATGGTATCCCTGCGCGACCTGCTGCTGGCCGACCCCGACGCGCGCATCGCCGATATCGCGCACCCGACGCAGCAGATGGCGCACCCGCTGGACAACGAGCGCGACGTGGCGCACACCATCGCCGACGACGATCTGCTGGCGCTGCCGGTGGTGGATGACCAGGGCGCCCTGCTGGGCATCGTGACGGTGGACGACGCGATAGACGTCATCCTGCCCACCGCCTGGAAGAAGCGCATCCCCCGCCTTTTCCACTGAGGTTCTGAGCCAGGAAGGGACAAACGGGTTAATGAGCGACTCGAATATGCGTATGCGGCCTGATCTGCGACTGGACGATCTCCCATCACTTCCCCAGTCGCAGACAATCCGCGCGCTCGCGCCCAGGCTCTGGGAGAACGAGCAGGTTGTGGCGATCTGGCTGGGGGGAAGTCTCGCCGCTGGCACGGGTGACCCCTATAGCGACATTGACCTGCGCGTCGCCGTCTCGCCCGACGACCTCCCCGCATGGGAAAGTGCAGACCTCCAGAGCATCCTCGATGGGCCAGCGCTGGCCCGGCAGTTGGTCAAGCTTGGGGACAGCGCGTTTATCCATCACATGATTCTGCAGAATGGCGACATTCTCGATCTGCTGGTGCAGAGCGCCGAGGCCGCGCCCGTCAGCGAGCCGGTGTTGATGCTTGGATGCCGCGACGATGCCTTCGCCGAGCGGCTCGCCTCCAGCAAACAAGCGCCTGATACTACACCAACGCCAGCGACGGGTGAGGCGGTACGCGAGTTGGTCGTGGCATTCTGGATCAACAGCCACAAGCATCGCAAGGTGTTGCATCGCGGGCTTGATCTCATGTTCCCTGCCGCGACCTACGCCAACTGGCACATGCTGATGCGCATGTGGTACATCGACGCGACCGGCTGCGACGCCAGTTCCTATCACTTCTCCGGCATCCACGGCCTCACCGAGCTAGTCCATGCGGTTGAGGCGGTCAACGGGGTCGAGCCACTGACGCTCTGCGGCGCGCCGACGCAGACCCGCGAGGAGATTTGCGACGCAATCGAGCGCTACCAGGAAACCGTCTCGCTGCTGGGGCGGCGTCTCGCCGAGCGCTTTGGCTTTGACTACCCGGTAGACCTGGAAAATACCGTGCGCCGAGACTGGAAGGGCTTCCGAGCGACGACTTGACCCAATTATCAACACGTTACATGTTGGCCAGGTGCTTCTCGCGGAACTCCTCGACGGTCATTCCATACACCACTTCGTCGTGAAAACCGCCGTCGGTATAGACCATGCGCCTCAGGCGGCCCTCGACCTGGAACCCCAGGCTTTCGTGGAGTCGCATTGACGCCTCGTTGAAGCTGTAGACCTTGATGGTCACTTTCTGGTAGCGCCGCTCCTGGAAGTAATAGCGCAGCAGCAACCGGATAGCCTCGCTGGCGTAGCCTTTGCGCTGCTCCCCGCGCTTGACGTTGATGCCATAGCTGAACGTACCGACGCGCGGGTCAGCCTCATGCACACCCACGTCGCCAACGACCGCGTCATCCTCAATGCGGGCAATCGTGAAGCGGATATTATCATCGGTGATTGGCCGCATGGACTCCTGCTCGGTCCAGCGCCGCACCGCCTCGCGCGACTGCGGCGGAGGGATGAAATACAGCGGGCGCGTCTGCTCGTCGTCGAAGTTCCAGGCGAAATAGGTCTCCCAGTCGCCTGGCTCGATGGCCCGCAGCCGTATCAGCTTTCCCTGCCATAGCGAGTGCGACTCATCCACGTCCACGTTCATTTCCAATGCCCTACCTTGGCCCCATGGCACGGACGGCGGCAGCGGCGGCCTCCAGGTTGGCGGCGGGGGTGCGCGGCGGAATCGAGCAGCCCGGCGCGACCAGCACGCGGCGGCCCTCCGTCTCTTTGATCGCCGCGCGTACCTCCTCATCCAGCTGCTCTGGCGTGCCGTCGGGGAGCGTCGTCTTCTCGCCCACGCCGCCCATTACCGCGCGCGTCGTCCGCTCCTTGCCCTCGCCCAGCGACGGATTGCCCGGCAGCGTCGCCGCCCAGCTGATCGCCGTGATGGGATAGTCGGCCAGGAGGTCGAAGTAGATGTGCTCGCCGCAGTTGTGCAGCACATTCAGCGGTGCCTTCCCCGCGAACGCATCCATCACGCGCTGGTCGTACTCGCGCCCGAAGCGGCGATACTGCTCCTCGGTGAGCATGTCGCTGCTGGCCCAGCCCGTCGTCGCGAAGAAGATGCCGCTCGCGCCCGCCTCCAGCGTCGCCTGCACGTAGTTGGCGAACGTCTCCGCGATGACATCGAGCGCGGCCCGGAGCGCATCGGGATTGTCCTGGATGGAGGTCAGCACCGGCCCAGGCTGGTTGCCGACCAGATACTTGGCGACCGAGAGCGGCGAAAAGACCGTCTGCATGAAGTACGCCTCGCCCGCCAGCCCATCGCGAATCTGCCGCAGCGCGGCAAGCTGCTCGCCCAGCACGCCGCGGTCCGGCTCCAGCGGACGCAGCCGCCGCCAGTCGCCCGGCTCGCGCACCGGCCAATCGACGAAGCGTGGCCCGTGGTTGGGATCATTGGAACGTTCCAGCTTCGCGCCCCAGTCCTCGACATGGTAGCTGGCGCGCGGATTGACCTTCATGTAATCCCAATCGTAGGTGCGGTAGTTCGCCAGCATCGCCTCGGCCAGCTCCTCCGCGCTCCACTCCTTCAGGTAGCTATGACCCCAGAAGCTGATCGGCACGCGATCCACCGCCGTGCCCTTCAGCGCCGCATCCACCCGCTCGATCTTGTTCATCGCTCGTCTCTCCTTCGCTCGTGAAAACGGCTGGCGGCTAAAGCCGCGCCTGAACGGCGTCGCTACGCGCCGCCACGAAACCCGCCTACGCGGTTTGCATCGACCTATCTACCGCAGGTCGCTCGGTGGCCATCGCACCTGGGTAGTCCGCGACGGCGGACTTCGTGGCCGCAGACCCTTCAGGCGCGGTTTTAACCGCCCGCTCTGGCGCGCCACGCACTGTCTCCTACCCCACATCCGCCGTCAGATGATAGCTCGCGGGCGTCTGGGTCGTCGGGGCCATCGCCGAGACCGCCAGCAACACCTTCGTCACCGAGCCGCCGAAGCCGGGGAACGTCGCCTGGCCTATGCCGCTCGCCGCACCCACCGGAACCTGCACAATGATTGGCGTCGCCTGCCCGGCGGTATAGACCACCGCCTGCACTAGATACTGCTCGGGCAGCACATTGTTCGAGCGTATCCAGCCGTCGGCCTGCCAGCCGTTATCGGTCGCGACGTTATCACTGAAGTGCAGTTGAGGAATCGAGAGCGCGTCAATCGTCATCCCGGCGAAATGGACGGCGTCATCGGTGATTGACTCGAAGCGGAGCAGAATCTTCTTGCCTGCCCAGCGACCCAAATCCGCCGACTCGTTGACCCATTGCGGCGACTTGCCTCCGCCGCTGACGCCTGTCATGCCGTTGCCGTAATTGCCGCCGTTGGGATTGGTGCTGATGGATGTGGTCGTCGGCACGGTCGTCCAGTTCTTGCCGCCATCGTCCGAGACGGCGACATAGCCATAGTCGTAGTCCGTCTCCAGCTGATACCATGCCGCGAAGTTCAGCGTCACTGGCTTGCCCGCCAGCGTGCTCAGATCGAAGGCGCGCGTCAGCGTCGAGTCCATCTCGTTGCCGCTGTTGCTCCACCACTCCGCTGCCGCACCCTGATACGGCGTATTCGGCACGATGCCAATCGTCGGCTGGCCGTTGAAGCGCACCGTCAGCGTCCCGGCGCGCGCGCCCGGAGTGAGCTCGTAGTACTGCGCAGCATACTGCGCCACAGTCGCGGGCTGCAATGTCGAGCCGTCGGCGTATGGATAGCTGTCCGCCTGGTGCTGCACTGTGGCGCGCTTGCCCGGAATCTGTGGATAGGCGTAGATGCCATTGGCGATGGCGGGATCGTTGAGCAGATTGGCCAGCACATACTTGCCGAAGACATCGTTGAAGCGGTCTTTCGTCCCGGCCGCCGCCAGCGCCGCGTCAACATCCAGCGGCTCCTGCTCCGGGCTGGTCAGCAGCTTGCGCAAGATATCATAGCCACCGTAGTGCTGGGCGAGATACGAGAGGAAGAGATAGCCCGCGCCATAGTGGATGAAGTCGGTCTGGCTGTCGCCCGTCCAGCCGCCGAGCATGGTATCGGGATTCGCCAGCAGCGCGTCATCCATGCTCTGGACGCTGTAGTTATTGAGATGCTGCGCCACAACCGACATTCCCTCGTTCTGCCACGAGTCGTCACCCGGATGCCAGAACCAGTGGATCATGTGCTGGAACTCATGGGCAATCGTGGCGTTATACTCAGCGGTCCCCGGCTGGCCGATGCTGCTGGCGAGGTTGACGTAGATCATCTGGCGCTCGTTGGAATACAGCGAGACGGCGCGCGGAAACTCATCCTCAGACGAGAAGTAGCCGCCAAGATACTGACCGAGGTAACGGGCGTTGAGCACGGTGATATGCGGATCGTCATCTGGGCCGGGGAACCACTGCGAGCCGAAATATCTGCGGTCGGTGGGATACGTCTTCGTCTCGAAGACGCGCGCCGAGGCGGCGAGACTGGCCGCGCTGACGCCCGCGCCATCCTCGACATACATATACAGGTGCGGCGTAACGACGGTAAGTCGCGCGCGAATCTGGTGATAGCCGCCAGACTGGTCAGGGTTGACGACCCAGAAGGTGCGCTCGTCGCCCACCTTCTCATTGCGTGGTGAGCTGCGCACGCGGCAGGGGATCGCGCCGCCGTGGGTGACGAGGCGCTGGGCGATGCTGTAGAAGTTGCGGACGGGCCGCGGCGTCTCCAGCACGCGCTCGGCGTTATAGGCGGCGATGGCCTGGGCCGAGGCATTGGCGGGCGGCGCAACGCTTGCGGGCGCATCGGGCGCGGTCCACGCTGGGCAGGCTGCCGTCAGCGGATCGGTGGCCGGGGCGAGCGTGGCCGTCGGCGCGGCGGGCCGGACGCTCCAGATCGGCGTGCAGCCGCTGAGCAGCAGGGCCAGCGTCAGGAAGGCCAACCCCAGGTGAACCAGGGATCGAGGGCGTCGCATCTGTGGCATTCTGTGGCGTTCTCCTGCGTGTCGTCGTGGACCCGGCGCGCCTGCCGCGTCCCCCATTATAGCAGCGGATCAGCTGGCGCTGCCTGCGCCATTTCGCCGGGACTCGCTACTGCTGAGCATGCAAAGGTACTACCAGCGGCTCTGAGATGCCGGTATTTTCGCGACTCTTTGATACAATAGGCGCCACTATGCTCCTGATGAGCTCGGGACGTCGCGATGAAGCGGCGTCACGACGGGTGGTGCGCGGGCTGGTCGCGATGAGCCAGCGTCAAAAGTGGCAAGGGGTTATGCGCCCGTGAAGCGACGAAGAAGTGGGCTGGACCGGCTGATTTACCGATTTCAGGACCGGTGGGAGACCGATCGCCAGTTTCGCGCGACGGTGAGCGGAGTGCTGGGGTTGGTGATGATCATCGCGCTCTGCTCGTGCATGGGTGTGGTCACGACGATAGCCAACAACACCGTCGCCAGCGTGAATGCCGCGCGCAACGTCGGCGTGGCCAACAGCCAGAACGCCGATACCGGCATTGGACAGATCCAGGGCGTGCCGACGTTCCCCACCGCCACCGTCCCCGCCTGGCAGCCGGGTAGCTCGCCCGCCGCTGGCGTCATCCCCGATTCACAGACGCCACTCCCCTCGCCCACGCTCGCGCCAACGGCCACTCCCCAACCAACCGTGCCATGCACCGGCAACTGCGGTGGCGGTGGAGGAGGCGGTGGCGGTGGTGGCGGTGGAACATGGGTAGTAACTGTTACCGGTTATGGTACGCCGTCCCCCTGGATTCCGGGGAGCGCTGGCAGCTTTACAGTACACACCAGTATATCGGGCGCAAACACGCCGGGCGTCGGACTGGCGATTGTCGTCACATTCCCAGGCGGTGACACACATCTGGATGAGAACGGCGAGATGACCGATGCTAACGGTAATTACACCTCCCACTTCACCGTGCCGAGTGGCGCCTCGGCGGGCAACGCGGATGTCTGGATTCAGGCCCACTACAATGGAATGACTAACGATAGCTTTCACATTAAGGTGCCCTGCCAGTAATTCCGGCCATTTTGGCCTATAGGGAACAAATGATGTTGTAAAACAGTAGTCAGTAGATAGTAGGCAGGGAATTTGGGAAGAACTTGACGGTAAGGAGGAAGAGCGGCATGATGCGACGTCCGCAGTGGGCAGGCCCCCGTATCAGCATGCTGGAGCAGGCAATCCGCCGTTTTCAGGACCGGTGGGAGACCAATCGCCAGTTTCGCGCGACGGCGAGTGGGGTCATAGGGCTGGTGATGATCGTCGCCCTCTGCTCGTGCATGGGTGTCGTCACCACCGTCGCCAACAGCGCGCTCGCTGGGCTCTCCGCCGCGCGCGACTCTGGCACCACCGGGAATACCAACACCGGCACCGGGCTGATCCAGGGCGTGCCCACCTTCCCCACCGCCACTGTCCCCGTCTGGCAGCCCGGCGGCGTGCCTCCCTACAGCATCATCCCCAACTCGCAGACACCCGTCCCCGCGCCCACCCAGCAGCCAACCGCAACGACGGGCGGACCCGGTGGCCCCGGTCCTGGTGGCCTGCCGACCACCTGCAACCGCAACAAGGGCCAAAATAGCTGGGCGCTGACGCCCTGCCCGCAGGTGCATGGCCAGGCGGGCACGCTTACCATCTCAGCTCCTGGATATCCCGGCGCCGGACTCAATATCGTGCTCAGTTTCGGCTGCAATAACTGCACACTCCTCTTCACACCACAGCAGGGCTACAAGCTGGATGGCGGTGGCAACGCCACGATCAATTACACGGTTCCGGCGGCAGCGGCCAATAGCCAGGTGCCCATCAGTGGGATGATCAATATCACCGGCGGCCCCACCCTCAGCATCGACGCCGCGCCCGTGCAGTAGCGCAACAGCGCAGTAGCAGTAGTTGAGAAGGCGGGATGATGCCGGACGGCGATACGGAGGCTGACTGGCGCGAGCGGGGCGAATCGCTACTCACCAGCGACCAGTGCGCCGAAGCGCTCGACTTCTATGCGTGCATCCTCGAAGACCACCCCGACGATCCCGCCGCCTGGGTGGGCCAGGCCCGTGCCCTGCTTGGCCTCGACCGCTACGACGAGGCGCTGGCCGCGGCGAATCAGGCGCTCACGCTCGATCCAGAATATGCAGCGGGATATCGCGCGCGTGGCAACAGTTTCTTCTGGCTGAAGCGCTACGATGAGGCATTAGAGGCCGCCAATCAGGCGCTCGCTATCGATCCAACACGCGCCAGCGCATGGGACTTGAAGGCGCGCGCCCTCGCTGAACTAAAGCGCCATGATGAAGCGAGCATATGCTTCGACCGCGCCATCGAGCTTGCCCCCGATGACAGCGACTTCTGGCACAATAAGGGCTTCTTCCTGATGCAAAACGCGCGTCGCTACGAAGAGTCGCTCGCCTGTTTTGACCGCGCCCTTGAAATCAAACCTGACGACGAGTCAACATGGGCGTTCCGAGCGCAGGATCTCTTGCGTCTCGAACGAAACGAAGAAGGATTGGAAGCCACCGAGCGAGCGCTTGCCCTCAACCCAGAGAGCGACGTAGCATGGGACACAAAAGGCTGGGCGTTAACTGCCCTCGAGCGCTACGAGGAAGCCCTGGTCGCCTATGACCGCGCGCTGGAGCTTGACGCAGAGAGTATGTCCACCTGGTATGACAAGGCAGGATGCCTGAAGAGTTTTGGTCGCGACGAAGAGGCGCTTGCGACGTATGACAGCGCGTTGGCGCTCGCCCCCGACGACGCCGAAGTCATCGGCGGACGCGCGGATACCCTCTATAATCTCGATCGCGATGAAGATGCGCTAGCGGCCTATAATCGCGCGCTCGAATTAACCTCACCTGACGACGCTGATAACCTCAAATATCTCACCTATTGGAAAGGCAGGACGCTGAGGGCGCTTTACCGCGACGAAGAGGCGTTGGAGTGCTTTGATGAGGTTCTTGTCCGTACACCAGATGATCCGGACGCAACGGCGCAGCGCGCGCTAACGCTCGTCAACCTCAAACGCTACGATGAGGCGCTGGATGCCTACGATGTCGCCCTTGGCCTTGCCCCAACAGATGACCCGAATGATCTGAACTTCTGGAAGGGTCGAGCGCTCTATAACCTGGACCCCTACGACGAGGCGCTCACCTGCTTCGAGCGCGCTATTGAGCTTGGCCCAGACGACGCTGATAACTGGTATTGGAAAGCCGCTGCTCTCTTTAGCCTCACACGCTACGCGGATGCCCTGGCTGCCTTTGATCGGGCGCTCGCGCTGGACCCTGACGATGCAAACACCTGGTATTGGAAGGGCATGACACTCAGACGCCTGAACCGTGATGAGGAGGCGCTCGTCTGTTACGAGAAGGCAGTGGAACTCGCGCCCTACAATGCAAATGCTGCCAGCGAACGAGCCGCAGCACTGTACCGCCTGGGGCGCGACGAAGAGGCTCTGGGCGCCTATGATGCGGCCCTGGCGCTCGCCCCTGCGAACGACCCTCGCAGCATGAACTACTTTAAGGCGCGAACACTGCAACGCCTGAATCGCAACGAGGAAGCACTGGCAGCTTTCGACAAAGCAGTGGCTCTCGATGCGAATCAGGCCCGCTACTGGGTTGATCGCTCGTTCTCTTGCTACAAGCTGAAGCGGTACGAAGAGGCGCTAGCCAATGCCGAACACGCAATCGCGCTGGATGAGAATAACGGCTATGGTTGGAAGCTCAAGGGGTCCGCGCTCATGGGTTTGGGGCACAGTATGGATGCTGTGGCTGCATTCGATTGCGCGCTTCAGCATATTCCAGACGACTCCGAGACATGGTTCTGCAAAGCAACATGTCTCTACCGTCTAGATCGCTTCGAAGAAGCCCTCAGCGCCTATGAGTCGGCGCTATCACTAGCCCCCGCGGACGACCCACACGACGTGAACTACTGGACGGGTGAGACACTACATCGTCTCAAGCGCGATGATGAAGCGGTAGCAGCATATGACCATGCGCTAGAGATTAACCCGAATCGGGCCGACTGGTGGGTTAATCGCTCCATTTCATGTTTTAACCTCAAACGCTACGACGAGGCGCTGGCTAACGCTGAGCGGGCGATTACACTGGATGAGAGCAACGGCTACGGCTGGAAGCTGAAAGGCGCCGCGCTTTCGAATATGGGACACTATGCGGATGCGCTGGTGGCTCTTGAACAAGCGCTGCAACGTATTCCAGATGATGCGCAAGCATGGGCGAGCAAAGGCTACTGCCTCTACCACCTGGGACGCTTCGACGATGGGATCGCCGCCTACGAGGAAGCAGTCCGGCTGAATCCAGACGATGCCGACGTCCGGAAGAGCTATGCCTCGGCAGCGTCAAACATCCGGCGCACGACCGCAGACCAGCGATTGAAGCTGAGCGACGGGCGCTGGCTCGGCTACCTCGACTACGGTGACCCCAACGGCGCGCCCATTTTCTGGTTTCATGGTGCGCCCGGTTCGCGGCTCGGATTCTCTGGATATGACGAGATGCTGAAGGAATTGCGCATCCGCCTGATTGCCCCGGACCGGCCAGGATATGGCATCTCGGACTTCCAGCCGCATCGTCGCCTGCTCGACTGGCCCGCCGATGTAGAACAGCTTGCCGACCACCTCGGCATCGAGCGTTTCGCCGTGGCGGGCGTCTCGGCTGGCGGGCCGCATGCAGCCGCCTGCGCCTACGCGATTCCTCAGCGGCTGACCCGCGTCGGCCTAATTAGCAGCGCGCCGCCACGAGAACTTGCGCCTCTCAGTGTATACTCACCACGTGAGCGCCCGTCGAACTTTATCGGGCGCTACTTTCCCTGGCCAATCCAGCGCGCGCTGTACATTATTCCAGCATTGATCTATCCCAGGTATCCCCAACTGTTTTTCTATTCCATGAATCGGCGGTCGGTGACGTTGACAGCCGATAGAAAATCAGCCGTGGAATCCGTGGAATATTCATCGGGTCCGCTGTCTCCAGTTACCCGGGAAGAGATCCTCGAACCCTGGCGTCCCGGCGCGCGTGGTTATGCGTGGGATATTCGCGTCTGCGACCGTTCCTGGGGTTTCCGCCCAGGTGATATACTCGACGTCGATGTCTATCTCTGGCATGGCGAGCTTGATCCGATTGTGCCGATCGCGGCGGCGCGCGCCCTGGCCGAAGCCATCCCCGGCTGTCGTGCTATCTTCTATTCCGATGAGGGCCATGACACATACAACAGGCACACACGCGAGATGCTCACGGCCATGATTTCAGGCCCAGACAGCGAACAAAGCGATCACAAGACCGGCGATTCAGCGCAGGTGTGACACATTGCAGGTGTGACACATTACCATGTGCATTCGGGGTGCGTCGGATACACTGAATGGTGACCGATATTCCTTTTTGCCTGTTGCCGTTGCGAGTGATGCCCAGACATTGCTATAATGGGGCGCGAGTTGCCACGACACACACCCAACACAAGCGAGCGGCACGTAGTGTATTGGCGGGTTTCTGAGGGGAAGGCGGCGCGGGTTCACGCATGCTCGGACGAGTTCTCAAAAATCGCTATAAGCTCATTGATGAGCGTGGCCGTGGCAGTATGGCGACGGTCTATATCGGGAGAGATCTCGAATCAAACCGTCTCTATGCGGTCAAGGTACTCAGCCGGGAGGCAGCGGCGGATTCCGAGTTGGCCGAGCGTTTCCAGCGCGAATTCGAGCTGCTCAAACGGCTCTCAGGGCCGCATGTCGTCAGCCCGGTAGATTCCGGTGAAGACCGCGGCAGCCTCTTTATCGTCATGGACTACGTGGATGGGCATAACCTCAAGCATGCCATCCTGACCGGTGGTCCCTTCCCGGTGCGGCGCGCCATCGACGTGGTCGAGCAGTCCGCCGCCGGGCTGGTGACCGCCGCGGACCAGGGTATCGTCCATCGCGATATCAAGCCACAGAACCTCTTGCTGAGTGTCAACGGTGTGGTGAAGCTGACCGACTTCGGCCTGGCGCGCAGCAATGAATCGCGCGATATCACCGTCACCGGCTTCTTCGTCGGCACGCCGTTCTATGTCGCCCCAGAGCAGGTGGAAAATAGCCGCCGGGCCGATACCCGCGCCGACCTCTATTCGCTGGCCTGTGTCTTTTTCGAGATGCTCACCGGGCGCGTCCCCTACGATGGGGAGCATGCCTGGGATGTCGTCATGCAACACCTCAACAATCCGCCACCATCGGCACGCGCCTTGCGACCGGAACTGGCAGCGGAGTATGACGTCTTCTTTCAGCGGGCGTTAGCCAAGAAGCCCGCGGAACGTTTTCAGTCGCCGCGCACCTTTCTCGACGCCATCGAGGCGCTGCCGATTCCAGAGCGCGGAACCACCGCGCCATCCACCGAGCCACCGCTCGGCGTGATGACTGCCGGGAACGGCCAGACGTTTATGCTGACGGCGCCCGAGATGGTGATCGGTCGAAGCGATCCGCAGCGGAATACGCGACCCGATATTGACCTGCTGCCGCTGGATCCGCAACAAACGGTCTCGCGCCAGCATGCGCGCATGAGTTTTCGTCAGGGGAAATTCTATCTGGAGGATCTCAAGGCGTTCAACCGAACGCGCCTGAATAACGAGCCGCTAGTCCCGTATCAGGAAGTCGAGGTGCATTCCGGTGATATGATGCGGCTTGGCAACGTAGAACTCCGCTTCGAGGTACGCACCCGCTGACGTTGTGAAGAGCGGCTGGGCGAAGGGATTAGGCATTATGTATCTGACACTTGAATCCGCCATACTACCAGTGATCGCCGCCGGAGGCCTGGGGGGTCCCGTCCTCGTGGCTATTGGCGGGCTGGTCGTCATCGTCGCGATCCTCCTGGTCTTCGTGATGGTGCTCCGCAGCAATGGCGACGCGAAAAAGACATCGCGCGGCATTGGCTACGATGCGAATCAGGGGCCATACGGCCAATCGCGCGCGCCAGTGAGCCAGCCTGGCCGTTCGCGCCCAGGGAGCGGCTGGGGCGAGGGTTATGGTGGCCCCGCAAGCCGCCCGGATGACGGAGCCGCCTCCAGCGACTGGGCATCCTACGGGAATCCAGGCGCGCCTGCCGCGGCAAACGCCGGACGTGGCGCCGCTCCAGGCGGATGGGGTGGACCACCATCCGGCCAGGGTTGGGGTGATCAACAGGGCTCCGCTCCCCAGTGGGGTGGCCCGTCGGATAACATGGGGCAGCAGCCGCAGTGGGGCGGCCAGCCAGCCGCGCAGGCGCCCGCCGGGTGGGGCGCTCCCGCCGCGGGCAACGACTGGAATCAGCGGCCACCAGACCCACAGCAGGGCTGGAACCAGCAGCCCGCGTCCCAACAGGCCTGGAGTCAGCCAGCGCCACAGGGCAGCCCGAACCAGAGTTGGAACAATCCGCCCGCCAGCCCAAACGCTCCCGGTCAGGATTGGGGCGCGCCAGCCCCAGCGCCCGCGTACGGCGGGGGGCAGGACTTTGGCAATGGCGCGGGCGCCTACACCGAAGATCAGCGCACCTATGTCGTGCGGCCACAGACGGGGCAGGGCGAGCCGAGGCTTGTGGTCAGCGAGGGCAAGGAGCAGGGCCGCTCCTACGACCTGCGCAAAGACCGCATCACCATCGGGCGCAGCCGCGAGAGCGACGTCTTCCTCGAAGACCTGGCCGTCTCGCGCACCCACACGACGATCAACCGGCAGCCCACTGGCCGCTTTCTGCTACGTGATGAGCAGAGCGCCAACGGCACGCTCGTCAATGGCCAGCGCGTCAACGAGCACATGCTGGAAGACGGCGACAAGATCCAGGTCGGCCAGACGTTGCTGGTCTTCGTCTACCGCTAGCGCGGCTGGGCGTTCTCCGCAAGAAGGGCAGCGCGGGTGGCAGAGCAGGTTGATGACCAGGGCGTTGACGAGCTCATTGGCAAGACGCTTGGCCATTGTGTGATCGAGGAGTTGATAGGCCAGGGCGGCATGGCCAGGGTCTATCGCGCCTATCAGGCGAACCTTGATCGTCATGTCGCCGTGAAGGTGCTGCCGCCCTACTACGCCGCCGATCCAGCCTTCGTCGAGCGATTCAAGGTCGAGTCGCGGGCGATGGCGCGGCTCACGCACCCAAATATCCTCGTGGTGCATGATGCTGGCCGCGAACAGGGGCACCTGTTCATTACGATGGAATATATCGCGGGCGGCAACCTCAAGGACTACATGGAGAGTCGCCCGTTCACGTTCGCCGACATTCCGCCCATCATCCACGATCTCGCCTCCGCGCTTTCCTATGCCCATGCGCAGGGCATTGTCCATCGCGATGTCAAACCGGTGAACGTGTTGATGGATACCCGGCGGCGAGTGGATAACGGCAAGGAAACGATCAGTCGCCGTGCCGTGCTGAGCGACTTTGGCATCGCGAAGATGATCGAAAGCTCCAATGTCATTACGCATACCGGCGCGGGCGTCGGCACGCCGGAGTATATGTCGCCGGAGCAGTGCCGCGGCGTGATGGTGGACGCGCGCAGCGACATCTACGCGCTCGGCGTGATGCTCTATGAGATGCTGACGACGCATACCCCCTTCGAGGCCGATAACTACACCGCGCTGGCGCACTCCCACATCTACGAGCCGGTGCCGCTACCCTCCACCCGCAATCCGCGTATCTCGCCCGCAGTGCAGGCCGTGGTGATGAAGGCGCTCGAAAAAGACCCGTCCGAGCGCTTCCAGCAGGCGACTGACATGGCGCTGGCGCTCTCGGAGGCGATGGACTCCCAGAAGCCACTTCCTGTCCCATCGCCACGTGTCACCGGTGGGCGCGGGCCGACCCCGATGGTCACCTGCGCCAAGTGTGGCGCGCCCAACGTCCCCCAGCAGCGCTTTTGTACGACCTGTGGCACGCCGCTCGGCACTGGCGCGGTCGCCGTTCCGCGCAAGCCCGCCCCAGCTACCGGCGGGCCCGAGTCGTGGGTGACGTGTCCCGCCTGTCACCAGCCCAATCGCGCCATCGACCGCTTCTGCACCTCCTGCGGCAACTCGCTGCTCACTGGCGTCGCGGGCCGGAGCTGCAGCCGCTGCGGCACGCGCAACGCGGCGGGCGTCCGCTTCTGCACGAAGTGCGGCGCTTCAATGGGCTGAGGCGACAATATCCCCAGACCTCACCCCCAGCCCCTCTCCTTCTAGGAGAGGGGAGCCAGAAGTTTCTATGCAGAGCGCTCCACCGTGTAATGCGTCAGCACGACCCCCGACGGGAGAGGCTGGGCCTCGACGAGCCGCAGGTTGAGCCGCACCCCGTCTGGGAAGACCTTCTTGCCGCCGCCGAGTACCAGCGGGTAGACGACCAGGCGGTACTCATCGATCAGGCCGTTCTGCGCCAGGGTGTGAATGAGCACGCTGCTGCCATCGATGACGATGTTTTTGCCCGACTGCCCCTTCAGGGCGCGCACCTCCTCCACCACGTTGCGATTGATGAGGGTGGAGTTGCGCCACGCCGAGGCGTCGGTCAGGGTGGTGGAAACCACGTACTTGGGCATCGCGTTCATCGCGTCGCCGAATGGGTCGCCTGGCGCCATCGGCTCGAAGGCGCCGCCGTGGATCTGCCACGTCTTGCGCCCGAGGAGAAAGGCATCGCTCTCGCCCATCACCTCGCCGAAGTGGGCGCCAATCCCATCATCCCAATAGGGCCACGTCCAGCCCCCATAAGCGAAACCACCTTCGGTATCCTCGTCCTTGCCGCCCGGCGCCTGTATGACCCCATCCAGTGACATAAACTCTGAGACAACAATCTTGCGCATCTGTCCGCTCCTTCTCCTTATCAGGTTCTCGGTGAAGACGCTTGCCCCTGCATGCATGACTCTACACTCGACACAGTGTACTATCTGAGCGCGCCACACAAAATCGGTCATAACAGTGAACATGGTCAAGGCAGGATTAGCCGCAGCATTCATACCGCGAACTGCTATAGCCGACCGCTTCCCATCTATAGCCCCTCTTTCCGCTACTAGCGCCATCTTCCCTTTTCAGCTATAGTGTGAGTGATTTTGCGTAGTCAATGAGTGAGCGCGAAAAGATAGACAATGGCACAAGACACAACCACCCAACGAACCCTACGAACCCAACAACCTCAGCAAACACAGCGCGCGCCAGCCGCCGCGCCCAAGCCCGTCGCGCAGCCGACGGCGCATCCGCAGCCGGTGAAGCGCCAGTACGTGCGTTTCGCCTTCTATACCATCGACCCGCAATGGCGACGCCTGCCCGCCGAGCGCCAAAAGCAGCACAAACTGGAGCTGGTCGAGACGATTGAATCGTTCCATCGCCAGATGCTGCTGCGCCCCTACAGCCTGATGGGCACGCGCGCCGACGCCGAGCTGCTGCTCTGGCAGGTCGCCGAGTCGCTCGAACCGTTTCAGGAGCTGGCGACGGCGATTCTCTCCACCACCATCGGCGGCTACCTGCGGCTGGGTGTGTCGTATCTCTCGCAGACCAAACGCTCGATCTACGAGATTCGCGACAACCCCGACGAGGACGCCGAGCGGCTGGTCATCTCGCCTAGCGACGCCAAATATCTCTTCGTCTACCCGTTCGTCAAGACGCGGCCCTGGTATCGCCTCTCGCTCGAAGAGCGCCAGGTGATGATGGACGAGCATATCCGCATCGGCCGCAAATATCCTGCCGTCAAGCTGAACACTACCTACTCGTTCGGCCTGGACGACCAGGAGTTTGTCGTCGCCTTCGAGACCGACGAACCCGCCGACTTCCTCGATCTGGTGCAGGAGCTGCGTGAGGCCGAGACCAGCATGTATACCCTGCGCGATACACCGCTTTATAGCTGCATCCGCATGACACTGGCCGAGGCGCTCGATGCGCTGGGCGGGCCAAAGATCGCGCAGCCACGCCAGCCCGAAGAGTACGTCGAGGCGTGGATCGATGTCGCGCCGGTCGAGGATATCGCCGAGGGCACGTCGCAGGTCGTCTATCTCAACGGCCAGCAGGTGGCGCTTTTCCACGCAGGCGGACGTTTCTACGCTATCGGCAACCGCTGCTCCCATGCGCGTGGCCCGCTGAGCGAGGGCGAGCTTTCCGTCTGCGATGGCGCGTGTATCGTCACCTGTCCCTGGCACTTCGCCCAGTTCGATCTGGAGACCGGCAAGGTCGTGGATGGCGTCGCCAGCGCTCCGGTACCTACCTACCGGGTCGAGATACGCGATGGTGTCGTCTATGTTGGCACGAAGCCGCCCGAAGCGGTCAGCAGGTAAGCTATGACAGAGAACGCTGCCACGGACGTCAGCGCTACTTCGGCGCCATACGATTCGATTCTGGTCGTATCGTTTGGCGGCCCTGAGGGCATGGACGACGTGATGCCCTTTCTGGAAAACGTGCTGCGCGGGCGCAACGTACCGCGCGAGCGCATGCTGGCGGTGGCGCATCACTACGAGATGTTCGGCGGGGTCAGCCCGATCAATCAGCAGAACCGCGACCTGATCGCGGCGCTCCGCCAATCGCTGGATACGCATGGTATCGCTCTGCCGATCTACTGGGGCAATCGCAACTGGCGCCCGCTGCTGCCCGACACCCTCCGCGAGATGGCGCGCGACGGCAGACGGCACGCGCTGGCCTACATCACGTCGGCCTATAGCTCGTATTCCGGCTGCCGCCAGTATCTCGAAGACATCGAGCGCGCGCAAGGCGAGGTGGGACCAGACGCGCCGCGGGTGAGCCCCCTGCGCAAGTTCTACAACCATCCCGACTTCATCCGCGCCAACGCCGACCGGGTGCGCGCCGCGCTGGCGACGATTCCTGAGCCGCAATGGTCGGAGACGCACGTCGTCTTCACTGCGCACAGCATCCCGCTGAGCATGGCGCAGAACAGCCGCTACGTCCGCCAACTGGAGGAAGCGGGGAGACTGATCGCCGCAGAGTTGGGGCTTGGCGTAGGACGATGGGAACTGGCATACCAGAGCCGGAGCGGCCCGCCGTCACAGCCCTGGCTGGAGCCGGACATCTGCGATACCCTGCGCGTACTGAAGGATGAGGGCGAAAAGGCGGTCGTGGTTGCGCCGATTGGCTTTCTGTCCGATCATATTGAGGTGCTCTATGATCTCGATGTGGAGGCGCGACAGCTGGCGGACGAGCTGGGGCTGACGATGGCCCGCGCGCAAACGGTGGGGACGCATCCAGCGTTCGTAGACATGATCCGCCAGCTCGTCGTCGAGCGTATCCAGCCGGGGACGGAGCGCCGGTTTCTTGGGTCGGAGGGCGCCAGTCCCGATACCTGTGGAGACAACTGTTGTGGCAGTACTGCGCCTGCAAGACATGAGACAGCGCAACGGGAATGAATGATGATTGCGGCACAAGCACAATGAGAAGAATGAACGGCATATGAGGCTTATTCTTGTCGGATTAGACTACCGCACAGCCCCGCTGGAGCTACGCGAGCGGCTCCAGGCGGATGACGCGCACCTGCTGCCGCTGCTGGCGACGCTGCGAGATGGGCCGCTGGACGAGCTGGTGGTCCTCTCCACCTGCAACCGCTATGAGGTCTTCGCCACCTGCGACGATCCCGCACTCGCCCAGGATGCGATTACCGACTGTCTGCTTAGCGTCGAAAGCATCCCAATGCGTCCTCTGCTCGACTCGCTCTACCGCAAGGATGGTGCTGATGCGGTGCGGCACCTCTTCCGGGTTGCCGCTGGGCTGGAGTCGCTGGTGCTGGGCGAGACACAGATCATGCGCCAGCTTGCCGGGGCGCTCGACCAGGCGCACCAATCGCGCACGAGCGGCGCGCTGCTCAACCGGCTCTATACTACCGCGCTGCATACCGGCAAACGCGCCCGCACCGAGACGGCCATCAGCCAGCATACGCTCTCGGTCAGCCACGCCGCCGCCCAGCTTGTCCAGCGCGAGGTGGCGAACAGAGAGCGCCCGCATATCGTGGTGGTGGGCGCGGGCGAGATGGCGACGCTGGCGGCGGATGCGCTGGCACAGCATACCGCCGACTCCGGCAGCACGATCACCATTATCAATCGCAGTAATGATCGCGCCCAGGCCGTCGCCAGCCAGTTGGGCATCCAGGCGCGCCCCTGGGCGGATCTACAGCCGACAATTGCCAGCGCCGATGCCGTCATCACGGCCACCAGCGCGCGCCAGCCGATTCTGCGCGCGGACCAGATCGCCACCAGCGCGCGCGATTTCACGGCGCGGCCCTTGCTGCTGGTGGATATCGGTGTCCCGCGCAACATCGCGCCCGCCACGACTCCTTCGCCCGCCATTCACCTGCACGATATTGACGACTTGCAGGCGGTGGTCGCGCACCACCGGATACTGCGCGAGGCTGAGGTGGCGCAGGTCGAGGAGATCATCGAGGTCGAGGCGCTGAGATACGTCAACTGGCTCAGGAGCCGCCGCATCGTTCCGGTGCTAACCGAGCTCCGAGGCCGCGCCGACACCATCGTCGAGGCCGAGCTTGAACACGCGCTGAACCGCCTGCCTGACCTGGACGAGCACGAGCGCGACGTGGTGGCGCAGATGGCGCAGCGTATCGTCAACAAGCTGCTGCATACACCCACGGTCAACCTGAAGTGGCGGGCGGCGCACGGCGACCACTTCGACTACGAGCATGCCATCCGCAAAATGTTCGCCCTGGACGCGCCGACTGAACCAGACACTGGATCGGACCCCGACGATGACTAGCCCCCTGACTGCCCCACTGGATGAGGTGCGCATCGGTACGCGTGGCTCGGCGCTGGCGCTCTGGCAGGCGCATCATGTGCGCGACCTGCTGCGACAGGCGTGGCCGACGCTCACTGTCAGTATCGAGGTGATGAAGACGCAGGGCGACGTCACACTGGATTCGCCGCTGCCGCAGATTGGCGGCAAGGGCGTCTTCACCGCCGAGCTAGAGTCGGCCCTCCGCACTGGCGCGATTGATCTCGCCGTCCACAGCCTGAAAGACCTGCCCACCGACGAGAGCGAGGGACTCATCATCGGCGCGATCCCGAAGCGTGGCAATCCACATGACGCGCTCATCAGCCGGGCCAGCCATACGCTGGACACCCTGCCCGCGCGCGCGGCGGTCGGTACGAGCAGCCGGCGACGGGCGGCGCAATTGCTCGTACGGCGGCCCGACCTGCGCCTGCTCGATATCCGTGGCAATGTCGATACGCGCATGCGCAAGGCGCTGGCGGCGGACGGCCCCTATGACGCCATCGTGCTGGCGCTGACCGGCTTGGAGCGTCTGGGACGCGCGGACGAGATTAGCCAGGAGCTATCGCTGGATGAGATGCTGCCCGCGCCGGGGCAGGGCGCGCTGGCGGTGCAGTGTCGCGCCGAGGCTGCCTCACGTGCGTTGCTCGCGCCGATTATCCACTGGCCAACGCGGCTGGCCGTCACGGGGGAGCGCGCGTTTCTGGCGGCGCTCGGTGGCGGCTGCGCGGTGCCGGTCGCGGCCTACGCCAAGGTCAGAAACCGGCGACTTGTGGTGCGCGGGCGCGTCACTGCGGTGGATGGCTCGCGCCAGGTGGATGTCGCGCTCGAAGGCGCGGCTTCAGCAAAGGGCGCATCTGCACTCGGGCAACGATTAGCAGAGCTGGCGCTGGCGCAGCATGCCGACGAGCTGCTGAAGCTGCTGGAGGTCGAGTCATGAGCGCACTGGCAGGCAGAGTGCTGATCGTCACGCGGGCAGAGCACCAGGCGGCGCCGCTCGAATCGCTGCTCCAGGCGGAGGGCGCGACGGTCTACTGCTATCCCTGCCTGGCAATCGTGCCGCCCGACAATCTCGGTCCGCTGGATGACGCGCTCCGTGCGGCGGCGGCAGGCCAGCTCGACTGGCTGGCCCTAACCAGCGCCAACGCCGTGGATGCCGTGGCGCAACGTCTCGTGGCGCTGGGAATGTCTTCGGCAGCGCTGGCACGGCTGCGGGTGGCCGCCGTCGGCCCATCCACGGCACGCACGGCTGAGGAGGCGCTGGGGCTGCGCGTCGAGATGGTCCCGGAGAGCGGCTACAGCGCGCTGGAGATGGCGGAGGCTTTTCCCGACATCACGGGCGCGCGGATTCTGCTGCCGCTATCCGCCCTGGACAACAATGAGATGGTACAGGCACTGGTGCGGCGTGGCGCTCAGGTGACAGCGGTCACCGCCTATCAGCCGGGGATGAGTCGCGGCGGGATTGACCTGCCCGCGCTGCTCAAAGCTGGCAAGGTAGATGCCATTACCCTGACGAGCGGCTCGACGGCGCACAACCTGCTGCGGCGACTACAATCCGAGGGTGGAGATACGCGGGCCCTACAGGGTGTCTGCCTGGCATGCATCGGCCCCAGCGCCGCACAGGCGCTTGAGGCGCTCGGCCTGCGGGCGGACGTGGTTGCATCAGAGCACACGCTCGCCGGGCTGGTCCAGGCGCTCGTGGAATACTATAGACAGGGCGCGGGCAGCTAGAACCGCGCCTCTCTGGCCCGCGACTACAAAACCTGCGTGCGCGGATCGCCTCTGGTTCCCCTCTCCCTTTAGGGGGAGGGGTTAGGGGAGGTGGCCGCCACGAGCATACGACAAGGAGCAGATAACGCCATGGTTGCTTCCCGGAGCCGAGCAGGCCAACCACCAGCAACACAACAGGCTGGCTTCCCGGTCGCACGCCCGCGTCGGCTGCGCCTGAGCGAGACGATGCGCCGGATGGTGCGCGAGACGACCCTCAGCCCATCGGACTTCATCTATCCGCTGTTCGTGCGGCATGGCGAGAACTTCAGGCAGCCGATAGCATCCATGCCGGGACAGTATCAATGGTCGGTGGATCGGCTGCGCGACGAGGCGCGCGAGATCGCCGCGCTGTGCATTCCGGCTGTCGTGCTCTTTGGCATCCCGGCGAGCAAGGACGCGACCGGCAGCGAGAACTACGACGCAAACGGCATCGTGCCGCAGGCGATCCGCGCCATCAAAGAGGCCGCACCCGAGCTGGTCGTCATCTCCGATATGTGCTTCTGCGAGTATACCGACCATGGCCACTGCGGCCTCATCAACACGCCGGGCGCCAGCCACTATACCAGTCGGCTGCCCGAGGGTTACGTGCTGAACGACCTGACGCTCGAGCTGCTGGGCCGCGCGTCGGTGGCGCATGCCGAGGCGGGCGCCGACATCATCGCGCCATCGGGCATGATGGATGGTATGGTGGGCGCCATTCGCGCCGCGCTGGATGAGCACAGCCTGGATCACGTCGCCATTCTCAGCTACGCCGCCAAGTACGCCAGCGGCTTCTACGGCCCGTTCCGCGACGCGGCGGAGAGTCCGCCCGCCTTTGGCGACCGCAGCCAGTATCAGATGGACCCCGCTAACCGGCGTGAGGCGCTGCATGAGGTGGCGCTCGATGTCGCCGAGGGCGCCGATATGCTGATGGTCAAGCCAGCGCTGCCCTATCTGGATGTGCTGAGCGAGGTGCGCCAGACCTTCCCGCTGCCGGTCGCGGCCTATCAGGTGAGCGGCGAGTACGCGATGCTCCACGCGGCGGCGGCCAACGGCTGGCTCGACCTGAAACGCTGCGCGCTGGAAAGCCTCGTCAGCATCAAGCGCGCCGGAGCCGACATGATCCTGACCTACTTCGCCAAAGACGCCGCGCGCTGGCTGGATGGAGCCAAGTAGATGGCCACCGAGAGCCGCTTCCTGCGCGCCTGCCACCGCGAAGCAACGGACGCCACGCCGATCTGGCTGATGCGCCAGGCCGGGCGCTACATGCCCGCATACCGCAAGCTGCGCGAGCATCACCCGCTGCTGACGATGATCAAGACCCCGGAGCTGGCCTGCGAAGTGACGCTTCAGCCCATCGAAGCGTTTGACCTCGACGCCGCCATCATCTTCGCCGATATCTTGCCGCCGCTCGAAGGCATGGGGCTGCACCTGCGTTTCGCCGAGGGTGAGGGGCCGGTGATCGGCAATCCCGTGCGGACGGTGGACGACATCGCGCGGCTGCGGGTGCTCCCACCCGAGGAGACACTGCCCTTCACGCTCGATGCGATCCAGCTGGCGCGCGCGCAACTCGATAGCCGCAACATCCCGCTGATTGGCTTCAGCGGCGCGCCGTTCACGCTTGCGGCCTATGCCATCGAGGGCGGTGGCAGCCGTAACTACACCCTCGCGAAGGGGCTGATGATGAGCGCGCCCGAGGCCTGGGATGAGCTCATGACCAAGCTCAGCGAGGTGGTCGGCGCGTATCTGCTGGCGCAGGCGCGGGCCGGGGCACAGGCGCTGCAACTCTTCGATAGCTGGGCGGGACACCTTTCGGCCAGCGACTACCGTCAGTTCGCGCTGCCCTATACCCAGCGCGCCGTCGCGATTGCCCGCCAGGCAGGCGTCCCCATCATCCACTTTGCCACCGATACCAGTGGCTACCTGGAGGCGATGCGCGAGACCGGCGCTGATGTTATCAGTATCGACTGGCGCGTGGACCTGAGCGCCGCGTGGCAGCGGCTCGGAGAACAGGTTGCGGTGCAGGGCAACCTCGATCCAGTCGCGCTGCTTGCTCCGTGGGATGCGCTGAAGCAACGGGCGCAGGCGGTTCTCGATCAGGCGGCCAGGCAGCCAGGCCACATCTTCAACCTGGGCCACGGCATCCTGCCCGAGACGCCGCCCGATAATGTCAGGCAACTGGTGGACTTCGTGCATGAATACACGGCGGCGCGCGATGGATGACCTGACCCCCCAGCCCCCTCTCCCGCGAGGAGAGGGGGAGCCATATTCTCTGGACGCCCACGTCGTAATACTCGGCGGCGGCATCACCGGGTTGAGCGCGGCGTGGCATCTGCAACAGGCGGCGGCGCGTGGCAGCCTGCCCATCACCTATACCCTTATCGAGCAATCCGACCACTGGGGTGGCAAGATGCACTCGGAAGTGATCGAGCGCGATGGCGCCCCCGCCTGGGTGCTGGAGGCGGGGCCAGATGGACTGCTGACACGCAAGCCGTGGGCGCTGGCGCTCGCGCGTGACCTCCGATTGGACGAGCATTTCCTCTTCGTCAAACGCGAGAACAGCCGCACATTCGTGCTGCGTCAGGGCAGGCCAGAGCCGCTGCCCGCTGGCCTGCAACTGCTCGCGCCGACCCAGTGGCGTCCGTTTCTGCGCTCGCCGCTCTTCTCGACCTGGGGCAAAGTCCGTATCGCCCTTGACCTGCTTCTGCCGCCACGGCGTTCGACAGCGGATGAATCACTGGCGTCATTCGTGCGCAGGCGCTTCGGCGATGAGGCGCTGCGACGGTTGGCCGAGCCGATGCTGGCGGGCGTCTATAACGCCGAGCCTGAGCGCCAGAGCATCCTGGCGAGCTTCCCGCAGTTCCCGGCGCTCGAACGCGCGCATGGCAGTGTCATCCGCGGGTTGCGTGCCGCCAGCCGCCAACAGCCGCCGCCCGAAACGCCCGCCTTCCTCTCATTCGACGCTGGGAACCAGACGCTGGTGGACGCGCTCGTAGCCAGGCTAACGGGCGATTTGCAGCTGGACACAACCGTATGTAGCATCGCGCGGGCTGACGCTGACGGCTATACCATACAATTCGACGATGGCGCATCGCTTGTCGCCGATGCCGTCATTCTCGCCACGCCCGCCAATGTCGCCGCGACCCTCACACGCGAGATCGCGCCGGACGCCGCCGCGCTGCTCGCTGGCATACGCTATGCAGGCATCGGCGCGATCTATCTCGCCTACCGGCGCAGCGATATCGCCCATCCGCTCGACGGCACAGGCGTCGTGATTCCGTCGACTGAGGGCCGCCGCATAGATGGCATTACCTGGGTATCCTCGAAGTGGGACCGCCGCGCGCCGCCGGAGTATGCCCTGGTGCGCGTCTTCTTCGGTGGGCCGCATACCCGCGAGATGCTGAGCCTGGACGACGCGCGCCTGATAGCCATCGTGCGCGAGGAGTTGGCGGGCATTCTTGGCGTCCAGGCGGCCCCGTTCTTCACGCGCATCTTCCGCTGGCCTGACGGCTACCCGCAGTATGACGTTGGCCATCTGGAGCGTGTAACGGCTATCGAGGCGGCGCTCCCCACAGGCATGGCCGTGGCGGGCAGCTCGTATCGCGGTGTGGGCGTGCCCGACTGCATCCATCAGGGCGAGCTAGCGGCGGCGAAGATCGTCGAGACACTCAAGAACAGACAAACGGCAGCGAGGAGGTTGCCAGTATGAATACCAGCGAATCGGCCCGGCTCTTTACCGAGGCGCAGCAACTAATCCCCGGCGGCGTGAACAGCCCCGTGCGCGCGTTTCGTGGCGTCGGCGGCATTCCCCGCTTCATCGCCTCAGGCAGTGGCGCGTGGATAACCGATGTGGACGGCAACCGCTATTTGGACTACGTGCTCTCCTGGGGGCCGCTGGCGCTGGGACACGCTCACCCCGCCGTCGTCGCCGCGCTGACGGAGGCGCTGCAGCGGGGAACGAGCTATGGCGCGCCGACCGCGCTGGAAAGCGAGCTGGCCGAGCGTATCATTGCCACCGTGCCATCGGTCGAGATGGTCCGCTTCGTCAATAGCGGCACCGAGGCCACGATGAGCGCGCTACGGCTGGCGCGCGCCGCCACCGGACGCGACAAGATCGTGAAATTCGCGGGATGCTACCACGGCCACGCCGACATGCTGCTGGTGCAGGCGGGCAGCGGCGTCGCGACGCTGGGGCTGCCCGATTCGCCTGGCGTGCCAGCCTCGGCGACCAGCAATACGCTGACGGCGGAGTATAACAACCTCGCAGCAGTCGAGACGCTCTTCGCGCACTATCCCGACCAGATCGCCGCCGTCATCGTCGAGCCAATTGCCGCGAACATGGGCTTCGTTCTGCCCACTCATGGCTTCTTACAGGAGCTCCAGCAGTTGTGCCATCACCGTGGCGCGCTCTTCATCCTCGATGAAGTGATGACCGGCTTCCGCGTGGCGCCCGGTGGCGCGCAGGGCGCCTGGGGACTCGATCCCGATATCACCTGTCTCGGCAAGGTGATCGGCGGTGGGCTGCCGGTCGGCGCATACGGCGGCAAGCGTGAGATCATGCAACAGGTCGCCCCCGCCGGGCCGATGTATCAGGCGGGGACGCTTTCCGGCAATCCGCTGGCGATGACGGCGGGCCTCGCCACGCTGAACGCCTGGCTCGAACCGGGTGTCTTTGAGGCCGCGGCGGAGCGAACAGCCCGGCTTGCCAATGGCATCCAATCCAGCGCGGATGCCGCTGGAGTGCTGCTACAAAGTGGCCACGCGGGCACGATGTTCGGCTTCTACTTCCTCAACGAGCCGGGCGCGGCGATCACCGACTACGCGACCGCTCGCCAATACGCCGATACCCAGCGATATGCGCGTTTCTTCCACGCGATGCTCGACCAGGGCGTCTATTTCGCGCCGAGCCAGTTCGAGGCGGCATTTGTGAGCAGCGTCCACACGGAGGCCGATATCGCGGACAGCATCAGCAAGGCGGCAGACGCTATGGGGGAGTTGGCTGGCGGTTAAAACCGCGCCTTTATGGCCACCGGCCACGAAGTCCGCCTGCGCGGACTGCCCAGACTCTGCCCCAACGAACACCCATTGGCATGCGCATCTCTATAACCCGCGACGGCGGGTTTTGTGGCGAAGCGCAGCGAAGCCCTTCAGGCGCGGTTTCAACCGCCAGCCTGCCCCGCTGCATGACATCTCGCAAGGCGCGATATATACTGACGATAGGCCACTGGCACGAACAGCGAAGAATTGCGGGAGCCTGATGCACGACTCGACAGATACAGATACCGATACACCAGATGTCTCGACAATCGCGCCACTCACCACGAGCGAGCGCACCGCCATCGATGGGCTGCTCCGCTGGCAGCTTGGCCGCCGCATGACCATCTGCCTTCTGGCGTTGGCGGATACCTACCCTGGAGAGGTCGCGGCATTGGCGGAGCGCCTCACGAGCATCGATGAGGTTCGGGTCATGCCGCCTGTCCCATCGGCCGAAGAAGGATTGCGCCAGGCTGCCCAGACAGATGCCGAGGTCGCGCTGGTCTGGCTCTCCGCCGAGGACGAGCGCGAGTTGGCGGCGGCGACCGGGCTGTTGGAGCGCGCCGAGGCGCTGGGCCTGCGCGACCGCAGCTTCCTGGCGCTGATCGGCCCGCACGTGACGCGCGATCTGGCGCATCGGCTCCTCTTCGAGGAAGGCTATCCCGCGACCACGCCCACCGCCCAGCTGCTCTGGAGCCTGGCGCAGGAGGCCATCGCCCGCGATGAGCTCCGTCGCCGTGGCAGCAGCCCACCCTGCTATCTATAGCCCTTTCCTTGCCCTTGTATGCAGGTCTATATGCCGCAAGCCTGGTGTCGTTTTACTCGCGCATCGGGTTCATAAGCGCCATACATCTTCTGTCTGGGGGCCCGCGGAGGGC